>WNEZ01007388.1_pt1 | contig 11767 bp, 10 predicted proteins | sample 5400521 | NCBI WGS metagenome assembly WNEZ01 (sample SAMN13153339, study PRJNA577476) | soil metagenome | isolation source: 120 cm saprolite under Douglas fir tree site 2 hole 1 replicate 1 | place: USA:California | collected 2015-04-18
TTCTATTGGACGTTGAGCGTTGGACGTTGAACGTTGGACGTTGATGAATGTGGACCCGTTTCCCACTGGTCACGCCGGAATCGACGCGCGTTTACGCAAAGGTCCGACCATCCATCCAAGCGCCTGGGTCGTTCCCGGCGCGACGGTCATCGGCGACGTTACGCTCGAGGAGGAATCGAGCGTCTGGTACGGCGCCGTCTTGCGCGGCGACATTAACCGCATCGTCATCGCTCCGCGTTCCAATATCCAGGACAATGCCGTCGTCCATATCGATACCGGTGATCCGACCAGTATAGGCGAGCTTGTCACCGTTGGCCACAGCGCCATCGTTCACGCCTGCAAGATCGACAATGAAGTCCTTGTTGGCATGGGCGCGATCGTTCTCGACGGCGCCGAAGTCGGGGCGCGCTCCATCATCGGCGCGAACGCGCTCGTCACTCTCGGGATGAACATTCCGGCCGGCTCGCTTGTCCTTGGCTCGCCGGCAAAAATCCGGCGGCAACTCACGCTCGACGAACAAAACCACATTGCCCGCTGGGCCCGGAGCTACGTTGAGATTGCAAAACATTTCCGCGAATTTTACGCCACACAATTGTAGGGCAGGCGCGTCGCCTGCCACATTAAATCGGCAACCGGAGCGGTTGCCCTACAACGCGTTCGCCAATTCTCGCGCTCTCTCGTGCAACAATTCCGTCACACGCGCGATACTCTCCTCCTCACTCATTCCAGTCCGAGTCGTTACATAAACTTGATCAAAAATTTCCCGGACTTGTCGATCTTCGCTCGCGCGCCCGACGATCGCGAAAACGCGTTTGCCAAGTTTCCGCGCGAGTCGCGCTACACCAGCCGGCGTTTTTCCTTCGAGCGTTTGTCGATCCAAACTTCCCTCACCCGTAATGACAAGATCGACATCTTTCATCTTCGATTTCAGTTCGACCGCTTCGGCAACGACATCAAAACCTGGTCGACTTTTCGCGTCGCAAAAACTCATGAGACCAAATCCGAGGCCACCCGCCGCGCCCGCGCCCGGTTCGTCCCGAAAATCAACGCCCAAATCTTTTGAAACAACGTCTGCAAGTCTGGTTAAGGCGCGCTCCAATATGTCGATCTTATGCTCGGTCGCGCCTTTTTGCGGACCGAACACGCGCGTCGCCCCGTTTGCACCGAGCAACGGATTTCGCACATCAGCGGCGGCAACAATTTCCGGAAGCACAAGTTGCAGAGGCGCTCGCCGCGGCGAGCGCCTTTCTTTTAGCCGGGCGTTTGGCACAAACACCCCTACAACTTTTCCCGGTCCAACGATTCGCTCGAGCGTCGCCAACTCGCTGACTTTCCCTGTCACCTCTCGCTTTTCCTCCAGAAATCGAAAGCCCAACGCGCGCGCCATGCCAAATCCACCGTCGTTGGTCGCGCTCCCGCCGAGGCCGATGATGATTCCGAGCGCGCCATGCCGCGTTGCATCGAAGATCATTTCCCCGACGCCAAACGTACTCGCAAGATCGACCCGCATCGCGCCCGGAGGGCAGCCGATTGGTTCAATCGGCTGGGTCGCCCAGCTCCTTCTATTTGTGTCCTTGCGGCCAGAGCGTGCTTTCGATTGAAGGAGCTGCCCGGCTCCGCCGGGTTTGGCGACATCGCGCTCGCCAGGCTGAAGTCGTCGCATTCCCGCAGCTTCGCTCATTTCCATGATCGCGAGCTTCCTGTTCCCGATGTAGGCGTAGCGGCAATCGATCTCACGGCCCAAGGGACCGTGCGCTTTGCACGTAACCCATGAACCTTCGAGTGCATCGCAAATTACTTCCGCCGTTCCCTCGCCGCCATCGGCCATCGGCACGATGTCGATCTTTGCGTTCGACAAAACTTCGCGCAGACCGGCGGCGATGTTTTGCGCGACGCCCCGCGCGCTCAGTGAGCCTTTGAATTTGTCTGGGGCAATTAAGATCCGCATGGCAGTTCTTGTCATGTCGAGCGAAGTCGAGACATCTCTTGTCGCTATCTTTTTAACAGTGAGAGATTCCTCGACTCCGCTCGGAATGACAAAGGCAATAAGGCGGGCGGTTACTTTAGTCTCCGCTCAAGAATCTCGCCCGCCAACTGCGGATTCGCTTTGCCCTTCGATAATTTCATGACCTGGCCCTTCAGAAAATTAAGCGACGCGGCGTTACCTGCCTTGAAATCCGCTGCCGGTTTCTTCGCGGCGATCACTTCATCACAAAGCTTCTCGATTGCGCTCACGTCGCTTAGTTGCTCAATGCCTTTTTCCTTCACAATCGCGGCCGCTCCTTTACCGCTGGCAAACATTTCCGCGAAAACTTCCTTGCCTTGTTTCCCGCTAATTTTTCCGCTGTCGATCAAGTTGACGAGCTCATCGAGCGCCTCGGATGGAATCGGGCAATCGCCGATCGTCTTGTTTGCGCTGCTCAGCGCGCTTTGCAGATCGTTGAGAATCCAGTTCGCAACGTTCTTCGGTTTCTTCGCTCTTTTGGCCGCGGTTTCAAAATAGCGTGCAAGATCGAGATCATCGGCCAGAACACCGGCGTCGTACGATGTCACTTCGTATTGCTTCACAAAGCGCGCCCGTTTCGCCTTCGGCAATTCGGGAACGCGCGCCCGGGCATCCGCGAGCAACACATCGCTCTTCACGGGCACAAGGTCAGGATCGGGAAAATAACGATAGTCGTGCGCCGATTCCTTCGTGCGCATGAGAAAGGTTTCGCCCGCGACGTCATCCCAACCGCGCGTTTCCTGCTCAAGTTTTTCGCCGCGCTCCAATGCACTGATTTGCCGCTGAATTTCGTATGCGAGCGCGCGCCGCACGCCGCTGATCGAGTTCATATTTTTAATCTCGATCTTCGCGCCGAGTTCCGCCTGTTTTTCGGGCCGCACAGAGACATTGCAGTCGCACCGGAGTTGACCTTTCTCCATGTCGGCATCGCTCACCGCGCCGTAAATCAGGATTTGTTTGAGCGAAGTCAGAAACGCAAAAGCTTCCTCCGGTGAATTGATCTCAGGCTGGGTAACGATCTCCATCAACGGCGTGCCGGCGCGATTGAAATCAATTCCCGTGCTTGACTCGAAGTGAAAACTTTTCGCCACGTCTTCCTCAAGATGGATGCGCACTAGGTTTACTTCCTTGTCCGGAGTCGCGATATTTTTCTGCGCGTCCTTCGGATAAGCAAGATCATGCAACGGCACACTTCCATTCGTGCAAAATGGCATGTCATATTGCGAGATCTGATAATTCTTCGGCATGTCGGGATAAAAATAATTCTTGCGATCGAACTTGCAGATCGACGCGATGTCACAGCCGAGCATTAGCCCGGTAAGCACGGTCATGCGCAGCGCTTCGTGGTTCATCACCGGCAGCGCTCCCGGCAAACCAAGGCAGACCGGGCACGTATGCGTATTCGGGTCCGCGCCGAATTCCACTGGACAACCGCAAAACATCTTCGAGCGCGTCTTCAATTGCACGTGCACTTCGAGGCCGATAGTCGTAATATAATTCATTTCGTTTCAAATTCCTCGCACAACAACCAAGAGATCTGTACGAAAGGCTTCGTCAAAGCGAACTCCATGATCCGCAATCGGCATCGGTTTCTGCCGTTGGACTGCTGGCCCTTTCTTTCGCCAGCTCGTACGCAACAACAACTTCATAAACAGATTCAAGCAACCCGGGTCCCAATTTCGTATGCACAACGAAAGCCGCATCCAAGATTTGTTTGGCGATCTCATTCTCACTCATCCTTTGTGTCCTTTGTGGACTTTGTGTGAGGCTATTGCTGCAGCAGCGCATAATCGAGCGCTCGCTGCAGGTCGAAATTCTTGATCTGCTCGATGATGGACCGATCGTTCAGCACGGCGCGGATCTTTTCATTTTGCAAAAGCTCGAAAAGGCGTCCCTGCGCGATCATTTGTGAAATTTCAGGGTCGTTGCGCAGCGCGGCGATTTTTGGATGTTCGGTCAAATTACGAGCGCCGGGATATGAAAGAAAGCGCTCCGCCGTTTTCGGACGTGAGACCACCTGGCCAACTTTACCAAGAACCTCGTAAGTTTTTGCCGGAATAATGTCAGTTTTTTTGACGGCGTCGCCGATGACGCCCATCTCGAGGGAATTTCTCAGACGCGCGAGCGAAGTTATCAAAGGTGGAAGTCCCTCACTCGATTCACTCAACGGACGACGCCGGACATCGACAACGTGGAGCGCGCCCGGCTGCGGCAAAGTCGTCGCATCACCTCTCTGCCCGCGCACTCGCGCATCTGCCACCGCGCCGACTGATCTCACACCGACAACCAGCAGCCAGATGAGAAACGCGCCGAAAAAGAATCCAAGCACTGCGCCGGCTGATCCATAGAGGAACCGCCCGAGGAAGGAATCGTGCTGGCGGGTCCGCTTGAACCAAATCGCGCCGAGACCGTTGATGATCGCATAGGCCATCAACGCCAGCACCGCGCCGGCCAAGATCGACAACAACGCGTCGGGCATTTTGAAAAACGGGCGGACGATCGGCACCGCGAATTTACCGCCGAAAAACGCGGCGAAATAAGCGGCAATCAGCGCAACAAGACGCGCCAATTGCCGCGCAACGCCAAGTCGCCAGCCGCGCAGGACCTCAAACAGGATCAGGAGGAGAGCGAATGAAACGAACACCACTTGCCAGAGAGGCGAACCGGCGGTTTGTTGAATTTGCGGATTCAAGCGTTCTGATTAATAGCGCGCTGACGCAATGCGTGATCGCACAGCACCAAAGCGGCCATTGCTTCTACCATGGGGACCGCGCGCGGCAGCACACATGGATCATGACGACCGCGCGCCGCCAGTTCGGTTTCGTCGTGCGATTGCGTTACAGTTTTTTGTTCCCGCGCAATCGTCGCCGTCGGTTTGAACGCGACCCGAAAATAAATCTCTTCGCCGTTGCTGATGCCGCCCTGGATGCCGCCGGAATAATTTGTCGATGTCCGAACTCTGCCGCGGCGCATTTCAAAGGCATCGTTATGTTCCGAGCCGCGCATTCGCGTTGCGGAAAAGCCAGAGCCGATTTCAAAACCTTTCGTCGCCGGCAAACTCAACATCGCTTTCGCCAGGTCGGCTTCCAGTTTGTCGAAAACTGGCTCGCCTAATCCGGCCGATGCATTTCTGACGATACACTCAATCACGCCGCCTAACGAATCGCCTGCCTCGCGTGTTTTCTCGATCAGAGAAATCATTCTCTTCGCCGCCCCCGCATCCGGACACCGAACGATGTTCGCATCGACATCTCTCACTTTTACTTTCGACTTGTCGACCTTGGCCGCGACTTGGGCGATTTGCGCGACGTAGGCGATAATGTCGATCTTCGGATAAAGCGCGCCCAAAACTTTTCGCGCAATCGCGCCCGCGGCGACACGCCCTATTGTTTCGCGCGCCGACGCGCGTCCGCCGCCCTGCCAGTTTCGAATTCCGTACTTCGCCTCGTAAGTGAAGTCGGCGTGGGACGGACGAAACTTTTTTGCAAGATCGACATAATCCTCTGGCCGCGCGTCTTTGTTTCGAACGAGGATGGCGATCGGCGTGCCGAGCGTTTTGCCCTCGAACACACCGGAAAGAATTTCACAGCGATCTTCTTCTTTGCGCTGCGTCGTAATTTTGCTTTGCCCAGGACGCCGCCGGTCGAGCTCGCACTGAATGTCCACTTCGGAGATGTCGATCTTAGGCGGGCAACCATCGATCACCACGCCGATACCGCCGCCATGCGATTCGCCGAAAGTCGTGATGCGAAAAAGTTGGCCAAATGTGCTGCCCACGGAGGGAAATGTTAGGTAGATGTGGCGCAATCACAACGCGCAATCTAGTTGGGTAGGGCGCGCGTCCCCGCGCGCCGATTCGGATGTCTCGTCCGAATCAACGAAGCAAATTGCGTCCGGCGAGACAGCGGAGGCCGCGTGCGAGACGCACGCGCTACCCGGATCCTATCGCCTCGAGGGCGGTTTGCAGATCGTCGATCAAATCGCGCACGTCCTCAACACCGACCGAAAGCCTGACAAGCGAGTCGGTGATGCCAAGCGCTTCGCGTTGTTCTCTCGGCACGGACGCGTGTGTCATAAGCGCCGGATGATTGATCAGGCTTTCGACACCGCCCAAACTTTCCGCGAGCGAAAAAAGATGCGTATTTTCAAGAAAACGCCGCGTACCCGCGAGATCGGTTTTCAGAATCATCGTGACCATTCCGCCGAAACCGCGCATCTGCACGCGCGCGAGATCATGTTGCGGATGCGACTTGAGTCCGGGATAGCTGACTGACTTCACCTGCGGCTGCTCTTCCAGCCAGCGCGCGATCTCGAGTGCATTTGCGCAGTGACGCTCCATGCGCAACGCCAGTGTTTTCAAACTGCGCAGCACCAGAAAACTGTCGAACGCCCCTGCGATCGCGCCGACGGCATTTTGCAGAAACGCAATTTGATCGCCGAACTCTTTGTTGTCGCCGACGACGATGACGCCGCCGACCATGTCGGAATGGCCATTGAGATATTTCGTGGCCGAATGAATCACCAGGTCGAACCCGAACTCGATCGGCCGCTGAATCCAGGGACTTGCGAAGGTGTTGTCCGAAACGGAAATAATATTTTTCTCGCGCGCGATCTTCGCGATCGATTCCAGATCGATGAGCTTGAGCAGTGGATTGCTCGGCGTCTCAATCCAAACCATGCGCGTGTTCGGCTTGACTGTGTCCTCGAATCGGTTTGCGTCAGTAAGATCGACAAAGGTGAAATCGAGATTAGCGGAACGGCGACGCACCTTTTCGAAAAGGCGGAACGTGCCGCCGTAAAGATCGTCGCTCACGACAATGTGTGAACCGCTGTCGATTGCATCGAGGGCGGTGGACATCGCCGCGAGGCCGGATGCAAAAGCGAAACCGCGCGTTCCGCTTTCCAAATCGGCGATGCATTTTTCGTAGGCGAGGCGCGTCGGATTAATCGAGCGCGCGTAGTCGAAGCCTTTGTGCTTGCCGGGACTCTGCTGCACGTAGGTCGATGTTGCGTAAATCGGCGTCGTTATCGCGCCGGTGGTTGGGTCAGGTTCCTGGCCGGCGTGAATGGCGCGGGTGGCAAATTCGTGCTGCTTCTTCATGTCGATGTTACGTTATGCAGATTTGACGGATTAGGTAGGGGGCGGTTCACTGAGCCGCACGCGGGCGATCGAGGTCAATCGCCCCCACCACATGCCGATCTTACGAAAATTCGCGGCTCGGGGGCACGGACGATTTCGGCATGTGCAGCCGCAAATAGGAAAGCAAATCGGTGCGCGTGATCAGGCCGAGAAATTTATCTCCATCCATGACAATGGCGACGCGGCCCCGATCGAACACCGCCAGCAGATCGTTGATCTTCGCTTTTGGCGAAAGGGTCTCAAGCCGATCGGTCATCGCATTTTTCACCGGATCGTTAAAATGCGTCGGGTCGCGATGCACTTTCACCAAAAGATCGGATTCGTCGAGGATGCCAATGGCACGTCCTTTTTCATCAACGACTGGCACTTGCGAAACATCCGCCTGCCGCATGCGATTAAACGCAGTCAGGAGACTGTCGCTTGGGCCGACCGAAATAACTTCGCCCGCTTCCACGCGGTGGCTGATTAAATCACTGAGATCCCCGTGCGGCGGGCGATGAATGAATCCCTGCTCCGTCATCCAAAAATCGTTGAACATCTTGGAAAGATATTTATTCCCGGTATCCGCAACAAAGGTGACGACCCGTTTAGGTGCAGTTTGCTTTCGGCAATAACGGAGCGCACCCGCCACCAGGGTACCGGTGGATGAGCCGCCTAAAATTCCTTCGTGCCGCAAAAGCTCGCGCGCGGTCGCGAAGCTTTCTTCGTCATCGATCTCGAAGGTGTCGGTCACGTACGACATGTCGGCGATTTCGGGAACGAAATCTTCGCCGATGCCTTCGACCGCCCAGCTTCCCGATTCTACCAGCTTGCCAGTCTTGACGTATTCATAAAGAACGGACCCGGTCGGATCGGCGAGAATCATTTCGATGCCGCGACGCGGTTTGACTCGATTAAAGAATCGGCCAAGTCCAGTGAGCGTTCCGCCCGATCCGACGCCGACGACAATCGCATCGACATCGTGCCGCATTTGTTCCCAAATTTCCGGACCGGTGCTGCGCTCGTGCGCCAGCGGATTCGCCGGATTGCCAAACTGGTTCACATAAAATCCGCCCGGGATCTCTTGCGCGAGCCGCGCGGCAACATCCTGATAATATTCGGGATGACCGCGGGTAACGTCCGAGCGAACGATGCGCACTTCCGCGCCGAGCGCGCGCACGTGCGAGATTTTCTCCTGCGACATTTTGTCGGGAATGACCAGCAGCACGCAATAACCTTTTGCTCCGGCGACGAGCGCCAGACCGAGACCCGTGTTGCCAGCGGTTGCCTCGATCACCGTGCCCCCCAGTTGCAATTTTCCCTCAGCCTCGGCCGCTTCGATCATGGCAAGCGCGACGCGATCTTTAATCGAACCGGTGGGATTTTGGTTCTCGAGTTTTACGAAAAGCTGGCATGGTCCGGTGTCGATCCTTGTGATTTCGACGAGCGGGGTATCGCCGATGAGCGACAGGATCGCCGGCGGACGATCGGCTGACTTTTGCGTCGGAAGCAATGTCGTGATCATGATCTACGGATCACTCGATGGACGGCTCACCTTTATGCGACCACTCCGATTCGCTGTCTTCGAGAAATTGCTGCAAGACCGGAAAACGCATTTCGCCGTAGTTCAAGGCGTAGCGCAAATCCCCGCCTTTATAAACCCACGTGGTCGGAATCCACGAGAGCGGCAGACCGCCGAACTTCTTGATGTGATTGCTTCCGCGCGGGCCGAGATCGGCCAGGATGGTCACATTCGGTTGATCGGCAATCTCAAATTTCGTCAGCATGATGCGACCGTCCCCGCCGCCGTTCCAAACGGAAACGAAATAAAATTTGACCCGCGGATTGTCCTTAATCGTTTTCAGCCAGCCGCCGCTTTTTAATTCGGCCTGGCAATTTGAACACCACGGCGCCCAAAGATGCACGACGCTGAGTTCTTGCAATTTAACTGCTTCGAGAATTTTTTGCTCGGCCGGCGATTCCGCGCGCAGCGATGCAGCGGACAGCAGCGCTAAGATCGACAAGCGTAAGATCGACATGTGAATCAAATATGGAGAGAAACAGGATCTGCTCAAGGGATGCCGGTAGGGCGACGCTCTGCGGAGCCGTCGAAATCAGTCGGATCGACAGAGTCTCGCCCCACCGACAAAGGTTTGACCTATTCTCGGAAAACACCTACTGTGGCGCTCCGTTTGCGCTGCGGTAATCGCAGTTCGCGGCGGAGCAGACCGGCGGTCATAGACCGCCGCTACAGTGTGCCCTAAGGAGACCTTATTTAATTTATGATTCAGATGCAGGATGTGATGTCGAAACCGATGCCGGACTTTCGCGAAGGCAGCATCGTCAAGGGACATATTCTGGAAATTCGGCCGCGCGAAGTGCTGGTCGATATTGGTTACAAATCTGAGGGCGTGATTTCAATCACCGAATTTGAAGACATCGATTCGCTCGAAGTTGGCGACGAAGTAGAGGTCCTTTTGGAGCGGCTGGAGAACGACGAAGGCATGGTTGTGCTTTCAAAGGAGAAGGCGGCCTACCGCCAGAACTGGAACAAGATTGCGAGCGTGTTTCAGGGCGACGGTCTGATCAAAGGCAAAGTGAAATCAGTCGTCAAAGGCGGGCTGATGGTGAACATCGGCGTCGAGGCTTTCTTGCCCGCATCGCAGATCGACATCGTGCCGCCGAAAGATTTACAGCAGTTCGTCGGCAACACTTACGATTTCAAGATCGTCAAGATCAACGACGATCGGCGCAATGTGGTGCTTAGCCGGCGCGAGTTGATCGAACAGGAACGCAGCGAAAAGCGCCAGAAATTCCTCGAAGGCGTGAACATTGGCGACAAGGTGCAGGGCACGGTCAAGAATCTCACCGACTTCGGCGCGTTTATCGATCTCGATGGCATGGATGGCCTGCTCCACATCACCGACATGACCTGGGGCCGGCTCGGGCATCCAAGCGAGTTGGTCAAAGTCGGTCAGCAGCTCGAAGTAGTTGTGCTCGACATCAACAAGGAGAAAGAGCGCGTCTCGTTAGGCCTGAAGCAAACGCAAAAAAATCCGTGGGACCAGATTGAAGAAAGATTTCCAGCGGGTCAAAAGGTCAAAGGCAAAATTACAAACCTCGTTCCGTATGGCGCCTTTGTGGAGTTGGAAGAAGGCGTGGAAGGTCTCATCCACGTCTCGGAACTTTCGTGGACGAAACGGAACATGCGTCCGTCCGACATTTTGACCGTGGGCCAGGAAGTCGAGGCCGTCGTGCTCGGCGTGAACAAAGAGGAGCAGAAAATTTCGCTGGGCCTGCGTCAGCTCGAACCGAATCCGTGGGATGAGATTGAGAAGAAATTTACCATCGGCAGTCGCGTGAAAGGCAAGATTCGCAACATGACCGCTTACGGCGCGTTCGTGGAACTCGATGAGGGCATTGACGGGATGATTCACGTCTCCGACTTGAGCTGGACCAAGAAGATCAATCAGCCTAGTGAAGTCTTGAAAAAGGGCGAAGAAGTCGAAGCCGAAGTCATCGACATAGACAAGACAAACCAGCGGATCAGTCTCGGCATCAAACAACTGAGTGAAGATCCGTGGAAGAACATCGACCAGAAATACAAGATCGGCGATCTGGTGAAGGGCAAAGTGACCAAGCTCGCCAGCTTTGGCGCGTTCGTGCAATTGGAAGACGACATCGACGGCCTCGTCCACATCTCGCAGTTGAGCGAAGACCATGTCGCCAAAGTGAAAGACGTGCTCAAGGTTGGCCAGGAAGTCGAAGCGCGCGTTATCAAGGTGGACAAAGTCGAGCGCCGCATCGGATTGTCGATCAAAGCCGCTAACTATTCCGAAGAAGAACTGCGCAAAGAATCCGAAGCCTTCGACACGCTCAAGCCCGGCGAAGACATGGTTGGGCTCGAGAAAGCCTTCGCTGCCGCCGAGCAGGAAGATTATCGTCCCGGCGAATCGAAAAAAGAATCAAAGCCGCCCAAGGAATCAAAAGAGTCCAAGCGCGAGTCGAAGAAAGAGTCCAAGAAAAAGTAACAGCGCACTTGGCGCCTGAGCCGGCGCGAGCAGCGTGGAGTCGCAGAGATCGCGCAAAAGTACCGACTTGGTGCGCGATATGAGAAGATAAATTGTGATTCAGCTCCATTCCTCGACTGCGCTCGGAATGACAAGATTGATAATCAGGTGTCACGGCGATCGAGTGCAGATGCGCTGCGAAAGGCCGTTGCTTCAACCCAACGCTACCGAGAAAGAAACTGCGACGATCACACGCGACTGGATTATCGTGTAGCCGTGACGAACGCCTACGCGATGCTGCCGCTGAGCAGCAATCAATTGATGGTTTTGCGCGATCAGCCCGAGGCAATGCCCGCGTGAAGGGCGCGGCCGATACGGTTTCGAAAGGTGTAAGGAGCAAACGAAGCGCATCCCGATCCTCTGATCAGGAGGTCGTGCGACATCTTTCGCGCTCGCAGATTTTCAAAGATTACGAACGGGCTTTCAGCGAAGCGATGGGTTTACCGCTCAATATCCGAGGGCACGATTCGTGGTCGCCGGCGCACCATGGAAAAGAGGATCGCGATTCGCTCGCGTCAATTCTGGCTCGTTTCAACAAGGCTCGCGCCGCGTGCTTAAGGGCCCAAACCGACG
>WNEZ01005097.1_pt1 | contig 11766 bp, 10 predicted proteins | sample 5400521 | NCBI WGS metagenome assembly WNEZ01 (sample SAMN13153339, study PRJNA577476) | soil metagenome | isolation source: 120 cm saprolite under Douglas fir tree site 2 hole 1 replicate 1 | place: USA:California | collected 2015-04-18
GTGCGCGTCGGGGACACGATCTACGACGGCTCGGTGCGCAGCCGGTTGAACGAAATGCGCGCGCGTCTCGCAGCAGAATAGACTGGTTGGCCCCGATGCCGCACCGGGGCGCGAAGGGATCAGGAGCAGGCATGGCGAACATCAAGGCAGACGAAATCAGCAAGATTCTGCGCGAGCAAATCGAAAACTACGAGCAGACCGTTTCCGTCGACGAAGTCGGCGCGATCATCAGCGTGGGCGACGGCATCGCCCGCATTCACGGCCTTGAGAAAGCCATGGCTGGCGAGATGCTCGCGTTCCCCCACAACATTTTCGGCATCGCGCTCAACCTCGAAGAAGAAGAAGTCGGCGCCGTGCTTCTCGGCGAGTCTTCCGAACTCAAAGAGGGCGACGTCGTCAAGCGCACCAACACGATTATGTCCGTGCCCGTGGGCGAAGCTCTCGTCGGCCGCGTCGTCAATCCGCTCGGGGAGCCGCTCGACGGCAAAGGCCCCATTGCTTCCAAGCAGCGCAACGGGCCAGCGCGAACTGATCATCGGCGACCGCCAGACCGGCAAGACCGCCGTGATCCTCGACACTATTATCAATCAGAGGGGCGGGGACCTCATTTGCATCTACTGCGGCATCGGCCAAAAACGCTCCACGATCGCCCAGGTCGTTAAGACGCTCACCGACGCCGGCGCCATGGACTACACTATCGTCGTCGCCTCGAGCGCCGCCGAGCCTGCGTCGCTCCAGTACATCGCGCCCTACGCCGCGTGCGCCATGGGCGAATTCTTCCGCGACACCAAGCGTCACGCTGTCACCTTCTATGACGACCTCTCCAAACACGCCCAGGCTTATCGCGAAATCTCTTTGCTCCTGCGCCGCCCACCGGGCCGCGAAGCTTTTCCAGGCGACGTTTTCTATCTCCATTCGCGCTTGCTGGAGCGCGCCGCAAAGCTCAACGATAAACTCGGGGGCGGTTCGCTGACCTCGCTGCCCGTGATTGAAACGCAGGCCGGCGACGTTTCGGCCTATATTCCTACCAACGTCATCTCCATCACCGACGGCCAGATCTACCTCGAAGCCGACCTTTTCAACGGCGGCATTCGTCCTGCCATCAACGTAGGCATCTCCGTCAGCCGCGTCGGCGGCAACGCCCAGATCAAGGCCATGCGCCAGGTGGCTGGCACTTTGCGCCTGGACATGGCGCAGTACCGCGAACTCGCCGCTTTCGCGCAGTTCGGTTCCGATCAGCTCGACAAAGTCACGCAAGCGCAACTCGCGCGCGGCCAGCGCCTCACGGAAATCCTGAAGCAGGATCAGTACGCGCCGCTCTCCGCGGAAAAACAGGTCCTCAGCATTTACGTCGCTACGAGCGGCGCATTGGACAACGTGCCGGTCCCTGAAGTGCGCCGCTTTGAGAGCGAGTTCTTGCAATTCGTCGAAACGAATCATCCTTCAATCTTGAAAAATATTGCCGCGAAAAAGGCCCTCGACGACGGCATCAAAGCCGAAGTCAAGACGGCCGTCGACGCTTTCAAGGAGCGCTTCAGCGCCGCCGCAACTGCGGCCGCCAACTAGGGACTTCAGCTAACGCACTGCGATGCCCACACTTCTCGATTTCCGGCGCCGCATCCGCTCGGTGAAAAACACCCAGCAGATCACCCGCGCGATGAAGTTTGTCGCCGCCGCCCGATTGCGCCGCGCGCAGGAAGCGGCGCTGGCCGCGCGTCCGTTTGCAAAGGAACTCGCGCACGTGCTCCGTTCGATCATGGCGCGCATCGACGAGCCGCAGCATCCGCTCCTCGCGCATCGCCCCGAACGGAATGTCCTCGCAATCGTGCTCACTGGCGAGCGCGGCCTCGCCGGCGCCTTCAATGCCAACATCCTGCGCAAGGCCAATGAGCTTTTTCGCGCTCATAAGGGCAAAAAAATCTCGGTCGTTCCCGTCGGGAAGAAGGGCCGCGACTCTCTCCGGAAAGCTGGCTTCAATCTCGCCGCCGAGTTTGTGAACGTTCTCGCCCGCGTCAATTTTGGGACGGCACGCGAAATCGCTTCGCTCGTCGCCAGCCTTTATTCGAGTGAGAAGATTGACTCCGTCTACATCGCTTTCAGCGAATTCAAAACCGTCATGACGCCCAACCTCGTGATTGAAAAACTTCTTCCCATCGAAGCCATTCGCGCCGAGGAAGAATCGCCCGCGGAGCAAGCAGCCGCGCGCGTGGACTACATTTACGAACAGCCGGAAGCGCAGTTACTCGACAAACTTTTGCCGCGCTACGTCGAGACGCAGATCCTGCGCGCCATGCTGGAATCTTCGGCGGCGGAACACGCCGCCCGCATGACCGCCATGGAGTCCGCCACCAACAACGCCGGCGACGTCATTGAGGCCTTGACGCTGCACATGAACAAAGTGCGCCAGGCGGCCATCACCAAGGAGATTATTGAAATTGTGAGCGGAGCCGCATCCACCGCTTAGGAGAATGCATGGCAGAGAAATATGCAGCTGTCGGACACGTCGTTCAGGTCATCGGACCGGTGCTCGACGTTCAATTTGAAGCGGGTCATCTTCCAACAATCTACAATGCCGTCCGCGTCACAAGCGAAGGCTACAACGTCCCTGAGCCGCTCGACGTCACCGTTGAAGTTCAGCAGCATCTCGGTGAAGGCCGCGTCCGCTGTGTCGCCATGGAGCCGGTGGAGGGCATGGTTCGCGGCATGAAGGCGTTCGACACAGGCAAGGGCATCACCGTTCCCGTGGGCCGCCCCACGCTGGGGCGCGTTATGAACGTTTTGGGCAAGCCCGTCGATCAGCTTGGTCCGATCATCAGCGCAAACTATTCTCCGATTCACCGTCCCGCGCCAACGCTCGAGGAGCAGTCGACTACACTCGAGATGTTTGAAACCGGCATCAAAGTTGTCGACCTCATCGAACCGTATCTCAAGGGCGGAAAGATTGGCCTCTTTGGCGGCGCGGGCGTTGGCAAGACCGTTATCATCATGGAGCTTATCCACAACGTCGCCATGCAGCACGGCGGAGTGTCCGTCTTCGCTGGCGTCGGTGAGCGCACGCGCGAAGGAAACGACCTCTGGCTCGAAATGTCCGAATCCGGCGTGGTCGTCCCCGGCAATTCAGAAAAGTCCCGCGCCGCGCTGATTTACGGCCAGATGACTGAACCGCCCGGCTCGCGTCTCCGCGTCGGCCTCACCGGTCTCACCGTCGCTGAATACTTCCGCGACCAGGAGCACCTCAACGTGCTCCTGTTCATCGACAATATTTTCCGGTTCGTGCAAGCGGGCTCTGAAGTATCGGCGCTGCTTGGCCGCATGCCTTCCGCCGTCGGTTACCAGCCGAACCTCAACACCGAAATTGGCGAGCTTCAGGAGCGCATCACCTCCACGAAGTCCGGCTCCATCACCTCGGTCCAGGCGATTTACGTTCCTGCCGACGACTACACCGACCCCGCTCCGGCGGCGACGTTCACGCACCTCGACGCCACCACCAACCTTAGCCGTCAGATCGTCGAGCGCGGCATCTATCCCGCCGTTGATCCTCTCGCCAGCTATTCGCGCATTCTCGACCCTCGCATCGTCGGCGCGGAGCACTACGCTGTCGCTCGCAGTGTGAAATCCATTCTGCAGCGCTACAAGGACCTCCAGGACATCATCGCCATCCTCGGCATCGAGGAACTTTCCGACGAAGACAAGCGCACCGTGGCTCGCGCGCGCAAGATTGAAAAATTCCTCTCGCAGCCCATGTTCGTCGCCGCGCAGTTCACTGGCCTCGAAGGCAAGTACGTCAAGATCGAGGACACCGTCCGCAGCTTCAAGGAAATCGTCGAAGGCAAATATGACGACATTCCGGAGCAGGCCTTCTACATGGTCGGCACGATCGAGGAAGCCCTCGAGAAGGCGGAGAAGATGAAGGCGGGCGCTTAAGAAGAAATGCTGCCTGATTCTATCGAGCTCGTCATCGTAACGCCGCAACGCCAATTGCTGCGCGAGCGCGTTGTCGAGGTCGGGCTCCCCGGCGCGGAAGGCGCTCTTGGGATTCTGCCCGGCCACGCGCCGTTGATGACCGAGCTCGGCATCGGCGAGTTGACGTATCGCGGCGCCGGTGGGAAACCCTCCGATGTTCTCGCGATTGTCCGCGGCTTTGCCGAAGTTCTGCCCGATCGTGTGACCGTTCTCGCGGAAACCGCAGAGATGGCAGCGGAAATTGATATTGCCCGCGCCGAGGCCGCCAAGGCTCGTGCAGAAAGACGCCTCGCCGCCGGCGACACCAACATCGATTGGGACCGCGCCTCCATCTCCCTCCAGCGCGCACTTATCCGTATTCAAGTTGCGCGCAAGCATCGCGGCGCGCCCGTCAACGCCCCGTGATTACCCCAGGAAACCCCCGTTCCCGGGTTTTTTGCGACTTCGCCTCGCACCACGCATCTAATAATTTAGGACTTGCCCATGGAAACGGTCACGATGTACACCACATCCCGGTGTCCCGATTGTCGCCGTGCAAAGTTCTTTCTGAAGGAGCGCGGCGTGGACTACCGCGAGGTAAACATCGAAGAGGATCCCGCGGCCGAGCAAATCGTGCTCGAAGCCAACAAAGGCAAACGCAAAGTCCCAACGCTCGAAGTTGGCGGCCGCTATTTCGCCTGCAGCCCCTTCAATCCCGTCCAACTAGCCAACGAGCTGAACATCCCCCTCAACCCTTAGCCTTTGATAATGGAATTCTTTGTTGGGGCGCAGCATGCCGCTCCTCCCCGGTTGGTGCTGTTATTCCTGCCCCGTAGATCTTCTTTTTTTTGTTTGCTTGTGGATTCATGACCGCCGGAAATGCTCGTCCTCCTCAACTCATGGCCACTCCGCGGGCCCACACGTTCGTCACGTGCCAGCCCGCATCTAGCAGCAGGACATCCGCATCCGCACCCGTCCGCAACGCTCCCTTCTTGAATTCAATCCCCAGCAGCCCCGCAGGATTCGCCGTCAGCATGCGCACCGCATCCGCCGGCGGAACGCCCAGCCCCACAATATTCCGCAGGGCCCGGTCCAGCGTCAGGGTGCTTCCCGCCAGCTTTCCTTCCGCATTCCGGCACACTCCGCCGCTCACCGTCACTTCTATTTTCCCCAGCGTATATTTTCCGTCCGGCATTCCCGTCGCCGCCGTCCCATCGCTTACCAGGATCATGCGGCCCGCGCCCTTGGCCTGCAACAGCACTCTCATGGCCGCTTCGTCTACGTGCACACCGTCCGCGATCAATTCCGCGGTCACCTCCGGAGACGTCAGCACCGCCCCGATCACGCCGCTATCGCGGTGCGAAAAAGGCCGCATCGCGTTGTACACGTGCACGGCGTGCCGCGCTCCATGCGCTATCGCCGCCCGCGCCTGTTCATACGTCGCATCCGTGTGCCCCAGCGCCACCACCATCCCTGCTTTTCGCGCTGCATCGATGCACGGTATCGCCCCCAGTAGCTCCGGAGCGATTGTCAGGATCAGTGCATGCCCAGCCGCCGCTTGCAGGAACTTTTCCAAAAGCTCTCCCGATGGCAGCTTCAGCCACTCCTGCGGATGCACGCCTCTTCGTACGGCGCTGATGAACGGCCCCTCCAGATGGATTCCCAGCACTTCGGCTCGCGCGTCCTCCGTTTCGTGTTGGCCGCCGATATAGCGCGCAATCCCATCGACGCTGCGTGCCGTATCCTCAGGGCTGGCCGTGACCGTGGTTGCCACAAACGAGGTCGTCCCGTGCCGCGCCACCAGTTGCGCCACCGCCTTCAACGCCTCCGCGCTGCCCTCCATAACGTCATGCCCGCCCGCCCCGTGGATGTGCACGTCAACGAACCCCGGAACGGCTGTCTTGTCCGTCGCGGCGATTTCTTTTGCGCCTGCGGGGAGCTGCATCCCTTCACGCGGACCGATTTGCTGGATCACGCCTTCGCGCATCAGGATGCCTGCATCGATAATCTCCGTCGTGGGGGTCAGCGCGCGGCCAGCGTGCAAGAGCGTGGTCATGGGTCGGCAAGTATCGTAACGGAATCCCGTCTTCTTGCAAAAAACAAAACGGGCGGCCCGATCCGATCGAGCCGCCCGTTTTGAAACAATCTGCGCGAAGGCTTACTTCGCGGCTGCTGCCATGTCGATGCTTTCCAGCTTCAGCGTATCCCCCTCCACGCTGCCCTTCACCGTAACGTGATGGCCGGCATGCGCCGCCACCTTTTCTTGCGCGTCGACGACGTAAACCTTCTTGTCTCCGTCATTGACGAACACGTACTTTGCGCCCTTCTCCTTCACGCATTTCGCGGCGCAATCCGCATGCTTTTCGCTCGTGCCCTTCGCGCCGCATGCGCTGTCTGAGATGTAGCCGGTCCATGAGCCTTCCGACGCCATCGCCAATGCCGCGCCGAAAAGCACCACTGCCATTCCTGTCGCAAAACGTACTTTCATGGTTTTCTCCCCTCCAGAAAAACTGACTTGGCTTTTGTAGTTTGCCGGGCTGGAACTTAGCTTGGCATAGCCAGCGGCCCGATGTCCAGAACGTTCCTTTTCAGCATACGGAGGAATGGTTCTCCCGGATGAGGCTCCTCAAAAAAAGAGAAGGAGGGCTCGAAAGAGCCCTCCTTCTCTTTGTGCTCCCAAGGAATCGCGGTTTGTCCCGTTTCCGAAACGATTTATTGCCCAGAGTTCGAAGTGCTCGCCGATGTTGCCCCGGCCGCCTTCGGTATGCTCAGGTATCCTGTCGCCGTATTCTTCGAGACTTTGTTGATCACCAGTTCCAGCGCTGCGCGGCTTCCGCCCGTGTAGAAGAAAATCGGCTCATTCACCGAGCGGTTTTTCTTCTCGAAGCTCTTGTCGTCCGCCAGTACGTTGAGGGTGTACTGGTTTTTCTTGATGTTGGTGTCCCTCAGCTCAACCTGGATAGAGCCCACTTTCTGGGCCCCGGCCTTCCGCGTAACCGTGAACTCGAAATAATCCCGCGTCCCCATACGGCGCAACTGGTCGATTTCGTCATGGTTCCGGGCGATGAGCGTGCCCATTTCGCTGCGCGCCATCTGCAGGTTGTTCTTCTGGGCGTCCAGATCGGATTTCACGCCCGTGACATCACCGTTCAACCTGTTCACATCGTCGGAGCTTGCCTTCGTCGCCAACTGCTCATTCACCGACGTTTCCAGCTTGGTCACCTTCTTGTCCACGGCGGTGGTGGCATTCTTGTTCTGCTTGCGCGCATTGATCAAGTCTGATTGCGTGACGTTCAGCTTGTCCGTCACGACCTTGAGGTCGCTCTGCAACTGTTGATTGATTTCATCTTCCTTGGCCAACCGCTGGGTCAGCGCATCGTTTGACTGCTTGAGGGATGTCTGTGTCGTCTCCGCACTGCTCGCGCGATTCAACGCGCTCCATCCCACTCCCAAACCGATCACCGAAACTCCGGCTAATACTGCCACAGCCAGCCCTACCCACCTCGGCGCACCGGGCGCGGCATGGTTGATCTGTCCCTGAAACTCGCTCATATACTTCTTCTCCTTTGGCGTTTCCGCCCTTCCCAGATGGAAAAGTGCATGCCCAAAGCCAAAGGGGCGTTGTGCCAGGCGTTGCCGCTAACCCGAATGGCTCCAAATGGTTGAGGGCGAATTCCGGCCCACCGGCCGAGAGATACAATAGTACTAGTACCAGTAAAGATTACGCTGTTCTGTAGCCTGGGGTAAATTTTGCTGTTTAGGGAGTTTTTCCTGGCGGCACTTTCCCAGAGGTCAGGTGAAATCACGCCAGGCGCGCAATGGGAGCACAGCGCGGCTCTAAATTACTGTCTGATAAAGCCTTAGCCAGACTTCGTTAAGCTGCCTGGGTAGCAGCCCCGGCGCCGACGGCTTTTTCAGCCCCGAAATACCGATCCAAAGTGCTCACTGCAGCATCGAGCACAAGATGACAGTCCCGGCACTCACTAAGGTGCTTTTGAATCTCGCTGGCGACTGCGGGTGAAAGCCTTCCCTCTAAGTACCAGCAAATCAAATGGATAGTGTCCCTGCAACTCATGACTCCCGTCCCCTCAGTCCCCAAACGGCGAGACCACGCTCCCCCTTTACTTGTGCATTTGATTCACCAAAAGCACAAATGGCGGTGGAAATCTTATTTGCTTAGGAATCAGTGGGTTATCGAAGCTACTGTGGAATCCAGCGAACCCGCTTTGGCCCAAGAACAGAAAAGATTACACTGGCATTACGGCGAAGTTGCGCAGAATTCTTGCTACGAATAACGTTATCGCTCAGGTGTTACGGTCATTTCCCGCAACGCAGCAATGCGGTCTTCGAGCGGAGGATGCGTGCTAAAGAGCGAGCTCAGAGTTTCCCCGCCGAAAAGGGGCTTCACGATACAAAGCGCCGAAGTAGACGGCGATAGGGCTGTAGTTGGGATCCGCTTGTTGTACGTCCCCAGCTTTTGCAGCGCACTGATTAGCCCGTAGGGCTGTCCCACCATCCTAACGCCCGTTGCGTCCGCCGAATACTCTCTTTGGCGGGAAATGCCGAGTTGCAGAAGAAGAGCGGCGATGGGCGCAAGGATCAGCATCAGAATTCCGGCCAGACCGCCGCCTCCCTCGCGGTCGTCATCGCGCCCTCCATAGCCAAAGAGGTTGGCCCAGTATCCCATTCGGGCTACGTAGGTGATGGCGCCGGCGATCGTCGCGGCGATCGAGCTGATCAGTATGTCGTAGTTCCGAACGTGCGAAAGTTCATGCGCGATCACGCCCTCCAGCTCTTCATCGTTCATGAGCTGGAGCAGGCCCTCGGTTACCGCCACGGAAGCATGGCGCGGATTGCGCCCGGTCGCAAAAGCATTTGGCGCCGCATCCGGCACAACGTACAGTTTCAGCACAGGCAAATTGGCCTTCGCCGCAAGGCGTTCCATCACTGCATACAGCCGTGGCAATTGCTCGCGCGTCACCGGCTGCGCTCCGCTCGACCACAAAGCAATCTTATCTGAGAAGAAGTAAGCGAAGGCATTGCCGATTGCGGCGAAGATCAGCGCCGCTGTCATGCCGCTCCGCCCGCCGAAAGCGCCGCCTAGCGCAATCAGCACCAGAGTCAACGCCGTCAGCAGAAATGTCGTTCGAAGAATTCTCATGATGTCCCTTCACAAATATATACGCAAAACAGGGCAAATACTTTCCTTGCAAAACCGCGCGAGGCTGCCCTTTGACTCCCAATCCTCCTTAAGGCTTTAGATGCGCGCCGCCGTCGCCGGTTTTTTGGCTTGCACTCGTTCGAACCGCATCGCATCCTTCTGCCCGTCCCGGTCCACCCGCACGTGATCTCCGGGCAGTACCGCGCCCTCCAGGATTTGCAGCGCCAGAGGATCCTGGACCAGCCGCTGTATCGTCCGCCGCAGCGGTCGCGCCCCGTACGCCGGGTCGTAGCCTTCGCGCAGCAGCAACTCCTTCGCTGCGGGCGTCAGCTCCAGTGTGATCTGCCGTTCGGCGAGCAGCTTCTCCACGCTCTTCAGCAGCAGGTCGACGATCCGCGTAAGCTGTTCCTTCCCGAGCGGGTTGAAGATCACAATTTCGTCGATCCGGTTGATGAACTCCGGCCGGAACGTCGCGCGCAACGCATCCATCGCTTCTTTCCTCGCGCGCTCCGGGGCACGGTGCGCAAGCTCGAATATCGCCGTCGATCCCACGTTGCTGGTCATCACCAGCACCGTATTGCGAAAGTCCACCGTGCGTCCCTTGCCGTCCGTCAGCCTCCCGTCCTCGAGAATTTGCAGCAGCACGTTGAACACGTCGGGATGCGCCTTCTCGATCTCGTCGAACAGGATCACCGAGTACGGATGCCGCCGCACTTGCTCCGTGAGCTGCCCGCCCTCTTCGTAGCCGACGTAGCCCGGCGGCGCTCCAATCAATCGCGACACGCTGTGCTTCTCCATGTACTCGGACATGTCGATTCGAATCATCAGCTTTTCGTCGTCAAACAAGAACTCCGCCAGCGCCCGCGCCAGTTCCGTTTTCCCCACGCCCGTGGGACCCAGGAAAATAAATGACCCGATCGGCCTCTTCGCATCCGACAGACCCGCCCGGCTCCGGCGCACGGCGTTTGCCACGCGGCCCAGTGCCTCGTCCTGCCCGACCACTCGCTGCCGTAACCGTTCCTCCATGTGCACCAGCTTCTGCGCCTCTCCCTCAAGCAGCCGCCCAACGGGAATACCCGTCCACTTGCTCACGAGTTTCGCGATATCTTCCTCATCCACCTCTTCTTTCAACATCGGTGCGTTCTTCTGCACCGACGCGAATCGCTCTTGCGCCAGTTTCAGCTCGCGCTCTGCCGCGGCGATTTTGCCGTAGCGGATTTCCGCTACTTTCGCCAATTCTCCCGCGCGCTCGTATCGTTGCTCCTCTGCCTTCAGCTGCTCGATCAGCTCCTTCAGCTTGCGGATTTTCTGGATCGCTTCTTTCTCTGCCTGCCACCGCGCCTTCCGCGCGCTCGAATCTTCTTTCAGCTTGGCCAGCTCTTTCTCGATCTGGCTGCGCCGTTCCTTCGAATGCGCGTCCGTCTCTTTCAGCAGCGCTTGTCGCTCAATCTCCAGTTGCATGATGCGCCGCTCGATCTCGTCGATCTCCACCGGCAACGAATCGATCTGCATCCGCAGGCTCGCCGCCGCTTCGTCGATCAGGTCAATGGCTTTGTCCGGCAGGAACCGGTCCGAAATATAGCGGTGCGACAGCGTCGCCGCAGCCAGAATCGCGGCATCCTTGATCCTCACGCCGTGGTGCACTTCGTACCGTTCCTTCAGCCCCCGGAGAATGGCAATCGTATCCTCTACGGTCGGCTCGCTCACCAGCACCGGCTGGAATCGCCGCTCCAGCGCCGGGTCTTTTTCGATGTGCTTCTTATACTCGTTCAGTGTCGTCGCGCCAATCGCGCGCAACTCGCCGCGCGCCAGCGCCGGCTTCAGCATGTTCGAAGCGTCCATCGCCCCTTCGGCCGCGCCCGCGCCCACCAGCGTATGCAGTTCGTCAATGAACAGGATAATTTGCCCTTCGGCTTCGGTAATTTCCTTCAGCACCGCCTTCAAACGGTCTTCAAACTCTCCGCGGTACTTCGCGCCCGCCACCAGCGCCGCCAGGTCCAGCGCCACTAGCCGCTTTGTCTTCAGCACGTCCGGCACGTCCCCGGAAACAATCCGCTGCGCCAGTCCCTCGACGATGGCCGTTTTGCCCACACCCGGCTCACCGATAAGCACTGGGTTATTTTTCGTCCTCCGCGCCAGGATCTGCATCACGCGCCGGATTTCTTCATCGCGCCCGATCACCGGATCGAGTTTCGAGCGCCGCGCCAAATCCGTCAGGTCCCGTGCGTACTTTTCCAGCGCCGCATAGGTGGCCTCGGGGTTTTGCGACGTCACGCGCTGCGATCCGCGCACTCCCGTCAGGGCTTGCAGAATCGCCTCGTGCGAAGCCCCTTGCCGCTTCAGCAGTTGTCCCGCGGGATCCCGCTCCTGCCCGGCAATCGCCAGAAACAGATGCTCCGTCGAAACATATTCGTCCTTGAAATTTTGCGCCTCGTCGAACGCGCGCTCCAAAACGTCGTTCAACGCCCGGCCCAGATGCTGCTGCGCGAATCCCTGCACCTTCGGCAAACGCCCGATCTCTCGTTCGATCTCCTGCGACAATCCTTCCGTTCGAATCCCCAGCCGCGTCAGCAGCGACGGCACCACTCCGTCGGTCTGCCCCACCAGCGCCGCAAGCAAATGCACTGGTTCCACTTGCTGGTTTTCATGGCGCGCCGCCACTT
>WNEZ01017783.1_pt1 | contig 11766 bp, 9 predicted proteins | sample 5400521 | NCBI WGS metagenome assembly WNEZ01 (sample SAMN13153339, study PRJNA577476) | soil metagenome | isolation source: 120 cm saprolite under Douglas fir tree site 2 hole 1 replicate 1 | place: USA:California | collected 2015-04-18
ACCTCCTGGTGGACTCCCTTCCGCAGCCGTACTGGAAACCCTGACTTGGGCGATACGTTCCCGAACGCCGTTCCGACCTTAGGGGTCAAGCAGCACACGGCAATTCCGCGTACCGATGATGACTTGACTGATTCCAATTTCCTTCAGGCAATCGCCAACACTGCAGGTTTCCACTTTGCCTTTATTGAGCAAGGCGGGACCAGCCTCTATCCCAAGTTGGCGCAACGAGTAACCAGTGTGGATGTTTTGCGGATCGTGCTGGCGATCGGCGGAACCGAGATCGCCCATTTTCAGACGTGGCACGACAAGGCCGGCAATGCGATACCCGGGAGTGCCACCGATCCGGTAACTGGGGTTCCAGTGACCTTCCCCGATCTGACTCAGCCCTCTGTCGGCGAGGACTTGAAGTCGAATCTGATCATGCCCGAGCCAACCGTATTCCTTAAGAACCTTCCGGTATGTTCGATCATCCGGCCCACGGCCACCAAAGGAGCTGCGATGGGAGCTCTCGCCGGCCTTACCGAAGATGGGCTTTTCATCGGCCAGTCCTCGGCGTTCTTTGATTTCATGCGCGGTCTTGCGGCAGATGCGGACAACGCGAAACGCGGAATTAGCTAATTCAGCACTGTTCGCTCGTGGTCGCTACCCCGGGGCGCTGTGGTTCACCTGGATCGCAGCGCCTTCCTCTCATAATCGCCGAGTTCTGAAATTTGTGTTTCAGCAAGACCGCAGGAGATCTAAATGTTCGAAGGCCTCTTTCAACCTATGCACTTGCTGTTGATCTTTGGGATTGCTCTGCTGGTGTTTGGACCTAAGAAATTGCCGGAACTGGGTAAAGGAATAGGAGAAGGCATACGCGGCTTCAAGTCGGCAATGAAGGAATCCGACAATCCGTCCAAGAAAACCTCGCTCCCGCAAATCTAGCAAAGACGGCACTACGAACGCTCCGCCTGGATTTTTGCTACCCTAACGTTTGCTCCCGCGCACGAGATAACCCCGAGGTGATCAATGTCAGGAGGCCTGCGTTTGCTTTTCCTTTCGGTCCTGGTCGGTATCGCCGCTGCAGCGGTACTTGCAGATGATGCTTCCGTGAAGTCCTCCAGCGCAAAACCTCCGCTGGCGCCGCAGAAGCCGGTTGTGGATGACGTACAGGGCCACAAGATCACCGATGATTACCGCTGGCTCGAAGATGCGGCCAGCCCGGAGACGCAGCAGTGGGTCAGCGACGAGATGGCCTACACCCGCGGCGTTCTCGATCCGTTGCCAGGACGCGACCAGCTTCATAAGCGACTGACAGACCTGATGTCGATCGGCACCATTTCTGCGCCGCAGATCGGCGGCAAGCACTACTTCTACACCAAGCGCGAAGGCTCGCAGAACCAGCCAGTGCTCTTCGTGCGTGAAGGTGTGAACGGAAAAGACCGCGTATTGGTGGATGTGAATCAGCTTGCGGCTGACGGAACGGTGGCTCTCGACTGGTGGGTACCTTCGGACGACGGCAAGTATGTCGCGTATGGCACTTCACCGAGCGGCTCCGAGATGAGCACGCTACATGTGATTGAGATTGCCACGGGCCAACTGCTTCCTGACTCTATTGAGAGAACGCGCGCGGTCAGCCTGGCCTGGATGCTCGACAACTCCGGTTTCTACTACACGCGTTATCCCAAGAAAGGCGAAGTTGCTGAAGGTCAGGAAGTTTATTACCGCCATGTTTTCTATCACACGCTGGGCTCTGATCCGACCAAGGACCCGCTAGTTTTCGGCAAAGATCTCGGAGCCGAGGATTGGCCGCAAGTCGATCTCTCCAATCACGGTGACTGGCTTCTTATCACCGTCGCGCAAGGATGGACCAAGACCGACCTTTACGTGCAGGATTTGAGACCGGGAATTGAGCGCAAGCCTCCCGTGCGGATTACCGAAGGCAAAAACTTTCTCTACGGCGGAGAGATTTTCAACGGCAAGATCTATATCACCACTAATGAAGAGGCGCCCCGCTACCGGACGTTTGTAGTTGATTCGGCGTCGCCTGCGCGCACGAATTGGAAGGAGATCATTCCGCAGAATGACGCCGTACTGCAGGGAGCCGCTATCGTAAACGGTTTGCTGCTGGCCCAATACGAGAAGAATGCCAGCTCACAACTCAAGCTGCTGAATACTGATGGCAAGACTCTCGGCGATGTGCAACTTCCCGCCATCGGCAGCATTTTCGGACTTGGCGGCAAGTGGGACCGCAAAGAAGTGTTCTTCGCATTCCATTCCTTCACCGTCCCGGATTCGATTTACCAGGTTGACTTGGCCACGCGCGGTAAGTCGCTTTGGAGCAAAGTGAGCGCTCCGGGAATTGATCCGGACAACTACGAAGTCAAGCAGCTTTGGTTTGACTCCAAAGACGGCACTCACGTACCCATGTTCGTGTTCCACAAAAAAGGCTTGGAACTCAACGGCAAGAATCCGACTCTGCTCACCGGATATGGCGGATTCAATATCAGCGAAAGTCCGAACTTCGTTGGCGATCGCTACCTTTGGCTGGAGCGTGGTGGCGTGTTTGCCGTCGCCAATCTGCGGGGCGGTTCTGAATTCGGCGAGGATTGGCACCGCGCGGGCATGCTCGGTAACAAGCAGAACGTCTTTGACGATTTTGCTGCGGCAGCGGAATTCCTGATTTCGCAGAAATATACCGACAAAGACCATCTGGCGATTCGCGGGGGCTCGAACGGCGGCCTGCTGATGGGCGCCGCTCTCACCCAGCGCCCCGACTTGTACCGCGCGGTGGTGTGCCAGGTCCCCCTGCTGGACATGCTGCGCTATCAGAATTTTCAGATCGCGAGACTGTGGGTGCCGGAATACGGGTCGTCGGAAGATCCCAAGCAGTTCGACTGGCTCTACGCCTACTCGCCCTACCATCACGTGAAGCAGGGTGCGGAATATCCGGCGATCCTTTTCATGACTGCGGACACGGACACGCGCGTAGATCCTATGCATGCCAAGAAAATGGCAGCGCTGATGCAGGCCGAAGCCGCCAACGGCCAGAGCCGCGAGCGTCCGATTCTGCTGCGCATTGACAGCAAAGCCGGCCACGGCGCGGGAAAACCGATTGCCAAGCAAGTCGAAGATATGACCGATATTTATTCATTTTTGTTCTGGCAGTTGGGAATGGAATAGATTTCGGATTGCAGATTTTAGATTGCAGATTGAAGACAACCTCAGAGTTCGCAGCAATCTTGAAAACCTGCAATCTAGAATCTTCAATCTGAAATCGTGCTCCTATGCCTGAACTCCCCGAAGTAGAAACCATTGCGCGCGGCCTCGCCAAACGAATCTCTGGCGATGTGATCGAGTCGGTGTGGTTGGGTTCGAAGCCAGAGCCGCTCAAGTCTTCTGCTGCAGAAATCGCCGCCACTCTGCAAGCCAGGCGCATTTCCACTGTCCGACGCGCGGGAAAGCATATTGTCTTCGATCTCGAATCTGCCGGCGGGAGAAACACACCAGCACAATGGATTGTTCATCTGGGTATGACTGGAAGCTTGCTGGTCTGCGCGCCTGGCGTGGAATTGGAGAAACATACCCACGCGGTCCTCCAACTCGCCTCTGGCCGCGAACTTCGTTTTGTGGATCCCCGCCGCTTCGGACGGCTCAGCGTCATCGAGAAATTCGAAGCTCCCGGCACCGAACCGCTGCAAGTCGCACTCGACGATTTCGTGGCTCTTTTCCACAAACGCAAGACGCCCATCAAGAGCGCGCTCCTGAACCAAGGTCTGCTGAGCGGAGTGGGGAACATTTACGCCGCTGAAGCGTTGTTCCGCGCACGTATCCGGCCCCGACGCCGTGCTTCATCGCTCACTCGTGAGGAACTCCGCCGCCTGCACAATGCGCTGAGAAGAGTTTTGACGGAGGCGATCCGGCTGGGCGGTTCAAGCGTTTCCGACTACGTTGATGCGGACGGCGAAGAAGGCTTCTTCCAACTCAAGCACCGGGTTTACGGGCGAGAAGGCAAACCGTGCCTGGTGTGCAAGACTCCCATCAAGCGGATTGTCATTGCCGGGCGCAGCAGCCACTACTGTCCACGCTGTCAGCGATAGGGGGAAGCGATTGCAGGTTTGAGATTGAAGGTTTCAGATTGAAGGGCCAGTCCCAGTTTTTTAGCCTCCCAATCTGCAATCTAAAATCGGCAATCTCCCTACGACGCCTTCCCTGTTCCCTGGTCCACCACGTAGATTCGCCCGGGCCCGGCCGCCTGAACATTGTTCTTTTCGAAGCATTCCTTGATGCGGCGGCGCAGTTCGCGGCTTACTCCAAAGTGCTTGTTGGGCCGGGTTTTCACTAGTATGAGGTATTCGGCTTCGCCGTTACCGACGCGTTCAATGCCGGGCACATCAATGGCGCCCACAATGTCTTCCGCGAAAGCCGTGTCCTGACGCATTTCGTCGCCTACTTCGCGCAAAAGCCTGACCACTTTTTCGCTGGGCTCGCTGTAAGCAACGGTCACTCGAAGCGCCAACTGCGACCAGTCGCGCGTGGTGTTCGACACTATCTGGATCGCGCTGTTAGGCACAAAGTGTACGGTTCCGTCGTCATCGCGCAGAACGGTGTGGCGGAGATTCATGCTCTCAACCACCCCTTTCACTCCGGCAATGCGAACCGTGTCGCCGATGTCGTATTGGTTTTCCAGCAGAATGAAGAAACCGTTGATGAAATCATGCACCAGCGTTTGCGCGCCGAAACCGATTGCCAGTCCGGCAATGCCCGCGCTCGCCAGCATGGGGCCCAGGTTCAACCCCAAAAGCGAACGCACTTCGAGAGCGGCGACGACAAAGATGACAAAAACGGTGATGCTGGTCACCACGCTGGCCACGGTCCGGACCTGCTGCACGCGCACCCCGGAAGGAAGCTTGCGAACATGGAGGTCGGCGGTCTGCCGGGCGACCCCACGCGCAATCTGAGTCAGGACGTAGGCCACGATCAGCACGAACACGATCTTCGGAGCGTCGTGGCGCAGGAAGGTGATGGTATCTTCGCGCCAGTCGCGTAACAAGGCTGGGATGTTTCCGTCGCTAAGAGACGTCGTTTGCAGAAACCAGGAAGCCATTTCAGTGCCTGATTATAGCAACCGCCGAGGAACCACTCGCCGGGGCAGGCAGATATAATCTACGACAGTCTTCTCCAGTGAGGCCTATGGTGCACCGAACAATTGTGTTCTTCTGCTTGCTGCTTTTTCTGATCACGTTCCCCGGGCGATCATTCCCGCAAGACACGAGCCTGCCTTTGCCACGCGCGACGCCGAGTAACGACGATGAACCGGCGGCTCCTCCGCACATCCAGAAAGAAATGGAGAAAAAGGCAAATGCTCAGCGCCAGGCCGAGCTGAAGCGCGACGCCGAGAAACTTCTGAAACTTTCCACCGAGTTGAAGGAATACGTGGGCTGTGACAAACCACTTGAGTCTATGCCTCCGATTTCGATAAGCTAGAAGATTGCAACTGAGTTTCATCTGTAGGAGTGTGCTATGCCACTTCCTGAAACCGAAGCTCCCGGACGTCTGCAAGCGGCGCTCACCTCGCGCGGGGTTCGTCTTACCCACCAGCGCCGCACCATCCTGGGAGTGGTCGAAACCGCCAAGCAGCATTTGGACGCGAGCCAGATCCTGCGTCAGGCGCGCCGGTTGGACCCCGGCATTGACCGAGTCACGGTGTACCGCACCCTGAAGTTGCTCAAACGCTACGGCTTGGTGGATGAACTCGACTTGATGCACATGCAGGGCGAGAAGCATTTTTATGAACGCCGACCCCAGCGTGATCACATTCACATGGCCTGCCTGCGCTGCGGCAAGATCACCGAATTCGAAAGCGACCTGTTCGACCGGCTCAAAGGACAAATTCAGCGCGACTGCCGATTTCACATCGTAGTGAGCCGGCTGGAAGTCGGCGGTTACTGCGCACAATGCCGCTCCGCATCCTCTTCCGACTGACGATTGCAACTAGTTGCAATCCCGTTGAAACAGAATCTTATCCTCAACCGTTGACGCATGGTTAGGGCGCCACATACTATGCAACTAAGTTGCAACTAAATATATCGTGTCAAAACCACTCCACTCAGCCCTGATCATTCTTCTGTTTATCACGACGCGGAGTTCCCTCGCCCAAGAGGGTCCATTCTTTGTTACCTATACCCACCACATGGAAGAGCCAGGTAATCTCGATGTCGAAGTTTCAAGCACCACGGGCGTCCCAAGAAGTGGGCAACGATTCTATTCCGCGCCCTACATGGAACTGGAATATGGAGTCACTGCTCGCTGGACATCCGAGCTTTACGTCGAGGGCCAGTCAACCTGGGGGGACAGCACGGTCTTCACCGGTTGGCGGCTGGAAAATCGCTACAGACCCTTGAAACGCGAGCACTGGATCAATCCTGTGCTTTATCTCGAATACGAGGACCTCAACGAGGCCAGCCGCATTCAGAAAGAGGTTGAAGGCGGAGGGCCTGACCTCAGCTCGCGCAACGCGCTGCTCACTCCGCTGCACGACCACGAACTTGAAAGCAAATTGATTCTTTCCAGCGACTACCACGACTGGAACATTTCCGAGAATTTCATTGTGGCAAAGAATTTTTCCCGATCTGAAGGTGTGGAATTTGGATATGCCTTTGGCGCTTCACGTCCCCTGGCAACCCTTGCATCCGGCGCCAGCTGCCGCTTCTGCCGCGAGAATTTCATCCTCGGCGCCGAAATGTACGGCGGCCTGGGCAGTACGCTCGGCTTCGGCGTGCGCGACACGGCCCTCTACCTCGCGCCTGTATGGTCGTGGATGGTCAGTGACAACTCTACCCTGCGTTTCTCTCCGGGTTTCGGGCTCACGCACGAAAGCAACGCCCTGCTCCTTCGTTTTGGATACACCTATGAAATCCAGGGCGTCGGGAGCAAGATCTCGAAGCTCCTAGGACGAAAACCGTGAAGCGAGCTGCCTGCACAATGCTGACCCTTTGTGTGTTGGCCTCAGTGTCCCGTGCGCAGAATCCCGGATATCAGCCTGACCCCAACTGGCATGCTCCCGCGGAAGCGGCATCACGGCCGGATCCGCTTTCCGCCAGACCCGAGGCGGCCGCGGGAGGCCGCAAACTTTTCGTGCGCAACTGCGTGGAATGCCACGGCAAGGACGGAACCGGGCTGGAGAAGAAGCATTCGGCAAACTTGCAATTACCCATCGTTCAGCAGCAGAGCGACGGCGTGCTTTTTTGGAAACTCACAAACGGAAATTCCAGCCGTGGAATGCCGTCATTCAGCAAGTTGCCGGAACTTCAGCGCTGGCAGATCGTTCTGTACCTGCGAACCTTGAAGCCTGTGCAACCGTAGCTGCGCTCGCTGGGATATTGCAGGTCGCTTCTTATCCAGGCCATGTGCAGACAGCCGCCCTCGGCTGTCTCGTCGAACATAGCTCGACATTTCCGCGTCAGCAACGAAAGAACAGGCTCGGCATGCTGAGCTAGACAATCGAGGGCGGCTGTCTCCACATGGGCCGCAATTTCAGTCCGCCGCCGCCCGCACTTCCGGCCTCTTCACATCCGTTCCAATCCGCATTCCATAGAACGAGCGATGCACAAAGAAGAATGAGGTCAAGAAGAAGACGAGGGCCAACACGCGAGTCAGCGTGCTGTGCTGGTTCGCCAGCGAGACGGCCAGTTCGACCGCCAAAAGTCCAAACAACGTAGTGAACTTGATCACCGGATTCATTGCAACCGAAGACGTGTCTTTGAAAGGATCGCCGACGGTGTCGCCTACCACGGTTGCATCGTGCAGAGGCGTTCCCTTCTGCTTCAGTTCGACTTCGACAATCTTCTTGGCGTTGTCCCAGGCAGCGCCCGCGTTGGCCATAAAGATCGCTTGATACAAGCCGAATATCGCGATCGAAATCAGATACCCGATGAAGTAGAACGGCTCCACGAAAGCGAATGCCAGCGTCGAGAAGAACACGACCAGGAATATGTTAATCATGCCCCGCTGCGCGTACTGGGTGCAGATCTGCACCACCTTCTTGCTGTCGCCCACCGAAGCCTTCTCTGCGCTGTCGAGCCGGATGTTGGCTTTGATGAACTCCACTGCGCGATAGGCCCCCGTAGTGACCGCCTGCGTGGAAGCGCCAGTGAACCAGTAAATGATGGCGCCACCGGTGATCAGCCCAAGCACGAACGGCGCATACAGCAGCGAAAGGTGGTCCACGTGGACGGTAAGGCCATCGGTGAGCGCCATGATGATGGAAAAAATCATGGTGGTCGCACCGACAACTGCGGTCCCAATCAGCACCGGTTTCGCCGTCGCTTTGAAGGTGTTCCCTGCCCCGTCGTTGGCCTCGAGCAAATGCTTCGCCCGTTCGAAGTTCACATCCACATTGAAATCGCGCTTGATTTCTGCCGCCGGCACTTGCTCAATCAGCGACAATTCATACACCGATTGCGCGTTGTCTGTGACCGGGCCGTAAGAATCTACCGCGATGGTCACCGGCCCCATTCCCAGGAACCCGAACGCCACCAGCCCAAACGCAAACACTGGAGCCGCAATCATGCTTGCGGCTTCCGTCAAACCCATCGTGCTCACCCAGTACCCGGTCGCCATCAGGATAACCATGGTCAAACCGAGGTAGTATCCCGAGAAATTTCCTGCCACAAAACCGGAAAGAATTCCCAGCGAAGCGCCGCCTTCGTCGGCAGACGTCACCACTTCTCTCACATGGCGCGACTCGACAGAGGTAAACACTTTCACCAGTTCCGGAATCACCGCACCCGCTAGCGTACCGCAGGAGATGATCGTCGCTAGCTTCCACCACTGCGAGCCGTCGCCGCCAAGATCGGGAATCATGAGGTGCGAGATGAAATAAGTGATGGCAATCGAAACGAATGACGTAATCCACACCAGCGATGTCAGCGGCGACTCAAAGTTCATCTCGTCCTTGCCTTCGTAGCGACCCTTGGCAATGGCAGCGTTCAGGAAATACGCCACCGCGCTGGCGAACAGCATCATGACGCGCATCACGAAAATCCAAACCAGGAGCTGCACTTGTACGGTCGGACTCTTCACGCCGAGAAGGATGAACGTGATCAGCGCGACTCCGGTGACGCCGTAGGTTTCAAATCCGTCGGCCGAGGGGCCAACCGAATCTCCGGCATTGTCGCCGGTACAGTCGGCGATCACGCCCGGATTGCGCGCGTCGTCTTCCTTGATCTTGAAGACGATCTTCATCAGGTCGGCGCCGATGTCGGCGATCTTGGTGAAAATGCCTCCAGCAATACGGAGCGCGGCCGCACCCAGGGACTCGCCAATGGCAAAGCCGATGAAACACGGGCCGGCGTACTCTCGCGGAACAAACAGCAGAATGATGAGCATGATGAGCAACTCGACGCTGATCAGCATCATGCCAATGCTCATACCCGCGGCTAAGGGGATCCGATAAATTGGGTAAGGCTTTCCGCCAAGGCTGGCAAAGGCAGTCCGGGAATTCGCGAAAGTGTTGACTCGGATTCCAAACCAGGCCACCCCGTAGCTGCCGGCGATTCCGACCAGACTAAAGCCAAGGATGATTGGCAGCGTGGTGGCGACTGGGTGGACCGGCGCCAGCACTCCGAAGTACAGAACCATAATGACGGCGATAAACGCCCACAGAAACAACAGAAACTTTCCCTGCGTCACGAGATACGTTTTGCAAGTCTCGTAGATCAGCTCGGAAATTTCGCGCATGGCGCGATGGACAGGCAGGTTCTTCAGCTTCGAATAGATCGCCAGACCGAAACCCAGTCCGAAAACGCAGAACAGGATTCCAATCGAAAGCAGAAAATGCCCGTCCCAGCCGCCGAAGAAAGTGACACTGCGGAGATCGGGCAACTTGAGGTTGGCTTCGCCGCTGACTTGTTCCGGCTGGGCCAATGCGGCAGACACGCTCAGGGTTATGAATGAAACCACAATCGCGGCGGTCTTCAATATGCGGGAGACTTGAGACGTGAACATCCGCGAACCTTGGGACGCACCGCTGGTGAGCCAGTTGCGCATGGGAATTCCTCCAATATGACGTATGACGATGACTACGCGTTCAGGACTATTTTCTCCGCGGCTGATTTTCTCGCACGCGGCCGAATTGCAGAGCCAGGCACGGGAGCGCACTGCCGCTTTCCGAACACGCTTCCACGCAAGCAAGACTGCAAGACTGTTAGGAGTGCTGAGCTTGGCCGCGTCCGACGTTCCGTGCCGCCTGCCTGCGAGTGGGAGCTGGAACCTCCCCGGCAGGCCACACAAAACTAGCTTTTATAACATCTTGCGGGCAGTGGGGTCAAACAGGTTGGAGTTGGGCCTTGCACCGGCCCTCACGGACATATACTGCTAGTTCAGAATGGATGTGATGTTGACGAAACCGAAATCACCCGTCGCATTGAGCTCACTGTGAAGACCAATCCCGATGTCCATGCCGAGGCCAAGTCCGAGGGCTGGGATCCGAAGCAGTGGGTCAGTCTGGTTCCGTACGGAGTAAACCAGGCACACCCCAATGCCTACAAAGATATCCTCCGCTGCGCAGTTCAGAATCGGGACAATCTCGGTTATGCCTGGCGCATCTTGCGCGACGGCTGTTGTGACGGTTGCGCCCTTGGCACCAGCGGCCTGCGCGATTGGACCATGAAGGGCATTCACCTTTGCAACGTCCGCCTGGAGTTGCTGCGCCTGAATACGATGCCGTCCATGAATTGGCACCTGCTGGAAGACGTCCGCACTCTGCAAGACAAGAGTGAAAAAGAACTGCGCGAACTGGGACGGCTCTCCGTGCCGATGATCCGCCGAAGCGGAGACAACGGATTCCGCCGAATCTCGTGGGATGAAGTGACCAGCTTTCTCGCCGACGAGCTGCGCCGAATCGATCCCAAGCGCATCGCTTGGTACATGACTTCGCGCGGGCTCACCAATGAGGCCTACTACGCACAGCAGAAAGTAGCGCGCTTTATCGGAACCAACCACGTGGATACCAGCGCGCGGGTTTGTCACGCGCCTTCCACTGCTGCACTGAGCGCGAGCGTGGGTTGTGCCGCGACGACCTGCTCCTATTCCGATTGGGTGGGCGCTGACCTGGTCGTTTTGGTGGGCACAAATCTGGCCAATAACCAGCCAGTGGCTATTAAGTATTTGCATTATGCCAAGAAGGCCGGGACCAAAATCTTTCTCGTAAACCCTTATTTCGAACCTGGACTGGAACGCTACTGGGTGCCCTCGGTAGTCGAGAGCGCGCTGTTTGGCACCAGAATCGTTGACGACTTTTTCCAGATTCACACCGGCGGTGATATCCCCTTTTTCTACGGTGTGCTCAAGCACGTGATCGAAAACGGGTGGACGGACCGCGAGTTCATCCGTGCGCGCAGCGCCGGATGGGAAGGAGTGGAAAGCAAGGCCCGGAGCTTCTCCTGGGAAACGCTGGAGCAAGGCTCGGGACAGACGCGCGCCGAAATGTACCGCTTCGCCTTGGCCTTTGGTAAAGCACGTCACGCCATCATTACCTGGAGCATGGGGATCACCCAGCACGCCTATGGCAGCGACAATGTTCGCGCCATCGTCAACCTACAACTGGCGCGCGGCAACGTGGGTCGCCCCCACACCGGGCTGATGCCCATCCGCGGACACAGCGGCGTGCAAGGTGGCGCGGAGATGGGCGCGATGCCCGGCGCTTACGTGATGGGCTTTCCTGCCAACGAGGAAAACGCCAGGAAATTTGCCTCGCCGGATATGTGGGGATTCGAGCCGCCCGCA
>WNEZ01004841.1_pt1 | contig 11765 bp, 9 predicted proteins | sample 5400521 | NCBI WGS metagenome assembly WNEZ01 (sample SAMN13153339, study PRJNA577476) | soil metagenome | isolation source: 120 cm saprolite under Douglas fir tree site 2 hole 1 replicate 1 | place: USA:California | collected 2015-04-18
CTATCCCTAGACCATCGAAGGCTGTCGGGAATACTTTTCTGCCGATGTTGTAGGAGCCATTCACGTCAGAATGAATCGGGTCTCGCTCTTTGACCCGATACCAGCGTCCATCACGTCTGCCGCTAAAGCGGGGTTCCGCTTCACGTCCAGAATCATAGACCGGGATGGCATCGCGGTCCAGAAAGCTCGCTTTGCTGGTGTAGCTTTCTTCAGTGAGCACGACACGGATGCCAACCATCTCCGCCTTGTAGGTGAGCATGTCAATAAAGCGTGCGTGCGGGATCTGCACAAACTCCTGGTTGTGCTTTCTGCCCATCTCCACCTCTTGCTTCCAGAAGGCATTCTTCCCGATAATGAGAGTTCCAATGCCTTCCTTCACCACTAGATCGATGATGCGACGGCTGGCCGCATGCAGGGAGTGCTGCACACGGCGATTACGCTTCGTCGTGATGCGATCAAGCGGGCGAGAGGTAAAGCGGTTCGCTTTGGCGAGTTTCTTCTGGGCGTTCGCGCGCTGTTTGTTGTACAGTTGGTTGATGGCTTTGACCGGGCGGCCATTGACCAGGCGGGGAATGAAGCCAGGTTTGTTGGAGGTGAGAGCAGCGAGCACGTTGATCCCCAGGTCCACTGCCACAAACAGATCAGGATCGAGCCTTGCGGGAGTTGCCTTATACTGATACACCACCTCTACCACATACTGATCGCCTTTGGGCACGATGCGTACCTGATCGACCGTTTCCCTGCTCTGTGCGGTCTGGACCAGGACTCCCAGACCGCTCACCGCAATCAGGCCCCGGTCCAGGTCCCGTTTCCAGACTGCTCCCAATTCATAGACGAGCAGGTTGCGCCCTGCGGTCTTGTGCTTATATCCGGGGAGTTTCGGACGACCGGTGAACTGCTCCGGGTGCTCGCGCCACTCCTCCATTGCTTCAAAGAAGGAGACCCAGGCTTTATGCAGTTGGATAAGCACCTGATTGCTGACTTTAGCGGGAAGGGCTTGGTAGGCATCAGAGGATTTGACCAGGTGATAGACGTCTGTATTGTCGAGGTACTTGTGCTCAAAAATGAAGGATTGGCGCACAGAGTAGTTGGCCAGGTTCCACAGGTTCTTGGAGGCAAAAGCGGCCTCATCGATCCGTACATAGCGTGGGTCCCCTTTGGCGATCACATGCTGCTCGACCAACTTCATAGCTGCTCCCTTTCCTCTGCCTGCAACTGTTTGACAATCGCCTCGATCTTGCGCTTGGCACGCCGTTGCCCGTAGAGCCGAGCAGCAAACGAGTACACAATGCTCACCAGATCAGAAAGCCAAGTCTTCGCGGTTATTGTCTGCCAGGTTGACCACTTCAATCACCCGCCCTTGCCCTTTGAGCAAGGTTTCCAGGTAGCGAAAGCCAAAGCGCGTGGCCCGGTCTTTGTGTTCCACCACAATGGTGCTGATGCGCTGATCTTCGAGGAGCGCCAGAAACTTCGCTCGGTTGTCATTTGTGCCTGACCCAATTTCTTTGACCACACGACTCACCTGATAGCCTTTCGCCGCACAGTAGTCTTCCAGGCGTTCGGCTTGCCGTTCCAGATTCGCACGATGCTCATGCGAAGAAACCCGCGCATAAATCACGACCTGCCCTTGCCCTGTCCGACGTTCCTGAATCTCTTCCCCCTCAGTGACGATTATCGTCCCGGAAGGTAATTGGTAGCCTTTGATGTGACCGAGCTGCCACCAACGAAACGCCGTCCGGTAGGTCACCCCCACTTTCTTGGCATATTGACTCAATTTCATTGGCAAAGTATAGCATACTTATCGTCATTTATCAATATTTTTCATCATTTTCAATGACTAGTTCTTACACCGTGATGGTGAGTGGCGATACCATATTCTTCCATACCCCTTCTGGACAGAATGCTCTTCCTCATAATAAAGAATACCACAGTTGGTTTCACCAGTGTATCAGAATCTTTGGCTGCTATTCGTCAAACTCGACGGTCAATGCATCTTTGCCTTGGGATGAGTCGAGCGAGTTCATGCGGACCTCGCCGGAGTTCGCGGCGAAGCCGATGGGCATGTACGTCGATCCCGACAAGCTCGTTGCAGCACGCAAGGCCGGTATGTCGTTCGCAGAACTGCACCGGCGTGCTTATGCTGGCGAGTTTCCGCCATCTGGCCCGGTGGACCCGCGCGTTCTGATGTAGCGGCTGGCGAAGCTGGCCTGCTCGTGTTGCGGATGGCGACCTGGTGGCGAACAGTATAGCCTGTGAGGCTCAGTGATCGTGTATGGCCTTTGATCGTTCAAACCGAGCTTCTATATGACGATGCTCATGATGTTTTCATGACGCTTTCCTGTTATACTAATAGCAGAGAGGTCAGCATATCATCTGAGGGGTGCAGTATCAGAAGAAATGAGTGCTCCTCTGAACATGGCCTGTGGGCAGTGCCACTGAAGCAACGAGCCGCTGCAGGCGCGAGGAATCAGGCACCTGAATAGGTACGACCAACCAGCACATTGAGGAGTGTATCCCATGCGAGCTTCCGCTCAGACGAACCGCACGCTTGGCGGATTGCCCTACAAATGGACGGTCGGGATCGTGGTCATCTTCGGGCTCTTTATGGTGGTCCTGGATACCACCATCGTCAACATTGCCATCCCGCGCCTGCAAACCGATTTTGGCGCGCCACTGGCCAGCGTCCAGTGGGTGTCGACCGGCTATACGCTGGCCCAAGCCGTGGCGACGCCACTCACCCCGTTCTTGTCAGAGCGGCTGGGACTCAAACAGCTCTACCTGCTCTCGCTAGCATTCTTTACGCTGGGCTCGGCCCTGTGTGGCCTGGCCTGGAGCCTGCCGGTGCTGATCTTCTTCCGCATCTTGCAGGGCGTCGGCGGGGCACCCCTGCTGCCGTTGGCGTTTACCCTGATCTTTCGCGAGTTTCCAGTGCAGGAACGGGGGGCTGCGACCGGCGCGCTGGGCATTCCGATCCTGCTGGCGCCAGCGCTGGGTCCGACCATTGGAGGCTACATCGTCACCTCCATTGGCTGGCCCTTGATCTTCTACCTCAACGTCCCCATTGGCATCGTGGGCCTGCTCATGGGCTTCTTCTTCTTACGTGAGTACCAGCCCGGTGGCACTGGCCACTTTGATCTACCTGGCTTCGTCTTCTCAGCCATCGGCCTGGCTGCCGTCCTCTACGGCCTCTCGCAGGTTGGTACCGATGGCTGGGGCTCCACCACTGTCTTGGGCTTTCTGGCAGGTGGCCTGCTCTCGCTTGCTCTCTTTGTGGTCGCCGAGTTGGTGACCGCCAGTCTGGGAGGAGAGCCCCTGCTGGATATCCGTCTCTTTGCTAACGGGACCTTCACGATCGGCAGCATGGCCAACGTCCTGGTCACGATCGGCCTCTTCGGAGGTCTGTTTCTGATTCCCATCTACCTGCAAAACCTGCGCGGCCAGACCGCCTACGAGGCAGGGGTGATCCTGCTGCCCCAGGCTTTTGGCTCGATGGTGGCGGTCTTAGTCGGAGGGCAGCTGGTCGACCGCATCGGGGTGAAGGCGGTGGTCATTCCAGGCTTGCTCATCCTGGCCTATGCCTCCTGGAGCCTCTCGTTCGTCTCGCTCCACACGCCTTTCTCGCAGTATCAGCTGCTGCTGATCCTCCGTGGTTCTGCACTCGGACTCGCCGCACAGCCGCTGACCGTTGCCATTATCTCGAACATCAAACCGAAGGATTTGTCGCAGGCGAACTCGCTCAACTCGGTGATCCGCTCGGTTGCCGGTTCGGTCGGCGTGGCAGTGCTCTCATCCCTGGTCCAGACGCAGACCAGCTTCCACTACGCCCACCTGGCGGAGCTGGTGACAGCATCCTCCCCAACAGGGCAACTCATCCTCCAACTGCAAGCAGCCTTTGCACCCCACGCTGCAAGCCCCCAGGCCGCCACAGCCGCCGCCATACAGCAAATCATCAACCAGTTGATGGGCCAGGCCAACATGCTGGCCATTGACGATACCTTTTTATTCACCCTGGCCATCACCGTTGCGGCTATCGTCCTGGTCTTCCTGATCCCCATACCTCCACAACCAAAAGGGACAGCAAAACCCGTGCTCATGGAATAGGACGATCCAGCCAACCATGTGCAGGCCACTGTATGGTTTCACAAGATCATCACCGGCAATTTCCACGAGGTTGGTACCTCATACAACTGCCCATGACGATGCTCATCACGCTTTCATGACGCTTCCTCCTTATACTCGGACCAGAGAGGGCGAGGCGCGTCAGCTAGGGAGTGGCCCCAAACCCTGCCGGGTGGGCCTTTGAGTTAGGAAATGCTCTCATGATGAGTAAAATGATCAGTCCTGCCATTCTCTCCCATGTGCCGTGCCAGGTATACTTCTTTCAGTACGGGACGCATCGCCCCGCGATGTGCCGGGAGTCAAGGAAGCATGATGAGTCAACTCAGCCTGCTGAAGCAGCAAATACCAGAGCCACCAACAGAAGTGATCCACCTGGTTACGCGCTAGAAAGTCGAAAACATGTCAATGATTAACTTAAATCCATCACCAATCAGCATTCTTCCAGCAGGGCAAGGGCACCTGTGCGAACAGTTTCTCGGGGATGGGCAGAGGGACACATTTGACCTGCGTGAGGTCCCGTCCTCGATCCCTGCCATGACTGCCCGTGTTTCAAGATCTCTGCATCCTATGAGCGTTCCTTTGGTGATCGGGAATATCAGGCTGGACGCATTTGCAGGAGGCTATGACGCGCTCGTAGACAGGGTAGGGAAGCGCATCTACCTGAAGCATGTGCTTCCCAAAGGTGAGCTGCTCATTGTGGAGTATCCCTACGATGACTCCAACCAGTCCTCTGCTGTGTCTGCTGCCCCGCATCCACAGGCCGAGCCCTGGAACATTCCAGGCTGGGAGCCTTGGGACTATCAAAATTGGCGCGATTTTGCTGCAGCCATGCACGAAGACAAGCCCGTCGAGTATGCCATATGCGTGTGGCTCATGCAGCAAGAGTCCACCGACCTGGCGTTTCAAGATGGCCAGTGGTCAGAATGGTACCACTATGCGAGGAAGCATTGCCTGCGCTTCGACCGGGAGCAGCCCAGGTGGAGATAGCAAGCGGCAAGCCTGGCTACAAAGACGCTGAAAACTTCTGGTGAGTTCTTTGACCAGTTTTTGAGATCGAGTCCCTAACAGACTCTAGCATAAGCAGGAAGCGTCATGAAAGCGCCATGAGCAGCGTCAGGGAGAGTGGCTTGATAATTTTCCAGTTAACGCGCTACGTTATCGCTGCGTCTCCGGTTGCGTTTGCCTGTTCTTGTTCTCGTTCCCGCGTACAAGCGATGTGAAGATGCCGATGGCGGCAAAGGCGGCGCACACGATGAACGCGGCATGGAAACCTGCGAGGAACGTGTTCTGTAAAAGGAGTTCCCCGCGATAAATCGGGGGACTGCTGCTGGTGGAAAGGCTCTGCCCCTGTGATGAGAGCAGAACTCCTGCTGCCGCCGCGCCGAAGCCGCTAAAGATTGTGCCTGCGAGTGCGACGCTCATTGCTTGCCCGATGACACGACTTGTCGAGAGAAGGCCTGATGCTATACCTTGCTCATCGGGAGGAGCTGCCCCCATCAATGCGCGTGTATTGGGGGACTGGAAGAGTCCCTGTCCGATCCCTATGACGACAAGACGCCAGATGATGTCCCAGATAGAGCTTTGCGCGTTAAGCTGACTGAGGAGGACCAACCCAAAACAGGCGATGGCCAGGCCCAGCGGAGCGAGGATGCGCGAGCCGAAACGATCCGCCATTGATCCACTGAGAGGTGCCATCACCGCGAGCGTGAGCGAGAGTGGCGTCAGCAATAAGCCCGCCTGTACAGCGGGAAAACCTCGAAGCTCCTCAAAGTAGAATGGGAGCAAGAAACCCGGTGCGAACAGGGCGAGCATGCAAAACATAAAGCTAATATTAGCTGAGGCGAAGACCCGGTTTTTCAAGAGCGAGAGTTTCAGGATTGGGTCTGGGACACGGCGCTCAACAAACACAGCCGCGACCAGCGCCACCACCCCCACAACGAGAGAGCTTATTATACCAGGTGAGGTCCAGCCCCACTCCTCGCCGAAGGAGAAGCCTAGTGTCATCGAGGCAAGTCCGATCGCAAAGAGCACTGCACCCAAGGGATCAAAACGCTCCTTGTTTCTATGGAGGGGTTCAGTGAGCATGCGCATGCCAATGATGAAGACAATAGCACCGATGGGGACGTTGACATAAAATATCCAGCGCCAGGTCAGATACTGGGTGATAAGACCTCCAATGGTAGGCCCCGCGCTCACGCCGAGAGCCACCACAACAGCATTCAGACCGAGTGCGCGCCCGCGCTCGCTCGCCGGGAAGACACTCGTAATCATCGCAGTATTGACGGAAAAGATGAACGCTCCACCTACTCCCTGGAAGAGACGGGCGATGATAAGTATCGCCAGAGAAGGCGCTGCCCCGCTGAAGATGGAGCCAAGAACGAAGATGACCAGCCCCGCTTCATAGATGGGCTTACGCCCGACCATATCGGCCAGGCGTCCCAGAGTAAGCAAGAACGCAGCAATAACGATCAGATAGCCAATGATGATCCATTCGATGGCTCCGCTGACGCCAACGCCAAAGGTGTGCGCGATGGCTGGTAGACCAATGTTCACAATCGACGAATCGAGGGTCGTCATAAAGCCACCTAGTGCGACGAGGAAGAGTACTACCCATTTGTTCGCATGTTCTTGCGCGTCGCCAGTTGCTACCGGTACGTGGAAAAGGCTGGGAATGTGCATGAGAGAGTGTGTGGGATCGAGAGCAGAATATTTTGCCTTGTTTGTATCATAGGTAGTATTTGCCGCAGAGGTAGCTTCCCCGCGATAAATCGGGGGACTACTGTTCGTGGACTTGAACTGATTCATGGCTTACTCCTGTATAGGTTCCATTGCCGCTGTAGTTTCAGGTGCTACACGGCCTGACGGGCTGGAAAAAGCAAGGCGAAGATCGCGATGGTCACGACGATCACCGGAACAACTGGCGTCAGAATGAAAGCCGAGGTAAGGGCGACAACGAGCGCACTTGCTACATAGATGAGACACAGCAGCACCATGAGCATGCTGCTCCACCTCCACTCCTGGCTCTGCGGTCCTGGATGGTCGAGGTCCTGAGCGAGACGCTGCCCGAGCGTGATCAGCGTTGCCGTGAGGGCATCGGCGACGACGCCAGGAATCTTGAACGCCCAGACAAGCGCTCCCTGGATGCCCATTCCCAACGCTGCCACGCACAAAAGCAGGATCTGCACTCCTGCTTGCTGACTCAGGTTGCTCGTCACTCGCCATATGATGGCATAGACGAGCAAGAGGAGCCATTCCAGCAGGAGGTAGCGGACGAACGTGTTGTGCCAGGCAGGCCCCGTTTGTTGCTGTGGCGCTCGTTCAAGGCAAAACGAGCCGAATGTGACACCAACGAGGAAGACCAGCACCGCTACGAGGGCGCGTATCAGGAGTCCACTATTTCCCTGAGCCACCCCCAGTCCAATGAACAGTATGTTGCCCGTCATAAACGACGCGAAAACGCGACCCAGAGAGAGGTAGGACAGCATGTCGATCCATGCCGCAGTGAGCGTCAAAAGCAGTAGTAAGAGACCGATACGTCCACGTTCGTGCGGGGCACGCAGCAGATCGGGAAGTGTGATACCATTGCTTTCTGTTGCTGTATGCGTCGCCTCTGTGTGGGGAAGCGTCAACAACTTCCCCGGCTTCCATCTATGCATTGCTTCCTCTCCTTCCTTAGACGACAGGCCTCTTTTGCTTGCGCAAGGCGCTCATCACGGTCGGAGTCAGATTCAAGTGCGCCTGCACCAGTTCCGGTGGGGTTAAGGCCATCCACTGGTTCAGCGAGACGTCGGCGAAGCGCGGGCTCTTGAACATTTCCAGGAAGCGCAGCACGGTGTCACCGGTGTTCTCGATGTAGTGCCCCATGGCGAACGGTACATAGCCGACGTCGCCTGCCTGGTAGTCAAAGGTGCGGGCTTTCCCTTCGGAGGCGAACACGGTCATGCGCCCGCTGCCCGCGATGTAGTACTGCCACTCGTCGTTCGTGGGATGCCAATGCATTTCGCGCATGGCACCGGGCTCAATCTCGACCAGCGCCGCGGCGATGGTTGAGGCGGCCGGAAAGTTGCGGGAATCGACGATGCGCACCGTGCCGCCACTGGTCTTTATCGGCTCCTGCGCCAGCAAACGATGGCTGAAGGCCACCTGCCCGGCAGGATTGGGCACCCGGTCGGAGGACAGCGGACCCGGCACCGGGACGGGGAACATATAGCGCGTGTGATCGATATCGGTGGGCAGGTCGGCGAACTCGCTGGCCGCCACGCCAAAATTCTTCGCTAGCACTTCTTTGGGCGTATGGGTGAACCAATCGCTAATCAGGAAGGTCGAATCTTCCGAAAAGTTGCCGTCGTCGAAGACGAGCAGGAACTCACAGCCCTCGTCCAAGCCCTGGATCGAATGCGGCAGGCCCGCGGGAAAATTCCACAGGTCGCCCACGCCCACATCGTCCAGGAAGTTGCGTCCCTCCTGGTCAATCGCGCTGAGGCGGGCGCGGCCGTTGAGCATATAGGCCCACTCCGCTTCCTTGTGCCAGTGCAACTCGCGCACCCCGCCGGGATTCAGACGCATATTGACACCTGCCAGCGTGGTGGCGATGGGCAACTCGCGCACCGTCACCTGCCGCGTCCAGCCGCCGGCCGTGAGGCGATTGTGCGCCAGGCCGAAGGAGAACTTCAGGTTGGGGATCGTGCCCGAGTCGGTGCTGGGCGGGGTGAGGATATCGGGATTCTGCCGGTCCAGGGCAATGTTGCGTGGGCCGGGGTCGGTCCCACCTTCGTGGCCTCGGATGGGTTGCGGCACCCGGTTCAGTTCGTCATTGTCTTGTTGCGAAGTCTTTTGCATGTAGGGTTTCCTTTCAGATTCGCGTAGCGAATGTCATGTTCAATAGGAGATGAGGAGTTTCCGCTCATCTCTGCGGGTCAAGGATGACTTTAATATAGCCATCGATGCGTTGATCGAATTTTTGAAAGGCAGCGGGCGCCTGCGAGAGCGGCAGCCGATGCGAAACGATCTGACTCGGTTTGGCACGACCGGCGATAATCAGATCGCGCAACTGGGTATTGTAGCGCTCATCAGGATCGCGGCCCATGCCAATGCTTATTCCTTTCCGGAAGAGGGTTGGCCAGGGGACGAGCAGATCCCCACGTTGTTCGATTGCCCCGACCGGCTTGGCATCATTGGGGAGGAACACCCCAATAATGCCAAGGCGTCCGTTCGGATTGATCAGACGGGCCAGATCATGAATGACTTGATCGGGTTTCTCGCGGGTGGGATCAGCGCGGTCGCGCGCCTGAAACCCAATCGCATCGATGCCACAGTTCACTCCACCCATGCTCTCTTCACCACGCCACGTCGCTCCGGCACGTTTGCGGGTGCGGCCGCGCTGTTCCAGGATCTGTTCAACCGGGTCGCCAACGCGAAAGTCAATCGGGATGGCTCCAAGCTCCCCAGCTTTGGCAAGCCGCTCAGGGATGTAGTCCACCACGTACACTTCGGTCGCCCCACGTAGTTGCAGGGCGCAATACGCCGCGAGCAGACCGATTGCGCCCGCGCCGAAAATGGCCACGCTATCCCCCGTCGAGACCTGAGCGAGTTCGGTTGCGTGATAGCCCGTGGGAAAGGCATCAGCGAGCAAAACAAAATCGTGTTCCCACGCGTCACCAGGTTCGCCTGGGAGGCGGAGACAGTTGGCATCGGCAAACGGGATACGTACCAACTCTGTCTGGGTCCCCCGGTACGGTCCCATGCCGGGATAGCCATACGCCGCTCCGACTGATCCAGGGTTGGTTGTCAGGCAAGAGGCGCTATAGCCCCGCACACAGTTGTAGCAAAAGCCACAGCAGATGTGCGTGGGCACCACCACCCGATCACCTTTGTGTATGGAGACGACGGCCGAGCCGACCGCTTCGACGACGCCTAAGGGTTCGTGACCGATCACCATGCCATCGACTTCCCCCATACGCCCTTCGTAGATGTGCAAATCAGTCCCGCAGATGGCAGTGGAGGTGAGACGCAGGAGCACATCGGTTGGTGCTTCCAGACAAGCATCCTCCACCGTCTCAATATCCAGCGTCCTGTCCCCTCGCCAGACAACCGCTTTCATCGTGTTTCCTTCTTTCTTCAAACCGTCTTGTTCGGATACAGAGGCTCTGGATCACGAAGCATCCTGCTCCGCCTCCTCCGCCTCCTCCCCATGTTCAACAATGTCTCCCTCTTTAAAGAGGATATCCTGTAAAGCGACGCGCCACTTTGGCTTCTGGCGCAGTAAAAATTCGAGGTCCATGCCAAAGTGCTTGTCAGCCCTGAATGATCTGCGGCAGGATGGCCTTGACGCGATTGGCTGGGATGGCGAACCCGACGCCATTGGCCGGCGTGTTGAACTCTGGATCGATGGCTGTCAGCGTCGGAATGCCGACCACGTTGCCTTGCAAGTCCACCAGCGCTCCTCCACTATTGCCCGGGTTAATCGCCGCATCGGTCTGAATGGCATTGTGGATGGTAGCTCCGCCTTGCCCTTCGGAGACGGTTCGTTTCAGGGCGCTCACGATGCCGTTGGTCACTGTTTGCGTAATGCCCAAGGGATTCCCGATGACAAGCACCTCTTGCCCCACCTTCAACTGCGTGGAGTCTCCCAGTGTTGCGACCGAAAGACCGCTTTGTGGCACAGCAATCTTGAGGACCGCCAGGTCATAGGCCGCATCCGCCCCTGCGAGCTGTGCCGATTCCTTGGTACCGTTGGAGAGCACCACTTGGATCGAGCGTGCTCCGCTCACCACATGGTTATTGGTGATGATGTAGCCCCGGCTATCGATGATCACCCCAGAGCCGAGCGCCGCCCCCTGCGCCGTGGTCACATTGACCTGCACGACGCTCGGTTTCACCTTCGCCACGACGGCTTCTCGTACGGTATCAAGGGTGTTTGCCGTCGTGGGAACACTGGTGCCCACAACGCGACTCTGCCCGCTGGCGAAAACCCAGCCCGCGAATCCTCCGACGAGGAAGACCACGGCCACCAGGAGCGTCAAGCCGATGAGGGCTCCGGTGCGCAAGCCACTCGGTCGCGGATGCGTCTGGGGTGGCTCTGGCGGATTGGGAGAAGGATGTATTCCTTCGATCTGTCTGCTTGTATCTTCTATCATGTCATTTCTCCTTTTTGATCTTGAGGCTTAACTCGCGTCACATGGAGACGTTCTGGTTGCATGCAAACGTGCATACAGCACTGTCTTTCCAATCTATTCATAGAATACAGTGACAAGTTCCCAAGGCCAAGGGAGGACATTCCCAATTCAGGCAGGAAAAGGTTCCGGGAAGGCGACGTCCATTTTACTCTCGGATATGGGGTACAACTTGAAGAAAGTTATGCCGTCGATACTGCCGAAGATGAGGTTTGAGCACAGTAGGAACCAAAAGTCGGAATAGCCTATTGAACCAGCCTGGAGAGGGCACAATGGCGATCTCACAGTCGGTCGTTCGACCGGTGACGCTCATCTCGATCTCGCCAGTGCGCTCTCGCGCCTGCTTGAACTCTGCGAGCCGCAAGGGGCCCTCCTTTCTTTCTTGGCCGTATGGACCACCATCTTCGTCGGATCAGGCGGAAGACCACGCTGCTCGCTGTTGGTGATGCAGAGAGCTTCCGCCTCTTTGGTCAT
>WNEZ01007845.1_pt1 | contig 11765 bp, 10 predicted proteins | sample 5400521 | NCBI WGS metagenome assembly WNEZ01 (sample SAMN13153339, study PRJNA577476) | soil metagenome | isolation source: 120 cm saprolite under Douglas fir tree site 2 hole 1 replicate 1 | place: USA:California | collected 2015-04-18
CCACTCGCTTGGGAGCGGCGGCAGAACCTGGCCCTGTGACGTCGTTGATCGGATCGCCAACAAACCACAGCCTTTGGTTGGGCACCGCTGAGATCTCCAAGGTCTCACCAGGGTCGAAGTTCCGACCGCTCACGTACAAGTCTTCAGTGCGGGCGAGTTGGCTGTTAAGCATGCACCCTTTGCTATTGGAGGCATAAACCGCGGGGCTTCTTCTGGGAACGATGGGAAACCGGAGCAGCGCCGCGGGCTCGTGTTCGACACGCAGCTTCATAGGCGGAATTTTCCCTGTTTCGTCCCTCTCCACGAGATGCGCCGAGGTGACGAGCAGTTTTCCTTTTAGGGCTTGTTCGGCCTCCTCAAAAGTGCGGTAGGTGTAGGGGGTGTGCTTCGTACCTTCACGCTCCTGGTCGGAGCAGCCGATCACGCCGGACTCGTACCACAATACAAAGGGGGGTGCTTGTCCCTTACTGTCCGTCGTCACGCGGGCGAAGCTGACTGCTGCTTCGAGTGACTCCACCGCGGGTCGGTCGAAGCTGAGCCGAAACTCATAAGTTGTGTTGGGGTGTAGTCCGCGCGCTCCGATGTGCAGCGATGAACCTACCTCCAACGCGCGAATCGGGCGACCACCAGCATCCACGACGAAAGTTTGTGATTCGTTTTTTCGGTTGTCATCAGGGATCGTCTTCTGGGCGCCAGCCCACGCCATCACGGTAGTCAGAGCAACAATGCATGGGAACCGTTTAGGAGACATTTGCACTCCGGTTTCTGGTACGACGAATCAAGGCGCGGAACAGCCACCTAGGGAAATAGCACGGGTTCCCGCAACCATGCAGCGTCGCACCTGCAAATCTGATGAGAAATTGTCCCGGCCTCAAACAATTTGGAGATAGCAAGACCCTACGCCCCGTTAATTCTCTGGTCAAGAACTTTGTTCTTAGATAACGAGAAACGAAGCTTGGTACCCTAATGCCACAACGCCCTGACGGGACTTAGTTGAACGAGAAGGAGCTGCGATACATGCGCTCAGTTCGCCTACAGGCGACGCCGAGAGTGATACGAGGCCGAAGGAGTGAAGCCTTGTCGCATTCTTCCGGTTTCAATTCGAGACCGCAGTAGCCGGAGACGGTAATGAGCTCTTTCGGCGAGATGTAGACGAGCTCGCGGTCACGCACGCACATCGCAGCAATTCTACACCTATCCTTTTGCCGCCTGTGTCAAATCCGCCAACCTTTTCAAGCCGGGTTAAGGAGTAGAATGGAGGGAAAAGTCGACGCTAATCCACGCGACCTGTTTCTATATCTCCGAATTCTCTCAGAATCCATTTAATTGAAATCGGAAAATCCAGTAGCAAGCGTTTCTGGAGGGTATCATGTCCAGATCCACTAAGATTCTTTGCGTCAAGGTCAGCTCGCTGGAAATTACGAAGGCAAGGGTTCGCACCGCAAAGAAGGAAAGGCGGCGAAGCCAGGCCTATCGCGACAAGATCATGGCTGATCGGGAAGTCAAGCACCACGACTGACGGCTATTTGTAACTGGTGCGCTGGGTTGGTGACATTCACCGACGAGATCACGCTACGTCCCCATCAGTGCCTGATAAGTCTGGTTTTCGGAAGGTGGCCCGCTCGGAAAGAGCCAGTTACCGAAAATCATTTTTCGGGAGTTGGGGCTGCCGTTTGCAGTTGACGCGATGGGGCAGGAGGGCTAGGCTTTCGGGCAAACGGGAAGCTCAAAACGGAAATTCCGGCAAAAACCGAAATGGAGCCAATCTTGGTGTCGTGAGGAGAAAGAACATGAGAATCGCAACAAAATGGATCTCGGTTCACGTGCTTGTACTCGCCTTCGTGATCACTTGCTGCTTGGGTGTCGAAGACAAGATGTTATCCGCCGGAGAGAAAGAACACAACAGTTGTCCGCTGCGGCAGTTTGGTCAGTTTTCAGCCTGGTCCGAACCGGTAAACCTCGGGCTCGTCAATTCTGCGTTCAGGAATCTTCACCCGGCTATCTCCGCGAATGGGCTGAGTCTCTACATTAGTTCGGACCGCCCGGGTGGTCCTGGCGGAGTCGACATTTGGGTTTCCCAGCGTGCCAGCCTTGACGACGCCTGGGGGCCGCCCCAAGTCTTGGGTCCAAACATCAACACTAAATACAACGACGGCGCTCCAAATTTCTCATTCGATGGACACTGGATGTACTTTCATTCCAACCGCCCGGAAGGATGTGGTAAGGCTGACCTCTATGTTTCCCATCGCGAGGACACTGCGGATGATTTTGCTTGGGGCCCTGCACAGGACCTCGGCTGCATGATCAACAGCCCCGAGTTCAACAATGGCCCAACCTACTTTAGAGATGATGAAACGGGCACTGTCACGATGTACTTTAACAGCACGAGGCCGGGGGGCATAGGTGAGGGGCCACATATCTACGCGAGTACGCTAGGCGATGACGGTACGTTCGGTCCTGCTGTCCTAGTTCCCGAGCTCAGCAGCGACAAGTTCGAAGGTTCGATCGGGACCCAAGACCTCTGGGTTTCAACACGGACAACCACTTCCGATGCCTGGTCAACCCCGGTGAACCTGGGACCGCCGATCAATAGCGGGTTCGAAGAAGGAGGTCCGGCGCTATCCTGCGATGGCACAACCCTGTACTTCTACTCCACTCGCCCTGGTGGTTTCGGAGGAATGGACCTCTACGTGACCACCCGCACCGAGCTTTGTAATGACGAAGACGACAATGAGAACAACGGCAGACATCACGCGTGTAAGAAACATGATGACTGAATCGGAAGGGGTTTGTCGCACGCCCGAGTCATGTAACACGGAAAACGAGTGATAATCGAAGTGAATGAGCGTTCTTGATCGCAAGCTGATTGCCAGGTCCCGAAAAGTTCGGTTTTTCGGAAACTGGCTCTTGGGGTTTAGAACGGGCAGAGGGCCAGTTTCCGAAATCCCGTTCTATAAAAGGGGATGTCAAGAAAAACACTTCCCCTATGACTGGAAGACGTCTCGTCATCCAGCCCCGCGTTGTAATGAGGCGCTGTGATTTCGCCTTTCCCCAGGTTCATCGTGATGTCGTAACGACGCCCTTCGGTTTCTGACGCGGACAAGCAGGGTGGTTGTCAGTGCCAACCATGGTTCTATCTGAGACTCGCGGCCTCTCTATTAATAGGCGTAGCGTAGGAACGTACAATACGGTTTCGCTTCCTGGAGGATGTATGCAGTGCCGACGAGCACGAGAAAAGAGCGGGACGTGCCCGCCCTACCTGGTCAGGATTTCGACTCCCTATGAAGAGCGTCATTTCATTTTAGCAATTGAACCAGCCGCCCCACGTCCACTGTTAGACCAAGGCGAGCCTCAGAATCGTTCTGGCCAATCTGTACGCGGCGGTTAGCAAAACGATAGGCGATCGGCAAATCGAGGCCAGTTCCCAGAGGAATGCTGAGCTTCGCTTGAAAAGTGTATTGTGGCTTCGTCATCTCCATCCACTTCGCCTCCCCACTGAAGCTGAGCGTGACAGGTGCACGCCCCAGGGGAATAAGGCTCTCAGGAGTGACGTTTCCTTTGAACTCCGTTGCGATTCGTCCGCCCCGACTATCGGGCAGCTGTTTCCTGTCTTTGTAGTCGAAGCTTGCGTTCCATGTCCACGTGATCCGGTCGGTCAAGCCGTAATCGAAACTCGCCTCTGCACGGTGATCATTGTTCCCGTTGTCCGGGCGCTTCACTACTTGGTAAGAAATGGCCAATTGTCGTCCGTTTCGAACCTTGTCATAAACTTCCTGGACCAGCTTCTGATAGCTCTCGTAGCCCGGAAGTGCCTGCTGAACCAAAGAGTCGATCTCCTTCAAGAGAGCTGCTGAAAGCATCAGATCGTTCATGTGGTCATTAAATCTGATCCAAAAATTCGTGAAGGCCGCAACGTAGAGTACCTGGTCTATCGGAGGTTTTCCCAACTCGCAATGACCGTCCGGTTGACAGGCCTCGAAAATCAGCCGCTGCATTCGGTCGAAGAGTGCGTTCGCGATCTGAGTTCTAGCTGTGTTCGCGCGTTGCACTTCTGTAGCGGCCATTCTCCCAGTCGTCGAATAGAGGTCGCGCCCATTTATGACCGCCAGTTTCAACCCTACTATGGTCCCGACCTTCGAAGTGCCATCTGTCGCGACGTCGGAAGCCGCAGTGCCTAATGTAAAAGAAACTCGGCGTGCGTTTGTGTGCTCTTTATAGAACGTAGGATCGGTTAGGCTACGCTTGCTAAGAGCAGCAAGGAGACTGTAACCCGTTACCGTCACGGAGCCTGAACCACTGCCCTGCCGTGAGGCGTCAGCCATGGATCCTGTTTGTTGACCTGCAGCTAGTCCGCTGATGTTGCTCACCGGAACAAGCTGAACGGCTGTGCTCAGAAAGTCTGTGGATGAGCTCTGGTCAACGAGTGATACTGAGCGGTCGTCACCACTTGGGGTTTCTTTCTGACGGCTACTGCCTTTCCCGTTCTCCAGAACTTTGGCCTTGTCCAGGGCGGCCTGCACAAGCTGGTTAAGCCATTCGCTGAAATTGCTTGGAACCGATTGCCCGATGCAGGGGACCGCTGTGCATAGCAGGACTACTGCCACATGGCATGTGCGAATCAGCAGTTTCATTGGATTATCACCCTGAATGATTCGTCGTAGCTATCAGTCGGCTTTCCGTTGTAGCTGATCTCGAGAACGGTTCGCAACGGATTGCCGGTCTTATCCATCACTTGGACCTTGTACGTGTAGTCCGCGTTTGAAAAAAAGGCCAGCCCGAGAGTGAGCACTTCCATCTGCTGAATGTCAGAAGGATTCCGTAGGTGGTCCCATTCATAGAGCGTCTTAGGATGGCCTGGGAAATCTGTTGCCTCCCACAGTGTGCCTTTCACGCTGCTGACGAAGCTGAAGATCGGTACCGGTCCTCCGGCGGTTAGCGCAAAATGCAGGAATTCACCTGTGGAGGTAGAAACTGGGACGACGCCGGGATTGTTGGTCTTTGGCGTTCTCTTCGCTGCCATTGTTCCCCTCCAACTTTCGTATTGAATTACAAAGGTTCAACAGGTTTCTAAGTCCGCGCCAACTTACTATCGGCCACGGAGTTTGTTCAGGACTGGGCCGAATCCTTTCACCGTCTGATCGATTCCGAACCCCCAAAGAAATGCTTTTCCGTAATCCCAGCCGCCAAATGGCTGATTCTGATAAACCGCTTGGAGACCTAGAAGCGTCACGATCAGGACCGCGAGGAGAGGCAAGAGCCGGTCATATATTCGGATCCGCCGGATCATCAGATCTTCGGTTGGGGCCGTAATCAAAGACTTCAGATTCTGCAATGGATTTTGCAGAAGCCTGTAATTGAGCGCTGATTTGAAAGGGATTGTGACTGGACCTGCTGCCTGTACGGGCGCAGATATCTCATTTAATTTGTTCTGTGCTTTGTCGACCTGTTCCTTCGCTTTAGCTTCATCCAAGAGATCAATGAAATGTCGCGCGTCTCGCAATATCTTATACACTTCCTCAAGAGCTTGAGCCTTCCCTGGGTACTGTCGTTGCAGTAATCGCGCGGCCTCCTCTATTCTTTCTGCTTCAATCTTGAGCAGGAGAATGGGCCTACGAACAGACTCCCAATCCAGCGCCAAATAAGAGAAGAGGGTCCCAAGGAGGACCGCCAGAAGCGCCCAGAACCAGTGGTCACGGATCACCGCTTCGAACTTGATTACTGATTCGCCGCTCAAATGAGGAGAACGAAAAACGAGCTTGGTTTCAGCTAAACCAACCTCTCGTGCATTAGTGATGCGGATCTCAACGGGGACTGTCTTGCCATGTACGAGCCCCACGTCGGATCCTGCAAAAGGTCGACCATCAATTGTGCCTCCTATATCCGCCTTGAGAATACGTCCGTCCGACTTGTCGGTGAGCGGGTCGACAGAAATGCTCAGAGGTTTCGCATCAACCTGCCCGGAAGTCTCCGTAGCGGAAAATGTTGTCGTTTCGTTTCCCACTCCCCAGGGGAAGTTCCTGGTTACAAAAATGCGAATCGTAGAAGGCAGGGCCAAGCTCGCCTTTTTCGATTCACCCCCAGGCTGTTGTGTTTCAGTCTTCGCTGCTGCCTGATTCTCCGGAGCAGGAGATGGTGAGTTCCCGGTCTTCGGCGCGGAATCCTTCTGCGTCGGGGCCTTGGGAGGAGTCACTGTCTGCGAGGGCGGACGAGCTCCTCTCGTCTTCGTCTTTGGAGCTGTTTGACTCGCCGATGCTTTCGCATTGTTCTCGGCGGCCCCAGTGAGAAAAGGAAACGACACCACGAGAGCCCCGAGAGCCAATACGGGGAGGATTGAACTATGGGTCTGTGAGGGCATGGGCGTTCCTTCAGACAGACTTTTCGAATAAGGTAATCGTTCGATGAGGCCTACTGATTTAGTGTTGGGAGATAGTGCTGCTTGAGATGATGTCTGTCAAGTATATTATTTCCTGGTCGGGACCAAATACCTGAACAGGTACTCATAAGGCATCGCTACCTTCGTCGCTCAGTTGGACCTTTTTTTTTCGACGTTCTAGAATCACCCAAGCACGAAAAAAGGGCGAGCCGGTGAGAAAAGATGAGTACCTAGGCGACCGGAGATGCGGAAGTCAGGTTTCAGAGATTGGGCACGGCACAAGAAATTCTTAGAGTATTCGTTTTCGAACCCCGGCCAGACGAGCGGGATTTCCGTAAGCTATTTCTTCATGCTCGCCGGCACCGCAGGACTCGGAAATTGGCGGGGTTCGTGGCAGGAGCGGATGCGGGACCGACACATATCCCGTGTCGTTCCAGGGGTCATTCGAGTGTCGTTGCAGGGATCATTCCTGTCTCGTGCCAGGGATCATTCCTGTCTCGTTTGCTGTTTCGTTCCAGGGAGGGATCATGTCGTTCGGGATCACGTGGTTTGAGGTCAGGTCGTTCCGGTGACTGGGCCGGCGGTTGGTACCTCCCGGCTCGTATGACTTCACTCGCTGGCGGCTCGAAGCGCAGACAAGCAGCCATCGGCCCTTGCAGTTTGGCACCACGACGTGGTTCGGTACCTTCTTCAACGGCCGTCTAACGCAGTGGGAAAACTATCTGAAATGGACTTCCCCGAAAGGCAAACTGCAACTCGAAGTTGGCAGCGAAAACGACTTCGGCCACTTGCCAACCGGCAACTTTGTACAGCGTCTCTGGCAGCTCCAGGCGACTTACGCCTGGAACCCGAATCTTGTGCTGTCGAGCTTTGTCCAGTACGACACGGAGTCGCAGAACGTCGGCACGAATACGCGGGTGCGATGGACGATCAAGCCCGGCAACGATCTATTCGTGGTATGGAACCGAGGCTGGCAGCGAATCGTGACGGACCCGCATGTCAGCATCATTCCGCAGAGCGATCTGATCGCGATCAAGCTGCGCTGGACATTGCGTCTCTGACCAGAGGGCTGGCGAAGATTGGCTGTAGGGACTGCTCGCCCTCCTTCTTGGCGAGCACCACGGCTCACTTGATCCAGATATCGCGAAACGCCACAGGCGAATTCGGGTATGACTGGATGCCGATAAATGCCGCGGGCGCGCCGTTGATCTTGGCGACGCCACGCTGCGTATCGGTGTTGTCGAAGACCGTGGTCAACTGCGAGGCGCCGGTCTCGGTATCGGTGAGAGTCACTTCATAGTGATTGCCCGCTACCACGATGTCGTACTGCATCCAAACGCCTGGCCGTGTCGGAGGTCCGGGGATGTATTGCTGGATGCGGGCGTCGTGACCGCCGGTATGGATAATCAGGTCGCCGGCAGGGATCTTATAGATCGCGCCGGTGCGATTCTTGAACAGTCCGTCGGGTTCCGGGCGACGGCCGTAATAATCCTTCGTCACGTCGCCGCGAGCGTTGTCGTCGATCTGGACTTCGAATCCAGAAAAGACCGCGCTCCAGGCAGGGTTGGTGGCGACAGCGGCGCCTTCGGCGTCGGCGCGCTGCCTCAGCGCGTCTGGCAGTCGCGACAGCGGATCGCGAAAACGGATGAAAACGCCGCTATTGCAATTCGCTGGATCGAATACCCTGAATTGCAGTCGCAAGTGGAAATCGTCGAACGCCTGAAGAGCGTAGTAGAGCATTGAAAAATCGGCAGCGCCATAGCTCGCTAATTCGCTGTTAAGGAACGCGAAACCCTGCCCGCTGTTCGCCGCACGCGCGAGTTGCCACTTCTTGAATGTGCCGACTGTACCGTCGAACAACGCGGTGAAACCCGAGGCGGAAGCGCTTGGGATCACCGCACGCGGCAGGACACTAGCCTCGAGCAGATCCGCAGTGCGCCGCGAGAGAGCCACGCCCGTCAGCATGGGGTTGGGTGAACCGAGACTGGGGAACAGCGCCGGAGCGTCCACGTAGCAGTTCGTCGTGTCATGAACGCGGCCGAACTCGTTGGTGACGGAAGTGGTGGGATCCGTTCCCATCCACAACGTACCGGCGTCGTGATGGGTGCTGCCTTCGGCGTCACGTCGGTTCGCGTAGGGGTGCGCCGCTCGTAGATCCGCAGCGGTAGCGCCGGCCGCCATCGGCACGGTCTTGCCTTCCTTGGTCATGAGAATCTCAAACGGCTGGCCGTTGGCGAAGATAAGCGCTACCTCGTCGGCCAGTGCGTCCATCGCATCCCAGGTTTGTTTGTCGACGTTGGATTGCGCAGTGTTGCTGGTCCCCGTCTTGACGTCGGCGAGCGTCACTTCGGCGATCGCGCGGGAATCCTCAGTCTTGGTCGTAGACAGGCGCACAAAGCTGTCGGGGTTCTGCGGCGTCATTTCGCCGATGCCCCGTAGCGTGATCACCACCTGCGTATCGCCGGCGCGCAGCATGGCATCCAGCTGCTCGGTATCGGGGATCTTCTTGAACAACTCGGCTTCGGAGTCCTGTCCCAGCTTATTCAGTCCCGAGGCCGTAATCTGAAGATGGAAGAAGCGATCTTCGCCCGCGACGGTGGCCTTCCCCTTCACAAACAAGGCTGAAGCCTGAAGGGAGGTCTGCGTCGAGGCCGGCAGGGATGCGAGCGATGCGGCCGGGACGCGAATCGTCAGATTGGATCGCAAATGTGCGATGAGATTCTTTCCCATGCGTTGAGCGGCGCGCCCCGCCAGCGAATCCTTGAATGTGTTGATCGCCAGTCGCGTGCTCTCAATTGTTCCCAGCGCGATCACGACCGCGCTCTGACTCCCATTGGAGGGCGGCGCGAGCGGGATCACCTTTTCCAAGCCGTCGATGTCCTTAACGCGCACACCTGTGACACGCACCCAGTTGTCGCTCTGCGTTTCCGTGATGATGTCTAGTACGCGGACTTTGGGGACGACCATCAAACGCTTGCGGGCGTCGGCTTGCGGGCCAATGCCGCCGGTCTCCCCAGCAGCCACCCGCGCCACCTTGATGAGCTCGGGCACGGCGCTGAATTTGTTGAAGGGGAACAAACCCGGTTCGGTACGCGCCTGCACCGCCAAGGGCGCCTCCAGCTTCAGCAAGTTGAGCATGTCCGCCCGCGAAGTCTTGTCGCTGGGCTTGAGGCCGAGCAGGTCACGAAGCCGCGCGTCAGTCACCGCCGCGCTCCCCGTAGTGGTCGTAGTCGAGCCTCCGCTTGCGGCGGTCGCGGCTACGGCCAGGTCGCCTACAGCCTCCAGCCCGGCGTAGCGGACGGCGGGATGGTCCGGCAAACCAGCCAGCTTGATTGCGTGGGGTGCTGCGGTGGGCGAGGCTAATCCATCGAAGAGCTGGCGGCGCAGCGCTGTGTGCAGACGCCCATAGATAAAGTCGTTGCTGTCGGTGACGCCGATCTGATCACTGGCCTGAAAGAAGTAAGGACCCGGGGACACGGCGGAGAGATCCGTGAGCGCCGCGATCACCGAGCTAGGCCAGTTCTTGAACTCCTGATCGAGCAGTTGCGGCGACCAGCCTCCCCAGGCGAGGGAACGTCCGCCAATGCTGAAGAGCAGTCCGGCGTAGCCCAACGCCGGGTGGCTGTCCCAGGGCACGCGGAAGTCTGGCGTGCCGCCCAAAAACGGCATGTTCTGAACGTGCTCGGGAAGTGTAAACGGGCCGGCTTCCAATATCAGAATCCGGCGGCTGTGCGTGGCGTCGTTGAGAAACAGCCTTGATGCCATCACGGCGCCGAAGGTGCCACCTCCAATAACAACTACGTCGAACCCGCGCGGCCTTCCGGCCACGGTCACGGTTGCACTGTCACTCGCCTCCTGCAACGTGTTGCAAAGAAAGCGACCCATGTTGTCGAGCGTGAAAGTTGTATTTTCAGCGGGTAAGCCCATACGGCACCTTCTCGTAAATAGATAAGCGTTCGAGGCGGGAAATTAAGTCCCGACAATCCTGCGTTTCAGTTTTTCGGATTATGCCGGAAGGAGCATTTAAGGACGGCGTTCGACTGTTGTCAAGTGAAAATCCGATTACTGCGAGCTATTGGATCTGTCCTTCGGTCTGACCAGCCGTGCGCATGTTTGTAGAAATCAATTTGTTCGCGCGGCGGACGCTTCAGTTGGAAGTCGGGTTGTTAGGTTTCAACCTGAACCTCGTTTCGCTCATTAACCACTCAATGTTGAAACAGAATGAATCGCGCACTCCAAGCCCTGCGGGGTGTTGCAGACATCGCCCCCGTTACCATCGTTGCCGAGCTTGGTGAACGGCACGGAGACCGTTGAAATCTCTGACGAGGCGGTCAAAGAGGTAAAAGGTAAGTTGGAGTTGGAAGCTGGCATAACGACCGAGGGTTTCGCTGCAAAGGTCGCCCGATTTGTGAGAACTGTTCAAGTCTGAACCACCGGCTCCCGCAAGGAATTATCTCTTCTCCTGGTATTCTCCGAGCCGCTCGAGATACTGCCTTCCGCGGTCGGTCAGTTCGACAATGTCCTTCAAATCGAAAGTGCGCTTCGCGGCAGTTTCACCAATCGCGCGGTCTTTTCGATTTCGAATCAAGCCCAACGTCCGAAGCTTCCGCAGTTCCGCGCAAACCGCTTCGTTGCCCTGGTACTGTGTCTTGCCATTCTCGAGATTTCTCAGATGCTCCAATTCGTTTTGCTGGAGCAGAAGCGTGAGCACGAAACGAACGTCATCCAGTTCATCCCGCTGTTTTCTCTGGTCCGCCTCGATTTTTTGCAGCCAATCCAACTCTAATTCTCCGAACTTAAAGTGGCTGATTCGGTCTAGCAATTCGGGCCGCAGCAAAATACTGGCTACTCCAGCAGCCAAGATGATCACGCCGATGTCCGCCACGCCAAGTTTCTGCTGTACCGGGATTCGACCAAGGACGACAGCGAAAATGTAAACGCAAATTGTAACAATAACAACAACAGCTACAATGCGGCGAATTAGATAGGTGCCGTCAAACATTTTCTTGGGCTTAAGCTGCGTCTGTGGTTCCATGATTACGCCTCAAATCGGGCATCCTCACAGGTTCCGTTACGCAAGCGTCTGCGGAACTCGTTCACCAAATGTCTGACAGCATGGAGCCGACCACGCTGCTGTGATCTTTAGAAGGGCAGAAAGTTCAAGTACGACTACAAGGATCGAGAATTCTTCACCGCGTGAGCGAACGCCCGACGAGAACTCTGAGCGTGGGAAAGGGAACATCACAAAAGCCAGCGCCATCGTTCCTGTCCAAGCGAGGACTCAGCTTGTTGGACAATATTGTAAAGCCTGTGCGCGTTTTTCACTAGGACTGGATTTGATGTTTAGTGACTCGGCCCAACCCTTATTGGACGAGCCCAGGCCTTGGATACC
>WNEZ01004843.1_pt1 | contig 11763 bp, 5 predicted proteins | sample 5400521 | NCBI WGS metagenome assembly WNEZ01 (sample SAMN13153339, study PRJNA577476) | soil metagenome | isolation source: 120 cm saprolite under Douglas fir tree site 2 hole 1 replicate 1 | place: USA:California | collected 2015-04-18
TGCTTCGTCTTGATGGTCTTGACCATAGTGTGTGGTCTGAGTGGACGACTTCACGCTAAGGTGGCCGCCGGCGTTTCGGGAATTGTCACCGATTCCAGTGGCGCTGTCATTTCCGGCGCGACCATTCAGATGAAGGCCACAGAGACTGGAATTGTAGACACCCGGCAGACGAACGCCGACGGGTTTTTTGCGTTTGTGAGCCTGCAGCCGGGACGCTATGACCTCGAGGCAAGCCAGACCGGCTTCACTACATTTCGCCAGACCGGCATACTGCTGGACGTGGATTCGGCCAAAGTTCTAAATATCAAGTTGAACGTTGGCCAGGTGAGCGAAAAGGTGGAGGTTTCCGGGGAAGGCGTGCAGCTGGATCCCGCCAGCACGCAAATGGGACAAGTGATCAGTGAGCGGACGATCACAGCCGTACCGCTGGTGACGCGCAGCTATACCGACCTGTTGGCTCTCCAGCCGGGTGTTACTCCAACTTCTTCGGGCCTCGCGGGCGGTCAGGGAGGTCAGTTCAGCGCCACTGGATTTACATTTACCAATGTTTCCGGCGACCTCAATGCCGGGAACTTGTCGGTCAACGGCCAGCGCGAGTCGTCGAATGGTTTTCTGCTAAATGGAACGACGGTGCAAGAGTTCGCTTTCTCCGGAACGGCGATTATCCCCAACCTCGACTCGATCGCGGAGTTCCGCATCGTGACCAACAATTTCGATGCGGAATATGGCAACTATGCCGGCGGGCAGATCAATGTGATCACAAAGTCGGGCGCGAATCGCTTCCACGGAAGCGCCTTCGAATTTCTGCGGAATACCGCGTTTGATGGCACGAACTATTTCTCCACCAGTGGCAAGGACGATCACAAGCAGAACCAATTCGGGGGCACCATCGGCGGCCCCATCAAGCGGGACAAGCTGTTTTTCTTTGCAGACTATCAAGGCAACCGCGTGATCCTAGGGCAGAGCGGCCAGACGGGACTGATCCACGTGCCGTCCGCCGCGGAGCGCACCGGTGATTTTTCGGCATTAGCCGATTCCTTGACCGGCGTTGTGCAGGGACCCGCGTGGGCGCAGCAACTTTCGAACACACTGGGAGTTGCGGTGACCCAGGGCGAGCCCTACTATTTTTCGGGTTGCACCTCTGCACAATGCGTCTTTCCGGGTGCTCAGATTCCAAGCAGCGCGTTTACTACGCCTTCCAAGAACCTGTTGGCCTTCGTTCCTCCGGCGAATCATGGAGATACTGATTTCTCTCCCGTGGCCGCTCCGACCCGGCTCACTGACAACAAGACCAGCGGCCGCGTGGACTACAGCTCGCACTTGGGGCTGCTCACGAGCTACTATTTCTTTGACCAGTATCGCCAGAGTGTGCCGAATATATTCCTTCCTGGTTTTGGCAGCGACTACACCGGCCGTTCCCAGGTTGTGAATCTAGGAGATTCGAAGACGCTGGGCACAGCGTCGGTGAACGAGTTGCGCTTCGGCTTTACGCGGCTCCGGTACCTCATCCATAAACCCACGGGGGGCACAGGGGTAACGCCGGCGTCGCTGGGTTTTGAGGAAGGAGCTGACACCCTGGGAATTTCACCTTCGCTTCCCCAATACGCGCATGTTCCGAACATCCATTTCAATAACTTTTCATTTGGCGCATCCGGCGGGGCGCTCGGGGTCACCGAGACTACGTTTCAGGTCATGGACAACTTCAGCCGAGTGATCCGAACGCATACGCTGACCTTCGGTGGGCAGTTCCGATACAACCAGTTGACCGAATACAACGGGGGGTCGAACGGCGACTTCACATTTAACGGCGCGGAAACGGGAGTGGATTTCGCCGACTTTCTGATCGGTGCGCCGACCAACTATTCGCAAGGGCAGGGTTTTCCTTCCTACGGCCGTTCGCGGTATATCGGCCTGTTCGCCCAGGACAGCTGGCGCGTAAGGCCGAATTTGACTCTGAACTATGGGTTGCGGTGGGATGTGAGCAGGCCCTGGTCGGAGTTGAATGGCCAACTCGAGACGCTGGTACCCGGTTTGCAATCTCGAAGGTTTCCCGGTTCGCCCACGGGTTGGGTCTTTCCCGGCGACCCCGGCATCCCCAGCACACTGGCTCCAACCCGATATAACAATTTTGCTCCTCGCATTGGACTGGCCTATTCGCCTTCGGCGGAAAACGGCCTGCTGAAGACGTTGACCGGCGGACCCGGTAAGACCAGCGTGCGCGTGGGCTGGGGAAAGTTCTATAGCACCTTCGAGGGAGGTACGAACTTCAATGAAATCGGAGATGCTCCGTTTGGTATCTTCTATGGCAGTCCTGTCCCGCCACAATTCGTGACGCCCTTCGTGGATCGCGGTACCGGCAACGTCGAGGGCCAGCGTTTTCCAGTACCGCTACCGACGACGGATACCGTAATCAATTGGGCGAATTACTTGCCCATCGGCACCTCTCCCGCTTTCTGGCACCGGAACGTTTTGCCCTACACCGAAGAGTACCAACTGTCCTTCCAACGACAAGTCGGTTCGGCGACCTTATTGACGGCAAGCTATGTGGGAACGCAGGGCCATCACTTGTTGTCATCCTTGGAGGCCAACCCGGGTGACCCTGCTCTCTGCTTGAGCGTCAGTCAGGCGAGCCAAACCGTGGATGGCACGGTCTGCGGGCCCAACGGAGAAAATGGAGTGTACCTCCCGGTGACAGGCGGCACCATCAATGGTACACGCGCCCCTTTCGGCCAGAACTTCACCAGTGACGGCTATTTCATCACCATTGGAAAGTCGAGCTACAACTCGCTGCAACTCAGCCTACGCCAGCGTATTTCCCGGTTGGAGTTTCTGGCCGGCTATACCTACTCCAAGTCCCTGGACAATGGTTCTGGATATGGCGAGCAGATCAATCCGCTAGATCTAGGGCAGAGGTCGCTCTCGGCCTTCGACACCAGGCACAACTTCGTGATCAGCTATGACTACCAACTGCCCGTCGACCGCCTTGGTGGGCCCAGCAGGTTGGTGAAAGGCTGGCGGTTGAGCGGCATCACCAGGTTCTCCGCCGGTCTTCCCGTCACCCTCACTGAAACCGACGACAACTCTTTGCTCGGCACCAGTAGCGCAGGGGCGATCTCGCTTCCCGTGGACACTCCGAACTTCACGTCTGGTTCGCTGAACATCAATGATCCCCGCTCAGGGAAGCCATACTTCAACACCTCGTTGTTCAGTGTGGAAGACTTGGGCACGCTCGGAACGGCGAGGCGCCGCTTCTTTTCCGGGCCCGGCTTGAATAATTGGGACATCGCGCTGCTGAAAGACACCCTCATCAAGGAAGGAGTCAATCTGGAGTTTCGTACCGAACTCTTTAACGCGTTCAACCATGCCCAGTTTCTTCTGCCAGATGGTAACGTCAATAGCGCCACATTTGGCAGGGTTCAAACGGCGAATTCGCCCAGGATCATGCAACTCTCACTCAAACTGCTCTTTTAGCGAGGCCTGGACCGTGATCGTCGGGTAAGCTCAGATGGTCCGCTGCGAGGCGGACCATCTGAAAAAGGAACATCGGATTCACGCCTACCGTGAGTACACCTGCCGCTTTCGTCCGGGACCCTCACAATCGAGACAAAGAGGCGGCGAACAATAGAAAGACCGCATGAAACAGACAAAAGGCCTGAATTCAAGGCGAGCTTTTATCAAGATTTCGGCACTAGGCCTGGGGGCCCTCGGCGCAGGAGCTTCGCCGTCGGTCTCCGCGACCGCGGAAGCGGTCGATCCTGTCAGCATCGTTCCGGATGCAGACACAAAACAGCCGGTATCAGAGATTGCTGTATGGTTTACGAATGACAAAGAACGCTTTGCCGCCGGCCGGCCGATTCAGTGGCAGGCGGCATTGACAGCTCCTGCTGCTGACTCAATTCAACTTGTCGTTGCGAATAAGTTCCAGGACATTCTGGGATTTGGCGGCTGCTTCTCTGATGCCTCCTGCTACCTGATCCATCAACTTCATACGTCGGTCCGCGAGCAGTTGCTCCACGATCTGTTTCATCCCTCGGAAATGGGGCTAAACGTGAACCGCACCTGCATCGGGGCTTGCGACTCTGCGGCCAAAGTCTACAGCTATGACGAGGGTGATGAAGATCCGGACCTCAAGCGATTTTCCATCGATCACGATCGCGAATACATTCTCCCGGTGTTGCGTCGAGTGCGCGAGATAAATCCCGATGTATTTTACTTTTCCTCGCCATGGAGTCCGCCGGGCTGGATGAAGTGGAACAAATCCATGCTAGGTGGCTCCATGAGCCGTCAATACCTCGCCGCGTACGCTCAATATTTTCTGAAGTTTTTGCAGGCTTACGCTGCCGAAGGCGTGTCGGTGCAAGCCATCACTACTCAGAACGAAATTGATACTGACCAGCATGGTCAAATGCCCGCGTGTACGTGGTCCCAGGAATGCGAGACCGAATTCGTCATCGAACACCTGGGGCCGCTCTTCGAAAAGACAAATACGCCCACCAAGATATGGATCCTGGATCATAACTATGTGTATTGGGGGCGGGTGATATCGGAACTGGATGATCCCGATTTTCGGAGGTATGCACATTCCGTCGCTTGGCACGGTTACACGGGCGAACCCAGCATGATGAGCAAAGTGCATGCCGCCCACCCCGAAGCCGAAATGTATTTTACGGAAGGCAGTACTGATTACAATGATCCCCATTATCAGGATGACTGGACCAAGTGGAGCACAATCTATACCGCCGTGCTAAACAACTGGTGCCGCTCAGCCGTGGCATGGAACGTCGCCACCGATGAGCATGGTAAACCCAACATTGGACCATATCCCTGCGGAGGCATTCTAATTATCAACATCCACACTCAAGAGATTATTCGCAGCGGCCAGTATTGGGCGCTCGCGCATTTTTCCCGCGCGATTCGGCGCGGCGCTCGGCGTTTTGAGTCTCAAAGCCAGGCAGCCAACCTCGGTCATGTTGCCCTAGAGAATCCGGACGGCCAAAAAGTCCTCATACTCACGAACCTCAGGGCTGCGCGGACCATTCGGGTCAATCAGGGCCGAAGTTCAGCCATCGTCCCCATAGCGGAGAATTCGATCGCAACATTGGTCTGGAAGTAACTCTAATTGTGTTGCGCGATGCAAAAAAGATCGCGAGCGGAGACAATTGCCCGCTTTTGCGCGAGCATCAGGAGACGATCCGGTTAGCCTTTCGCCGGGCTGACAACAGTTCCACTTCGGTGAGGCATGCAGCGTCGTGAATTCATAAAGTCCGTCTTGGGCAGCGCTTTGCTGTGGAAAGCGCCCGCATTGCTCGCGCTCCAAGTGTCTTCCACCCCGCCGGCGCCTGATCCCAGAGTGAAGCGCGTCCTGGTGATGTTCAAGTGTCATTTCGACGCCGGCTTTATCGACACACAGACGGCCGTGGTTCACCGTTATTTCACGGAATATTTTCCACGGGCCATGGATCTCGCCAGCGAACTGCGCCATTCTGGCAGGCATCGCTATGTCTGGACCACGGGATCATGGCTGCTTTACGAATACCTGGAGCAGGCAACGCCCCAGGAACGCACGCGGATGGAGAAGGCTATCTCTGTCGGCGACATCGCATGGCATGCCCTCCCCTTCACCTGGCAGACCGAGTTGATGGACGGGTCGATGATCTCCGGAAGCGTTGGCCTGTCACGGTCGCTGGACCAGCGTTTTGGCCGGACCACGACCGGCGCCAAGATGACCGACGTGCCTGGCCACACCCGCGGCTTGATCGCCCCACTGGCCGCGCAGGGCGTGAAGTTTCTGGATATTGGCGTGAACGATGCGAGTACGCCGGCCGAAGTTCCTCCCTTGTTTCTCTGGAAGGATCCGGGCGGATCGACGCTCGTGGTCATGTATCACCATGGCTACGGTGGCGTGGTGCCTGTGCCGGACTCCGATCTGGCCATCGCCATGGTCGTGCGCGACGACGACAGCGGACCGCACACCCTGGAAGAGATTCACGAGACCTACTCCACTCTGGGTGGCGGGTTCCCAAACGCCCAGATTATCCCTACGAACCTGACCGAGATTGCGAACGCGGTCGAGCCTCACCGCGGCTCCCTGCCGGTGATCACCAGCGAAATCGGGGACACCTGGATCCACGGCGTCGCCAGCGACCCCCTGAAACTCGCCAGGTACCGCGAGGTCGCCCGGCTGCGCCAGGGTTGGCTAGCGCGGGGGAACTTTGCCGTTGGCGATGCGACAGACGTCGCTTTGCTCCGTCATCTGCTTTTGGAGGTTGAGCACACTTGGGGCACGGATACCAAGACCTGGCTCGATTTCGATCACTACATCCCCAACGATCTGGCCGCGATGCTCGACACCAGGAACTACAAGGTGGTCCAGTTTAGCTGGCAGGAGAAGCGCCAAGACCTCCTCGCCGGGATCGCCACGCTTCCCTCCCCATTGCGCGAGCAGGCGCAGACCGCGGTGGGTAATCTTGAAGCGGTCCCGCCACGGCTGGCGCAACCCAGCCCTCGCTCGGCTGGAAGTGAGATCGAGACACCGCATTTCATGGTGGGGATGGATCCAAAGAGCGGGGCCGTCCGCCGGCTGCGTAATAAGAAGTCGGGGCGGGAGTGGGCGTCCAGCGAACACCCGCTGGCCCTCTTTTCTTATCAGACACTGTCGCAACAAGACTACTCGCGCTTCTTTGATAGTTACGTTGTCAGCGACGCCGATTGGGCCAAGAAGGATTTCGGAAAGCCCAACATTGAGCGCTTTGGAGCGGAGAGCCGGGAGTGGCTGCCCTCCGTCGCGGATCTGCAGGTGGAGGAAGACCAGCAAGGCCATCGCCTGCTGGCTCGTCTTGAGATCAACGATGCGGAAGCTCTGCGCAGCGGGCGAGCATCGTTTCCGCAGAAGATGTATCTGGAAATACTGTTACCCAAAGCAGAGCCGGTGATCCACTTGAATTTTTCCTGGTTCCAAAAGCCGGCGACACGCCTTCCCGAGGCTCTCTGGCTGAGCTTCCATCCGATTGCCTCCGATCCCACAGGCTGGATGCTGGAAAAATCAGGCGAGCCGGTATCCCCCTCGGACGTGGTCCGATCCGGCAATCGTCATATGCACGCAGTCTCGAAGGGGTTCGGCTACAAGGATGGGAGCGGAGCCTTTCTTGTCGAGACTCTGGACGCGCCGGTGGTCACACTGGGTATAAAGTCGCCCTTGTGCTTTTCGAACCGCCAGCCTGATCTTTCCGCCGGCGTTCATTGCAACCTCTTCAACAACGCCTGGGGAACCAACTACATCATGTGGTCCGGTGAGGATATGCATTTTCGCTTTGTCCTTCGCGCCTGATGGGCAGCCAGGCAATGGAGCGTAATTTTGGCCGCTGAGAAAGTTTTGTGTCAGGTTCGATCTTGCCCCAGACCATGTGCGAACGCCAGGAAGACGTGGGCGGCAGGAGAAAGGGGAAGCGTCACGGTGCATGGAGTCGTATGAAATCAAAACTGTGGAAGTACGATTTGCTGCGCCGGATTCGCAACCATAGACCGACGGCAAGACCAAGCGGGCCCAGGAGAAATTCATTGAAAAGGCGAGCAACGCTTCTGCGGTGGCAGTGTGCCATTGCAATGATCGTATTTGCGGCACCGGCCTTTCTGCATGCACAAACAAAGATGCAGAAAGGCCGGACCGTGGTGGTGATCAGCCTGGATGGCTTTCCCGCCTATGCACTCGATGATCCCCGACTTCCAATTCCGACTCTACGTAAGCTGGCTCGAGAAGGCGCCATCGCTGCTTCGATGCGCCCCGTCAATCCCACGGTAACCTGGCCCAATCACACCGCTATGGTGACTGGCGTTGACGCCTCCGAACACCAGGTCTTATTTAATGGATTGCTGACTCGCCCCAATGGAGGTGGGCGACCATCGATTGAACCTTGGCGGGACAAAGAATTAATGGTTCATGCCCCGACCATCTATGACATTGCCCACCAAGCCGGGCTCACAACCGCGCAAGTCGATTGGGTGGCAATCTATCGAGCCAAAACCATCACCTGGCAATTCCCGGAACTTCCCGATCCGAAAGGCCTGATCGAGCGCGAAATGATTGCTGCCGGAACGGTCACCGCGGAGCAATTGCGGACGTTTGAGGACAGCAGTCAGGCTTGGCAAGATCAAATCTGGACCGATGCCGCGGCGGAAATTCTAGAAAAACACAGGCCGAATCTTCTTCTCTTTCACCTCCTCACCCTGGACGACACGAATCATGAATATGGCCCGATGAGCGCGGCCAGCTTCACTGCCATGGCGTCTCTGGATAGCCGGGTGAAGCAAATTTTGGATGTACTAGAGCGCACCGGCCTCTCGCGCAAACGCGACCCTGATCATTGTTTCAGACCATGGTTTCCGAACGGTTAAACACAGGATTCACCCCAATGTGCTTTTGCGCGAGAAGGGATTGTTGAGTGAAGGGCCGAGTCAGTCGAAGGCAGACGCGTGGGTTCTTTCTGAGGGAGGTACCGCCGTGGTCTACGTGACCAATCCCAATCGGAAAGTTGAACTAGTTGCGGAACTGCGCCGCATTCTTACCGGTGCGGAAGGCGTCGATCGAGTGTATGGAGTGGAGGACTTTCCGAAGCTTGGGCTTCCGGTTCCAGCGCTAAGTGATCAAGCGCCCGATCTTGTGCTTGCCGCTACGCCCGACTATATGTTTAGCAACGAGTCGGAAGGAGACTTTGTCACCCAGGTGGCCGTCGGGGGCACCCACGGCTACCTCAATACTGATCCCAAGATGCAGGCTATTTTCATCGCTTGGGGCGCCGGTATTCCGAGGGGCATCCACCTCAATCACATTTCCAATCTGGATGTTGCTCCTACCATAGCCGCGCTGCTGGGGCTTAAGATGAACCAGGTGGGAGGACACGCAATTCAGCAGATCGTGAAACACGAACTGGTCAATGATTCAAGGAAGCTCCAGCAAGTCAAGAAAAGGTGGAGATGGAGGATCGAGTCCCGATACTGCAGGGCCATGGTCGTCAACACAGCTAGACAGCGCAATCAACTGGGACCACCGGCATGTTCGCGTCCAGTCACCGAGGAGCGCCCGGGGCTCGAATGCGCTCACGACGTGCTGCGGAGTGCGCGCAATCAGGGCTACCCAGCAAACATCAGTGACATGCACGGTCTTTTGCCGCTTGACTGGGGGTGCATTCGCGAGACTATTGTTGTAAACGCATTATAAAAGGGCGCCCCAGGCGGTTACAGTTTGGGGGACACCAGGGCAGGAACAATCCATTCGTTCATGGGATGCAATCCGCCACAGTCCAAGCACATCGTCACAGCAAACTGGGCTGCACAGTGCGAACAGACGGCCCGGGTTTGGAACGTGTCAAATGGTTGACTGCACTGCCTGCACTTCCAGAACTCTCCCACAGTTGGCGCTGTTTGGCACCTCGGACAGGCAAACCCGTGGCGACGCGGCAACTTTGCCAAACGCGACAATACTTGCGATTGTCTCAGTCCGCGCCAGCAATTCATCAGCATGAAGACGGAGAGAACTCCATACCAAATGGACTGCATCCACACGGCCAGAATGAGGAACCAAGCCACACCGAGGAGGCCGATGATCGTGGCCACCATCAAACTTCGGGCCCGTCCCACCACAAACCAGAGTAGGGATCGAAGAATCTGACCGCCATCCAGAGGATAGATTGGCAGCATGTTGAAAATCAGCAGGCCAAAGTTGATGAACCAGACCGCCCGCAGCAGCGCGTGGGCATCAGGCATGGCCTCCGCCCATCCCGACGAGCGGCTTAATATGCCGAGCACTGACAGGATCGGAACGAGCACTACATTCACCAGCGGCCCCGCAGCGATGCTCCAGAGTGCAGCGCCTGGACGGGGCGGAGGGTTCACGTACGCCACCCCACCCAGGGGCCACAGCACGATCTGATTTGCCGTCCCCCCGACTTGTCGGCAGGCCAGCGCGTGGCCGTACTCATGAAGCGTCACAATTAGAAACAGCGCCAGATACTCCAGCACATTGAAGGTTAGAGAGGAATAGCTTTTCGCTCGGGCGCTGATTTCAAACGCGGCCACCAGAAACCAGGACCAATGCAGAAACACATCGATACCAGCAGCACGAAACAGACGAACCGACCCTTGGCGACCGCTCGGCATGTGCGAGATTTATAACATAGCCCTATCGGGAAACAGGCATTTACACCACCTACATCGGTTACTGGTGTAATGGCGATAATACAATTGAACCTAGGAGCTGACTGGCAATCGATGAGTTTGAGCCCCGCATTCATGCCAAGTAGCGCGAGTTGAAATGCAGCGAACTTGAGTTCAGTCGGCCACGCACAAACCACTGGACAAGATGCAGGAGTAGGAAAATGGAATATACATTGGCGGCAAACGCAAAATGAAGTACGAAGTTTTGTAAAATTAGCGTCCCAACTGGAATAGTGCTGAGGACCGATATACTTGGTGCTGACCGCAAACCCAAAACAAACACAAGACCGAAAAGATAGAAGGTAGCTCCAATGAGTTGGCGCACGTTGGCACACCGGGTATGGAGCGCAGCCACAGATCGTTGAATGGGAACGAGGTCTTCATTTCGGTTCAGATTCTCTATAGAGCGGAGGCGTGCGATGGTGATTGTTGCCGAGAATAAGGAATACGCGCTGACTGCGCACAATATCAGAGAGAACAGGTGTTGCAGGACTGTAAGGTTTGACCAAATCGACCAGAGGCCTTAAAGGCGGGTTGGACATGATCATGTTGACCTCGGGATTCGCTAGGATTCAACTTCTTCGCCTGTTGGACAAGGCAAGAGACTCCCATATAGAGTTTAGGCCCCGGTGTGCAGTTGAAAGTTCCCAGGATTGTTGACGAAAACAGGCGATTAGACCAACTACCTCGAATGGCCATCGAACAAAAAGCCTAGCGGGAGGGCGTCTCGCGCGAAAAAGCTCGCTCCCACCCCGGACTCGGGCCGATTGGTCATGGGCGTTCGTCCGGCCCGAACTCCTGCTACTCTGGGTTCGCCGCGTAATGCGATTCGCGAGGGAGTTATGGAGATGTTTGAGACAGTTCTGAAGCGTTTTGAAGAGCCCGACGAGATACGAACGTTCGAAAAAGGAAAATTCGAGCTCGTTCGCATCGGGGGTATGACCATCGGCCGCGCCACGTACGAGCCTGGATGGAAGTGGTCTGTTCATGTTGGGCCCGGCGTGGGCGCGCCGCGCTGCAACGTCGAGCACGTTGGTCTGGTGCTCTCGGGCTGCGCCACGGCTGCGATGGAGGATGGCACGATCCACGAACTCCGCGCCGGCATGCTCTTTTACATTCCACCCGGACCTCCCGGTCACGATAGTTGGGTTGTGGGTGATGCGCCGTACGTCTCGCTACATTTCCTGGGGGCCGACCACTATGCAAACAAGTAGTCATTGGGCGAATTGAGGTTATCCGCTGGGAAAATCCCGTCGCAGCATAACTGTTGATAACCTACTAGGACTCTATCGCTAGTGCTCAGGCCGACATGCTGTGAGGGATTGCGCAGATCTTCACGCCTGAGCACTAGCGATAGAGTCGGTTGAGCGAAGCCGCCGCTTGGGACTATGTGTTTTGAATGCGTTTTGGAGATCGTGTGGGGAGGCGAATGCGTTGAGCAGGGCGGGTGTGGGGAAGACTGGACCTGGATAACTTGGAAGAAAAGGTCGTGGCGGATCTTTGCTGAGAGCCGGTTATGCCAGGAAGTAAAGGCAGAACTGGCCCCGGTTGGAA
>WNEZ01004850.1_pt1 | contig 11757 bp, 9 predicted proteins | sample 5400521 | NCBI WGS metagenome assembly WNEZ01 (sample SAMN13153339, study PRJNA577476) | soil metagenome | isolation source: 120 cm saprolite under Douglas fir tree site 2 hole 1 replicate 1 | place: USA:California | collected 2015-04-18
GGAGGTACACGTTGCCTTCCGTGCCCGGCTGGAGGCGCTCGACGCCCTCCAGGATGCGCACCTTGGCGCGATAGACCTGGCCCATGCGGTCGCTCCGCGTCTCGATCTTCTCGGGCGTGAAGTTGGCCTGGTCGGCGACGAAGCTGACCACGCCGGGGACGCGCCGGCCGGGCTCGCTGTCGAGCTCGATCTCGACCCGCCGGCCGACGCGGAAGCGGTCGACCTCGGCCACCGGCACGTAGACCTGCACGTACTTGTCGGTCGGATCGAGCACCGCGACGATCGCCGTGCCCGGCTGCGCCAGCTCGCCCGGCCAGATGAACTGCGTCTGCACCGTGGTGGGGACGGCGGGCGCGTGGATCTCGTACTTGGCCGCCGTCACCTCGAGCTGGGCGATCTCGGCGCGCGTCAGCTCGCGACGCTGCGCGAGTACCTCGAGCTGGCGGCGGGCGACGGCCACCGTCCCCTCCTCGGCCTCGGCGCGCGCGAGCAGGTCGCGGGCGCGGTCGAGCGCGCTGCGCGCCTGGTCGCGACGGGCACGCGCGTCGTCGAGGAGCTGCGCGGTGCTCGCCCCGGTGGCGACCAGCACCTGCTCGCGCTTGAGGGTCCGCTCGGCCAGGTCCGCCGCCGACGCGGCCTGCCGGAGCTCCGCCTGCCGCGCGCTCACGTCCTGCTTCCAGGTGCTCTCGCTGAGCTCGATCTGCTGCTGCTGGCGGCGGATGTCGGCCTCGGCGACGGCCAGCTCCTCGCGCTTGGCCGCGAGGCGGGTCCGCATGTCGGCGTCGTCGAGCCGGGCGAGGACGGCGTTCGCCGGCACCTCGGCACCCTCGGCGAACAGCACCTCCAGCACGCGTCCCGTCACCTCGCTGCGGATGTTCCGCTCCTCGCCCTCGACGAAGCCCGTGTAGTGCGGCGGCGTGCGGTCGCGGCGCACGACCCACACCGCCGCCGCCACCACCGCCACCGCGACTCCGGCGAGCACGAGCCTCCTCCGCATGGTCACCTCGTGTCCGCGGCGACGTCGCCGAGCGGGAGCCCGAGCAGCTCCTGCAGCTCGGCGCGCCGCGTGTGCGCCTGGTAGAGCGCGCCCGCGCGCGTGGCACGCTGCCCGGCGAGCAGCGCCTCGGCATCGAGCACGTCGTCGCTGGTCGCCCGCCCGGCGTCGAACTGCTGGCGTCGGATGCGGAGGTTCTCCTCCGCCTGCGCCACCCCCGCCTCGGCCGCCGCGGCGGCGGCGAGCCGCTCCTCGGCGGCGCGCTGCGTCCGGCGCACCGCCGCCTCGAGCTCGTCCAGCTCGCGCCCGACGGCGATCCGGTTCTGCTCGGCGGCGTGGCGGGCGGCGGCGATCTCCGCCTCGCGGCGCGTGTCGGTGCCGAGGTCCCAGGTGAAGCCGACGAAGCCCGAGCCCACGCGCTGCGGCTCGACGATGGTCGCGCTCGAGTAGTCGATGGCGCCGCCGGCGCTGAAACGCGGCAGCCGCCCGCGCGCCAGCGCCCGCGCCGACTCCTCCAGGCGCTGCTGCTCCTCGAGCAGCGCGCCCAGCGCCGGGTTGCTGGCGCGCGCCAGGCGGAGCGCCTCGTCGGCCGCCGGCACGGCGGGCCGCTCGTGCACGTCGGTCACCTCGCTCGGCGCGTCGACGGGGAGGCCGATGGCGCGGTTCAGGTCCCAGCGCGCCTCGTCGATCGCCAGCGCCCGCTGCAGCCGCTGCTCCTCGGCGTTGCGCAGCGCCACCTGCACGACCAGGAGCTCGTTCTTGGTGAGACGGCCCGCCGTGAAGCGCTGCTCGGCGTGGGCGCCCTGCTCCTGCTCGAGCTCGATGGTCTGCTCCGTCACCTCGGCCAGGCGTTCGCTCTCGAGGAGCTGGAAGTAGGCGCGGATGACGCGCACCTGCTCGGCGAGCCGCGTGGCCCACAGCCGCGCGCGCTCGCCGCGGTAGCCGGCCTGCGCGGCGGCGAGCGTCAGCTGGAGCTCGCCGGTCACGTCGAGCGGCAGGGTGAGCGTGCCGTTCAGCACCCCGAACTCGGCCTGGCGGATGGTCACGGCGGGCGGGGTCGTGCCCGCCGGGAGGAGGCCGGGCGCAAGGCGCACGCGCGTGGTCTGCTGGTCGGTGTACCAGGTGTAGCGGCCCGAGCCCGTGGTCGCGGGGAGGAGCCGCCCGCGCGCCTCCCACACGCGCGCGCGCGCCACGAGGAGTTGCTCCTCGCCCTCCGCGATGCGCCGGTTCCCGCGCGCGGCCAGCGCCAGGGCCGACGCCAGCGTGAGCGGCCCCGCCGGCACCGCCTCGGCCGCCACCGGTGGCGCCGCGGCACGCGCCACCTCCTCCGCCCGCCGCCCCGCCGACCACCCCCCGTCCCCTTCCGCCCGCGTGAGCCGCGCCGCCGTCCCGCACCCCGCGACGAGCGCGCACGTCACGAGCCCGGCCAGGTATCCCGCCCCGCTACCGCCCATGCCGCCCCCCCACCCGCTCCATCCCCCCCAGCGAGAACTCCGTGATGTGCGCCGCCAGCTCGCGCGCGAACCCGCGCGGGTACGCCGGTACCTCCAGGAGGCGCAGCATCGCCGGCATCGTGAAGCGGTAGAAGAGCGCCTGGCCGACGACGCTGTAGACGCAGCGCTCGGCCGCCTTCCGCTCGAGCCCCGGGGCGAGGCGCGCCACGATTGCCCGCATCTCCCCGAACATGGGGAGGATGAACTCGTCGACGATGACCGACATGGCCTCGCTCGGATCACACATCTCCCGGTGCATGAGCGTCCCGTGCACGCCGGGCGGCGGCCCGATCAGCAGCTCGAGCATGACGTTCACGCGCGCGCGCAGGAGGGCGGCCAGCCGGCGGCGGGGGAGCGCGCGCAGCTCGTCCTCGGCCGGCGCCGCGCCGCGCGCGCGCAACGCCGCGCGGACGCCGGCGAACTGGGCGCGGAGAACGCTCAGGTAGAGCGCCTTCTTGGAGCCGTAGTGATAGTTCCCGGCCGCCACGTTGACCCGCGCGCGGGCCGCGATGTCGCGCACCGTGGTGCGGTGGAAGCCCCGCTCGGCGAACAGCTCGCCTGCGGCGGCGAGCAGCCGGTCCTTGGTGCCGCCCACAAACAAATGCTTAAAACATCCGTTTCAGCGACGCAAGGTCGCCGTTCAAAGCTGGCCGGCGAGCGGCGCGCGAGCGTCACCAAATGGGCGCTGGCGACACGGGGCGCGCGTGGCGAGAGCTGCGAATCCCGCGCCTTAGCGAAGCGGCAAGCGGCTTGCTCTGTTCGCCAGCCCAATGCGAGCGAGACCGGTCCTGCTCATACTTATGGCGGCGCTAGGCGCATGCGCTCCGCTCCGGCGGCCGCCGTCGCCAGAGGCGACGGGCGTGGCCCTGCTGCCGAAGCCTCCGAGCGCGCTGCACGGATCGCTGGGCGTGGTCGACCAGCCGCGCGTCGACGCCTGGGAGCTCCGGCTGCGCGAGCATCCCGGACTGCGCCAGGACATGGCCGAGAGCCTGGCGCGCGGCTCGCGCTACCTGCCCCGGCTCCGCCGCATCCTGGAGGAGCACGGCTTGCCGCCGAGCCTGGCGCTCCTGCCCGTGATCGAGAGCGGCTTCTACCCCACCGCCCGCGGCCGCAAGGGGGAGCGCGGCCTCTGGCAGCTCCGCCGCGCCACCGCGCGCCGCTTCGGGCTGGTGGTCAACGCCCATCGCGACGACCGCGTGGAGCCGGAGCGGGCGACGCGTGCCGCCGCGCGGTATCTCCGCCTCCTCCACGACCGCTACGGTGACTGGGCCCTGGCGCTCGCCGCCTACAACGCGGGAGAGCGCCGCGTCGACCGCGCCCTCGAGCGCGACCCCGACGCGTCCTTCTGGAGGCTCGCCGAGAACGGCTACCTCCCGCGCATCAGCCGCGAGTACGTGCCCCGCTTCCTCGCCGTGGTCCGCATGGCGGGGGAGCCCGAGCCGACGGCGGTCGGTAGCGCGCTGTAGCCCGCTAGCGCGGGGCCGCCGACAGGTTCTCGCAGTCCTTGGCGGGCAGCGTCTGCAGCGGGCCGAACTGGGCGGTGAGCGCGTCGCGGATCTCGGCGGCCTTGCCGACCACGACGATGGCGACCGCCTCCGGCGGCGGCATGAGCTTCCCCGCCACCTCGGCCACCTGCTCCGCCGTCACCGTCGCCACGCGCTCGCGGTAGGTGGCGAGTTCGTCGGGTCCGAGCGCGTTGAACTCGGCCTCGGCGAGCCGGGCGGCGAGGGCGTCGGGGCTCTCGATGCGCAGCGGGAACTGCCCGCGCAGGTACGTCTTCGCCTTGGCGAGGCTCTCGCGCGCCGGCGGGTGGCTGCGGAAGTCCCCCTCGACCGAGAGTGCCAGCGCCAGGGTCTCGGCCGTGGTCGGCGTCTTGGTGAACGTGCCCAGGCGGAAGTCGCCGCCCGTGAGCCGCGCCGCGAAGGTGCTCCACGCGGAGTAGGTGAGGCTCCGCTTCACGCGCAGCTCCTCGATCAGCCGCGAGGTGAAGCCGCCGCCGAGGATCGTGTTGGCGACCGTGGCGGGGATGTAGTCGGGGTTGTTGCGTGCGATGGCGATGTTCCCGAGGCGGATCTGCGTCTGGGTGGCGTCGGGCTTGTCGACCAGGAGCACGCGCCGGGCCGTGAGCGGGGCCGGCGGCGCGGCGCGGGTCGCGATCGCGTCCGGGCGCGGGCGCCACGCGCCCAGGGCCTCGCGCAGGCTCGCGAGCGCATCGCTCGCGGCCACGTCGCCCACCAGCACGAGGATGGTGTCGTTCGGGCGGTACCAGCGCTGGTAGAAGTCGGCGACGTCGCCCCGCCCGAGCTTGGGGACGGTCGTGCTGCGGCCCTCGACCGGACGCCCGTACGGGTGCGCCCCGTAGAGGAAGCCTGCGAAGCACTTCTCGGCGACGCTGCTCGTGTCCTCGAGCGCGGCGACGATGCCGGCCGCCCGCTCGTCGCGCTCGCGGCGCACCTCGTCCCTCGCGAAGGCCGGATCGAGCAGCACCTGGCGGAGGAGATCGAGCCCGGCCGCGTAGTCCTTGCTCAGGAACTCCGCGCTGATGATCGTGCCGTCCGTGCCCGGCGTCGCGGCGATGCGGCCGCCGAGCGACTCGATCGCGCTCGCCAGCTCGTCGGCCGAGAGCTTGCCGGTCCCGCGGACGAGCGTGCCCGCGGTGAGCGCGGCCAGACCTTCCTTGCCCGGCGGGTCCTGGGCCGCTCCGGCGCCGACGATCAGGTGGAACTCGACCAGGGGGAGCTCGTGGTACTCGGCGACCAGCACGCGGAGCCCGTTGTCGAGCGTCGCGCGCGTGATCGGCGGGAGCACCAGATCGGATGCCGGCGCGGGGACAGCGAGCGCCAGGAGCAGGGCCAGCGTCCTCACGAGACGCCTCCGGCCCGCGGCGGCTCTTCCCCGGCCGGCCGGCCCGAGGGGACAGGCTCGAGCACGACGACCGTGCGCGCGGCCGGCCGGAGGTACGCGGCGGCCGCGCGCTGGACGGCGCCGGCGTCGACCTTCTCCCACCCGGCCTCGAGCCCGAACATGGCGCGGTAGTCGCCGAGCACGGTCTCGAAGAAGCCGAGCTGGTTGGCCTTGCCGCCGACGGTCTTCAGGTCGCGCACGAGCTGGGCGGCGAGCTTGTTCTTCGCCTTGCGCAGCTCGGCCTCGGGCACCGGCTCGCTCGCCAGGCGCTTCACGACCGCATCGATGCGCTCCTCGAGGGCCGCCGCGGTCTTCCGGGGCCGCGCCTGGGCGTAGATCCAGAAGAGGTCCGGGTCGATCCCCCAGTCGTTGTTGGCCTCGACCCCGGTCGCCACCTCGTGCCCGCGCACCAGGTCCTCGTAGAGCCGCGAGCTGTCGCCGTTGGCGAGGAGCTGCTCGATCACGTCGAGCACCGGCCGGTCGGGATCACCGACGCGCACGCCGTGATAGCCGATCAGCACGGCGGGCAGCTCGGCGTTCTTGCGCACCACCGCGCGGCGCTCGCCGTCCTGCGGCGGCTCGCTCGCGTCCACCGGCGCCGGCGGGGGCCGGCGAGGGATCCAGCCGAAGTAGTGCCGCACGAGCGCCATCGCCGCCTTTGGCTCCAGGTCGCCGGCCAGCACCAGCGTCGCATTGTCGGGCGCATAGTAGGTCTCGAAGTAGGCCTTCGCCGCCGCGAGCGTGATGCGCTTCACATCCGACATGAAGCCGATCGTGTTCCAGCGGTACGGGCTCTCGACGAAGGCTTGCAGGTAGAGCGTTTCGTTCATCACGCCGCTCACCTGGTCGTCGATGCGCAGCCGCCGCTCCTCCATGACGATGCCGCGCTCCTGCTCGAGGTTCTGCTTGGTGATGGCGAGGTGCGCCATGCGGTCGCTCTCGAGGTCGAGGATGACCGGCAGGGCCTCCTTGGGGAAGTTGTTGAGGTACGCGGTGTAGTCGCGCGTCGTGTAGCCGTTGGTCGAGCCGCCGTTCTCCTCGATCTTGTTGTCGAAGACGCCGGGGCCGAACTTCTTCCCCCCGTTGAACATCATGTGCTCGAAGAGATGTGCGATGCCGGTCTGCCCGCGGCTCTCGTTGCGCGAGCCGGAGCGGTAGAAGATGTGCGAGGAGACGACCGGGGCGGAGTGGTCCTCGTGCAGCAGCACGCGGAGCCCGTTGGGCAGCGTCTCGGCGACCACGGCGAGCTCGATCGCGAGCACGCCGCGCGGCAGGGCGAGCAGCGCGAGCAGGATCCAGGAGCAACGCGGCACGAGCCCGGCTCTCATAGCAGATGACGGAGGGTCGTCAAGCTGCTAGACGGACCGCCGGATGGCCCGGGCGGAGAAGGAGGTAACGCGCCTGCGGCGCGAGATCGAACGCCACAACCATCATTACTACGTGCTCGACGACCCGGAGATCTCCGACGCCGAGTACGACGCGCTCTTTCGCCGCCTCCAGGAGCTGGAGGCGGCGCATCCCGCGCTGCGCACGCCCGACTCGCCCACCCAGCGTGTGGGTGCCGCGCCGCTGGCCGAGTTCGCCGCCGTCCGCCACCGCCAGGCGATGCTCTCGCTGCAGAACGTCACCACACCCGAAGAGATGGCCGCCTTCGACGAGCGCACGCGGAAGTTCCTCGGCCGCGAGCGCATCGAATACGTCGCCGAGCCGAAGGTCGACGGCGTGGCGGTCGAGCTGGTCTACGAGCAGGGCGCGCTCGCCGTCGGCTCGACGCGGGGCGACGGGATGGTGGGCGAGAACGTCACGCCCAACATCCGGGCGATTCGCAGCGTGCCGCTGCGCCTGCGCAGCGAGGCGGGGGCCGCGCCGGCCCTCCTCGAGGTCCGCGGCGAGGTCTTCCTGCCGCTCGAGCCGTTCCGCAAGCTGAACCGCGAGCGCGAGGAGGCCGGCCAGCCCGTGTTCGCGAACCCGCGCAACGCCGCCGCCGGATCGCTGAAGCAGCTCGACCCGTCGATCACCGCCGCGCGCCCGCTCGACTTCGCCTGCCACGGCGTGGGTGAGATCCACGGCGCGCGCTTCGCGACCCACTGGGAGACGCTCGCCTGGCTGGCCGAGGCCGGTCTCAAGCCCGTGCCGAAGAGCCGCGTGTGCCGGACGCTTGACGAGGTGGCGGCGCTGTTCGCCGACCTCGAGGCGCAGCGCGACCGGCTCCCCTACGAGATCGACGGCCTGGTGGTGAAGGTGAACGACCTCGGGCTGCAGAAGCGCCTCGGCGAGATCTCCCGCTCGCCGCGCTGGGCCGTCGCCTGGAAGTTCAAGCCGCGCCAGGCGACCACGCGCGTCAACGCGATCGTGCCCTCGGTGGGCCGGACGGGCGTGCTGACGCCCATCGCCGAGCTCGAGCCGGTGGGCGTGGGCGGGGTCACCATCCGCAACGCCTCGCTGCACAACATGGACGAGATCGAGCGCAAGGACGTGCGCATCGGCGACACGGTGCTCATCGAGCGCGCGGGCGACGTCATCCCCTACGTGGTGAAGGTCCTCACCGAGAAGCGCACGGGTAAGGAGAAGAAGTTCCGCATGCCCGGGAAGTGTCCGGTGTGCGGCGCCGAGGTGGCGCGGGCGGAGGGCGAGGTGGCGTACCGCTGCATCGGGCTCTCCTGCCCCGCACGGCTGAAGCAGGCCGTGCGCTTCTTCGGCGCGCGCGGCGCGATGGACATCGAGGGTCTGGGCGAGAAGCTGGTCGACCAGCTGGTCGAGCGCGGGCTGGTGCGCGATCTGGCCGACCTCTACCGCCTGGACGAGGCGACGCTCGCGGACCTGGAGCGCATGGGGAAGAAGTCGGCCGCCAACCTGCGCGCGCAGATCGAGCGCAGCAAGCAGGCGACGTTGCCGCACTTCCTGGTCGCGCTCGGCGTCCCGCAGGTGGGCGAGGCGACGGCGAAGGCTTTGGCCGAGCACTTCGCGCGGCTCGACCGGCTGATGGACGCGAGCGAGGAGGAGCTGCAGGAGGTGCGGGACGTGGGCCCCGAGGTCGCCGCCTCGATCCACCGCTTCTTCGCCGAGAAGCAGAACCGGAAGGTCATCCGGCGCCTGCTCGAGCTGGGCGTCAGGCCGGCGCCCGTGACCAAGCCGAAGGGCCCGCTGGCAGGGAAGAAGTTCGTGCTCACGGGCGGGCTCGCCGCGATGACGCGCCCCGAGGCGCAGCGCCGCGTCGAGGCGCTCGGCGGGCGGCTCGCCTCGAGCGTGAGCAAGGAGACCGACTACGTGGTGGTCGGCGCCGACCCCGGCTCGAAGCTCGCCCGGGCGAAGAAGCTCGGGGTTCGCATCCTGGAGGAGGCCGCGTTCCTCCGCCTCCTGGAGCGCTGATGGCGGTGCGCGCGCGGCTCGTCGTCCGCGGCCTCGTGCAGGGCGTCTGGTACCGCGGCTCGCTGCAGCACGAGGCGCGCCGGCACGGGGTTGGCGGCTGGGTCAGGAACCGAGCCGACGGCACGGTCGAGGCCGAGGTCGAGGGCGAGCGTGACGACGTCGACGCGGTCATCGCCTGGGCCCGTCGCGGCCCGCGCGGCGCGCGCGTCGAGGACGTGTCCGTCGAGTGGACCCAGCCACGCGGCGAGCGGGATTTTGTCGTCACGCGCTGAGCGCGGCGCGCTCCTCCTCGCCGCCGGCTATCTCGTTCTCGCCCTCCACGGGCTCGGCGCCTCGGACGTCGTCGGCGACGACGAGGCGCGCGAGGCGGGCATCGTCCAGGACGTCGTCGCCGGCCACTGGCTCTGGCCGCGCTTCAACGGCGAGCTGTTCCCGGACAAGCCGATCCTCTACCACTGGCTCGCGGCGCTGCCCTGCGCCGCCGCCGGCTTCTCGGAGCGGGCGGTGCGGCTGCCCTCCGCGCTGGCCGGCGCGGCGCTGGTCGGCTGGACGGCGCGCTTCGGCACGGACCTGCTCGGCGCCCCCGCCGGCCTCGCCGCCGCGGCACTGCTCGCCACCACCCCTGCCCTCTTCACGCACGCGCGCGTGGCGCGCCCCGACGTGCTGCTCGTCCTGCTGCTCGCCCTGGCGCTCGGGCGCGCGTTCCGCTGGTGGCGCGACGGGCGGCGGCGCGATGCGAGCGCGGCGCTCGCGCTCCTCGGCGCCGCGACCTTCGCCAAGGGGCCGGTCGCGCCGGTGCTCTTCGCGCTCGCGCTGGGCGGCTTCCTCGCCTGGCAGGGCGAGCTGCGCCGGCTGCCGCGCATCCTGACCGTGCCGGGGCTCGCGGCCTTCGCCGTCCTCGGCCTCGGCTGGTACGCCGCCGCGCTGGCGGGCTGGGGGCAGCCGTTCGTGCGCGAGCACCTGGTGGGACGCTACGCGCGCAACCTGCTCGGCGGCCTCGCCACCGGCGGGCCGTATTCGCCGAAGCCCCTCGCCTATCACCTCCTCTTCTACGTGAAGCACCTGCCCGCGATCGCGCTGCCCTGGACGCCGCTCGCGGGGCTTGCGCTCTGGCAGGCGTGGCGGAGCGGCGGCTTCCGCGACCCATGGCTGCGCTTCCTCCTCTGCTGGGCCGCCGCGCCGCTGGTCGCCTTCACGCCGGCGGAGTGGAAGCTCCGCTACTACCTCCTGCCCGGCCTGCCGGCGCTGGCCTTGATGACCGCGCCGGCGGTGCTGCGCCTCGTCGCGCGGCGCCCGCGCCGGCCGGGCGCCCGCGGCGCCGTCGCCCTCGCGGCGGTGGTCGCCGCCGGCCTCGTGGTGCTCGCGCTGGCCGTGCGTCAGCTCCCGCTCAGCCCCTCGGACGCGAGCACGCTCGGCGCGCTCGCCGCCATCGCGCCCGGCGGGCCGGCCGCGGCGGTCGCCGGCGTCGGCTTCATCGCCGGCGTGCTGCTGGTCGCGCTCGCGTGGCGCGCGTGGGCGGCGCTCGTGACCCTGGTCGCCGCGGGCACCGTCCTCTGGATGGCGGCCGGCCAGCCGGCGCTCGAGGCGGCGATCAGCCGCCGCGACTCGCTGAAGCCCTTCGCCGCCGCCGTCGCGGCCCGCTACCCGCCTCCCACCCCGCTCGCGTTCTGGGGCGAGCCGATCCGCCCCGTCGCCGTCTACGTGGGACGACCGATGCCGGCGCTCCGGCGGCGGGAGGAGCTCGCGCCCGGGCTCGCGCTCGTCGGGAGCGAGCCGGGGCTGCGCGCTCTGCTCGCCGCGGGTGTCGTCGGCTTCCCGATGCTCTCGGCCGAGGGCCGGCTGGGGAACCTCGCGCGTGGCCGGGTCATGCTGCTCGAGATCGCCACGCGCGCCGCGGGGCCCCGCTAGCCCGGTTGCTCGAGCGCGAGCCCGCGCCGGTAGACCTCGCGCCGGCTGAGTCCCGTGCGCCGGGCGATCTCCGCCGCCAGCTCGCGGAGCCCGCGCCCCGCCGCGCGCCCCGCGCGCAGCTCGTCGTCGATGGAGGCCTCGTCGTACGCGGGCGGCGCCTCGGGCGCGCCGGCGACCAGCACCGTGACCTCGCCGCGCTGCGCCGCGCCGCGTTCCACCCGCTCGCGCAGCTCGGATACCCGGCCGCGCAGGATCTCCTCGTGCCGTTTCGTGAGCTCGCGGCCGAGCGCCGCCTCGCGGTCGCCGAGCGCGGCCTCCGCCGCGGCGAGAAAGATCCCGAGCCGGCGCGCCGCCTCGAAGAAGACGAGCGCGCGCGGCTCGCGCGCCAGCGCCCCCAGACGCGCGGCGCGCGGGCCGGCACGCGAGGGCAGGAAGCCCTCGAACACGAAGCGCTCGGCCGGGAAGCCGGCGACCGACACGAGCGCCGTCAGCGCCGACGCCCCGGGCACCGGCACGACCGACACGCCGGCCGCGAGGGCGCCGCGCACCAGGTGGTACCCGGGGTCGGCGATCCCGGGCGTGCCCGCGTCGGAGACGAGCGCCACCGAGGCGCCGGCCTTCAGGCGCTCGATGATGGCCGGCGCGCGCCGGCGCTCGACGGCGTCGTAGTAGCTGGTGAGGGGGCGCGCGATGCCGTGGCGCGCGAGGAGCGTCCGCGTGCGTCGCGTGTCCTCGGCGGCGATCAGGTCGACCTCGCCGAGCACGCGCAGCGCGCGCAGCGTCACGTCCTCCAGGTTGCCGATCGGCGTGGCGACGACGTAGAGGGTCACCCCGTGAAGACCTTGCCCGCGACCGCGACCCAGCGGAGCAGCCAGTTGAAGCTCACGCCGAGGACCAGGGTCGCGAGCGAGAGGACGCCGACGGCTCCCAGCTCGCCCGGCGTGAAGCGCATGGCCACATCGTCCGCCGTCGGCTGGTCGAGGAACATCGTCTTCACCACGCGCGCGTAGTAGTAGAGCGAGATCACGCTGTTCAGGAGCCCGACCACGACCAGCGCGTAGAGGTGCGCCTCCATGCCGGCCGCGAAGA
>WNEZ01004852.1_pt1 | contig 11751 bp, 9 predicted proteins | sample 5400521 | NCBI WGS metagenome assembly WNEZ01 (sample SAMN13153339, study PRJNA577476) | soil metagenome | isolation source: 120 cm saprolite under Douglas fir tree site 2 hole 1 replicate 1 | place: USA:California | collected 2015-04-18
CTCATGGCGTTGAGACATGGCTGAACTGGTTCTCCAAGGCATACCTTCGACTCCTTTCGGTCGTTAGGTATAACCTGTCAAAAGTGTTCACCATGTCTCCGATCAGGTGTTTAGGATGTCTCCGGTCTATACACCTTCCTTACCTGCGAATTAGCACAGGCTCTTTTTGAATTTGTCATAGCACCTATCGCGGGTCGGACTTGATAAAGCTCGCGCTGAGCCGCGGTAAAGACCCCTATTGAATTCCAAGTTCTTCCAACAGCGCCACCTTGTCCCGCCAGTCTTTTTCAACTTTTACGAATAACTCCAGGTGAACACGATGTCCGAGCAGACTCTCAATGTCCTGGCGTGCCTGGATGCCGACTTCTTTCAAGCGCGTGGCGCCTTTGCCGATCACGATCTTTTTCTGTGAAGTTCGCTCAACAAAAATTGCGCAGTGAATGCGGGTGAAGGCTTCGCGCTCTTCGTCCCACTTCTCCACCACCACCGCCGTCACATAAGGAATCTCTTCCTGTGTCGTCTGCAGAATCTTTTCGCGCACGATCTCCGCAACCATGGTACGCACTGACTGGTCGGTCAACTCATCTTCGCCAAACAAAGGCTCACCAGGCGGGAGATGTTTGATCATCATTCTTTGCAAGACATCAATCTCTTTTCCGCGCAATGCCGAGATTGGAATCAGCTCGGCCCAGTCATATTCGTTTCGATACCAATCGATTAGCGGCAACAGCGCGGATTTGTCTTTGAGTTTATCTATCTTATTGAGCAGCAAAAGCGCCGGCTTATTAGCGCGCTGGATTAGTTCAAGCACAAACCGATCGCCGCTCCCCGTCGAAACGGAGGCATCGCGAATCAGACAAACAAGATCCACGCCGAGCAACGCGTCCTGGACCGTTGCCATCATGCGCCGGTTCATTTCGTAGCCGGGGCGGTGAACGCCGGGCGTGTCTACTAAAACAATTTGCCCTTCCGGCTCGGTGATTACTCCCTGAATGCGGAAACGCGTTGTCTGCGGTTTATCCGAAACCGCGGCAATTTTTTGACCGATGAGCGCGTTCAGCAAGGTCGACTTGCCGGCATTGGGCCTGCCGATGAGAGCGACGTAACCGCTGCGGAACTGCGGCGCCTGCTCATTTGTTTGAGAACTTGTCATACGAAAATCAGCCGCACGTTTTCCCGGCCAATAAATACTGCGGCTATTGATTGGCCCAATTCTCTCCCCGACGATTGAGTTCATCGAGCGTTTGTTGAAGCTCGTCGCGTTTTGCATTCAAAGTGTTTTCATCCGCGTCGGCAGGAACAAAAATGGGAGGCGCAATGTCCACACGCGCGCGCGTGAACGGGAAAGGCGCCTGGGCCCGGTCCCAGCTACCTTTCGCCTCCCAGTAACGCCGTGCCGTAATTGTGAACGGCAACATCGGCTGTCCAGTTTTCTTCGCTAACAAAACGCCGCCCATCTTGGCGACGTACCGTGGACCTTTCGGTCCATCGATGGTAAACGCCGCCGGGTACCCGAGTCCCAATAGGCGGCTCATCTCGGCAAGGGCTGTAGTTCCCCCGCGCGTGCTGGATCCGCGCGCCGCGCCGGCTACAAATCTCTGAATGAATCTGGCGATGTACTCACCGTCGAAACTCTGCGATGTCATCACCACGATGTTGCGCTTCTGCCAGAAATGGATCGAGGCAAACACGCGATTATGCCAAAACGTATAGATTGGTTGACGATTGTTGGCCGTGGCCGCTTCCCAGTTTTCCCAGCCTTCCACTTCATACCGGATCGTGCTGCCGATCAATCTGATGATTGTATAAAACGCGATATCGGCCATCCTGATCAGGAGTCTTTTCTTGAAGGGATAGGAAGAGAGGTCGGCAAACTGGAAGGCACGCGCAATGACTTCCTTGTCTGTAAAGCCTTCCTTGAACTGTTCCTGAGTGGAAGCCTGCATGGTTTCGCTTCGAAGTATAGCGGAACACAACTAAGACATGTCACCACGGATTTAGTAAGGGACTAAAGTCAGCATCATACTGGGAGCGCGGGCGTCCCGCCCGCAATGAGCGCAAAGCGCGAAAACAACTATGGCTACTGAGCGCTTATCGGAAAAACACTGCGTGCCTCCGACTCGTTGCGGGCGGGACGCCCGCGGTCCCAGTGAAGAGTCTCTCGCAGCCACCAGATTGAAATCCTACACTCCCACGGCTTTGCCCATTAGTAAATCTCGGCTTCGCCCGCCGGCCTCGTCTTCCAGCGCTTGTGAATCCAGAGCCACTGATCCGGATAGAGACGAATCATGCGCTCCATTGCAGCAGCGAAATTGGCGGTGTTCACTTCAATGTCTTTCGCGTGATCACCGGTGCGCACTAACTCAACGGGTGGATCACCATGGAAAAAATAGCGCTTCTTCTTTCTGTTCCAGACGGCACAGGTTGGAATTACGACAGCGTCCGTTTTCAGCGCCAGGGTCGCAATGCCGGCGGTGGTGCAGGCAAGCTTGCCGAAGAAGGGAACAAAGACGCCTTCGTATGGCTGCGTGTTCAGATCGGAAAGAATGCCGAGCGTGCCGCCCTCGCGCAGGGTCCGCAACGACTGCCGCGCTGCGCTCTTCTTATCAATCGCGCGGTTGCCAAACCTGGTTCTGATTCCTTCCACCATTTCTTCGATGCGTTCATTGTCGAGCGGACGCACCAGGAAACTAAGTGGATACTCGAGCGCTGACCAGCCGAAACTATGCAGCTCCCAGACGCCGAGATGCCCCGTCAAAAAAATCACGCCGCGTTTGTCCTTCTCCGCTTCTCTCAGATGCCGCAGACCTACCTCGTCATACTCAATAAGTTTGCGCAGTTTTTCCGGTGTCGCCTTCGGCAGTTGGCTAAACTCGCCCAGAAGCCGGCCCAGACTTTCAAAGCTGCCGCGCAACAATCGCTTGCGCTCGCGCTGGTCCATGTCAGGAAAGGCAATCTCCAGATTGCGCTTGCCGGTGCGATGCAGGCTCCCCGGCAGGAGATAGGCGACGCGCCCTACGGTCACACCAAACGCGATGGCAACACGCCGCGGCAAAAGCCCGAGACTGGCGAGGATTGACCTCGCAAGTGCGTATTCGAGAATTATTTGAAATTTGCTGTGTTTGGCCATGCGGTCGGACAGGACGCGTAGTGTAGCGCAGGCGCGGCCCAGTGCTAAGCGCCCAGCGCCTGGCCCTTTGCGCCTACCTCTTTGCTCGGGCCGGTGATATATTGCGGAACGCAGCGGTTGGAATTGTCGTAAAGTACCTTAGCAGCGACGCTTAATTTGGACTAATCTCTCCTCGGAAACCTATCACCGGCAGATTGGAGTGGGATGCTGAAACGTAGGATTCTCGTCGTCGACAATAACGATGAACTGCGTGTAAGCCTCGCTCAGGTTCTGGGTGCTTTGGGCCACGACGTATCTACTACCGGCAATCGCGAAGAAGCGCTAAGACTCAGCGACCTGGACCACTTTGATTTGATCATCAGCGATCTCGCCGACGACTCGCGAACAAACGGGCAGCCCGTAAGCGAGCTGCATCGCAAACATTTGTTGACCGCGGTCAGCGCGAGTGCAACTGAACCGACAATCGTTAAGGCGTTCAAAATGGGCGCGGTCAATTGCCTGCGACACCCGTACGCTGAGGGCGAACTGCGTGAAATCGTCGAACAGACGCTTTCTTACAAGCTGCGTTACGTCGACGATCCGAGCCTGCTTTCTCATACTCACGAGAAGATTGAGTTTGAACTGCCGAGCGATCTCGCGTTAATGAATGGCGTGCTGCAATACTTGCTGGCGCGCGTGTCGAAACTGGGATTGATTGCGGCCGAGGGCTCAAATCTGTACGTCGCGCTCGATGAAGCTTTTGTTAACGCAGTCAAACACGGCAACAAAAACGATCCTACTAAACTGGTCCGCGTCGGGGCTGAGCTATCGCCCAAAGAGGCGTGCTTTACCGTCGAAGATGAAGGCGAAGGCTTTGACGTGCAAGCCATTCCCGATCCCTGCGACCCCGCGAATCTTTTCAAGTCGTCGGGCCGCGGCGTGCTGCTTATCTACAACATCATGGACGAAGTTGAGTACAATGCGCAGGGTAATCGCGTAAAGATGGTAAAGAGACCGGACCGTTCGGCAGAAACTCAACTCGTTGAACCCGATACCGCTAACGACAAACACGCCTCAAACGTCTGATTCTTTCACTGGGCGTCGCCGCTTCGCGGCCCTGGGTTTTGAAGCTCCAGCGCAAACTTCGTTTCTAAAAGCCTGGCTCTGGTGGTCCATCCCGGCCCTTCTTGGGCTGATACTTGTGCTCTGGTTTGTCGATCCTTTTATCGGCGACTGGGACGGGCTCGATTACACGATGTTGTCGCTGGCCGGTTATCCCTCGTCCATGGCGCTCGGCCGCAGTCTCTTTATTTTTGAGAACCATGCGCTCTACGCTTTGGCCCATCACATCTTCAATGTGCAACCGGAAAACGCGTACCTGATTTTTAAGTACGCGGTGGTCGTGCAGGCGCCACTGGCACTAATAGCCTGTTGGGTTTTGGCGCGTGACGTTTCGCGATCGCTTTACACGGCCACGCTCGCCGCGCTGTTCATCGTGGCTTCGCCGGTGTTTGTTCTTTACGGCGGTCAGGTAATGACCGACGTACCATCCGTGCTGCTGCTCGCAGTTGCTCTAATTCTTCATTATCGCGGACTACAACAGCGTCGCGTTTGGCTGGTGCTGGCAGGCGCCGGACTGTTGGGCCTGGGTGTGAACCTGCGCGAGACGATCGGCCTTTACGCGCCGTGGTTGGTTCTGGCTCCTTTCGTCTGCGGCTGGAAATTGCGACGGCGGGAAGTTCTGATTGTTGCCGGCTCATGCTTGTTGTTCGGTTTCTTGGCGCTTGGCTGGTTCGGCTTTTGGTTCATCAGCGACCCGCACTATCGCGAAATTTGGTACGGCTGGCGCGCGTCGATGCAGCAGGAGACCGCGCGACATCCGGTGACGTTTCGCAATCTATGGCCCTACCTGGCGTATTTTTTTGTTAGCTGTCCGCTGATTTTTATTTCCCTGATACCCGGAATGATCAGTGAATGGCGCGCGCGCAAACTCTCGCCAATGCTCTTGCTCGCGGCGATTGGTTTGTTTGCCGACCTGTTGCTCTTCTTTAACTACAGCACGGCGGTTAACTGGCGTTATTTCTTAACCGGCCTGCCTGCCATCGCGCCTTTGTCGGCTGATTTCTTAATTCGTACTTTACATCGTCGTGTTCGCAGCGTGCGCTTCGCCTTTGCAGCGTGCGTGACGGCGGTGCTGGCATTCGCCGTTGTTTTCACTCTCCTGCTGCGGCCGGCGAGCCAACAATTTATCGAGCGACGGGCCATGAGTAAAAACTATCGATACCAGTTGGAAAAACTTCCACACGATGCCGTCATGATTTCCGGCGCGCAAACCATAGCCGTTACCTATTGGAAAGCGATTGGCCTGGGCAAATGGGAAACAATTGGCACGGGTGGCGGTTGGCCCGGAAAGGATTTTATCCCGCTGATTGAAAATTATCTGGCGCAGGGTCGCCGTGTTTTCGTGGATACCGATCCGCGCTGGTGGTTGCCGTGCGGATGGCAACGTGACGAAATCCCGGGCATTGTGGATTTGCAAAAGCATTTTAGTTTTCGCCGCGTGAAGGAAACAATTTATGAGATAAGACCGCGCGGCGAGAGCGGCGCGACGGATTGGCCCAACCTTGAAAAGCTATTACCCGCGAACCGGCCGGAAGATACGAAGAGGTGTCCGCAAATAAGCTCATGAGATCCTAACCAAATAGTTCATCTAAAACATATGAGCACAACTCTCGCCGATGTGGTTTGGCCTGCACTGTTTTTAGAAGAACGTCTGCTGTCGGTTTGGATCATTTTAGGAGGGCTGGTGATCGAGTATTTCTTCGTTTGGTTGATCACCGATTTAGGCGCGCTTAAGGCAATATGGGCAGACCTAGTGATGAATGCGGCATCAACGGCGTTGGGTATTGTTCTGATCCCGGTGGTTGGATTACTACTTGCGATTTTCCCGGGCGACTTGCTTGGCACCTTTTCTCCGGTAGGCTGGGGGTTAACTTTTATTTTGGCTGTTCTTCTAAACACCTGGATCGAAGCAATTGTTTTGTGGAAAGGTTTTAAGCAGCATCTTGGAAAAAGGGAACTCTGGTTACTCTGCCTGGCAAATACGCTTAGTGTCGGGTTTGCCTTCATCACTTTCCTAATCGTTCCAATAAAAGACTAGCGTCACTATGCCTTCTAATTGATTCGCTCATGCCCTACGAAATATTTCTTGCCTTGCGCTATCTGCGTTCGCGGCGAAAGCACCGGCTGGCGCGCGCCACAACGCTGATTGCCGTGCTCGGAATCGCAGCGGGAGTGGCGTCACTGATTGTGGCGCTGGCCCTGGCAGACGGTTTTCGCGATGAGATGCGCGACAAAATATTGCGCGGCACAGCGCATATCACAGTCATGCGCAGCGATGGCCAGCCGCTGGGGAATTATCGGCAAGTGGCGGCGGAGATCGCGAACGTGGCCGGAGTATCCGCCGCCGCCGGAACCACGTATGACGGTGCAGTAATTGTTGGACCGAAGAGTTCAGCATACGGCGTGTTACGCGGCATCGATCAATCGTCTTCACAAATGACTAATGAAATCTCTGCGACGATTGTTCGCGGATCGCTTGATCCAGTTCTTAAACGCGACGGCGACGCGAGGCCCCTACCGGCCGTTGTGTTGGGCGCTGAGTTGGCAACGCGGCTGGGAGTTGACGTTGGCGATACTGCGGACGTGATTTTCGCGCAGCCCACGTTCTCATCCGCAAACTCTAACCGGCGGCGCGTGCGCGTTGCCGGCATTTCCCGCTCGGGTCTATTCGAATACGACTCAACCTGGATTTATGTCTCGCTTGAGACCATCACTGCTTTCACCGGCGATGCTCATGCGGCGTCCGTGGTCAGCGTCCAGGTCGCAGACATTTACAACGTCAAACAAACAGCGGCGCAGATAAGGCAGCAACTCGGCAGTGCTTACGTGGTGATTGATTGGCAGGAAGCAAATAGGCCGTTGTTTACCGCGCTCACGCTCGAGCGCCGCATCGGCATCATGATCATCGCACTCATAGTTTTGATCGCCACGCTCAACATTACGACTACACTCATCCTGCTCGTCGTGGAACGACGGCGTGACATTGCGATCTTAAACGCCATGGGTGCGACGCCGAATGGCATCATGACAATTTTCGTGATTGAAGGCGCAATCCTTGGCTTGTGCGGCGCCGTAGCCGGAGTCTTGCTCGGTGCAATCGCCACGCTCGTCGCTAACAGTTATCACCTCATTAGTTTGCCGCCCGATGTTTATTCGATTAGCAGCGTGCCTTTGCATCTCAAGAGTTACAACATCGTCTTTGCGGCACTGATTGCATTGGCGCTGAGCGTTCTGGCGACGATTTATCCAGCATGCGCGGCGTCGAGGATTCACGCCGCTGAACTGCTGCGCAGCTCTCAATAAGGTCCAATGTCCAAAGTCCAAAGTCCAAAGTCGAACGACGGGACGACCTCTTCGGGCACTTATAACCGCCGTCGGCATAACTCCGATCGAGGGCAGGCTCATCTGTCGCGAGCGGACATTGGACTTTGGACATTGGACGTTGGACTTGCTGTTACTGATCTACGCAAGACTTTTTCCTCGCCGAGCGGCGAAAGCATTGAAGTGTTGCGCGGAATTTCCTTCTCCGCAGTAGCAGGCGAAACCATCGCGATCGTGGGAGCATCAGGCGCCGGTAAATCAACTCTGCTGCATCTTATTGGCGGCATCGAAGGGCCCGATCATGGAGGCGTCAAGCTTGGTGAGTTTGCAGTTGACAGCGCCGGCCGTTTGGAGTTGGCTCGTTACCGTAATCGCCAGGTTGGTTTTGTTTTTCAGTTTCATCATCTGCTGCCGGATCTGACCGCTGCTGAAAATGTCAGTTTGCCACTGATGCTGGCGCGCCACGATCGGGGCAGCGCAACGCGCAATGCTTTTGAAGCGCTCGATCGTTTGGGACTGGCGACGCGAGCTTCGCATCGCGTGACCGATCTTTCGGGCGGCGAGCAACAGCGTGTAGCGGTCTGTCGCGCTTTGATCACTCAGCCGGTGCTGGTTTTGGCGGACGAGCCTTCTGGAAATCTGGATTCAATCAGCGGCGGCTTATTGGCAGGTGACCTCATTTCGTATGCAACTGCTCGCCCGGCCATCGTTATTATCGCAACGCACAATCAGGATTTGGCGCATCGCTGTGATCGCGTACTGAGATTGGAGCAGGGAAGGATTTCCGAGAACTGACATTCATCTGAAAAGAGAGGTTGTTAGCGTGTTTATTACCGGAAAACCAAACAAAGCTTTTTGCCCTCTCAGTGTTAGGTTATAATGCCGCCAGTTGCCGGGCGATTCGTCCTTCGCCCGGCATGGTAATCATTAGGGCTTTTGCAGCGATAACAACCGAATGTTCGAACGCTACACCGAAAAAGCGCGCCGGGTAATCTTTTTTGCTCGCTACGAAGCGTCGCAGTTTGGCGCGCCGGCTATTGAGCCCGAACATCTCCTGCTTGGCCTGATGCGCGAAGACAAAACGCTCACCGGCAGATTTTTCCCCCGCGCCCAAGTCTCTATCGAATCAATTCGCAAAGAAATCGAAGGGCGCACGCTCTTAAGAGAAAAAATCTCAACTTCGGTCGAGCTGCCACTGGCCCCCGAAACTAAGCGCGTGCTGGCTTACGCACACGAGGAAAGCGACCGCCTGCAACACCGCCACATCGGCACCGAACATCTACTGTTGGGTCTGCTGCGGGAAGATCGTTCGATGGCTGCGGAGATTCTTTACGAGCGTGGCTTGCGACTCAATGCAGTGCGTGATGAGATTGCGCGACAGTCAGGCGCAGACGCGCGCAGCTCGCAAAAGAAAGACACGCCGCATCTGGTCGAGTTTTCTCGCGACCTTACCGAGGACGCTGCAAACGACAAACTTGATCCGTTAATTGGACGTGAGGCCGAAATCGAACGCGTCGTGCAGATCCTTTGCCGTCGCACCAAAAACAATCCCGTGTTGATTGGCGAGCCCGGCGTCGGCAAAACTGCAATCGTTGAAGGACTGGCACAACGAATCGTGCGCGGCGAGGTGCCGTCGTTCCTTGAGAACAAGCGCATTCTTTCGTTGGATCTTTCGTTGATAGTGGCGGGCACAAAGTACCGCGGCCAGTTTGAAGAACGCTTGAAACAGATCATGCGCGAGCTGGTTGAGAATCCGCAGTACATAGTCTTTATCGACGAGTTGCACACACTGGTTGGCGCTGGTTCCGCGGAAGGCTCGCTCGATGCTGCGAATATCCTGAAGCCCGCCCTGTCGCGTGGAGAACTGCAATGCATCGGTGCTACCACCCCGGCCGAGTTTCGCAAGTCCATCGAAAAAGATCGTTCGCTCGAGCGCCGCTTCCAGGCAGTCAAAGTTCCGCCGCCTTCGGAAGCAGAAGCAATTGAAATCCTGGAAGGCGTGCGCGAGCGTTACGAAAGTTTTCACCAGGTCCATTACACCGATGACGCACTCGAAGCCGCCGTTTACCAGTCGCATCGTTACATTCCAGATCGTTTCCTGCCCGACAAAGCAATCGACGTAATCGACGAAGCTGGGGCTCGCGTCAAACTACGCGTGCGACGCGAACAGGGAAGTTTGGCTGACTGGAATGAGATCAGCGACTGGTCGAGCGAGCCCGGTGACGCGGCGAGTCTGCAGAGCGATCGAAATGAAGACGAGCTGGTGTCGGCCCGAGTGACGCGCGACGACGTGGAGGAAGTAATTGCCCGCTGGACGGGAATTCCGGTTACCTCACTAAAAGAAGAAGAGACGCACAAACTTTTGCGCATTGAGGCGGAGCTTCATCTGCGTGTGGTTTCGCAACGTCCAGCTATCTCGGCGTTGGCGCGCGCGATTCGCCGTTCACGCGCCGGCTTGAAAAATCCGTTGCGGCCGGTCGGTTCGTTTCTTTTCCTTGGTCCAACGGGCGTTGGCAAAACGGAAGTGGCGCGCTCGCTGGCGCAAGTTTTGTTTGGCAGTGAACGCTCGATGATTCGTTTCGACATGTCGGAATACATGGAGAAGCATTCAGTCTCCAAACTAATCGGTTCGCCGCCGGGTTATGTTGGACACGAAGAAGGTGGTCAGTTAACCGAACGCATCAAGCGCGCGCCCTATTCGGTTCTGCTGTTTGACGAAATAGAAAAAGCGCATCCGGACATTTTCAATGTGCTGCTCCAGGTTTTCGAGGATGGCCTCTTAACTGACGCGCTGGGCAATGCAGTGGATTTCAAAAACGCTATTATCATTATGACTTCCAACATTGGCGCGCGCTTCATTCAAAAGAAACAGACCCTGGGATTTCAGGGATCCGGCGATGCATCGCGCGAGAAGATGGAAGAAATGGTGATGTCCCAGGTGCGACAAACCTTTAACCCGGAATTTATTAACCGCCTTGATGAAATAATTATCTTTGACGAGCTGTTCAATCATGAGTTGCTCGACGTCATCCAGTTGCAGGTGGAGCAGATTAACCTGACCATGATGAGGCACGGTTTTGAAGTCAGGCTAACGGACGAAGCGAAGCGCTGGATTGTCGATCGCACCTGCGCTGATCGGTCATACGGAGCGCGGCCGCTCAGGCGTGCACTGCAAAAATATGTTGAAGATCCGCTTTCCGAAGCGCTGATTCAGGGCCATCTGCGTGAGGCTTCCCTGATCGAAGTCTTTTTGGATGGCGACGATCTAAATTACCGGCCGGTCGGAGTGGAAACCGCCGACGACGCTCTGCTGATTCACTAATTGCGCGGTCTGATCGGCTGCGACTGTAAAAGCGGACAGGGCAAAGGCGAGAACTGGCTATCCAGGGCCTTTAGTTGTTCTCCCCTTTGCCTTTTTACTTTTGCAGCGTTGGTTCGGTATAATGCGCGACTTTGCTGGACAAGCTTTGGCAACGAGAGCGTTGTGCTTCGGAATCAAAGGGTTCCGCAGCCCATTGAGTTAGTTGGGATCGAAAGCATTACCGTTAGTTTGCCTTTATTTTCGCAAAGATAATTAGTTGGCCATACGCTCCCCGAAGTATCCGAGATCCGGTAAGAACCTCTGAGGGAAAAGGCTCATATGCGTTTATATCGCGGGTTTTTGCTCATGCTTGTGAGCGGAATTGTCCTGCTGGCCTCTATTGTTTGCGTCCCGCGATCCACTTTTGCTCAGCAAAATCAACGGCTCGTTGAATCAGTCGACATCACCGGTAATCGCCGGCTGAGAAAAGACGACATCCTTTACTACGTCCAGACCCGTCCCGGCGATCCCTACAACGAACAGCAAGTTCAGCGAGACCTTCAGGCGATCCTGGCCCTCGGGTTTTTTGATAAGACGAAAACACGAGTCTACACGCAGGAGGGTGCCCGCGGCGGAATAGATGTCATCTTCGAAGTTTCGGAGCTGCCGATTATTCGCGATCTTCAGTTTGAAGGGTTGAAGAGCGTGCCCGAATCCGACGTTCTCAAAGCTTTTCGTGAAAGGCGCGTCGGCGTTTCTAAAGAAAGCATTTACGATCCGGTCAAAGCGCGAAACGCCATACGCGTGCTGAAGGAGTTGCTCGCCTCGCACGGTCATCCCAACGCAACCATCGAACAACGGCGCGAGGACGTTTCTAATACATCCGTGGCCTTGACCT
>WNEZ01020277.1_pt1 | contig 11751 bp, 13 predicted proteins | sample 5400521 | NCBI WGS metagenome assembly WNEZ01 (sample SAMN13153339, study PRJNA577476) | soil metagenome | isolation source: 120 cm saprolite under Douglas fir tree site 2 hole 1 replicate 1 | place: USA:California | collected 2015-04-18
ACCACGAGATCGTATTCACGGCCGCTGACGCACTGTCCTTGATGGAGCGGGTGGGGAGTCTCCTCGACGAGCCGCTGGTCGACGCCTCGTTCCTGCCGAAGTACGTGCTCGCGCGCGCCGCCCGGGGATCTGTCAAGGTGGCGCTCAGCGGCGACGGCGGCCACGAGCTCTTTTGTGGCTATCCCACCTTTCTCGCCGATTCGCCGGCCCGATGGCTTCGCGCGGCGCTTCCGCCGCCCGCCCGGCGGGTCGCCGGCTGGCTTGTCGACCGAATGCCGGCATCGTCGACGTACGGCAGCATCGATTTCCTGCTCAAGCAGTTCATGCGCTCGCTGCCGTATCCGCCGGAAGTTCGGACCCAGCTCCAGCTGGGGGGCCTCGCCGCCTCCGAACAGTCGCGCCTCCTGGCTCCCGGCATCCGCCGTGCCGTCAAGACGTTCGACCCGTATGCCGAGCTGACGAGCGCGATCGTGCACTCCGCGCCGCGCGATCCGATCGAACGCCTGATCTACCACCACGCGCGGTTTTATCTGGCCGACCAGACGCTGGTCGCCATGGATCGAGCCAGCATGGCCGCCGGCCTCGAGGTCCGAGCTCCATTCCTGGATCCCGCCCTCATCGAGTTGGCGGGAAGGATTCCCGGCCGCTTGAAGCTCCGGGGGTGGACGACGAAGTACATCCTCAAGCGGGCGCTCGCCGGGACCTTGCCGATGGCGATCGTGCAGCGACGGAAGCAGGGGCTCGGGGTTCCGATTGCCGCCTGGTTGCGCGGACCGTTGCGGGGTGTCATGGAGACGCGGCTGGCGCCGGCGCGTGTGAGACACCGGGGCCTTTTCGACGCGACGACGGTGGCTCAGCTCGTCGCGGAGCATCTTGATGGGCGGCGCAACCATCGCAAGGTCCTCTGGGCGCTCATGATGCTCGATGCCTGGTGCGATCACTACCTGCCGCATCAATGCTGGATCCTGGCCTCGTCGTTGGTGGCAAGCACGCGGTTACCGAGATCGAAGCCGAGCAGCGACGAGGCCAGGTTCCCCATGATGGCCCGCGACATCCTGGCGAACGGCCACGGGCGGGACGTGCTGCAGAGCGACATGGTGCAGGGCTGGTGACAAATGCGAACAGACGCCCTGCTGCGGTCCGGTACCAGGATCCCATCGTGGCGAAAGCGTATGACCGGCAGCGATTTCACAACCCGCGCGGCCGGTACAACAATTGGAGGCTCCGCAGACTGTTGAACAAGGCGTTGAGGGGGCTGTCTCCCGGTAGTGTCGTGCTCGATATCCCGTGCGGGACTGGGCGCATTGACAACTGGCTGTTGAACGCGTCCTTCCGGGTGATCGCGGCGGACATCTCCAGCGAGATGCTGGCGGTCGCACGACAAAAGGTTCGGCCAACGGCTTCGTGGCTGGTGTACGTCCGGGCTGATGCAGATCATCTCCCGTTCCGCTCCCGTAGCGTTGACGTGCTGTTGTGCATACGATTTCTTCATCTCCTCGACCGAGAAGCGAGACGGAGAGTCCTGCGTGAGGTGGCTCGGGTCGCAAGGCGAAGAGTCGTTGTCGAATTCCACGTCGAGAGACGTGTAAAGGCGGCCAAGCGTGCGATCATTTCTTGGCTCACCCGACGAACAGCCCTGAAGAAGATGACGGTCTCTGAAATCGCGCGTGAATTGAGTCGGTGTGGACTGCGAGCCGAACGCTACTATTTTATCAGTCGATGGTTCTCGGGAAGCGTTCTCGTCATTGCCAGCTGCCAGGATTCAGGGACCGGCCCGTCCGGCCTCCTGCGCTGAGCGCGGGGCGGCGGCGAAGCGGTGAGAGATGAGCGCGAGACAACGTCTCCTCAGCTGGCGAACCGGTTCGCTCTCGTCAACGCGGCACTCCTCGCCGTCATCGGTCTCCGTTACCTCTGGCACTGAGGGCGGCCAGGAGTTCCTCGTGGACGAATCCGTGGGACGGATAGACTGATAGTGAGAGCTTTCGCGAAGGAGTCGCAGTGATGTTTGGACTTGGGTCTCAGGAACTGCTCGTGATCCTGGTCATCGTTCTGGTCCTGTTCGGCGCGAACCGACTTCCGCAACTTGCGCGATCGCTGGGGTCGAGTCTCAAGGAGTTCAAGAAGGGCATCGACGAGGGCCAGGCGAAGGAGTCCAGCGTCAGCCCGCCGAGTGCTGAGCGCGGAGCTTCGCCGCCCGGCGAGCGAACCTGCGGGCAGTGCAAGAGCGCGCTCGCTCCCGACTGGACCCACTGCCCTCGGTGCGGGACGGCGGCCACCCACGAGCCGAATACGACGATTGGCCCGGGCACCTGATGATGCCCGGCGGAGACGGATGAAGACGAAGGAACGTTGGATCATCGGCGCGGCGATCATCGCCGCACTTGTCGCCTCCTGCGGCTGGCTCGTCCTGACGGATGCTCCGGCCTACCAGTTCCTCGTCCGCCTCTACGTGGATAAGCGCTTCCTCAAGCACACGCTTCGAGAGTGGGGCGTACTGGCGCCCGTCATTTTCATGGGCCTCCAGGCCCTGCAGGTCATCATTGCCCCAATCCCAGGTGAGTTGACCGGGATCCTTGGCGGCTATCTATTCGGCCAATGGGTAGGGCTTCTCTACTCGACGATTGGGCTGACCCTGGGATCAGTGGCGGCCTTTGCCGTCGGCCGGTGGCTTGGCGCTCGCTACGTTCACAAGCTAGTGAGCCCGGACATCTGGAGCAAGATGGGCTTCATTGTGGAAGCGGAGGGTGCCATCCTCTGCTTCATCATTTTTTTGGTTCCCGGCCTCCCGAAGGACATGACCTGCTACCTCTTTGGGCTGAGTCCCATGCCGTTCTGGGTCTTTACTGTGGTCTCGACGCTCGGTCGCATTCCGGGCACCTGGATACTCTCGGCGCAAGGTGCTCGGACAGAGTCGGGCGACTATCTCCAGGTGATCTTACTCACGGCCGTTGTCGTGGCGGTGGCGCTGCCGCTGTACTACTACCGGAACCGCCTCGTCGACTGGCTTCGAGGAAAGCGTGCGCGCTCGGCTGACCGCTCAGGCTAACGATTAATCGTTCGCGTGTCTGCTCCCGCTCGGGGCCGGGCAGGCGCCGCCAACTGGAATGAAAGAAGAGCGCCGGAGAAGGCCTGTAAGCCGGGTTCTGTCCCGTCGTCGAGTTCTCTCGCTCTTTCTGCGGGGTTACGAGGAAGTTGAGCCGATCACTTCAAGAGGGTATGTAATCCAGTAGTCCGTGGTTGAAGTCGAAGCGCGCCGCGCCGTAGTCTCTTGGGAAGCAACTCTCTGAGCCTTGCGACGGCGCCGGGATTCGAACCCGTGTTTCTTGTCCGCCACGCGCTTTCGTAGTGGTTGAGCGAAGTTCGGACCTGTTGACTCAACGCCCGCACCCCCGGGACTGAAATGCGCTCGTGATTTACGTCCCCCCTCGCCGTTCTGAATCCATTGGCTGAGACGAGAGTTGAGGGGTTTGGGAATAAGCTGGGAACGCGAGCGATAATTGCGAGGGAAATTGGGAATCGGACCGCCATTCCAGGCGGCCTGGGTGTCGGCATCCTTTCGATGGTTGCAAGGGCTGGATATGCTGAATGCTACACAGCCTCCGAAACCTATTGGATCGACCTGAAGTAACGAACTGACTCGCAGATTTAGCTGAAATGATTTGGATCCTGGACCCTTGACATATTGGTCGCTCAAGACCCGTCCTTGACCTTGCCTTAACGCGAATCGCCGCGAGTTTAACAGCCGCTTGACTCCCTCCTCCCGTCTCATGGGTGTGAGGAGGAGGGTGCAATGACTACAACCGCTACGGAGCCGAGTCCACCTGACCAACGAGACGTCGGTGCGGTGCTGAGCGGACTCAATCACCTGCGTCTCTGGCGTGGCCGAACCGTGGTGATCAAGTACGGCGGCGCCGCGATGGGGCGTGCCGAGCTCCGGGCATCCTTCGCCCAGGACGTGGCGCGCCTGTGCGCTGCGGGCGTCCACCCGGTCGTCGTCCACGGCGGGGGGCCACAGATCGACGCCCTCATGCGGCGCCTCGGCAAGACCCCGCCCTTCGTCGACGGCCTCCGCGTGACCGACGACGAGACGATGGAGCTGGTCGAGATGGTGCTGGTGGGCCGCATCAATCCCGAGCTCGTGGGCCTCATCAACCAGCACGGCGGCCACGCGATAGGCCTCAACGGCAAGGACTCCGACCTGATCGTCGCCCACCGGCTCCGGCACCAGCTGCCGAACGGCGAGAGCGTGGATCTGGGGCTCGTCGGTGACGTCGAGTCGATCAACCCGGACCCGCTCCGGCTTCTCGATGGGCACGGCCTGATCCCAGTCATCGCCCCCATCGCGATAGGGCGTGACGGGGCGACCTACAACGTCAACGCCGATCACGTAGCCGGCATGGTCGCGGCGGCGCTCGGCGCGGCGGTGCTGCTCCAGCTCACGGACGTTCCCGGCATCCTCGACCGCGACGGCCACCCGCTCGAGCTCGTCAGCCGGGGGGCCCTCGAGCGCCTGGTGCGTGAGCGCGTGGTCGATGGCGGCATGCTGCCGAAGATCGACGCGGCCGTCAGCGCGCTCGACCGCGGCGCGGCCCGGGTGCGAATCGTCGACGGGCGGCGACCGCACGCGGTGGTCCTGGCCCTGCTCGCGGGCAAGGGCCTCGGCACCGAGATCGTCCTCTGAGCACGACGATGCACAAGCTCAGGGTCGGCTACACCTGCAACATCCGCGACAAGTGCAAGGCCGAGGACGAGCGATACAACGAATGGGAGCCTCCGGAAACCGTGGAGGCGGCGTCAACTGCGCTCGTTGACGCCGGCTGCGAGGTCAGCGTCATTGACGTCGGACCCGACATCCTCCACGTGCTCGAGCGCCGCCGATCCGACCTGGATCTCATCTTCAACAATGCCGAGGGCCTGGAAGAAGGCGAGTTGCGGGAAGCGATCGTGCCCTTCTTTTGCGAACAGCTCGGCATCCCGCACACCGGCTCCTCACCGAAGACCTTCATCAATGCCCTGGACAAGGCAACCGCGAAACGTCTCGTCGCCTATGACGGCGTGGCCACTCCGCGCTTCCAGGTCATGCGCACTGCCGGTGATCCGCTCCTGGCAGGCCTCGCGTTCCCGCTCATGGTGAAGCCCTCCCGCGAAGGGACGAGCATCGGCATCACCCAGGCCTCCAAGGTCCACGACGGCCATGGGCTCCGCGCCCAGGTCGAGCGGATCCTCGACACCTACCGCCAGCCTGCGCTGGTCGAAGAATTCATCGGGGGAACCGAGTACACGATCGGCCTCGTCGGCTCGTACGTCCTTCCAATCCTCATGGTCGACCTCACGAAGATCCCGGGGCAGCCGGTCGTGCGAGATGCGCACGTCAAAGAGATCGACACGGCGTTCAGCGAAGGCCTGTCGTTCGACGCCGCGCCCGACCGCTATCGCGCATTTGCGGCGGCCGCGGTGCGAGCCCACGGCGCGCTGGAAGCTCTCGACTACAACCGGATGGATTTCCGGGCACGCGACGAACGGTTGTACTTTCTCGAGGCCAATCCGATTCCGGGCATCGACCCTGCCACGTCCGACCTTCCCGCGATGGCCCGGCGCGCCGGCGTCTCGCACGGCGGGCTCATCGCGATGATCCTCTACGAGGCCGTCCGCCGGTACGCAGATCATCCTGCCCACGCCCGCCGCTTCGCCGGGACGTGCGAGCGCCTGTGCGAGATCGTCACCGCCCACCACCTCGTGCGCGAACGATGCGATTCGTCCCGCTGACCGGCCAGGAGGATCGAGCCCGCCTGCTCGCCATCGCCGTGCAGGACATGAGCGTCGGCTACCACGCGATGCTCGAGCGCGAGCTCGACGACGTCGCTGGCGGCAGGTCCCGCGGCATCTGTGCTGTCGACGGGACGACACCGGTAGGGTATGCCGTCTATCGCAGGACCGCGCTGACGTATCACCTCGACACCATCGCCGTCGACCGATCCCGGCGCGGTGAGGGCATCGGCACGGCCCTGCTCGCCGCCGTCCGTGCCGCTCTCCGGCAGGCGACGCCCACCACTCTCAATGTCGTCACCGACGCGGCGGCGTCCGAGGTACTCGCGTTCTATCGCCATAGCGGCTTCGTCGTTGCCGGGTACGTGAAGGACGAGTTCCTCCCTGGCGTGATCCAGGCTCACCTGAGTTTGGAGGTTCGATGACTATCGATCTGACCGTGATGCATGGCTGTCAGAATCGCTTCGCCATCGTCGACGAGGACGTATCGCCGATCCCCGACCTGCGCAAGAGCGCCCTGGTCCTGGCCATCGCGACCCGACTCGACATCCATGGCGTCTTGTTCCTCTCCGCGCACGCCGGTCCCCGGATGCGGATCTTCGACCGGGACGGCACCGAGGCGACGATGTGCGGCAACGGCATCCGATGCGCGGCCCGATACTTCCGCGACCACGCCTGTGTGACGGGATCGCACTTCACGATCAGCACGCTCGACGGACCCAAGCCCGTCTTTCTGGAAAACCGCTGGGTCACCGTCAACATGGGTCGGGTTCGCGGCTATCGCTGGCTCGCCGAGGATCGACAGTTCGCTTTCACCGGCATCCCCCACCTTGTCATCCTGACGGGCGGGATCTCCGTCGATGCCGCGCGGGCGGAGGGCCGGCGGCTCCGCTACGATCGCGCCCTTGGCGCCATGCTCGGGTATCCGGAGGGCGTCCATGTGAACTTCGTGCAGGTGAGCGGGGACGGGAGTCTGGACGTGCTCACGTACGAGGCCGGGGTCGAGGACGTGACGCCGGCGTGCGGGACGGGTTCGACGGCCGCCGCGTACGTCTGTGCGCGCATCGGCCGAACATCCTTCCCGGTACGCGTGCGGCTCCTCGGCGGCGAGCTGGTGATCGACGCGCGCGGCGAGTCGATGACGATGCGCGGCCCCGCCGAGTACATGACGCCGTTCGCGCTAGAGTACTTCGATGGAGCGCGATGCCGTAGGCGAACCTGGTGCACGGAGCCGGACCGTTTCCCAGGATTGCCTCGCTCATTCCTACAGGCTTGAGACTCAAGTGCGAAGGTGGAGAACCCGCTGAGAAACCGTCGAGGCCGTGCTCGCCGCATTTCATCACCGACCGTTTCTCAGCTTTCATGGGAATTGCGACACACGCGCGGGCATCGGCACCATCGCAGTGGCCATGGAGCCCCCGGGCTTCGACCTCTCCAGCCGCCGCGACGGGCACGGACTTCGGGGCGCGGCTCTCCCGCGCGCGAGCTAGGCGAGAGGCATGGTGGCCCGGCCGCCGGGGACGTGACGAAGCCGGCGCGGCAGTGCCAGCCGTAACTCTCGGCAGCGCTTGTGAAGCGTGTTGCGGTTGAGGCCGAGCAGGCGGGCGGCGCGGAGCTGGTTGCCCCCGGTCATCGCGAGCACGTGCCCCAGCAGCGGCCGCTCCAGGAGCTCGAGCGCCTGACGGTAGAGCCGTCCGGGCCGTGCTCGCGACAGCCGCTCCACCAGCAGCGGCACGGTGTCGGCGAGCGCGCGCGCCACCGTCTGAAGCTCCGCTGTTCCATCACCGCGACCGTCCGCGCCGTCACCCATATCCAGCTACTCTTGAATCAAAAGAACGTGTAGTAGAGGTCGAAGCTGATCGTGTCCTGACTCTTCCCGGTCGGCACGTAGCCCGGCGCGCGGATCGAGAAGACCTTCTGGTTCGCGCTGTCGTGCCGGTACTCGACGCGTCCGACCAGGCCTTTCCAGATCTTGTACTGCACGGTTGCCGTAACTTCGTAGAGGTCGAGCTTCGTGCCCGGCGGACTCAACTGGGTGCGGACGCCCTGGGCGTCCTTAAAATACTCGAGCCGCAGCGCGGTGCGCAGCGCATCGGTCCAGTCGTACGCCGCGTAACCCGCCCACCCCCACCACGAAGCGTTGTTGTCCTTGCGCGTCCCGGAGGCGGCGAGGAACGCTTCGTCGATTTCCCAGCCGTAGTCGACGTTCAGGCCGAGCGTGAGGTTCTTGATTGCGGTGTAGTTGACGACCCAGTCGAGCACCGTCCTTGGGTCACGGTTGTTGTGGGGCTGCTCGGCTCCGGTGATCCAGTTCAGGTTCACCGTGAGATCTTTCATCGGCGTCACACCGATCTGCCCCATATAGGACATCGTGCTGTTGTTGTCGCGGGCGACGTCCCACCCGACGACCGGCCCAGCCGTGAGCGAGAGCCAGGGAAACGGCGAATAGGACAGTAGTGCGCCGACGTGCGTGAGTGGGACGGCGAACGTGAAGAGGAACGACCGCGAGAAGTTCAGGTTGTTGGGCGACTCGATGACCTCGTAGCCCAGCAGGGTGACGAATTTACCCGCCTTCAGGGTGAGGCCACTGCCGAGGGGGAACTGGTACGAGCCGTATGCTTCCTGCAAGTCGAAGTTCGGCGTGTTCCGGAACGGGAACTGGTCGTTGTCGCCCCGGAAAATTCCCAGGGCGTGGTTCTTCTGAGAGTCGTTCGACGTCCCCGGGATACCCGCCGTGAGGACGAGCCCGTAGCCGAACGGATAATTTTCCGACGGGTCCTTCTTGATGCTGAACTCGGCCATGTTGAACGTGTAGCCGCCCTCGAAGTCGTAGAACCGCAGCTCGTTATGGTTGCCGCGGCTCGCCCGCCCCGTGTTCCACACCACGCTGTTCTCGATGTAGGCGAACAGCGTGTTTTCTTCCCAGAACGTCTTGGGCTTCTCTTCTTTCTTCTCGTCGGGCTTGGCCTCGTCGGGCTTGGTCTCCGCGGGCGGGGCCTGGGTCGTCTGGCCATAGGCGGGATTGCCAGCCGCCGCGAGGCAACCTGCTGTGAAGAGCACTGCCATGGACATCACTCCGAGCCGTCGCGTCATCCGATCCTCCTCGATGCCAGAAGAGCTCGCTGAGCCGACGTAGCACAGATCCGTCCGAATCTTTCCCAAAGCACTTTATGGCCCTCGGCATCAAGAAGACGTCAAAAGCGCGGCCGCGTGCGTTAAGCACGCATAAAACTCTCCAGAGGTGCCACTGCAAGAGCGCGTGTTCAACAAGAGGTCCGGCGTTCCGCTCAGCCTGCCAGACTGTGCCCCGTCGGTCCCAGGTCGCCCGCAGCGCCCCACCGTCGCTGCGTTGACATCCCTTTAACGGGGAACACTCCCACTTTGACGGCGGCTTGATCTCCGTCTGCCGTCCAATGTGCCGTAGGAGGTCGACCCATGAAGCCGACCTGGTGGCTCCTGTACACCATCGGGCTCTCGCTGGTGGGCCTGCTGGCTCTCGTCGAGATCTTCGTGCCGCGTGGAGGCCTGCAAAGCGTCCTCGAGATCATCGTGGTCATCGGGTCGTTCGGACTGATGGCCCTGTGGCTCCGGCACAACCGAGTGGCGATGGAGCTGGAGGAGGACCGCCGGCGCCGTGGGCCTGTGGGGCACGGCCGCCTCGATCCGGCTCTACCTTCCACTAAGCCAGCAGGACAGAACGGGAGCCTCGTGGCGCCCGCCACTTCCAGCACCAGAGGGACGAGCGGCTCCAGAAAGATAACCGTCCTTGGGCGGCGCGTGCTCAGGGCCCGCCTCTGGACGGCGAGGAGGAAAACATGATCCGAGTAGGTGACGTCATGCGGCGCGATGTCGCTTCGGTCGGCGCCGATGCCCCCATCGACCAGGGCGTGCGGCTGATGCTCGATCAACAGCTGGGTGGGGTGCCGGTCGTGGACACGAACGGTCGCCTCATCGGCATCCTCACCGAGGGCGATCTGATCGCCCGCCGGATCCCCCGGCGCTCCCTCCGCTGGTGGGAGGTCGTGCTCCAAGATGCCGAGACACTGGCCGGTGAGTATCGGAGAGCGTTCGGCACGAGCGTCGGCGAGGTGATGACGCCAATGCCCGTCTCCGTGAGTCCGGACACCTCGCTCGAGGACGTCGCGGCCGTGATGCGCGCGCATGGCGTTCGCGTGGTCCCGGTCCTGGCCGATGACGAGCTCGTCGGCGTCGTCAGCAGCGCCGACGTGATCGAGGGGCTGGCGGATCGGTCGGCGACCGGCGGTGTCATGGCATCCGATGTCGAGCTGGAGCGAGAGATGCGTCGGCGCATGCAGCACGAGCCCTGGCTCTCCACCCGGAACATCCTCGTCCAGGTCGAGGGCGGCATCGTGTCGCTCCACGGTCTGGCAGACAGTGAGGCCGAGCGATCGGCGCTCGTGACGATGGCCCGCGCGATCCCGGGGTGTCGAGGAGTCGATCCGCATCTCCTGCTTCGACCAGATGTCCTACGGCACTACGCGACTTGAAGATGCGACCGGACCTCGGCGACGGGTTCAGGGGCTCGGCCCTCGAGTAACCCGACGAGGTCGTCGAAATGACTAAACCGGTCGTCGTCCTGATCGAGGACGACCCGGTGGCGCGACGCCTTCTCCGGACCATCCTGCTGAGTCAGGGCTATCGCCTGTTCGAGGCGGCCACGGGGGTCAATGGGCTCGCCGAGGCCGCCAGCCGACGGCCGGACGTCGTCGTCGTCGATCTCGGTCTCCCAGACATGGACGGGATCGAGGTCATCCGGAGACTCCGGGAGTGGACGAGTGTTCCAGTGGTCGTCGGCGATGGCGCCGCCCCCGCGCTGAGGCAGGTTCTGAACGAGCATGGGCCGGTCATCGCTCCACGACAATCGTGACCTGCTCGGCTACTTCACGGTCTCCCTCGTGCTTGGTCGTCGCGCTCACGATCCAACCGGCTTTCACTGCGCTCAGTGGCACCGACTGCTCGACGAAGCCGGTCTTTTCGGGTTCCGTCGCTCGGACAAAGCGAACGACCGTGGCGCCTGCCTTCATGTAAACGATGACCACCTGCGTCTTCCCCTTGCTCGCGACTTCGAGCGTCAGCGTCCGCGCGTCGACATCCACCGCCTTCACCGTTCCGGAGATCGGCACGTCATCGGCGAGCGTCGGCGACACACCGAGCACGGTTGTCAGAACTATCGCGAGAATTGTACTCACGAGCCTCTCCTTGTCCGATTGCTCGAGCTAGCGCGTAGCCTTCTCGGCGCGCGGACCGTTACTCGAAAACGACAGCACGTAGAAGACGAGCTCCCAGATTTGGTCGGGCTCCAGTGAGTCGGCGTACGACGGCATCGGCGTGCCGGCGAGCCCCGTCACGAGCGTTCGATACACGTCCTCTGGCCGCGCGCCGTTCTTGAAGCGCTCGGGCCGGGTCATATCCGTCGCGGCGATCAGCAGGTTGCGATTGTCCTTGAGCGTCGGCGCGGATGGCCCGTCACCGCGGCCGCGTTCGCCGTGACAGGCCAGGCACTCGGCATCGGCGTAGAGTTGCTTGCCGCGAGTCAGGCGCTCCGGCGTCAGGGTAGGCGGCGCGGGCACGGTGACGGTCTTGACCGCACCTCGCTCCCAGAAGCCGCGGTTCAGGCTCTTGACGTACTCGAGGACCTCGAGCCGCTGCTCGACGGGCATATGCCGGAAGCTCGGCATGATGCGCTGGCCGCGCAGGCCGATGGTCATCGGACCGCCGCTGCTGCGCACGCCCTCCGTCAGGGTCCGGAAGAGATCGGCGGTCGTAGGGAGCTGGCCCGACGGCGTGGAGCGAAACTTGAACTCCGCGCTGGTGAAGTCTCGCGGTTGAGGAGCCCGCCGAGGAGCGAGCATGGGCCCCACCGAGCCGTCGCCTTTGCCCGCGACGCCATGGCAAAGATGTCGCGGCCCATCGCGACGCTCTCTGGGTGCTCCCAGGGGACGTGCGGCCCGTCATGGCCGGAGT
>WNEZ01004854.1_pt1 | contig 11749 bp, 7 predicted proteins | sample 5400521 | NCBI WGS metagenome assembly WNEZ01 (sample SAMN13153339, study PRJNA577476) | soil metagenome | isolation source: 120 cm saprolite under Douglas fir tree site 2 hole 1 replicate 1 | place: USA:California | collected 2015-04-18
CCAGTTTCCGCGAACAGATGGGAATAGCGGCCCCATTGCGCCGAAACATCGAGCAGAGTGACGTAGGCGATGCCGCGCTCTTCCTGAGCGGCCCTCATGCGCGCTCCATCACCGGCGAAATTCTCTTCGTTGATGCGGGCTATAACATTATGGGAGCTTAAGCAAGGAGGGGCGATGCTGGCACCCCCGCTCCATCACCGGCGACACGGGTAGGTTTTTGGGGCGTACGAGGAGGGGCGCGGGCGGGGCGGCCTCACCCCAGCCCTCTCCATCGCAGATGGAGAGGGCGCCGGAGGGTGCAAGGAACGGAGCGTTCCCACCACTCACCCACACCGCTCCCGCCGCTCCTTTCTGAAAAAACCCTACCCTTGTGAACTCCACCCGCCCCTACGCGGTTATCTACGCACCGTTGGCGCTGGAGGCGCAGGTTCGCCACAGACGCTACAGTAGCGTGCAACGGCCCGGTTCATATGACCACACGGCCACGGTACCAGGGCACCAGAGGGGTTCGATGGCACAGTCGGGCTGTTTGTGGGGTAGGTTGGTGGCCCGGTTGGCACCGGCTGCCGTGGATACGCCTGGGATTGGCCCGGCATTGCCTGCACCGGCGGCTGAACAGGCCAGGATGATGGCGGTACCTGTGACTGGGGTTGTCGCTGTGGAGGCGCACCAAATGGGGTCAACCCATTATTTACTTGTGGTCCGTAAGTAGACTGCGAGGGACTCACCGGGCGATTCTGAACCACCGGCGGCGGTGGTACATTGGATAATCGCGCCGGTGCAGGGGTTACCGGAACCCGTTTTCTGCGTCTTCGGCTTAGAGCCATTCCCCCAAAGAGCAGCAATGCCAGCAGAACCACAACACCGCCCCCAATGATGGCCCAATTGTTCGTGAGCGCACCAGGCGAGATTGAACCTGTCGATGATGGCTGTGGTGTCGGTTGGGGCACCTTCTCGGTTCTGGCCTGCGTGGTTGTATAGTCCAGGTAAGGTGTAATCGCTTTGAATTGGGGATAATGCGCCGCGATCTGCTGGAATTCCTGCTGCGCCTTGTGCCAGTGGCCGGGTGTACTGGATGCATAATCCGTGAACGCCTGGCTCCAGGCTTTCTGGAATGGCCCGGGGGTCGTATCCAGTCGCAGTGATTGTACCAGTGTTTGCGCGCTGCTGCTGGCCTGCAAGAAACTGGTGCTACCGGGTGCAGCAGCTCCAAAGCTGACAACGCCTACAATGTTGCCCTGGTTATCGAGTGCAGGACCGCCGCTATCGCCATGTTCCACGTTACCGGCGACTTGAATAACAGGCGCTCCCGTATTCGTCGTTTTCATGGAACTTACTAAGACTTTGTTTACTGATAAGGTTAGAAGATCGGTAGCGGTTTGGCCGGCAATATCGCCGTTGCCTGGGAAGCCAAGGATCGTCAGATTGTCCTGCTGCTGCACATTTAAAGAGTTCCCTAATTTAACCATTGCCAGGTCGTTCATGTTGCTGACATGGATAATAGCGACATCTTCCTGGTTAACTGCACTTTCCTTTTCAATCTTATCAACCGGTGCAACCTGATTCGCAGGGACGTTCTGTATATCTTGCACGCTCAAAGGACCTGTAAAATCTGTACTCAAGAAGACCTGGCTCTGCGGAGTACTGTATTGCGTGTCTGAAGCTAATTGTCCATTTGCGAGTTCCGCCGTTACCTGGCCCTGTGTTATGTTGACTTTCAGGGTCTGGTTCATATAGTTAGCAACATCCTGCGCTGCTTGTTGCTGCAGGAATTGATCCAGGTCCGCGTGCGGGGGATTAATAACATGGTCGGCGGTCAAAATGTCGCCTTGCGCCGTGATAAACGTACCGCTGCCGGATAAACCTATTGGATAGCCGTTACTATTTTGAGGGAATATTACACTCTGTGTGGGAGAAAAATGCACAGTCAACTGGCCGCTTAAATTAGTAATGATGCGTACTACAGCAGGTTTAGCAATGTCAACCGCGCGTACTACGGGATCAGAGACGGTGCCGCCGGGGCCGCCATCTGCGTAGGCCGCCAGTGCAGTGCCGGCCAATCCTAGAAGAATGAGACATACCATGCCCGCCACTATTACAATACGTGATAATTGGTTTCTTCGCCTTGCCAGTATATATTCTGATTTCGTTTTATACATATCAATGGTCCTGCCCGGGATTACAGAAAGGAACAGTCTATAGCAGCATTATACATCATCCCGGTACCGGATGATATGACATGCCGCACTCATACTGTTTTTTCGCTCAACGGTAATGCCTGTTTAGCTCAGAAGCATACTTCTTTCCTACACTGTCAACGTTCTGTTCTAACCAATTTCCAAGATGAGTATGGCCGGTTGGCGGTTTTTGAGAAATCAGGAGATTTGCCATCAGCCCCGCAATTTCGTCGCGGGTGATAAGCACATCCCCTACTACCGGCTCAACTAACTTTGCAGCGTAAAATGCCAGCCCCGGGTTAGCGTGAATGATCATCACACGCTGGTGCAGTTTGTCCGCGATCAGGCGTACCAGTTCCTCAAAGGTGAAAATATCGGGGCCAGCGGCATCTAAGACCAGGTTCCCTTCTTGTTGGCCTGCGTTGATAACAAGATCGGCCATATCCTCTACATAAATTGGCTGAAGACAATACTCACCTGAGCCAAAAATGGGAAACACCGGAAAATGCCGCAGCAGCCAGGCGATGTTGTTGATAAGGATGTCCGCCGCGCCAAAAATGACGGTTGGCCGGATAATCGCGTAGGACAAACCGGAATCGATAATCGCCTGTTCCAGGATCGCCTTACCGCGAAAGTAGGGAAGACGAGAAGTTTTCGCAGGATTTGTGATACTAACATGCACGATGCGCTGCACACCGGCCTCTTGAGCGGCCTTGATCAGTATTTTCGTGTTCTTAACTGCCCTATCGAAGGTAACCAGGCCATGCGAAAAGCGAATCCAGTAGGTATTATAGAGGGTAGTTGCTCCCTGCAGGCTCATGACCAGTTCCTCCGGTTTGTCGAAGTTGAACGGGAATACGCGCACCTGCTCCCCGAACGGGTTTGGGTTATCGGGATGCCCGGTGAGCGTACGGACTGTTTTCCCCATTGCCAGCAACCGGCGTGTAATATATTTGCCCGTATAGCTGAAAGCCCCGGTGATTACATTGACTTCAGGAGCGCTCATAGCCTGTTATGCCTCACTTTTTCTGCAATCTCTGTTTGTATCATAATACGGAAAGTCCAGGGGAAAAGCTCGATGCTCTTTGTAACAGTTGCATCACTTGTAACGGTTGTATCTATGCATCCCGCTTGACACCCCTATATTAGTAATGTTAGCATTCCTCTATGAGCAACGAAACCGTATGCCGCGCTGGGCAAGAGAAAGTTGCCCACCTGGCGGCCTATCGCTATCCATATAAACACATCGCGCATGGTTTCGCCGCATAAGCCTGGCACATTTGCTTATGCGGCGGAAAGTGGTGCCGGTGTCTGCCCGGATACACGTCCCGGGTCTCCGCAAGACGACTCGTACAATCATGCATTGTAGGGGCGACCCTTGCGGTTGCCCTGCTGGCCGTGGTCATCCTCTCGACTCGTACTGCTCTCCTCTCATTTACGAATTCTGTCATCCCGCCATTCTCTGTTCTGCTTTGCATCTGTTGCCAGGTTCTGCTCGTTTCTGTCTAACTCGTATAGCACTTCATCTGACCAAGGAGGATATCGCTAATGTTGCTGGCAAATTTCTCGAAAGTAAGCAAAGATTATGGCGGCAATCCCGTTTTCCGGGAAATTGATCTGGAGATTATGGAAGGCGAACGCATCGGCCTCGTCGGTGAAAATGGTGGCGGCAAATCAACCCTCTTCAAGCTGCTGGCTGGGCTGGAAGACCCTACCGAAGGCGTCATTTCGCGCAGGCGCAACCTGACCATTGGCTACCTCTCGCAAGAGGTTGATCCCGGGCAGAGCCATAAGACCGTCTTCGAAGCAGTTTCAGAGGTAACGCAGGAACTGGTAGATTTACCAATCCTGCTGAGCCAGCTCGAAGCCAGAATGGCCGATCCGGAGGTAGCCGCTGACCCCGATGCTATGGCTGCCATACTGGATGAGTATGGCAAAGCCCAGGAGCGCTTTGAAGCCCTGGGCGGCTATACGCTTGAACACAAAGTAGAGACGGTCCTGCATGGCCTGGGATTCGGCCCGGCCTGGTACGATCAGGAGCTAGGCACGCTCAGCGGAGGTGAAAAGAAACTGGTCAACCTCGCCCGTATTCTCATCAAGATGCCTGATCTCCTGCTGCTCGATGAGCCTGACAACCATCTTGACCTGGAAGCGAAGGCCTGGCTGGAACAATACATTCAGAGCTACCCTGGCACCGTACTGATCATTTCGCATGACCGGCGCTTGCTCGACCGCGCGGTCAAGAAAATCTTCGAGCTTGAGGATGGCAAAATCTCCGTCTATACAGGCAACTATAGTTACTACTTCGAGGAACGCCAGCGCCGGCTGCTGAAAGAGTATGAGCTGTACACCCTGCAACAAAACGAGATCAAGCGCCTCGAAGCCAGTATGCGTCAACTCAAAGGCTGGGCCAAATTAAGCGACAAAATGTCGAGCCGGGCGGAATATATGGCGAAGCGTGTAGAACAAGCCAGGCACGAGGCCATCGATCGCCCCATCTTGATCCGCGATAAAATCAAAGTCAACCTCGACCCGGACCGCAGCGGCAAGAAAGTGCTTGAGATCAAAGGGCTGAGCAAGTCATTTAATGGGCAAGAGCTGTTCGAGCCGTTTGACTTCACCATCCTCTATGGGGAGCGCGTGGGTATCGTCGGAGCCAACGGCAGCGGCAAGACCACGCTGCTCAAAACCATGCTGGAAATGATCCCGGCTGATGCAGGTACGGTGAAAATCGGGGCAAGTGTCGTGGTGGGCTATTATGCCCAGGAGCAGGAGACCCTGCCTTTCGATAGCACACCGCTCGATTTCGTACGCAGGATCAAGCCAATGAATGAGCCGCAGGCCATCAGTTTCTTGCACGGCCTGCTTTTCTCGTTTGAGGATATCAACACGCCCATCCGGCGCTTGAGCGGTGGAGAGAAGAGTCGCTTGCAGCTTGCCCGCTTGATGCTCACCGATGCCAATTTCTTGCTGCTCGACGAACCTACTAACAACCTGGATATCGCGTCTGTCGAGGTCCTGGAAGCAGCCCTTGGGGAATTCGAGGGCACAATCCTGACCGTCTCGCACGACCGTTACTTCCTCGACAAGATTGTCACCAGGATCCTGGCGATTGGGGATGATGGCCGCGTGCGGATATACCCTGGGAATTTCTCGTACTACTACGAGAAAAGCCACCACGTGTGAATAATAAAAGTCCTCGCCGCAACAAGCGGCGAGGACATTCATGTAAAGTTGTGCCATTACCTCATCGGTACGATGCCGGCGCAGCGTTGATCGCGCCCGTCTCTTCCATGATCACCCGTAACTGCTTGGCATCGAGCGTCTCCTGCAAGCGTAGCGCTTTTGCGATACGATCAAGCGTCACGCGGTGTTCCGAAAGCACCCCTACAGCGCGGTCATGCGCCCAGTTCACGAGACGATTGACTTCCTCGTCGATGATGGTGGCGGTCTTCTCACTGTATTCACGCGAGCCCGTCGCCAGGGCCGTGCCCGCGAATGGGTCTTCGCGCTCGCTGAACGAGATCGTTCCAAGCCGTTCGCTCATACCCCAGCGCGTAATCATCTGCCGCGCAATCGCGGTGACGCGCTGCAGATCGTTTTCCGCGCCCGTCGTGATCTGTCCAATCGCCACTTCCTCTGCGGCACGCCCACCGAGAGCCGTCACCAGTTGCGACTCCAGGTACTCTTTCGAGTAGTTGTAGCGGTCATCGAGCGGCGTGTACTGCGTCACACCGAGCGCCTGGCCGCGCGGCACAATCGTCACTTTGCTCACCGGATCGACATTCTCCGTCAGCAGGCCGGTCAGCGCGTGACCACCTTCGTGGTAAGCCACAACGTTCAGGTCATCTTCGCTCAACACCAACGGACGCTCGGCGCCAAGCAGAATCTTGTCCAGCGCCTCGTCGAAGCAGTTCTGGTTGACTGCATCCAGGTTACGGCGAGCGGCCAGCAGAGCCGCCTCGTTCACCAGGTTTGCGAGGTCCGCGCCCACCATGCCAGGCGTGGCGCGAGCAATCGTAACCAGGTCTACATCGCTCGCCAGTGGTACGTCGCGTGAGTGTATCTTGAGAATGGCCAGGCGGCCATTCCAGTCAGGCCGTTCGACGGTTACACGGCGGTCGAAACGCCCTGGGCGCAGCAGCGCTTTGTCAAGCCCATCGGGCCGGTTCGTAGCGGCAATCACGACAACAGCCTGGCGCACATCAAAACCGTCCATCTCGACCAGCAACTGGTTCAGTGTCTGCTCGCGTTCATCGTTGCTGTTGATACTGGAGCCACGCTGGCGACCTACAGCGTCAATTTCATCGATAAAGATGATGCTGGGCGCTGCCTTCTTGGCCTGGTCGAAGAGATCGCGCACGCGGCTGGCTCCGACGCCTACCAGCACCTCGACAAACTCGGAGCCGCTGATGGTGAAGAACGGCACTACTGCTTCACCTGCTACGGCACGCGCCAGCAGCGTCTTACCGGTTCCCGGAGGGCCTACCAGCAGGATGCCGCGTGGAATCTTACCGCCCAGTTTCTGGAACTTTGCGGGCGTCTTCAGAAACTCAACCACCTCGACGAGGTCATTTTTCGCTTCGTCGACACCCGCCACGTCGGCGAACGTGGTACTCGGCCTGTCTTCCAGCACGAGTTTGGCCCGGCTCTTGCCGAAGCTGAAGATGTTCTGCTGGCCCTGGGTAGCACGCCGGGCTATGAAGAAGAACACGCCGATCAAGAAGATCCAGGGTAAAAAGTTGAATATGTCTATCAGGAGACTGTTATCCTGCGGGGGCTTGGCCGTGTAATTCACATGATTTTGATTTAATAATGTGATCAGGTTCGGGTCACCGTTGGGCAGTTGTGTAAAGTGGAAGCTGGTTCCAGGCTTGTTCGTGTTGGTATTGGGATCGGTCACTGTTACAGCGGTCTTGAAATGCCCAGTGGCGTCCGGTCCCTGGAAGGTGACATCTTTGACATTGCCTACCTGGACTTGCTGGTAGAAGGTACTGTAGGGTACTTCAATTACATTCTGACTGCTGCTGCTTGAATTCTGTGAAAAGAAGTATTGAAACAAGTACCAGCCTAACAAAACCACGCCGATGATAATCAGCGAACGCACTAAGAGCGCGGTCCCGCTGCTGCGCGGTGGGCCGCCATTGTTCCCGTTCCCGTTGTTGCCGCTATTCGGGCGCTGCGGGCTATTCGGGCGTTGCTCATTAGGGTTACGCTGGTACATATATTGAGCCTGAGCATCCATATATTCAGACCTGCCTTCTTCGGTTGACCGGACGCATCCTTTCAGCCCCCGGCCCTCGAGATAAAATCCTCTTCTAATAGTAATACGCGATAATGACTTTTTTCGCCAGTGCCTGCAAGAAATGCTTATCCTGCAAGATGACCTGTCGATATAAATACGTTAATAATACGTTTCAGATTACCACAAGTTGCTAGACTTAGCAATCTTTTTGAGCGAGTGCTAAATAATTCTCTACAAGTGCGATTGCTTGTCCTCGCCCTCCGCGTTGCTGTGTCCATTTTCACCTGGTGAGCCTGGCGTAGTATAATCAGTTCAAACCAGCGCACAAAAAAATACATACTACAGAGGTACAAAGTGGCACAGCGTTACGCGATAATAGTTGGCGTAGATAATTACAATGATACGACTCATTTTATTCCCCTACCCTTTGCCCAGGCCGATGCCCAGGCCCTTTACGAGCTGCTGATTGACCCCGAACGCGGGGGTTGGCGTCCAGAGGATGTGGTCTATCTTGCAGGCGAAGCAGCGACACGCGACGAGATAGAGAGCCAGCTGCGTGAACTCTGCCTGGTTCGCGCCCGGCAGGATGACCTGGTATTGATCTACTTCGCAGGACATGCCCTGCTCGATCCGGCGACCCAGGATGGCTACCTGGCGCTGCGAGCGACTCACGCTGAGCGTCCCGCTACGGGCTTGCATGTGCCCACCCTGGTCGATCACTATCTCTATGATTCAAAAGCCGGCAACATCCTGACTCTGCTTGATATTGCTCACGCAGGCCCGGAGTGGAGATGCCACAAAAACCCCGCAGATGCGGCCCTCCTCTTCGGACAATCGCTGCTTGACTTGCCCAGGACAAAGGGCCGCGTCATCCTGACATCTCAGCGCCAGGGCGAGGTCTCAAAAGAGCAGTTGGAGCAGGGTCACGGCGTATTCATGGCTTACCTGCTCGATGCTCTGGAGGGAGCGGCTGCCAATCCGGGCACCGGGCGCATCACACTTGGTACCCTTTACGATTATTTTGACGAACACATGAGCCGGGATCAGCCGCAGTACCCGCAGAAGTTCGGCTTTGAGTACGGCTCGATGGTCTTAATCGAATGGCCTGAGTGGAAGACCGCCTCGGCTCCCCAACCGCTCGGCAGGGGACGGCGCGTGGCTGGAGTCGTGGTTACGCCTCTGCATATACTGACCGGGCATCGCGGTCATGTCGATGACGTGGTCTTCTCGCCTGATGGCGCGCAGATCGCATCATGTGGTGAAGATATGACCGTACGTCTCTGGTCCACCGCGTCGGGTGAACTGCTCCATACCATTGCCGCGCACGAAGGAGCGGTGATGGGCGTAGATATCTCGCACGATGGCAACATCATCGCGTCCTGTTCGGAGGATAAGACGGTGCGCCTGTGGGATGCGCGTACGGGCGAGCCTTTGCGCACGCTGCAAGGGCATAGCAGCGCGGTCTGGACGGTGGCTTTCTCGCTCGATAACCGCATGCTGGCCTCGTGTTCAAACGATGAAACGGTGCGTATCTGGGACCCACACACGGGCGAAGCGCAGCAACTATTGCAGGGACATCACAATGTCGTAGTGGGCGTCGATTTTTCCTATGACAGCAAACTGCTGGCCTCCTGCTCTTTCGATAAGACCATCTGCTTGTGGGATGTTGGCAATGGCACCATGCAGCGCAGGCTGCGCTACAGCGATATCGTCTATGGAGTGGCCTGGTCGCCTGACGGAGATTTGCTGGCTTCCTGCTCAGCCGATGGGTCAATCTGCCTGTGGGATACCTCCAACGGGCAGATCCTCCAGACGCTCACCGGGCACGACGGCGCAGTGTGGACTGTAGATTTCTCCCCCGATGGCCGCCTGCTGGTTTCAGGCTCAGAGGACGGCTCGCTGAGGCTGTGGGATGTCTACCAGGGCCGCGAGTTGCAGACGATTAACCACAGGATAGAGGTTTATGGTGTAGTCTTCGGAGCCAATGGTTTGCTGGCAAATAGCGCTGAAGACGGCGCGGTGCGCGTCTGGCAAACAGAGGTCATCGACGGTTGACAGGTCGCAACGTCTGTTGTATGATAGGAAAGCCGACGCGGGGTGGAGCAGTGGTTAGCTCGTTGGGCTCATAACCCAAAGGTCGGAGGTTCGAATCCTTCCCCCGCTACCAATTCCTCGACAGGTCGGCACTAGCGTTGACGCGGGATAGAGCAGTGGTTAGCTCGTTGGGCCCATAACCCAAAGGTCGCAGGTTCGAATCCTGTTCCCGCTACTTCCCAGGCGGCGTAGCTCAGTCGGTAGAGCAAGGGACTCCACGCCCTGCTCTACCCTTAACCCCCTCAATCCCCTCCTAGCCTTGTCTGAACGAAATACAACACTATCTCAGACAAGATGAACCGCATGTAGTTCTCACCCGATTTATTGGGCTAAGCGGTGATATGGGTGTACTGATATATGGTATTCTTGAGCGCGGTGTGTACCCAATTAGACGATCATGTAACCATTTAAACATAATTTACTGGTTACATTGGGTAGTACATAAATGGGCTTAAACACCCGAAAAATATGCGAGAACGTGCTCAGAAAGTGTGGTATACTTACCTTGACGTGCGCTATCTCACGGTGAAAGGGGGTGCGCGATGCCCTGGAAGGATAAAGATAAGTACAAGTCCGAACGGTATAGGGAATATATAAGGCAGTATAATAAGGGGTGGTACCAGAGGCACAAAGCACACCGATTGGCTCAGAACTACGAAAGGAAGGCGAGGATGTACGAACTATACCAGCAGATTAAAGCAGAGCTCAGGTGCGCGGATTGTGGAGAGACCCATCCGGCGACCCTCCACTTTCACCACAGAAACCCAAAAGAAAAAGAGTTCAACATCGCTGATTTTGTGCGCAGCGGTAAGAGCGTAGAAGCACTGTATAAGGAAATGGAGAAGTGTACCGTGCTCTGCGCGAACTGCCATGCTAAAAGGCACTACGAACAAAGCAAGAGAGCAGTGGAGAGCATGGGCGTCTCAGGTCAACTCGCTGAGTTTACGGCCCTCATTAGACCTACTGAGGAAGAGGAGTTCGCCTACCATGCAGTATTCGGGGAGAGCGGTGATCCTGAGCAGGAATACAGGGAATATCAATCATACTTCGGCGTAGACCCTAAAAACAGGAAGTAACCCCCATAGCCTACACAACGCTCCTCAGAGGGTTGAGCAGCATTGCCTTGTCTATCACACGAGTAAACGAGAAGTAGCGGCGAGGGGAGCAGTGCATCGAACCGCATGACACACAATTCCCGCCCGCTTCTTGTTAACTCCGGGGCTTTACATGGAGGTTTGTCGTATGGTATTATCTCTCACATAAGGCTAAGCGGGTTGGGACACGGGGACTTTCTTAGAACAAGATCAACCCTGATAGAACAGTACAGCCTGTAGAGCCGATCAAGAGGCGGCGTAGCTCAGTCGGTAGAGCAGAGGACTCATAAGCCTCGTGTCACAGGTTCGATTCCTGTCGCCGCTATTATATCTCATAGTCAGCAGCCCAATGGACTCCGCGCTCTTGCTTATTTTTCGAGGGTGCAAGCCGCAAATGCATTCGTGTTTGCGACACTTCGGTTACTGGCAGAAGATACACTTTCCTTAACTCGTGGCTGTAGACTGCGAAATAATCTACCTGCCCCTGGTAGCCTACCCTACTGTATGCAACACGCCCGTTAGTTGAGTGTGAGCGCAGCGAGGTAGTTGCGAACTTGATGTACCCCTGGTTACCTCCCTCTATCCAGGCAGTCTTGACTTGCACACGCCAGAACCGCCCTTCAGCATCTTCAATGACCAGATCATACCGAGAACTGTCCCCATAGGGAACGAGTACGTTGTACCCAACTTCCAGGAATTTCGCAATAACATGCGCCTGAGCACGTTCACCCAATTGTTTTTTTGTTGGCTCAAAAAGACCCATTATTTCACCTCACTTACTTGACACGCATGATACACACACTATCCTTGTACAGTAAAGACTTTCTGGAAAATACCGTGCTTGCAACTCTTCACAAAACTCTTCTTCTACGCCTCGTGCAAAAAGGTCATCCGTTCCTCTGGAATGAAACTCCTGCCCACTGCGAAAGTGAGGAGGTTGGCGCGAGTCTTGTGATGAACTGGATGTAACGCAACCGCATTACTGGTTTGTGGTTCATCCGTTAGAAAGATAAAATAGGATAAGTAAACGCTTTATTCGATAATCAGTTGGAGCAACTGATCAGGGAGGAAATCCATACCATCCCTTCCCAACTATTGACTATTCGTATGGCGATTACTGCCGTAGATGCCGTATAGCA
>WNEZ01008500.1_pt1 | contig 11744 bp, 17 predicted proteins | sample 5400521 | NCBI WGS metagenome assembly WNEZ01 (sample SAMN13153339, study PRJNA577476) | soil metagenome | isolation source: 120 cm saprolite under Douglas fir tree site 2 hole 1 replicate 1 | place: USA:California | collected 2015-04-18
TTCCTTACCACCAGCACTGGTGGACCTGAGCTTCTCTCCCACCGCACAGGAAACCGGTTGCGCCAGACGATCTCAATCTTTGATCTCCGCGCCGATTTTTGGATCGCCAACACCGGTCCGTCAAAACCCTCGGTTCGAGGAAATGCAAATCAATGGCCACTCCTTGACTGCATTTCGATGCCTTAAAAAAATTCATCACTGAACACCTCTACGTCGATGCGGGAGTGCCAGCATGCTGACACGCGCTGGACTACTGGCACTGCATCATGCACGGCTACAAATGCGATCTTCCGCCTTGCAAGTCCGATCTTCTTTCCTCTCAACAGGTTCAATTTCGCGTTGATGGCCGGCACAATTTGGCAGGTTCTGTGCTCATAAACAAGTCGGCTGGCGTGCAATGGCAATTCAGACAGATGCATTTCAGTAGTGAGGTTGGTCATGGCGGCTGCGTTGGAAATCGTATGGCGGAATCCGGAGCCACCCGCGCAAAGTACGCCCACAATAGGGCGCTCAGTACCAGATCAGCACTTCCTGGGCGGCAACACTTTTGCGATTGTGTACCGTGCCGTACTTCGGCTAGAAGGGCGTCGAGACAGGTTGAGGAGGTGACGTTCATGTGGATGAGATCGTGCGCAATATGCAAAGCACTCCTCAAAAAGTTGAGGGTGGTCGACTCCGTTCGCTGCGAGTGCGGATGGGAATGGCGGAGTCCTTAATTGCCTGCAACTGTCGGAACCAACGAGTTCTTCTGCGTGAGCTGCGGCCTGACCGCAGGGCTGGACATACATGGGCGGTGCGCAACCTGCGGATCAGATGCTGTAACGCATCCGCTTCGTTACCGCCTGATCCTTTCGGCGGCGGACGACTGCTGCATCGGGGGGAAGAAAGTGCCGCTTGAGTTGAGTCTGAAGAATAGCGAGGAAAGCCGCCGCGGCCGGATTGGTCGTGCGGTTCTGACAACAACGGCCGCGTGCTCACGAGATTTTGCCTCGGTGCGTGAGAGCAACCCGGGCCAAGAATCTGGTAGGTCGGTTGATTGGGCCGTCAATCGAAGACCGGAAGCAGATTCCTCCCCGCTCGTTAGCAAACTTGTCGACGTCTCTCTAATGAGCGGGGGCGGAATGAAACAGGCTGCAATTGATTTCGCAGCCAAGGAAGTGATCAAGGAGTTCCACATGACAAATCTGGCCGATAGGCGTTCATACAATTTTGGCGACACTTTCGGAGACCCGGTAGAAACCGACTCCGTTCGTGGACATACGCGACTTGAAGGCATCTGGTGCAACCAGGCAGATGGCACCTTTGAGGAGGATGATGCGGTCCGGGAGCAGGGTGGCGCGGCCTAAACCTCCTAAGAATGAAATTACCAATCTGCAAAGGAAACCCACATGAAGCAAATGAATCTTAGATTGCTGGTATTTACAGTGGTGATGTTCACTGCTCTTATCACAGGCCGTGGAGTGGCCTACGGCCAATATGCAAATTCCCAACCGGTTGCCCAGCCGCCCTCTGACCCGGGCCCTGATCAATACATTGAGATGCTGCGGAAGGATGTGCGCTCCCTCAGGAAACAGATCGTTGCGGCCAACCTGGATCTCACCGACGATGAAGCTGTGAAATTCTGGCCCATCTACGATCAGTACACAACCGACTTGCGCAAGATCAACGACACCAAGGTCGCGCTTATCAAAGACTACGCCCGGAATTACACAACCATGACCGACGAGCAGGCGGAGGCATATGTACAGATGATTGATCTGCAATTAGCTTCACAGATGCCGCTGATTCAGCCGTAGGAGATCCGTCAGATCAGAGTGGAAAGCCGGCAATTGTCCCCTCTCGATTCGGGACGGTGCGAGTTCTCCTCGCATCGTCCAGGGTCTTTTTGATGGCGAAGGATACCCAGATCTTCAACGCCCCGCAATCACTTCAATCCCCCGACACACAGAGCAATATCTTCACTTCTGATTGCCGATCTTTCTTCGATTCGGGGGACTGCGCAGTTTCCGGCAAGCGTGAGTTCGACTTCTGAACCAGATCAAAGGAAAAAGCCTCTTGTTCACAACTACCGGGTGCCAGCCTGCTGGCAAGCGATAACGGGTTATCACTCCGATAAAAGCATTGCGAGTTTCTGCGATCATGTTTGTCCGTTAAATCCCAGTCCTTCAACTACTTGCGTTGTCTATCACGGTTCCCAATCAATGGCAGCATCCATGCAAGAGAACAAGTGGCAACCGAACTTACAAGGAGAACATATCGTGCCATTAAACAAGCCAATAAATCGGATTGCGATTGTCGGAACTGGACTCATCGGTGGGAGCTGGGCAGCGTTATATCTGGCGCACGGATTTGATGTAGTTGCAACAGATCCAGCGCCCGGCGCCGAAGAGAAGTTACGCCACTACGTTGATACAGCCTGGGAGGAACTTTCCGTACTGGGTCTGGCGCCGAAAGCCTCGAAGAACCGGCTAAGCTTCACTCTCGATATGAAAGAGGCCGTCTCAGGCGCGGATTTCATTCAGGAAAACGGGCCGGAACGCCAGGATTTCAAAATCAAACTGTTTGCGGACATGGATGCGGCCGCTCCAGTTGATTCGATTATCGCATCGAGTTCGTCCGGTCTGACTGTGAGCGTAATGCAGTCCGCGTGCAAGCATCCGGAGCGCTGTGTGATCGGCCATCCCTTCAATCCTCCTCATGTGATTCCTCTGGTGGAAGTGGTGGGCGCAAGGAAGTTGTAGGCCACGTGGCCAACCGGCTGCAGGCGGCGCTCTACCGTGAAGTCGTTCACCTGATTGAGCAGGGCGTGCTCGACGTTGCGGATGCGGACACTGCGGTTTGCTGGGGACCTGGACTCCGCTGGGGCGTTATGGGACCCAATCTGTTGTTTCATCTCGGCGGCGGGCCGGATGGAATACGCCACTTCATGGAGCACCTCTCTGGTCCGGTCGCGAGTTGGTGGAAGGACCTGGGAACGATCACCGAATTCTCTCCTGCCGTAAAGCAGACGATTATCGAAGGAGCATTGCAGGAGGCGGGCAACCGCACCATCGAGCAGCTTGAACATGAGAGGGATGAGGTGTTACTGGGCTTGCTCAAGTTGCGGGATAAGCAAGGCAAGGCATTTCCCGTGGTGAAGAAAGTCGCAAAAGCCAAATGACCCCAGTGCATAGTCCACTAAGCAGCAAAATGCTCGACGAGTTTCTGGACACACGCAACGGATCATTCGAGCGAAACCAATTTTAAGCTTACGAAAGGAACAGAAGGATTCATGGCTACAGTTATCACGACAAAACCGCAAGACGGAACGAAGAAGGTTCGTGCTCTTCCCACGCCTAATAGTGATTTCTACGAACTAGTGGAAACCTTGCCCGCGGAGGAGTTAGAGGTTGTAAAACAAGTGCGTGCGTTCATGGAAACCAAGGTCGCTCCCATCATCACCAAGTACTGGGTTGAAGACGCGTTCCCGTTTGAAATATTGCCGGCGATCAAGGAACTCAACATCGGCGGCGTTGCTATGAAGGGCTACGGTTGCAGAGGCGGAAGCGCAATGTTGTTCGGCCTGATCGCCATGGAGATGGCGCGCTTCGATTCTTCGATCGCCACCTTCTTCGGCGTCCACAACGGCCTGGCGATGGGATCCATCTATCTCGGCGGATCAGAAGAGCAAAAACAGAAGTGGCTTCCGCCGATGGCCCGGTGGGAGAAAATCGGCTGCTTTGGACTCACTGAACCGCTGGTGGGATCGGGAACGTCCGGAGGCATGACGACGACCGCGAAGCGTGAGGGCGACACGTGGATCCTCAACGGCCAGAAAAAGTGGATCGGCAATGCGCCTTGGTGCGACATCTCGGTCATCTGGGCGCGCGACCTGGCCGACAACCAGGTGAAGGCGTTCATCATCGAGAACAAAACCACCCCCGGCTTCAAAGTGGAAAAAATCCAAAACAAGATTGCGCTCAAGGTGGTCCAGAACGGTTTGATTACGATGGAGAACTGCCGCGTGCCAGAGGAAAACCGCCTCCAGGAAGATAAGTCATTTCGCGATACCGCGCGGGTACTAAAAATGACGCGCTTCATGGTGGGCTGGGAGGCGACTGGATGCGCGATGGGCGCCTACGAACATGCTCTCAAGTATTGCCAGGAACGGTTGCAGTTTGGAAAGCCGATTGGATCGTTCCAACTGGTGCAGGACCTTTTGGCCAAAATGCTCGCCAACATCACAGCTTCACAATGCCTGATAGTTCGCATGGCCCAATTGGAGGCTGAAGGCAAGCTGACCGACGCCCACGCAGCGATCGCAAAGGCGTTCACCACGTCCAAGTGCCGCGAGACAGTCGCCTGGGCTAGAGAATTGCTAGGCGGCAACGGCATCGCTGCAGACTACAACGTCGCCCGCTTCTTCGCCGATGCAGAAGCCCTTTACTCCTACGAAGGCACATACCAGATGCAAAACCTCATCATTGGCAAAGCCATCACTGGGTTCAGCGCGTTCGTTTAAACGACTGCCGACGGCGCAAGCCGTCGGCGTAACAATCGTTGGCTTGAATGAGGAAGACCTTCAAGCCACATTTTCCTTTTTGGATATGAAGTTTGGAGCTACACGTGAAACCGAGGATGGTCGAGCCTTTGAGTATCGACAAAACAGCACAAGAAGGAGATGCCGTGCTGACTGTGACCGGCCGCGTCACTATCAATTCCTCGCCGGCCTTGCGCGATGAGCTGCTCGCCACGCTTCAGAAAGAAGCCCTGGCTTCGCTGACCATTGATCTAAGCGCAGTGCCGTACATCGATTGCTCCGGTCTGGCGACCCTGGTTGAGGCGCTCAGGTTTGCTCGTTCCGCTAAGGTCAGTTTACGGTTGAAGCTGCACGAACGGCCGCTTTATTTGTTCCAGGTAACCGGCCTCCTTCCGCTGTTCGATCCTTTGCCGGACACAACAATCCACCGTGTTTCGCAGGGCGACGCGTGACAGTACTGATAGAGAACGTGGGAAGAGCCACCCTCAACCTTATGGATTATGCAGGAGGGTTGACGGTTCAACTGTGGGCAGGGCTGCGCGCGTTGCGTACAACCTTGCCGATTTCCGGTAGTCGTGATCGCTGGAAGTCGTCCGTCAGCCAGATGCTTCAAGTAGGTGTTGATGCCCTGCCCATGGTCGGGCTCATGTCGATTTGCGCGGGATTCATTCTCGCCATGCAAGGAGCCTCCGAGCTTAAGCGTTTCGGGGCGATCCGCTATGTCATCGATCTGGTCTCCCTGGGTTTTACGCGAGAACTCGGCCCCTTGCTTACGGCAATTGCTGTAAGCGGGCGGTCAGGCTCGGCGTTCTCGGCCGAGATCGGGACAATGAAGGTAACGGAAGAGATCGATGCCCTGCGCGTGATGGCGCTCGATCCCATTGAATTTGTTCTCGCGCCCAAGTTTCTTGCCGCGTTGATCATGATTCCCTGCCTGAGCATTTTCGCGAATGTTTGCGGAATTCTGGCCGGATGGATCTTCATGTTCTTCAGCACCCATCTTAGTTTTGGACTGTACGCGAGGTACGCTCTGCATTCCATCGATATCCACGACGTGATCGGCGGATTGATCAAGAGCCTGGCCTTCGCAACCATCATTGTGCAGGTAGGTTGCCTGGAAGGGTTCCGCGTTCGCGGCGGACCAGAAGCAGTAGGGCGGTCAACCACGGCGGCAGTGGTCAAGGCGACGTTCCTTGTGATCGTGGCTGATGTGATTTTTACCGCACTCTTTTACTTCACAGGAGTCTCCTGATGCCGCTTATCTCCATCCGCGACCTGGCGGTTCAGTATGATGGACGGCGCGTGCTGGATGGGCTCAGCCTCGACATAGAACCTGGCGAAACCATGGTCTTACTGGGAGGAAGCGGTTCGGGCAAGAGCACGCTGCTGCGTCATATCATCGGGCTCGAACGCCCTCACTCCGGACAGCTCATGGTGAAAGAAGTTGATATTGCGCGCTGCTCTGCCGCAGAGCTGAAAGAGGTGAGGCGCTCAATCGGCGTCGCATTTCAGAGCGCGGCATTATTTAACTCCTTTTCTGTCGCCGACAATGTCGCATTGCCGCTGCGTGAGCATACTGCACTGGCGCCCTCCATCATTGATCTTATGGTCTGGATGAAGCTGGCGGTAGTTGGGCTGGGCGACTTCGGCAGGATGTTCCCGCAGGAGCTCTCGGGTGGAATGAAAAAGCGGGCGGCAGTTGCCCGGGCTTTGGCTCTCGACCCTGAAATCCTGGTGTTTGATGAACCCTCCGCCGGCCTTGACCCAATTGTGGCGGCTGAGCTGGACGAACTTATCCTGGTCCTCAAGCGCGCGTTCCAGATGACCGTGATCGTCGTCACGCATGAGCTGGCGAGCGCATTTCGAATCGCCGACCGGATCGCCATGCTGTACAAAGGCTCATTTCTTGCGGTGGGAACGAAAGACGAGATCCGAGGGAGCCAGGATCCGCGAATCAGACAGTTCCTCGATCGAGTACCTGGCACCGCCGCTCATATTCAAACGACCGAAACACACCTGGAAAACTATCTGCGGGGAAACGGGGCGATCTTATGAGTACCGAGGCAAAGGTCGGGGCCTTCGTCCTGGCAGCTCTCACAATCTTGACGACAACGCTCATCTATTTGATGAGCACCAGTTCCCATGCCGGGAGCGTGCCGTTCCGGACCTATCTGCACTATGCAGGTGGCCTTGAATCAGGCGGGCCTGTCCTCTTTGGCGGCATTAACGCCGGCAGGGTTACCTCAGTGCGGCCCTGGACCTCTGATCCCTCCGAGATAGAGATTCTCCTGGAGCTTAAACCTGGAACGCCGGTGAATGAGAAATCTGTGGCCAAGATTGGATCAGTGAGCCTGATGAGCGGCCCAGCCTTACTCATCAGCACTGGTAGCAACGCAGCCCGGCATGTGCCTCCGGGTGGCGCGATTCCCTCACAGGACGTGGCCAGCATGGACGAGATCATGGCGAAGGTATCCACGGTCGCCGACAACGCCAATGCCCTCATGACCCAAGTGCAAGGTGAACTTACCGGGATCAGCGGCGATGCGCGAACAGTGCTTGCGAATCTGAATGCAATCACCGGCAAGCCGAACCAGGAACGAATCAACGTGATGCTGGCACAGATGAGCCGCATGGTCAGCAACGAGGGTCCAAAAATTGACGGCATGTTGGACCAAGTGTCACAAGTTACAGCGAAGCTCGGGCCGGTGGTGGACCACGCAGATGGAGCTATCCGGAACGTCAATGGGACGGTGAGTGAAATTCGTGATCCACTTCGCAACGATCTGGCCGAACTTCAGACTACGTTGCAAGAAGCCAAGGGGCTCCTGGTGAACATGCAGGTCATGGTGCGGGCCAACGACTCCAAGGTCGATGAGACGCTGGAAAACCTGCGCATCACAACCCAGAACTTGAGTGACCTGTCGAATTCGGTCAAGCAACGGCCGTGGAGCTTGATCCGCATCAAGCAACCGGAAGACCGCAAAGTTCCGCGATAGGGAGTATGCAAATGACCAAATGCTGGAGAACTGTTCTGCTAACAGGCGTGATGACTTTTGTTTTCTTGACCGGCTGCATGGGCAAGGTTAAATACCCAGCCTACTACAGACTCAATCTCGCACCCCCAACCGATCCTCCAATAAGGGGCGATGCGCTTCCGTCCATAGCAGTGCGCGAATTTCGGGCTCCCGCCTATCTGCGCGAAGGCCCTATCGTCTATCTCACCTCGCCAGAGGAGATCGGCTTTTACGAATATCATCGATGGGCTGTTGACCCACGACAGACGATCACCCAAGCGATTGTCGAGTATCTGCGTGCGAGCGGCAAGTTCAAGCTGGTGAAGATTTATGACGGGCGCAATGACGTGGACTATGTCTTCAGCGGACATCTGGAGAAGCTCAACGAGGTGGATAATGAAGGCGGCGTTCAAGTCGAGGTTGCGCTCTCAGCCCAGGTGACCGACATTCACAACGGAAACACAATTTGGGCCAATTCGGCCGCTGAGAAAGGCAAAGTGGAGGGACGCAAGGTGAGTTCGGTCGTTGCGCAGATGAGCAATCTGACGGACCGCGGCATTGAAGAGCTGCTGAAATCACTTACGCTGCCACCGCTTACTACAGCGACGCGATAATCGCTTTGTCACCAATACCCTAATGGAACGCTTTTTTGACCACATCGCCGCTCTTTCGCTGATCGCTAAACTGATTTACTCCATCCTGGGCGTTGTTCTGATCCGGAGCGCGTTTCGCCTGCTGGAGCGCACCCTGCCTCCACACTTTGGCTATGGTGACCAGCGTTACCGCGTTCGGAAAATGGTTACGGTCGCCGCCTACATAATCATCTTCACCTTCATAACGATTCTCTTCGCAGACCGTCTGAAGCACGTCGGATTCGCGGTGGGGGTTATGGGCGCGGGAGTAGTTGTCGCGCTGCAAGATGTGATTGCAAGCTTTGGCGGCTTCATTGCAATCGGCTTCAACAATCTTTACCGAGTGGGCGACAGAATCCAGGTAAATGAGACCAAAGGAGACGTGATTGATATCTCCATCATGCGAACAACAGTCATGGAAACCGGCAACTGGGTGAGTCGCGACGTCTACAACGGGCGAATTGTCAAGATTCCCAACAGCGCAGTGCTGAAGGGGCTGGTTTGCAATTATTCGCAGGGATTCCGTTTTGTCTGGGATGAAATCAAGATCCGGCTAACGTGCGGAAGCGATCACCAGCACACAAGAGAAATGCTGCTGCGGGTGGCGAAAGAAACCGTCAGCGACCACCTCGAGGAAGCTCAAAGATCGTGGAAGGGGGTGGTCGAGAACTACCGAATCCAAAACCGCCCCCTGGAACCGACGGTCACCCTTGATGCTAGCGATGGATCGTTGGAATTTTCCCTCAGTTACATTGTGGACTACACCACGCGAACCAACGTCAGGGACCAGCTGTTCACAAAAATCGTCGATGAGGTGGTGAACAGTAATGGACGGCTGGAATGGGCGTCGTCTTCGACCACTGTGGTGCTGCAGTCCGCGGCCGCCGATTCTCGAGCGCCGGCAGAGTTAGCTTCGGCAAACAGCGCGACTGCGCGATAAGAATGACGGCAAGCCCGGGATCTCAGAACACTCAACATATGTCTTGACAATAGTCGTTATAACAGATATCGTTTGAGGTGTGACCCAGTCCAGTAAAGTCCGGCATGTAGGCAGCCCCGAAGAGGCAGCGTTCCTGGATTTGGTACGCACGGCCGATATGCTGAGCCGAGGAGCGGCCGAGGTATTCAAGGTCGAGGATCTCTCGCCTAGTCAATACAATGTCCTCCGCATTCTGCGAGGGGCGCCTGAAGGGCTCCCCTGTGGGGAGATTGCCAGCCGCCTGATTACTCGTGACCCAGATGTCACCCGGCTCCTGGACCGCATGGAAAAACGCAGTTTGATTTCGCGCGCCCGCGAAAGCCGGGACCGGCGTATGGTGCTGGCACGGCTCACCCCTGCCGGCCTCAAACTGGTGGATCGCTTGGATGAGCCGGTTCAGAAAATGCACCGCAAACTGTTGGGCCACCTGGGGAAGGAGCGGCTCCGGGCCCTGCGGGAGCTTTTGTCTGCCGCCCGGGCCACGGTAGAGTAAGTTTTTTTAAGATTATATTTGTTGCAACGAATATCGTGCCAACACATCCAATAGGGCGTAACAGATTCAGTAACGCAATTTCAGACAACGAAAGAGAGGACCACCGATGACGAACACTGCGACACTAGTTCAACCACAAACCTCAACCACCACCTGGAACATCGACCCGGCTCATACCGTGGCTGAGTTCAAGGTCAAGCACATGATGATCGCCAACGTGAAAGGCCACTTCTCCAGGGTTTCGGGCGTGTTGATCCGGGATGAATCTGACCGGGCGAGCGATCGCGTAGAAGCCACGATTGAAGCTGCTTCCATTGAAACCCGCGACGGGCAGCGCGATGCTCACCTCAAGAGCGCCGATTTCTTTGATGTGGAAAAGTTTCCCACCTTGCACTTCAAGTCGACGGGCATCCGAGTCGTGGACGAGGGAGAATTGTCGGTGGAAGGCGACCTCACCATCCGCGGGGTCACGCGCAAGGTCCGTTTTGCGGTGGAAGGACCAACGCCGCCTGCAAAGGATCCCTGGGGGAACACTCGGATTGGGCTCTCGGCGAGCACCAAGATCAATCGCAAGGACTTCGGTTTGACCTGGAATGCAGCTCTCGAGACCGGAGGAATTCTGGTTGGTGACGACATCACCATCACTCTGGACGCTCAATTCGTAAAGGCCTAATACGCTGAGGCCGGACCGACGAAGGAGCCGGCCTCGTCCGCAACAGAGCCGTTTGGTTAAGATTTCGTAAGCGGCACTCGATGCCAAGAGGAGACAAGCAATGTCCTACAGCATATCGACTTTGCTGACCCGCAATCTTCACGACGTCTTCGGTGAAGGCGACCCTGCGCGGCGGCGCGCGGCCATTGACGAGATCTACAGCGAAGATTGCGCATTCTACGAGCCAACCAACCCCTTTGCCGGCGGAGTAACACGCGTAGCGAACGTTTACCGTGGCCGCGACGAGATCGATCGCGTCGCGGCCGTGATCAAGGCTACTCACCCTGACTTTCGATATCAGTTAATTGCGGAGCCCGAGGAATTGGGCAATGGCGGGCGGGTCCGATGGGTATCGGGCCGCCCTGGTGAGGCGCCAGCTTACGCCGGGACTGATTTCATCATTGCCCGGGATGGCCAGATTGCCGCCGTTTATCTCTTTTTCGACAAGCTACCTTGAGCTGGACTCTGTCGCGCGACAGTCCTATGTGTAGGATTGGCAACGGCGGCCGGAATATTTCGCGGTCGCCCAAGCTACCTTGCTCGTGGTCTGGCAGACGTCGCCCTCGCGGTTGAGTTCACTGCTCAGCTGGTGGGTGGCGGTGCTCCTGTGAGGTTGTGTACGAATAGCGATTTCCAATTCAGGAGAACACGCTCGGGATGATTTTCACGTCCTGTCCAGCACCAAGAAGGCAAACACGGCCGGCAGATAAAGAATGGACGCAAGAAGCAGGCGGCGCGCGGCATCATTGGTCTTGCGAACCGCAAGCTGTCCCCCGTAATACAAGAAGCAAATGCTGAAGAACAACGCTCCCGCTGTGTAGAAGAGACCGGCCTTTCCCAGCAGCATTGGGGCAAAGCTCAAGGCAATCAGGGCGAAAGATGGTAGCACCGCTTGCAACTGCATGAGAGAGTTTCGCCGCTCACCGTGCGGCAGAACAAGATAGCCGGCTCGCAGGTAATCTTCCCGGTACATCCATGCGATCGCCATGAAGTGCGGGAATTGCCACAGAAAAACGAGTCCATAGAGAACCCAGGCCTCAAGACTTAATGTTCCTGACACGGCAGCCCAACCAATCAGAGGAGGCGCTGCCCCCGGGAAAGCTCCTACCAAAGTGCATAGCGGCGTTTTTCGTTTGAGAGGCGTGTAAATCAGCAAATAAGACAACAACGTGAGAACTGCGAGCAGACTGGCCAGCAAATTCACGGCCGCTGCCAGGTAGACGGTGCCACTGACTGAGAGCAGGATTCCAAACCAAAGAGCGCGTAAAGGCTCGATTCTTCCTGCTGCAAGGGGGCGGCGTTTGGTGCGCCGCATTTGCGCATCGAACCGCCGCTCGACATATTGGTTCAGGGTCGCAGTTCCGCTGGCGACGAGCAACGTGCCTGCCAAAGTAT
>WNEZ01017287.1_pt1 | contig 11744 bp, 9 predicted proteins | sample 5400521 | NCBI WGS metagenome assembly WNEZ01 (sample SAMN13153339, study PRJNA577476) | soil metagenome | isolation source: 120 cm saprolite under Douglas fir tree site 2 hole 1 replicate 1 | place: USA:California | collected 2015-04-18
TGCTCGGGGTGCTCGCTTCGGGCAGGCTCATTCGCCTCGATCTCTTCCGGTTCCGATTCGTCCATCATCGGCACGGACCCTTTGTACTTTTCCATGGCCCAGTTTCCGAGGTCGCGTTCGCGGCAGCGGTCGCTGCAGAAGGGAAACTCCGTAGACGTTTCCGAATCGGTGGGCTGCTTGCAAATGGGGCATCGCAGTTTCATGCAAGCGCCCCCGATTCAAATTTCCAATAAGAACCCGTGGTGATTTCTGCGCTCATTTCGCTGCGAGCAATCCCAATGATTTATGGCGGGTTTAAGTAGCACAGGCTTCAGCCTGTGTGGTTTTGGTTGCCCAACACCAGAACACACAGACTAAAGTCTGTGCTACTCAACATTCCGCGTAGCTTTGATTGCCGCGTACCTCTTCTTAATCATGCCAGTATGCGAAGCGCCGCGCCTGTAGCGACGCGTTGCACTGGCCCGCTGACGGCTGAATGCGCTGCCGGTGGCCGCGGGACGTCCAGAATTTCCACCACCCGCCCAACCAGGTCGTACTCGTGCGTCTCGGTTACTTCAATGTCATTCAAGTACAGCTTGCCGTCGATTTCAGGAGCCATGCATTCGAGCCGCGCTTCCCAGACAAGCGGCGTGTCCTTCGAAGGCCCTTCGACCAGCGCTGTCGCGCGGACGCCACGAAAACGCCGCAGCTTGCGCGCCGATATTCTTTGTTGAATTTCCATCAGGCGATTCTGCCGCTCCTTGATAATCTCTTCGTCAACTTTTTCGTCCAGTGAGTAACTCGAAGCGTTGTCGACGTCCGAATACGGAAACACGCCCATCCAGTCAAATTCCGCCGCTTGCACGAAGCCGCACAATTCGCGGAAGTCCGCATCGGTCTCACCTGGGAATCCCACGATGAACGAAGTTCGCAGGGCCACGCCGGGAATCGTCTTGCGGATGCGCTCGAGCAATCGCAGGAACGCCTCGCCGTTCGAGCCGCGCTTCATTCGAGCGAGCACATTGCGGCTGGCGTGCTGCAGCGGCATGTCCATGTACTTCGCAAGGCGTGGGTACGCGGCGATGGTATCGAGCAGCCGCTGCGTCACGCGGTTCGGATAGCAGTAGAGGAAGCGCACCCATTGCAGGCCCTCGACGTCCGCCAACCGTTCGAGCAACAGCGGCAAGCCGTCACGCAATCCAAGGTCTTCCCCGTAAGACGTGGTGTCCTGGCCGATCAGCGTCACTTCGCGGACGCCGCCGGCCGCCAGGCTTTCCGCCTCGCGCACGACGGACTCAAACCGCCGGCTGCGAAATTTTCCTCGCAGTTGCGGGATGATGCAGAATGTGCATGGATGATCGCAGCCTTCGGCGATCTTGATGTACGCGGCGTGTTGCGGCGTCGAGAGAATCCGCGGCGTGAGGTCGTGGTAAAGATACGAGGGCAGGCTTGCCGCCGCTCCCGCATCGAATCGCAACTGGCCTTCGACGGCGGCAAGAATATTTTCGATCTCGCCCGTGCCGACCACTGCGTCCACTTCGGGAATCTGTTCGAGGATTTGCTGCCGGTAGCGCTCCACCAGGCACCCGGCCACGATCAATTTTTTCGCCGCGCCGAACTTTTTATATTCGGCCATCTCCAGAATCGTATCGATAGATTCCTTTTGCGCCGGCGCGATGAAACTGCACGTATTGACGACGAGCACCTCGGCTTCTTCCGCGCGAGGCGTGAATTCGTAACCGTTGCGCGCCAGAATGCCCATCATGACCTCGCTATCCACGAGATTTTTCGGGCATCCCAGGCTGATGAATCCGGCTTTCGGCATGAAGGGCGGCCCCGCAACCGCGGGACGAGACGATTATTCTAGCATGGCGTAAGGTTTGCCGCCTTCGGCCTGGCTCAGTGGGGCGTGACTCATCTTCCCGGAAGCTCCAATGCCTCGATGAGATGGTTTTGGTAGCGCCGGCGTCCCGCCGGCTCCTTGTTCTTTCCTCGTATTCCAAAACCGCCGGCAAGATGCCGGCGCCACCTCAACGACCGGGGGCGAACGACTGAATGCGCATTTGAATCAGCGTGAGCAGCGAAGAGGCCTGTCGCGGATCCGAGGCTTCCCCCCCGAACCGCGCCGCGTGGTACATCGAGGTCAGTTCGTGCACGGGCTCGGAGAGATTTCCGTCCGGCAAAGATGCCGCAAACTCGAGCGGGGTCTGCCCCGGCGCTTTGCGGATGCCGCGCCGCGAGAGCAGCCGGAGCATTTCGTTGTATTGAATCGTCGCGAGGTGCGGCGTCATCGCGGCGGAAGTAGACACGCGAAGATGCCACAGAGTCATCAGCCTCTGACGGATTTTCGGCTGCAGCAGGAGTGCGGCGATGCAAAGCGCGGCGACGATGACAAACATGACCGGCAGAAAGGCCGCCGTATGAAGGGCTCGGGCCTGCCAGAGTTCCAGCTGGTCGGTCGCGACGCGCCGCACCTCTGCGAATGCTTTTTGCAATCGCTCCGTCCAGTCGCGCGACACGTGCTGGAGGCCTTGCGCCAGCGTGACCTGATGCACGAAGTCGTAGTTGATGATCCATTCGCTCCACTGCAGCTGGAACCAATCCCAATAGCGCCCGAACCGCGCGAACATTCCCGGCGCCGTTTCTTCCGCCGGAGGCGTGGGATCAAACGTCAGCCAGCCGTAGGTGGGGAAGAAAACCTCGACCCAGCTATGGGCATCGCTGGCGCGCACGATAAAGTCGCCGCCGACATCGTTATATTCTCCGGTGAGGAATCCATTGACGAGGCGCGCGGGGATGCCGACCGATCTCAACATCACCGTCATGGCGGAGGCGAAGTATTCGCAGTGTCCCGCGCGCTTCTGGAACAGGAAGTAGGCAAGCGGGTCGGGCGGCGGCGTTCCAGTCAGATCCAGTGTGTACCCATAGTGCGTGCGCAGATAGGCCTCAAGAGCGAGCGATTTCTCATACGGATTGTTGGCGCGCCCCGTGATTTGTTTCGCGAGTTCCGGGATGCGCGGGTCGAGCTTCGGCGGCAATTGCAGATACATTTCGCCCATGGATGCCGGATAGTCCGAACCGGCTACGCGCAGAGCCGCCACCGACGGGGCCGGGACCACGGAACGCGCCTCGTACTGCATCCGCGAAAAATTGTGGTAAGGATTGAAGACGGAACCCGTCGGGTCCTCCAGAAGGTAGGTTCCTCGCCGCTGGTTCATGTAGCTCGAACTGGCTTCGCCGTCGAAATGTCCGCGCACCCTATCCGCCTGGTTGACGAAGAACAGCGACGTGCTGGCGATCGGCTCGAGCAGTACCGTGTACTGGATCGTCTTGCCGGGTCTTCGCGTAAGGACTTCCCCGTTGTCTAGATGAAACCAGGTATCCGGCGCCGACTGGACAGTTTTTGGATCGTGCGGCCCGTTGTACCAGCGCCTCCCGTCGAACAGGGTCAGCGCAATTCCGCGCCAATGCACGCCTCGCGCCGCATCGAGGCCGCCCTCCACGTTGATGCGCATGACCACCGCGCTGCTCTTCTTGATTTCGCCAATTTCACCCAGCTCGACATCATCGCTGAAGCCGGAAATCAGCGTGGGCTGCAAATTGAGTCCGGACATGTAGCCGCCGGTGTATCGCGGGAGGAGCAGGAAAATAACGGCGCCGACGGCGAGCGACCCGAGTGCGATAGCGGTAGAAGTCACTCCCAACGCGTTGTGCAGGCGGCGGGCGGCGCGGGTGCCGCTCTGGATCGGCTGGGCGACGGCGCCCTGGGCGCTGCGCCACATTTCGAGGCCTACAAAAGTGGAAACAGCGAAGGCCATGAACACAAAGAAAAAGACGAGAAAACCGGTATCGACCGTCAGGATCGCAGAGGCCAGCATCGACGTGAACGCCATCAGCGTCAGAAATAGATAGTCACGCGTTTTCGAAGCGCTATAGAGCCGCACGATGATCGCGAATAACATCAGGTGAATGGTCGCGAGCAATGCCGCGTAGAGTCCGGGGCTTTGCGTGTCCGCGGACAGCGCGCGCGAGATGATCCACAGGTCGAACGGGAAGAAGATGAAATACCCGATAGTTATCCAGCCCCCCACACGGTTGGAAATTTCCGGCCCCTTCCCGTGCCACCACCGGTAACCCTTGACTAGCAAGGCGGCCGGAGGCACGAGGATCGACACCAAATCCATTTTTCCGGTCGAAACCAGCGTCAGGACCCCCGTCAGGAGCAGGAAGTAGAGAGAGATCTCAAAATGACGCTTCAGGGCGGAGAGATCCCCGGAATCGGGCGCGGGCCCTCTTACTTCGCGGGATTGGAGCCCTTCGGAAGAAGGTTGAGCCTCGGGAATGGAGCTTGTGGTGTCCATGGCGCGAAGAATAAGTTTAACATCCCGCGTGCGCGCCACGCGTGCTTGGAACCAATCAGATAATGTGCCGATGGTCGCGAGCGCAAGATTCGCTTGATTCCGGCAGTGAGTCAGGCTATCCACGCGGGAATGTAAGTGCCATCGGAAACGGCTATGTTGACGTGGTATACTGCCGCTCTCAACGCGTGAATTTTGGCCGCATTTCAACTGGAGGTCTCGAATGAAACGCATTGCCCTGTTTGTCCTCGGCTTAGTGGTGGGTTCGACCGGTGCGTTGGCACAGACGCCCGATGCCGCCGTCGATACGGCCTTGCTCGCCGCCCCGGCCAGTCTCCGCGAGGCTGCGACGGTCATCAAGTGGAAGCCTGACTTCACGTACGACACGCTGAAGAAGGGCACAAGCCGTCTGGTTTGCTACGACCGGTCGGGCTTTCCTGAACAGCAGCCTTTCTCGATTGAGTGCACCAGCGTCTCCAACCTCGACCGGGTTGCTCAGAATCTGAAGTTCGAAGCGTCAGGCGACAAGAACAAAACCAAGGCATTGCTCGATGCCGCGGAAAGCGACGGAACGCGTGTGAAGCCCGAGTACGGATCGGTTTGGTACCACATGTTGGGCGCCGACCGGGAACACGCTCGCATGCACATGACTATCGCCACGCCGGGTGCCACGACGCAGTCGACCGGACTGCCCGACAACAATAAGCAGGGCGGCGTATGGATTATGAATGCGGGTACGACGACCGCCCACCTCATGACTCCGGGCGAATAGGAGGAGTCCATCAGAACGAACTGCCGGGATCCTTTGACCCGGCCCCGCCCGAAATCAGGAAAGTGGCGTCACAAGCCGCCTGAATTTCGGTCCGGTCGTCTCACGGGCTGCGCCTGCAAGATTTCTTTCAAGTGGACAATGTAGAGATTGCGTAAATCGAGAGGTTATGAAGCATCCGATCTTCAATCTTCTCGCAATTGCAGCGCTGGCCGCGGCTCCGGGCAAGCAAACGTTCACCGGCATCATTACGGACGACGTGTGCGCTAAGGCAGACCATTCCCAGATGCAAATGGGGCCCACGGACGCCGAGTGTGCCATCGCCTGCATCGGTGCCCATGGCGCCGCGTACATTCTGTATGACGGCAAGAACGCCTACACTCTGAGCGACCAGCGGACGCCGGAAAAATTCGCGGGACAGAAAGTGAGGGTCATAGGCACGCTGGACACCAAGACCAAGACGATCCAAGTGGACTCGATTACCGTGGCAAAATGAGCCGCGTATTTGGCAGGTGCGGTGCGCTGGATCTGATTGAAGAACTGCGTCACATTTGATCTCAGTTTACTGAACTCAGGAGTTGAATTGGCCTGGGCCCGTACCTGATAAGATAAGTTGTCTTGTCTATAAACCACTGCTTTGATCCCGCACAGTTCACCGCAATCGCGCTTTTCTCATCTGCGCAAAGGTTTTTTTGGAATGCGCGATTGCCGCGTCGGCGATTTTTTGCGTGGCGCTTGAAATCGGAAGGCGACCGAAACGACCGAGAAGAGGCGTGCGCGCACCTTTGATTTTCGGCAGGCGTTCCACTCGGATCAGGAAGGGTTCCAGGCGAATCTCGCGGAAGGTAACGGCGTGACGCGCGGTTTTGAGTTGCACCAACTGTTCGCCCGCAACATTCACTCCGAATTTCTCTCGCAGGTGTCGCGTAAGATTGAAACTCGCGTCAGTGGATGCTTCAAGGGCAGGGAACTGCCACATCCGCGAGAAGAGCGCTCCGTCACCCCCGGCTCGCCGCACGAGTAAGGTCCGCCCGCGCGGGTCCAGCAACACTGCAGCCGCGAGTGTCACCTGCACGGAGGCGCGTTTCTTCCTGGTGTCGGGCAATTGCCCGGCAATACCCAGCTCTCGTGCGAGGCACCATTCCGCAACTGGGCACTCCCCGCACTTCGGTGACTTCGGTATGCAAACTGTCGCGCCCAATTCCATCATGGCTTGGTTCCAATCGCCGGGCGCCTTTCGCGCGAGCAGTCCCTGCGCCGCTGCCTCCAGTTTCTGCCAAAGCGCAGGGGTGCGAAGATCGCCACGGAGAGCGCCCAATCGCGCTAAAACACGCGCCACATTTCCATCGAGCACTGCGAGCGGCTTGTCGTACGCGATGCTAAGCACCGCCGCAGCCGTGTAGCGTCCGACGCCCGGAAGGGCGAGCGCCGCGTCATACTTTTTCGGGAACCGGCCATCGTGATGGGCGACGATTTCCTGGGCCGCACGAAGCAGATTTCTTGCGCGGCTGTAATAACCGAGCCCCGCCCAATGGCTCAGCACTGCCTCCGACCCGGCGCGTCCCAACGCTTGCACGTCTGGGAACCGCGCCAGGAAACTTTCGTAGTAGGGCACCACCGCCGCAACGCGCGTCTGCTGCAGCATGATTTCCGAGAGCCAGATGCGGTAGGGATCTTTCGTTCTTCGCCAGGGGAGGTCGCGTTTCCGCGCGGAAAACCATGCAAGCAACCGGCGCCTGAATTTCGGCGCCTGAATTTCATAAACTCCGGCACGGACAGTGTCGCGGGATTCACGGCACACATTGTCGCACATCGAGATTTCCATCGGGAATCACGCACGAGAATGGTAGTCGATTAATTACGTGCTGCTGGCAGCCCTGGAGAGGCGGCACGACGCGGCCCATCGCGGAAGCGGTGGGGAAATGGGTCGAGGATGGCCGGAAAACCCCGGCAGGGGTGACTTATGCAACCCAGCAAAATGAATTTAGCCCGCCACCCGAGGACAGGTATTGACTCACTTCGGTTCTGAATAGAACAAACAGTTGCCCGCCCCAAAAGCGGGCACGTTTCTTTTCTGATTCAACACACCAGGACAAAACTAGAGCGACGGCAAGAACAAAATGTACGAGGAACTCCACAGCTGAGTGGGAATCGAACCGCGCGGCTGGCTGGTCAGAACGATTTTGAAAATGTCGGGCGCATCGGACAGCGAATCGAGGAAGCTGCGATCCGGTTGCCCCTTCAGCGGCGAAACGCGCGCCAGGCATCGCAGCACATCGTAGACGATTTCTCCGGCGGTTACTCGCGGCGTCGCAAAACCGGCGGAGCGGAACTCGAGCACCGAGTTGATTTCGTAGAAATGCCATGCCAGGCCCGCGCAAATCGCCACCGCGCGCTCGAACCGGCCGGTGGCAAGCTCGGAGAGCTCCCCGCGCGTATTCATGTAGGGATCAAACGCCAGCAGCACGCGCCGCTCGTCCTCGCGCGCATACTCGCGGACTTGCAGAACTCCGGTTCTTGCCGAAGCTTTCCAGTCCACATGCCGGGCGCTGTCGTTGAATTGGTAGTCACGGATCGAATAGAGGTCGTTCCCGCGCCCGCGCTGATAACTTTCCAGTTCTCCGCTCACCAGCGGCAAAATTTCATAAAATTCCTCGGTCGGTTCGACGGAAGGGTACACCAGAGCTTCGATCTCCGAATCGACGCGGCGCGTCTTCTGCAGAAACCCAAAGGGGAATTTGGTGCGCAATCCGAGCGCATCCTGCCGGTAGATCCCGCGCCGTGGAAACGTCAGCTCAACGTTTTGCCGCACGGTCCGCTGATGCGGAACGTGCGGAAAGTATACCGGGCGGGCAAGAATGTTCGGCGCAGCCTTGATGGAGGTCTGTTTTTTCGTTTTCTTATTATCCTCGCTCACGAGCAACACCGAAAACGACGGCATCGTTTGCTTCGTATTGTGGAGCTCGGCGATCGCCATGATCGGCCGCCCGGCAAAGATGTGCTCGGGCAATTCGAGCTGGACGTCGACGCCGCTCAGCACCAGCCGGGAAAGAAATCCTGAAATCAATACGCCCGCGAGCAGGGAGGCGAGGATCATGAATAGAAGGTTATTTCCCGTGTTGAGTGCGGCCACGGCAACCACGAATACGCCGCCAAGATAGACCAAACCCTCGCGCGTGAGCCTGTAGTCGATCTGATAGGTAAGCCATCGCAGCGGCGTGCGTCGCGCCAGCACCGGCACAATCGTGACCGCCACCCAGCCCGCCAGCGCCAGCGCCCCCAGCGCGGAGAGGCCTGCGACCAGGAGGTGCCCTCCTTCAGCCGCCGCGCCGGAATAGAGCGCCAGGAACAAAGCTGCTCCGAGCGCCGCCAACGCCACGGCGAAACTCCGCCAACTGGGCCGGTCGATGCCATGCCACCGCTCATTCTTGCTGGGTTCAGGTCGAGCGCTCGCTCGCCGTTCGAGGATCTCGAATTTCATAGAATTCAGGCTTTCCTCAGAGGGGAACGCGCGTGGCCTCGATGATTTCGCGGAGAATCGCTTCGACTTGCGCCGCCTTCTTCTGCGTGGTCGCATAACGCGTGTTGACCACCACGCGGTGCGCGAAAACTGGAAGGATGAGCTGTTTGAAATCGTCGGGGGTGCAGTATTCGCGGCCTTCGAGAAAAGCCCGCGCCTGCGCCGCACGCTGCAGCATCAGCAGCCCGCGAGGGCTTACGCCGAGCGTGAGCTGTTCGGTGCGGCGCGTGCGCTCAACAATGTCGATGGCGTAGTCGCGCAAGCTGTCGTCGACGCGCACCAGTTCCACCGCGCGCTGCATCATTTCGACGTCGCCAGCACCCATCACGGCGGAGACTTCGGACGCCGCTTCGCGTCCCCCGGTGTGCTGCTGCATGATCTCCCGCTCGCTTTCGCGCGACGGGTAACCCATGCCGGTGCGCAACAGGAACCGGTCGAGCTGCGATTCGGGCAGCGGGTACGTACCGTGATGCTCGATGGGATTCTGCGTCGCGAGCACCATGAACGGCCGCGGCAGCTTATGCGTGTGGTTGTCCACCGTCACTTGCGCTTCGTTCATGGCCTCCAGCAGCGCCGACTGCGTCTTCGGCGTCGTGCGGTTGATTTCATCCGCCAGAACGATGTTGGCAAAAATCGGGCCCGGCTTGAAATCGAATCGCTGCTCAATCTGGTTGAATATGCTGGTGCCGACCACATCCGAAGGCAGCAGGTCCGAAGTGAACTGAATGCGCTGGAACGAGCAATGGAAGGAGTTCGCCAGTGCTTGCGCGAGCGTCGTTTTGCCAACTCCGGGGACGTCCTCGATCAGCAGGTGTCCCCTGGACAGCAGCGCCACGATGGAGAGGCGGATGACTTCGTCCTTGCCGCGAATGACGCGCGCGATCGAACTCTGCAACTGCGCAATCTGGTTTGCCGTGGCCGTGGTCATTGGTTGATAATCCCTGTCGCTTCTGTTACAAACGAATCTCGGCTCATGGGCGATTAGCTCAGTGGTTAGAGCGCTCGCCTCACACGCGAGAGGTCCAAGGTTCAAGTCCTTGATCGCCCACCAAGCTGCCATGGCCGCACCGGGCTGAGGGAAGCGTGACCGTGCCGGCGCAAACTGCCAGCACTTATTCTAAAGGAATCCTAGGTGGCATCGACTCTCCGATTTCTTCAGTTTTTCTCATTAGGCACGTGGGTGGGCAGCATTCTCTATTTTAGTTTCGTCGTCACACGCGGCGCATTTTCGGTTTTGCCCAACAGCGACCTGGCCGGAGCGCTCGTCGGCTACACTCTGGCCAAGCTGCACATGATCGGGATCATCGCAGGAGTCGTCTACTTGCTCGCGACGGCTGTGATTGAGCGATCTGTCGGAGCGCTCGCGCATCCCGCAGCGCTGCTCGTATTTGCCATGATCGTGTTCACGATGGCTTCGCAATACGGCGTGATCGCCCGAATGGATGTGCTGCGAGCACAGATGGGTTCGGTGGAAGCGGCCGCTGCCAGCAATCCGCTACGCGTTGCGTTCGATCGCCTGCATCAATACTCGGTCTGGCTCGAAAGCGCCGTGCTTCTTTCCGGCCTCGTCGCTCTCTTCCTCACCGCACGGCAGAAGTCCAACTAATGTCCTGAATCCGAATCCTTCATCCGAATCCTTGTGGGTCGGAGCTTCAGCTCCGACATAAAGCAGTCGAAAGTCGCGGGCTTTAGCCCCTGACTCGTTGACGGTTCGAAATTTGATTTCGCAGCGGCCAGTGGCTAAAGCCACAATTTCTTGGCAACTGGAATGTCGCGGCTGAAGTCGAAGATCCCGGCCCCGCCGGGGCCGCGACCCACAAAGCTGGCTTACGAGGCACTCCGAAAGCTATTTCCCGCGAGGAGCCTTCGCTTTGCGTTGCGGCTTCGTCTGCTTTTCTTCTAGGGCACGCCACAGATACCAGCTTGCGATCGAGCGGTACGGACGCCACCGCTCCCCGTGTTCCAGGATTACTTGAGGTTTGGGGACGTCCTTGTGGCCGTAAACGCGTTGGAAACCTTTTCGAATTCCGTAGTCGTGAACTGGTAGGACGTCAGGCCGGCCAAGCCGGAACATGAGAAACATCTGCACGGACCACTCGCCGATCCCGTGCACTTGGGTTAGGCGTTCGTGGATTTCCTCTTCGCTCATACGCCGTATTTTGCCAAGTGGAGGGACGGTCCCATCGAGCGTCTTTGCCGCCAGATCCTTCACGGCGGCAATTTTTTGCCGTGAAAGGCCGGCCCCGCGCAATTTCGTTTCGTCCAGCGACAAAATCTCCTCGGGCGTGGGGAACCCGCTGGCGCCAAGCGCTTTCACACGTCCAAAAATCGTTGCCGCAGCCTTGCCCGCCAGTTGTTGGTAGACAATAGCCTGAAGCAAGCTCGCAAACGGGGGTTGAGGTTTCTGCTTCTTGGTAGGAAAGCTTCCGATCCGGCGGATCACTCGCGCCAGCTTGCTGTCCGCGCGCGAAAGCTCTCGCATCACGAGCGCGGCGTCGACGGGGTAGTGGGTCCTTGCCATGTCGGACTCGGAGCTTAGGGGAGTGGTGCGCTAGCGTCAAGGGTTCGGTACAAATTCAGTTTCCGAAAATGTGTTTCTCAGGAGTTGGCTGCCAGAAGCCCACGATCCCCGCTGGGCCTGGTCTGCTTGCAAATTTATTGAGTCGAGGGCAGGAGAATCACACGATGCGCGAGATAGAGGTCCGCAGCGAAAATCCCGGCTGAGCGGCTTAGGAAATGAAAATGAGTAAGATGAAAAATGCATTGCCTCTCACGGTCGCCACACTTCGCGCCGTCTTCCCATCCATCAGTACCGCGCAGCCGAAGAATGGACTCGCCGGCACACGAAAACTCCTGTCGGTTTCATTGCATTATTTCAGGTTGCAGCGGGCGGAAAACCACACATGTAGCGGGGCAAAAAACGCCCGGTGGAGCGCACCCATGAAAAGTTGCGGCCTTTCCTTCGACGGCGCCTAGTCGAGAGGCTGGACGCGGACTAAATAACCATTGTAGTCGACATACCAGACCGTTGCCGGGTGAGTCGAGGTGTCGATATAGGTTCGCCGGTCATACGAGTATGGCTCTGGCATCTGATAGACGCGCCAATGATTGGTCTTGG
>WNEZ01007704.1_pt1 | contig 11743 bp, 14 predicted proteins | sample 5400521 | NCBI WGS metagenome assembly WNEZ01 (sample SAMN13153339, study PRJNA577476) | soil metagenome | isolation source: 120 cm saprolite under Douglas fir tree site 2 hole 1 replicate 1 | place: USA:California | collected 2015-04-18
TGTATGAGTTCCCAACCTCGTGACTGCTGCTGTTTCCGTACATCGTAGCGCTAGGGCGAGGCATCCCCGCCCAGGCGAGCGCGGCGCTCTTGAGCATTGCGCAAGCGATGCTCAGCACGGGCCTGGTCCATCATGAGCCGCACGAAGGCCTCAAAACGCAGGGCCTGCCCACAGAGTCCCTTGAGCGGCAGGGTTTTGATCAGTTGGTGCTCATGGACGACCAGCAAGGCCGCTTTGGCCGCCGACAGGTGCAGCGCCACGTGTTGGCCAGCCAGGGCACGGCCCACGTAGTAGCTCGCAGAGATCAACGCGCACCGTGCCATCGCGGCGTACCAGGCGCACCAGGTGCAGGCCATCGTTGACCCGCAGCCACCGATCCGCATCCACCAGGTCGGGCACGGCGGGCAGCTCGGGCAACGTCGGGAAGGCCACCCGTGGCGGGCGGTTGCCGCAGCTGAGCCCCTGATGCGGGCGGCTCCAGTTGTAGTGCTGCTGAAACTGCGTCGTGGCCTCCCGCACCTGTTCCAGCGTCCCAGGCCGTTCCACGGCCAGACATTCCTCTTGGAAGGTGCGATGGTACCGTTCGACAAAGCCGTTCTGCTGAGGTGAGTGCGGATCGCACACCAGCACGCCGACTCCCAAGCACTGGCAGAAGCGCACCAAGGCCGACGGGAAATCGCTGCCGCTGGGACTGCTGACAAAGCGCACGTCGCGGTCCCTGCGCACCGCCTGGGGCAGCCCGTGACGCACGAACAGCTCAGCCACCGCCTCCAGGGTGGTCTCGGCATGAAAGTCGGCTCCCACCTGAGCGTCGACCAGCACCGAGGTGCCTTCATCCACGGCATTGAGCACTTCTACCACGTGCTGTCGCTTGCCGTCAGGATCAGCGGGCACGGTGGCGGCATCCTTCTGCATCCAATTGCCAGCGGCTCATCGGCTCAGGGCGTGCAAGCTCCTCTTGCACGTGGGGCAGCCGGTGGGCGATGCGTCCAGCTTGCTGCAAGATGCGGTAGATCGTGCGGCTGGAGCGTGGCAGCCGCTCTGCTTGCAGGTCGGGATCGCGGGGCAGGTAGTACAGGATGGCCTTGGGCCCCGGCGTCCGCTGCAAACCCTCTGGCGGAGCGTCACGCATCTGGATGATGCGCTCAACCACCGGTTCACTGATGCGCTCGGGCGGATGCTTACGCGCCCGCGAGCGACTGTGCAGCACCTGGGTATCCTCCGGGTCTGCCTCCTGCACACGCTTTTTCCATTTCTTGACCCACCCCAGCGACATGCCCACCGCCTGGGCATACTGCTGGTGCGTCCACTGCGGGTACAGTCCCATCAGGCGACGCAGATTGGCCCGCGCTGCATAGTATACTCCTTCCATGACGGTACCTCCTGGCTAAACAGACTCATCATCTTGCCAGCAGTGTACCGTTCCTGCTCCTTTCTTCGCAAGGCTACGATGTTGCTACACACTTCCCGTCACGAGGTTGGGAACTCATACAGCCACTGCCCATGACGAGGCTCATGACGCGTTCATGACGCTTCCTCCTTATACTTAGGATCAGAGAGGGCGAGGTGCATCAGTTGGGCAGTGTCCTTAAACCCTGCCGACTGAGCCTTGGAGTGAGGAAATGTCCTCACGGGAAAGATAAAGCCGTACTGTGACGCAGGAAGCTCTGCTGTACAGAATGCACGTGAAACAAGAAAGGAAAGACACCATGAAATATGTGCGTTTGGGAAACTCCGGGCTGCAAGTCTCGCGAGTCATCCTTGGGTGTATGGGTTTTGGCGACCCATCACGTGGCACGCATGAATGGGCGCTCGGTATCGACGAGGCTCGGCCGATTATCAAGCAAGCTTTGGAAGCGGGTATTACGACGTTTGATACGGCGAATGCGTATTCGCTCGGTGCCAGTGAGGAGATTGTTGGCACCGTCCTGGGTGAGCTGACCAAGCGCGACGACGTTCTTATTGCTACCAAGGTCTTTCAGCCGATGGGGCCAGGCCCGAAAGATGCTGGACTCTCCCGGGCAGCTCTTTTTGCACAAGTAGAGCAGAGTTTGAAGCGACTCAAGACTGACTACATCGACCTCTATCAGATTCACCGCTACGACCCAAATACCCCGATAGAAGAAACGCTGGAAGCCTTGCACGACCTGGTGAAGAGCGGCAAGGTGCGCTACATCGGCGCCAGCAGTATGTATGCGTGGCAGTTTGCGCAGGCGCAGTATGTCGCTGATTTACATGGCTGGACACGATTTGTCTCGATGCAAGAACAGTACAACTTGCTCATGCGCGAAGAAGAACGGGAAATGCTGCCGTTCTGTCTCGACCAGGGGGTTGGGGTGATACCGTGGAGCCCCCTGGCGAGAGGTCTGTTAACTCGCGAGTGGAGTTCGAAAACAAAACGGAGCGAAACCGACAAGTTTACGCAAGCACTCTACTCCCAGGCCGGTGACTGCACCTATTGTTGGCGTGACCAAACCACAGCATCTGACTGACGCCGTCGCAGCTGTGAACCTCAAACTGAGCGACGAAGAAATACGGCGACTCGAAGCACCCTACATCCCCCAGATGCCGGAAGGGTTCTAATCGCTTTGATGGGAAACGGTGGAATGCTTCTCCGGTTCACCCGCCATTTGAAACGTGGTGCGCCTACGGCGTGCATGACGTTTCAATACTGTTGAGTAACCTTCTACCGAAAGCAAGCGTAAGAAAGGAGCCAGTATCATGACAAAAAGCGGTAGATCGGGCGGCAAAGGCGGTGGGTCCGGCAAGGCCGGTGGAAGCGCGATGTCCAAATCGGGTGCCTCCCGCGTCAGAGTGCAGCAGATTGCAGCCCTGACTCAAAAACCGCTCTGAGCGGTTTCTCGGAAAGAGCGCAGTCAGCGGCAGATCGAGCGGAAAATCAACAACAGGCTGACAAGTAGCATCGACCGAGGCACATGGTCCTATTCGCGTTCGACTATGAGCCCCTAGCTCGTCCAGAAAAGGCGAGAGAATACCACCCGACTGCTTACCTTCCTCTGTCCAGTCTGAGTGTCCGTTGCTCTCCTTTGAAGAGCTTTTTGTGAGTTAGGAAACGCTCTCATTGAGGGCAAAAATGAGCAAACATTCGGGGCATTTACCAGCATCTCGTGCTTTCCCTGCACCAGCCACACAGAAAAGGAGCGAGATTGGTTTGACAGAGGTTCTCGATCTAGCGTTCTGTCCGATCTTTCGGCCAAAAAAGCGAAACCTTCTCGTCATCTGGCCCGTGAATTTACAACCCTCGAGTTCAGTAAACCGCTTCAGAAGCCGTGTTCTCAGACAATGGTCCACAGCTGCTCACCATTGGGGGCAAATGCTCATGTTTGAGGGCAAAAACGGGCCACATTTCAGGGCATTTACCATTGATTTGGTAAATTGTAAATTACCACCAGCCCGAAATGTGTTCACAGGGGCTTGTCGAATTATCCACCATCTCCAATGGCAGTACCAAGTACCATGAGTTGCTTGTGGTAAAATACTCGTGTATTCAAGTTATCATTTTCGAAAATTTGTTTTGGCTCATAGACGTAGACATTTCGTCCTGGTGAGCAAGAATGCAAGGATGTGTAAGCATGCATGATACTCTATCGTCTTTGGTAGAGAGGGCTTTTACAGGCAACCAGCGTCCTTTAGAGTTTTATTTACGAGAACAGAGTCGCTTACCAGGTTCGCGTGCAAATCTGGAACTGGTCACTAGTCTGAGTAATCTCTTGGCCGCTATTGTCTTAGAACAGCCTGATCCAGTTTGGATGTTGTTAAAGCAGCTCGTTGCTGACGAAAAAATGATCGCGAGTAATACACCTGGTGAATTCGTTGTCCTTTGTGGCGTTGTCGGGTTTGGCGCTTGCACAGCCGTTCGACCAGAGTGGCGCGGCGAAGTCTTTGAATTGTTGGGGCACTTCGCATATAGCAGCAAATGGCGTGTGCGCGAAGGGGCAGCGCTGGCATTTCAGCGCTTGATGCCTGTAGCTCCCCAAGAAACGATTGAGTATTTGATGGAGTTAGCCACGAAAGGGAACTGCTTACAGCAGCGTCTCAGTGTCGCGGCTATAGCCGAACCACCATTACTTAATACACCGGAGATGATCGATGCTGCGTTAACTATACAGCGCCTGGTATTAGAGCGTCTACATGCGCTTCCTGCAGGTGAACGCAAACGTGAGGATGTACGTGCTTTACGCCAGTCATTAGGTTACACAGTCAGTGTAGTGGCTGCCGCTACTCCTGAAAGGGGTTTTGCTTTGATGGGTGAATGTGCAACATGGGCTGATGCCGATATCACCTGGGTACTGCGCGAGAATCTGAAAAAGAAACGACTCGCGAAGTTTGCTGAGCATACTGAGAAGGTATCCAAACTATTGGCTTAGAAAGGATGTTGTTCGCTGCCGGCTGCGAGAGGGCCACTAACACGCGTTCCTGGATGTTCTATCTGCTCTCGCAAAATCCCAAAGAACGTGATAAACTATTGACTGACCTACACGGCGTATTGCCTACTTCCCGTTCGGCGCTGGCCATCCCCACTCTGTAAGGATGCGCTGCGCTGTGCCTTTTATTGATTAATACTGTACGTACAATTTTGCTTGTTTGAATGAAAGGAGAATCCTCCATTGGGTGCGACAACTACAGCCGATTTTTACAATGGCATGGTTATACGCTATAACAACGACTTGTATACCGTGACCGAATTTCATCATGTAAGCCCAGGAAACTGGCGCGCGTTTGTACGCGCGAACCTGAAAAATCTCAGGACTGGACGTGTAATTGAACAACGCTTCCGAGCCGGTGAAGAGATTGAGGCCGTGCGCGTTGAACATCAGAACTGGCAGTTCCTGTATGTCGATGGTGATGATTATGTTTTCATGAATACCGAGACTTTCGACCAGCAGCCAATTTCGAAAGAGATGTTGGGTGATGCGGTACGTTTCCTCAAAGAGGGGGATGTCGTGGAATTGCTGGTGGACAGCGATACCGACCATATAGTTGCCGTAGAACTGCCCAACTTCCTGGAACTGACAGTAGAAAGTGCTGAGCCAGGCGTGAAAGGTGATACTGCGACTAATGTTACCAAGCCTGCGACCTTGGAGACTGGTGCAGTTATCAACGTACCCTTGTTCGTGAATCCGGGTGATAAAGTTCGTATTGATACGCGGACAGGTCAATATGTTTCACGCGTGAAATAGGTAGATAACAGAACTGATAGAGCAGATGGCCTGGCACCTCGCGCGCGAGGTGCCAGGCCATCTGCTCTATCAGTTCTGTTATCTCTTAAATATTTCCCACAAATGCGGTACAAAAACAAATAGGCCAATAACGATAGAGAGGATCGCATTCAGTAGTACCGCGCCTGCTGCGACATCTTTAGCAATTTTTGCCAGGGGATGGTAGTCAGGCGAAGCCAGGTTAACACATATCTCGAAGACTGTATTGAACATCTCGGCAATGAACACGCCGGTGATGGCCACAAAGACCATGGCAAACTCGACTGCGGAGATGTGCAGCACAATACCTAGCAGAATCGCCAGTATCGCAATGGCGAAGTGTACGCGGGCATTGACCTGCGTACGAAGCGCATACCAAAGTCCTCTGAAAGCGTTGCCAAAACCAGCAATGAATTTTGCCCACTCGCTCTTCTGCAACTGTTGTGGCGGAGGTGTAGGATCACTCATAAAGACTATGCTTTCTGCTCAGTTGCATCCATCACGGCTTGCTGAATCCGGATCATTGCTTGATAGCCTGCTTCTGTCTGATCGTCGTAGCCGACCAGGTGCAGTACACCATGTGCGAGGAGGTAGAGCAATTCGTATGTGGAGTTGTGACCAACCTCTGTAGCCTGGCGTACTATTGTCGGCCACGAAATAACAATATCACCTAGATTGGTGGGTAGTTCGGTAGGAGTGACAAAGACTTGCTTTGTTACCCCTATTTCAGTGCTCTCACCATTAGGTGCTTCAGGAAGTGTCCAGAGTTGGTCAGCAGGTGCGCTTACTATGGGCTTGTCGAGCAATGGGAATGAAAGCACGTCGGTGGGTTTGTCCTGTCCGCGATAGTGCTTGTTCAGGTTACGGATGATTTCGTCGTTGGTGATCAGCAACGTGAGCATCATAGGCTGCAAGACGCCTGCTTCATGTAGGGTCTGATCGACTACTGCCTCAAGCGAGAGAGAGGAAATGAGTTGCAGTAGAGCTGTGTCGCTATCATCATCGCCCAGATCTATAGAGAGTTCTAGCTGCGAATCGTGTCTTGCCATGATGCCTCAATGGTAGCTTAAAAAGTAATACCTCCGCCAGAATCGCGTGATATGCTACGCATTGATGCGCCAGGCATCTCTAACGGAGGTAAAAATTAATTTATTGTCCTTTATGGGTGGTTTTGCGGCGTTTAGCTGCTTCTTTTCTTTTGCGTTTGACGCTCGGCTTTTCGAAATGCTCTCTGCGTCGAGCTTCAGCCAGAATGCCGTCCTGCTGGATCTTGCGGTTGAAACGCTTCAGAGCTGTTTCAAAAGAGTCATTTTCGCCGATTTTAACTTCTGACACCAGGATCACCCCCTTGTGGCCTTTATTCGAGGCGTACAAGGTATTTGAAGTTGCGTACCCTCGCAGACCTGCGCGAAAATTATAGTCCAGCCACTATGGAGTGTCAAGATTTTTGTTCAGCAACAACACTGCTTTTTTGGGTTGGCTCTGCTTTGTCGCTTGCCTCCCAATGGAGATCATGAATACGATGAAGCCGATCACTAAAATGCTGAACAGGCTAATTGTGCGATCAATCAGAATAGCAGCCGCCGCTAAACTCCTGGCGGTTGTGAAAAGCGCTATCATGGCCAACATACCACCTTCGACCAGGCCGATGCCACCGCTTGTGAATGGAACTACTGTCAAGAGCGCCTCACCAAGTGCAATGAAGAGCGCGACAGCAACAATATGTACCAGGTTTCCATTGACCAGGTTAAGTGCTAAAGCGATAAAGAAGAACCGCAATGACTCACAAGCCCATACACCAATGCTGAGTGCCGTTAAAGTGGGGACGCGGCGAAACGAACCAAGGGTACCTTCCTGGAAATGATTGTAGTGACCGCGAAAGCGTTCCGGTACCAATTTGCCGATCTGGGCCGGGAATAGGCGTAGCAAGAACAGCCCGATAATCCCCAATATTACGACTACCAGGGTAATTTTCAGACCAGTCTGCAACTGCGGGGGGAGATTTTCGTGCAGGCTAATCATGATGGCTGGGATAAAGAGCAGCAGCAAAACGATCAAGTCTAGCAGGCGCTCAGCAAGCACTGTGCCAAATGTCCTTGTTGCCGGCAGGCCTGTTTCCTTGCGCAACAGGTATGCACGATAGAGATCACCCAACTTGGCGGGAACAATCACATTGGCGAACCAGGAAATGTAGATAATCTCAAGAAGTTTCCAGAACTTAGGTAAGTAAATGCCATTTTCTTCGGTATAACCAACATTTTGCAGGAGCAATCGCCAGCGAAATGCACGAATAGGAAATGATAGGTAATAGATGAAAAAAGCGGCGAGAACAAAGAGTATTTTAGCGGTGCGGATTGAAGCCCACGTTTGCTGTGGATCAATATGTATTTTCTGCGCGAAGTAAACGAGTGCGACGATTACGATAACTAACGGTAGGATGGTACGCCAGTTCAGGAGTCGCTTACCTATTGACAACTGCTCACGAGTTATCTCCGGCTCTTCCTGGGTCTTCTGTTTGAGAAATTCAGCCTTTTTTCCCTCGATATCTTCAGTGTTATCGTCTAGTACAGATTGTGCATCTGTTTTGGAAGCACTACCAGTGTTCTGTGTAAGCAAATTGTCCTCCAATGCCAATACCATAATCCGACGTGTCAGGTGTTACCCTCTCTAGACGGATAAGAGCAATGAGTAGTAACGCGATAAGGTTAGTCAAGCTGTGAACGAAGAGGTTGTCAACCAAGTTATGTACGCAAACAGTGATCAGGGCAGCTAGAATGCCTATTGCCAGGGCTTTATCGTTGGTGAGCATGCCAAAAATTTCAGATTGCTCTTGTGTCTCATAATGTTGAATCAGGCTGAGTGGGCGCAAAAGCAGTGCGAGCTTGTTACGCCTTCCCAGAGGTGCCTGGATGATGGGTTGCACCTGCGGTTTCTGTGCTTTTGCCTGTCTCCATTTCTTGCTGATCTGTAGGAGCGAGTGGCCACCTGCAACAAAAATGGTGAACAAGAAAAGTACAAAGACGATCAATCCAATAGAGCCGGTTTCAGCGGCTATATTGATGTAATAATTATGTGCATGGCCTAAGGGATCCGTGAAAATAGTTATAAAATACTTGGGATATGCATCAGGGTAGTTACCGATACCTACACCAAGTACAGGATGATCTATGAACATATGAAGCCCGGCGAGCCAGTGGGCCACGCGTTCGGCAGTTGAGAAATCCTGGCTACTAGGTGTTGAAAGGGAGATTTGGACCAGGCCCAGGAAATGCAGCAGCGGATTGAAGATATACAGAGGTATCCAACCGGCTATAAGTGCCTCGAGCGGCCCCAGAAGCAGAATAATTAGCACTCTCATAAGTACGCGTATGCGCGGCATTCCTGCTAACACGATAAAGAGGAGAGCTGCTGCGATCGCTATCTCTCCCCCGCGCGATTGCGTCAGGTATTCTGCAATGGCAAGCAGGAGGGTTGTTAGCCCTGCCAGAATACGTGTCAGCCTGCCACGCCCGAGTAGGGTAAGTGAAAGGGCAATGCTTAAAGGGATGTTAATATAGCCTGCATAGGGGTTAGGTTGATCGAATGTACCGTAGACGCGCAAACTGGCATCGCGTATAAATGATTGTGGGCCAAGATTGAAGAATGCCTGAAAGTAGCCATAGAAGGCTTGTGAAATCCCTGCGAGACAAACGATGACAATGATCGTCCAGATCTGACGACGAGTGCGCAAGTATTGTGCTCCCAACAGCATTAGTACCAGAAATTCCAGCCATTTGCTGATTTCCTTCAGACTGGAGTTAATGTTAAGTGCCACTGTCATTGAGAGTACCATTGTACCGACTAGTGCTAACATTGCGATTACAAGGTAGGTAGGAATATGCGATGCCTCACGATCCTGAGGTCCTACCTTCTGGTGGAGTACAAAACTCAAAAGCCAGCCTATTGCCAGGAATATTACGAGCACGTCGGCGCTATTCAAGCGTAATCCCTTTATATCGATGAAGTCAAGCGAACCCCAGGGTACGCAAATGGGCATCAAGTAGAGCGCGACACGGGGGCGCAAAATTGTCCACACGAATACGACTAGATAGAGCGCCAGGCGGATATTCCACGGTAAAGGTGGAACAAGCAGGAGGAAAAGGGCAATTACAACGCACATCAAACCCGCCAGGTTTGATGACGTAAGGAAGTTGCGAAATGCATGATACGTTGTATTAAGCCAGGAAACGCGGTGGGCTGGTATATACTTACCAACGCTTGAACTATTCATGAATGTATAATTTCTCGTGAGAGAACATTTCGACGAACTACCAGGAACTAGGACTGGACAGTCGATAAATTCGATGTATGACTGCTGAACCATTCAATGGTACGCTGCAGTCCATCCTCCAAAGAGACTTTTAGTTGCCAGTCTAGCACTTGCTCCGCTTTTGTGATATCCGGACGCCGGCGTTCTGGATCATCGATGCGACTGGGTTCAAAAATGATGGTGGATGAAGCCTGGCACAATCGAATAATGGTTTGTGCAAACTCAAGAACAGTATGCTCTTCCGTATTTCCAAGGTTAAATACCTCGCCCGCGGTGTAAGGCCTAAATAATGCTAACAGCAGGCCCTCAACGAGATCACTCACATAGCAGATGCTGCGGGTTTTGTTACCGTCGCCGTAGATGGTCAAAGGCTCGTTTTGTAATGCCCTGATGATAAAATTGGGTATCATGCGACCATCATCCGCCTGGCTATTTGGGCCATAGGTATTGAAGATGCGTACAATGCGGGCATTGACCTGGAATTGCCGGTAGTATTCCATCGTCAATGTTTCGCCAAGACGTTTACTCTCATCATAGCAAGCGCGTGGCCCGATTGGGTTTACATTTCCCCAGTAGTCTTCGCGCTGCGGATGGACGAGTGGATCTCCATAGGCCTCTGAGGTCGAGGAAAATAAGAAGAGAGCCTTCTGTTTCCGCGCCTGTTCGAGCATCTGATATGTTCCCTGGCTATTAACCTGGATGGTTTCAATGGGATGTTCCATGTACCCCACCGGGCTGGCCGGACTTGCCAGGTGGAAAATAGCATCTGCTTCAAAGCTAAGAGGTTGTGTTACATCGTGCTGTAAGAAAGTAAAGCGTGGATTATTACGCAATGAGTCAATGTTTTGCTCTGAGCCGGTTAGCAGGTTATCTACACACAGCACACTATGTCCATTTTCCAATAAACGAGCACAAAGGTTGGAGCCTATAAACCCTGCTCCACCGGTAACGACAGTTTTCAATGAATTAGACCTCCAAAGTATTAAAGAAACAGGTGATATCCTTAGCGGATACGATTCTCATGTTATGGCAAGGGAAACGAGTCAAAGAGATCGAATTATTTATTTGTCTTGCTATTGCTTTCCCATACCAACATCTGGCTCCAACTCGACCAGTTCGCCAAAGCCCTCCTCTTGCCAGGTGCCTCAAAATTGTCATACTTTAATGCCAGACGATTGGCAGACATCAAGGTAACGAGGTAGGAAACTTATCAATTCGCCCGGTACCAACTATACCTCTACTATTGTATGACGTATATAAAGGAGATAGGTTTCATGGCCCTTATTTTATCCCATACTGTCCGCCCATTACGCGAGGTGCGAGTGGTTAATCGCAACGTTGAGCATTATAAACAACTTGTTACGAGCTTGCAAGCTATGCTTGGCCCAGCCTGTCCTCCTATACATCGCGCACCATCTGCGAGTGAGGCGCTTTCAGGGGCATTGCTCGTGGCATGTGCAACAACTGCTACAGCTCCTCTCTTTCAATGGAACGAAGTGACCCATGAAGCACATGTCAATGCTATTGGCGCATTCACCCCTGAGATGTGTGAGGTAGATGTCTAGTCCTGCCTGCGTTTCCATATTCTGTACATTACCTCGTCCCCCAAACTGAGGAAACCCCAGGTTGTGAAACCATGTACAATCACGACTGCCAGCAGCGAGCGTGGGTCCGGTTGTGCCAGGTACAAAGAACTGAACACAATGCCTGCCAGTCCTACTCCTCCAACACTTCGCCAACTCCACTTACCAAGGCGATGATAGAGGGTGTAGAGAGCTGTGCTGACGAGCCATCCCCAGCCAAGCCAGCCTGTCCACTGTGTAACCGCTGCTAGCAGGAAACCTCGGAAAAATAATTCTTCAACTGGTCCATTGATAATCAGGTAGAAGATGCCCTGAAGCATATGATCGCTGATGGTAGGCCAGCGAAACCAGGGACCAACGATAAGTATGCGATATGTGATAGCGAATAATGTCATCACAATGCTAACGATCAAGCCAATGACGAGCTGTTGGGGCCAGATGTGCAGCGTCAGCCCTAAAAAAGCGAGTGGTAAGTGAAAAATTGCAATGTAGAGAAAGGGAATGATGCCTAGAGGAAGGATACGCATGAGCATGTCTGGCCACAACCAGCGCCACGTATCGATGACTGTTGATCTTGCAACCTGAGATGATTTTATCGTTGACACTCGTTTACCTCTTCGGGGCAGAAAAAC
>WNEZ01007868.1_pt1 | contig 11743 bp, 12 predicted proteins | sample 5400521 | NCBI WGS metagenome assembly WNEZ01 (sample SAMN13153339, study PRJNA577476) | soil metagenome | isolation source: 120 cm saprolite under Douglas fir tree site 2 hole 1 replicate 1 | place: USA:California | collected 2015-04-18
AGCCGACGACAAAAAAGGCGGCCAGCAAGGGTACACGGAAATCGAAGGCGAAATGCACGACGAGCAAGGCCACCGCCTGCCCGGCGATCGCCACCCAGCGGATCAGCACCAGCCGGCGTAGGCTGATCCGGTCAAAGGTCGCCCGCTGCTCGGGCAGTGCGGTCAGGTTGGCAATGCTCACCGTATGGTCTCCCCTGGCGTTCCGCACGGTCGCGCGGCCCGTCCTGGCCGTTTGCATACCCATGCGCCATATAGGGGCGATGCCCGAGCCCGTCATCCTGGTCGACCATCTCGTCAAGCGTTATGGCAAGACCGTCGCGGTCGACGGGGTCGGCTTCACGGTCGAGCGCGGCGTTACCGCGGCGCTGCTCGGCGGCAACGGTGCCGGCAAGACCACGACGCTGTCGATCCTCCTCGGCCTCCTGCTGCCGAGTTCCGGCACGGTCCATGTCTTTGGCGAGGACGTCCTGCGCCATCGCTATCGGGTGCTGCCGCGGATGAATTTCTCCTCGCCCTATGTCGACCTGCCGCACCGGCTGACGGTCCGCCAGAACCTGTCGATCTACGCGCGGCTCTACGGCCTCCAGCGGCGCGAGGAACGCATCGAGCGGCTCGCCCGCGACCTGCAGATCGAGCCCTTCCTCGATCGCCCGGCCGGCAAGGTGTCGGCCGGCCAGAGGACCCGGGTCGCGCTCGCCAAGGCGCTGTTGAACGAGCCCGAGCTGCTCCTGCTCGACGAGCCAACCGCCTCGCTCGATCCCGACAGCGGCGATTGGGTGCGCGGCTATCTCGAAGACTACCGCGCCCGCACCGGCGCCACGATCCTTCTTGCCTCGCACAACATGGCCGAGGTCGAGCGGTTGTGCTCGCAGGTGCTGATGATGAAAGAGGGGCGCATCGTCGACCGCGGCAGCCCCGACGGGCTGATCGACCGCTATGGCCGCACCAATCTCGAAGAGGTGTTTCTGCAGATCGCGCGCGGCGTGCGGGCCCTCGAGCCGGTGTCGTGACCAGCCCGGCGATGCGGCGTTTCGGCGAAGCCGCGTTCTCGCCGGCGCGGGTGTGGGCGATGCTGCTGCGCTATCTCTATATCCTGCGCAGTTCGTGGCCGCGAACGGTCGAGCTATTGTACTGGCCGACCTTGCAGATGCTGATCTGGGGGTTCATGAGCCAGTTCCTGCGCGGGAACAGCAGCTATGTCGCGCAGGCTTTCGGCGTCTTGCTCGGCGCGGTGATGCTGTGGGATCTGTTGTTCCGCAGCCAGCTCGGCCTGTCGATCTCGTTTCTCGAAGAGATGTGGGCGCGCAACCTCGGCCAGCTCTTCGTGACGCCACTGCGGCCCTATGAGTGGCTGATCTCGCTGTTGGCGATGAGCGTCATCCGGGTCACGATCGGGGTCGTGCCGGCGGCGCTGTTGGCGATCCCGCTCTACAATTATTCGATCTTCGACCTCGGGCTGCCATTGGTCGCCTTTCTGATCGTGTTGATGGCGATGGGCTGGGCCCTGGGCCTGGCGATCTGCGGCGGCATCTTGCGCCACGGCATGGGCGCCGAGAGCCTGGCCTGGACCGTCATCTTCGCGCTCGCGCCATTGAGCTGTATCTACTACCCGGTGACGACCCTGCCGGCCTGGCTGCACCCCTTCGCCTGGGCATTGCCGTCGACCTATGTCTTCGAGGGCATGCGCGCGGTGATGTTCGAGGGCAATTTCCGCACCGACTATCTGCTCAGCGCCATCGGCCTCGACCTGGTCTATCTGGCGCTCGGCACCGGGGTCTTCTTCATCGCCTTCCGCGACGCCCGCCGCCGCGGCGCGCTCTTGCAGATGGGGGAATAGCGCCTGCCATCGATCCCGGTCGATCTGCGCCACTGGCCGCGCGCCTTCGTCTGGGCGGCATTGCTGGTGCCGTCCGTGGCGATCGGGGTCTACGCGCTGCGCTACTGGAGCGGCGATCCGGCGCTCTTGCCCTATGAGCTGCGGGTCAATCTGTTGCACAACCCGCCGGCCTTCATCCTGCATACGAGCTTCGGCGGCCTCGCCCTGTTGCTGGCGCCGTGGCAGTTCGTCGGTTGGCTGCGCCGCAAGCACCCGGCGATCCATCGCTGGACTGGCCGTGCCTATGTCGGCTGCGCCCTGATCTCGGGCGTCGCCGCCTACCCGGTCGCGCTCGGCACGATCGCCGGGCCGATCGCCTCGGCCGGGTTCGCGCTGATGGCGACCGCCTGGCTCGGCACGACGCTGGTCGCCTGGCGCGCGGTTCGACAGCGCCGCTATGCCGCCCATCGGCGCTGGATGATCCGCAGCTTTACCCTGGCCTTGTCGGCGGTGACGCTGCGCATCGCGCTGCTCGTGCCGATGCAGTTACAGCTTGATTTCATGCCGGTTTACCGGGTGACGTCCTGGGCGAGCTGGATCCTCAATCTGCTGCTCGCCGAGCTGTGGCTGCGGTGGACCGCGCCATCGCCCGCTCAGCTCGTCGCTACCGCGCCGTCGCAAGGAGCGGCCGGCGGCGCGACGCGCTCCCACACTTCGAATGAGCGCGCATAGGTGCGCGACAGGACCGCCCGACCGGAATACCCGGTAAACCCGAACCGCCCCGTTTTCTGCCGCGGCCACGCTGATCGTGTAGTCGGTCCCGTTCTCCGGCTCGTAAAGCGTGCCGCGCCAGCTGCCGTTCTGCCATTCGAGGCGGTCGAGCACGGTGGCACCGCAGAGCGCGCGCGCCTGAAGGCCGGCCACCGGATTGTTGGCGTCGGTCGGCGGCAGGTCACCAAGCGCGACGATCCGCCCGCACATGCGGTCGCCGCACGCGCCAATCGTCACGACCATGCCGGTGCGCACCGCCCGATACTGGCCGGTGATGTCGGGTCCCAAGGGCGCTGCCGGCGCCGTCGCCGGCAGCATTGCGAGCAGAGCGAGGACCGGCAACCACCGGTGGTAGGACATGGCCGGCTCCTTCTCCGTGAACGCGATGCGCACATCCCGCCTGCGCATCGTGACGAATTGATGGCACAACAACATTAACGGGGTTGGTGCGGCGGCGCCGCATCAGGCGGCCACTGACCCCGGCGTCTGCGGGTGGCGAGTAGAAAACTCTCCACCGCAAAGGACGCGAAAGATGCACGGTCGACGTGAAGGTACCGTGCGTCGTTGTCCCTTTCGAATCCTCTTCGTCCTTTGCGGTGAAGAGTTACTTTTTGTTACGCAGATCGTAAGGACCGAGCATCTTTTCGCCGCTCACAACGCGAAAGACCGGGATCTTTTGCTACCTCCAAATGTTTCACTAGATCGATGGCGCACGCGCGCTGCTCGGTCGAGCCGGAGGTATCCGTGAAAATTATAGTGATGATCGGGCTGGCGGCGGCGTCTCTACTGGCGGTTCTGTCGCTGCCGGTCCAGGGGCAGACGGCAAATCCGCAGACCGCCTGTCGCGGCGTCTATCTGCTCGGCGAAACGGTGCCGGCCGGCTGCCAATCGGCACGCAAAGGCGGGCCGCCGGAATACCGGCGGTGGGGTGGCGACGGGCATGGCACGACATCGGCGACGCCGCCTCCCGACAATCGCCGACCCTCCGACTACGGGCTCTACCATTTTGGCGGGCACAACGCACTGTACGGGTTCGGGCGCTAGAGAACTCTTCACCGCCCGCTGCCCCATCCTCAGGCGCTTGGCCCGCTGATCCCGGCATCGGCAAAGGTCGCCATGCCGGAATGGCACGCCGCGGCCGCCTTCAAGAGCGCCAAGGCCAGCGTCGCGCCCGAGGCTTCGCCGAGCCGCATCCCGAGATCGAGGAGTGGGCGCTGGCCGATCCGTTCGAGCAACAGGCGATGCCCCGGCTCGGCCGAGACATGTCCGGCGACGCAATGATCCAGCGCCCTTGGGTCGGCGGCGTAGAGCACCGCGGCCGCCGCGCCGGCCGAGAACCCGTCGAGCACGACCGGGACCCGCCCCATGCGCGCCGCCAGGATCGCGCCGACCATCGCGGCGAATTCGAGCCCGCCCAGACGGCGCAGCGTCTCGAGCGGGTCGCCCGCTTTATTTTCAGTCCCTGGCCGATGACGGGCAACCGCGGCGGCGACGACCGCGCGCTTTTGTTCCAGCGCGGCGCCGATGACCCCGGTGCCGGGCCCGGTCCACTCGGCCGCCTCGCCGCCAAAGAGCGCGAGGCACAGCGCCGCCGCGACCGTCGTGTTGGCGATCCCCATCTCGCCGATCGCCAGCGCGTCGATCCCCGGCTCGACCGCCATCATGCCGTAGGCGATGGCGCGGGCGCATTCTTCTTCGGTCATCGCCGGCCCGTCGACGATGTCGCCGGTCGGGGTGTCGAGGCTCATCTCATAGACCCTGAGATCGGCGTCGATGACCCGGCACAGCTGATTGACCGCCGCCCCGCCGGCGATGAAATTCTGCACCATCTGCGCGGTCACCGCAGCGGGATAGGCCGAGACGCCGCGCGACGCGACGCCGTGATTGCCGGCGAAGACGACCGTGCGCGGATGCTCGATCCGCGGCGGGTGCCGTCCCTGCCAGGTAGCGAGCCAGCCGGCCAGCTCCTCGATCCGGCCAAGCGCCCCGGCGGGCTTGGTCAACTGGCGTTCGCGGGTCGCCGCCGCGCTGCCGGCTTCGAGATCGGGCCCGGGCAGATGTGCCAGGAGTGCGCGGATCTCGTCGAGACTGGCGGCCGGGTCGGGCACGGCGTCACGTTACCCGGCCGTGATGGTCGGCCAGCACCTGGGCGATCACCCGAGTGATCCGTCGCCCGGTCGGCAAATGCAGGAATTCGTTGGGCCCATGCGCGTTGGAATGCGGCCCGAGCACGCCGGTCACGACAAATTGCGCCGCAGGAAAGCGCTCGCCCAGCATCGCCATGAACGGGATGCTGCCGCCCTCGCCCATATAGGCCGGGGGCGCGCCGAACGCCGCCTCGGAGGCGCGCGCCAGCGAGGCGCCGAGCCAGGGCGCCAGCGCCGGTGCGTTCCACCCGGCGGAGGCCGCTTGCGGCGTGAAGGCGACGCGAGCGCCGCTCGGCGGGTCCGCTTCAAAGAGCTTTTGCAGCGTTGCGCCGGCGGCCTCGGCATCGAGTGTCGGCGGCAGGCGCAGGCTCAGCTTGGCGCTCGAATGGGGCAGCAGCACATTGCCGGCATCGCCCGGTTGCGGCAGCCCGTCGATGCCGATGACCGCGAGCTGCGGCCGCCACGTGCGGTTGAGCACCAGCTCGGTCAGATCGTCCGACATCGGTCTGGTGCCAGGCACGAACGGGAATTTCGTGTAAACGGCGTCGCCGAGCGCGGCCGCGGCGCGCTTCGCCTGGTCGAGCCGCTCGGCCGGGATCTGGGCATAAAGCGAGGCGGGAATGATCCCGCCGGTCGCCTCGTCCTCGAGGCGCGACAGCAGCTGCCGCAGAATGCGGAAGCTCGACGGCACGACCCCCGACGCATCGCCCGAATGGACGCCCTCCTCGAGCACCTCGACCCTCAACGTGCCGGCTGCGATGCCGCGCAACGAGGTCGTCATCCAAAGTTGCTCGTAGTTCCCGCATCCCGAATCGAGACAGATCACCAGCGAGGGGCGGCCGATCCGTCCGGCGAGATGATCGATGTAAAAGGGCAGGTCATAGCTGCCGGACTCTTCGCAGGCTTCGATGACGATGACACAGCGAGCATGCGGCACCCCCTGCCCATGCAAGGCCGCCAAGGCGGTCAGCGCGCCGAACATCGCATAGCCGTCATCGGCGCCGCCGCGGCCGTAGAGGCTGTCGCCGTCGAGCCGCGGGGTCCACGGCCCATAGCCCTCGGCCCAGCCGACCATCTCGGGCTGCTTGTCGAGGTGGCCGTAGAGCAGCACGGTATCGCTGTTAGTCCCGGGGCCGACGCCCGGCACCTCGATCAGCATCAGCGGCGTGCGCCCGGGCAGGCGGACGATCTCGAGCGTCGCGCCCGGCAACAGCGCGACCTGCTCGCGCGCCCAGCCCTCGAACAGCCGCACCGCCTCGTCCATATAGCCGTGCGCCGCCCAATCCGCGTCGAACGCCGGCGATTTGTTGGGGATCTTGATGTATTCGACCAGGGTCGGGACGATCGCGTCGCCCCAGCACTGGTCGACGAAATTCCCGAGCTTCTTGGTATCCAGCATAGGACGAGCCCCCGATTGCGGCCGGACCATGCTATCACCGGTGCGCAATCCGGCGCCACGCGCGCCGTGCCGCCCAAGCGAAAGCGCCGGCCGGTGATCCTCGTCTTCGGCTCGATCAATATCGATTTGCTGGTGCCGGTGCCGCTCCTGCCGCAGCCCGGCGAGACGGTGCTCGGCGGCGACTATGCGCTGCTGCCCGGTGGCAAGGGCGCCAACCAGGCTTTGGCGGCATGCCGCGCCGGGGCCGCGGTCACGATGGCGGGCGCGGTCGGCGACGATTCCTTCGCCGGCCTCGCGCTTCAATCGTTGCGCCGCGACGGCGTCGATCTCGGTCTGGTGCAGCACGTCGATCGGCCAACCGGCTGCGCCGCGATCATGGTTGGCGCAGAGGGAGAAAACCTGATCGCGGTGGCGTCAGGTGCCAATTGCACCGCCGCCGCGGCAAGCGTCCCCGATTCGATGCTCGGCCCCGAGACGATCGTGGCGTGCCAGATGGAAGTGCCGGCGGTGGAGAACTGGGCGCTCATCCGCCGCGCCCGCGCCGCCGGTGCCCGCGTGGTCCTCAACCTTGCACCGGCCGCGCCCATCGATCCGGCGCTCTTCACCGAGATCGACATTCTCGTCGCCAACGAGGGCGAGGCCGCCGCCCTCGGCGCCGACCCGGCGGCGCTCGCACGCCGCTTGCGGCAGTCCCTCGTCGTGACAAGCGGCAGCGCGGGGTCGAGCGCCTTCCTCGCCGATGGCGGGCGTATCGACACTCCGGCGCTGGTGATCGAGCCGATTGATACGACGGGCGCCGGCGACACCTTTGTCGGGGTGTTGGCGGCGGGGCTCGACCGCCGGCTCGCGCTGACCGCGGCGTTGCGCCAGGCCAGCGCAGCCGCCGGGCTTGCCTGCCTCGCACACGGCGCGCAAGCCGCGATGCCCGACCGTGCCGCGATCGAGGCGGCCGTCGCTCGCTTGCCGGGTTGAAAGCCTGCTCCTCTTGTGTTCCTTTTGCCGCTGCGGCTGATAAAATCGCCGCGATAAGAGTGCCTGCGGCCTCCGTTGGCCGCCAACAGGGCATCTGAACGGGAGGGGACAAGATGACGACAGCCGAAATTTCCCCCACCGGCCTATCCGACGCCGAGCACAGTGCGCAACTGCGGCGCGCCGTCGTCGCCAGCACGGTCGGAACAGTGATCGAGGCCTACGATTTCCTGCTCTACGGCCTGGTGGCGCCGCTCGCCTTAGCGAAATTGTACTTCCCCGCTTCCGATCCGCTGGTCGCCACGTTGCAGGCCTTCGCGATCTATGCCTCCGGCTTTGTCATCCGCCCGGTCGGCGCCGCGATCTTCGGACATTACGGCGACCGCATCGGCCGCAAGGCGACGCTGATCACGACGCTGCTATTGACCGGGCTGTCGACTTTCGCCGTCGGCTTCGTGCCAAGCTACGCGACGATCGGCATCTGGGGCGCGGTTATCCTGACCGTGCTGCGTTTGATCCAGGGCATCGGCGTCGGTGGTGAATGGGGTGGCGCGGTGCTGCTGTCGATGGAATGGGCGCGGACCAGCGCGCATCGCGGCTTCATCGCCTCATGGCCACAATGGGGCGGCCCGTTCGGGCTGTTTCTGGCGAATTTGGCGGTGCTCGCGTTCAGCGCTATGTCGGGCGATCAATTTCTCGATTGGGGATGGCGCGTGCCGTTCTGGCTCTCGATCATCATGGTCGGGATCGGACTGTATATCCGCCTCGGGATCCTCGAAACCCCTGTCTTTACGCAGTTGGTCGAGCAGAACCGCATCGAACGCGCGCCGGTCCTCGAGGTCATCAAACGGCAGCCGAAAGAGATCATCCTGACGGCGCTGGTACGGACCGGCCAGCAGTCGCCGTTCTACATCTTTACCGCCTTCGTTTTCAGCTACGGGACGACCGTGTCGCACAGTTCGCGCAATCTGCTGCTGACCGCGCTGCTGGTCGCCACCGCGATATCGGCGGTAACGATCCCGCTCTTCGGGCATCTGTCGGATCGTTTCGGCCGCAGGCGGATCACGCTGATCGGCGCGGTCGCGATCGCTGTGTGGGGCTTTGTCTATTTCGCGCTGATGAACACCGCGATCCCCGCCTGGGTATTCCTGGCGATCGCGCTGTCGTTGATCGCGCACGACATGATGTGGGGGCCACAGGGGGCATTGATCGCCGAATGCTTCGCGCCGCGGCTGCGCTACAGCGGCTTTTCGCTCGGCTTCCATCTCGCCTCGATCACCGCGGGTGGCCCGGCGCCATTGATCGCGACGGCTCTGCTCGCCTGGACCGGGTCGGGTTATGTGATCGCGCTCTACATCCTGTTTTGCGCGATCGTCACAATCGTGTCGACGCTCTTTCTGCCGGATCTCACGAACCGCGACATCTCGCAAGAGGCCTACGGCGCCGTGCCGGAGCGCGCCGGTGGAGCCTAGGCTAGCCGCCGCCGGGCCGACAGTGCTCGCGGAACTCGGCGAGCACATCGAGATAGAGCTGGCGCTTGAACGGCACGATCAGGTCGGGCAGCCGCTCGGGCGCGACCCATTCCCAGGCGTCGAACTCGGGATGCTCGGTGGCGGCGGGGTCGATATCGCCATCCTCGCCGGCAAAGCGCATCGCGAACCATTTCTGCCGCTGGCCGCGATAGCGCCCGCCCCACATGCCGCCGAACCGTTTCCACAGCTCTTCAGGCACGTCGTAATGCAGCCATCCCTGGCTTTCGGCGAGGATGGCGGCGTTGTCGGTGCCGACCTCCTCCTTCAGCTCGCGGATCGCCGCCTGGCGCGGGGTCTCGCCCGGGTCGATGCCGCCCTGCGGCATCTGCCAAGCCGCCAGCCCGGCCGGCATGTCGATGCGGCGTCCGACGAAAACGTTGCCCTCAGGGTTGAGCAGCATGATCCCGACCGCCGGGCGATAGAGCGCCCGCTCACTGTCGGGCAGCGTCACCCTGGCCATCCCGAAGGCGAGCGCGGCGCGGCCGGTACCGTACTCAATTCACGACACGGCCGTTGAACAGCGCGATGCCACGCAGCATGTCGACCGCCCGGGCGAGTTGATAATCATCGGCGGTCCCCATGATCGAGGGGTCGACCGTGCTCTTCTCGGCCGCGCTCTCGCTCTTGTCGTCCTTCTTGTCGCCCGCCGCGGCGCTCTTGTCGTCCTTCTTGTCGGCCGACGGGCGCTCGATCTTGGCGGCTTCGACGACGATGTCCGGGTCGATGCCCTTGGCCTGGATCGAGCGGCCCGAGGGCGTGTAGTAGCGCGCCGTGGTCAGCCGCATCGCGCCATGCCCGGCGAGCGGGATGATCGTCTGCAACCGCTGGCCGCCTTCGCGCCGGGGCGGGCGTTGTAGCGCTGCGCGTCATCCGAGCGGCGGCCCCGGGTCGACACGATTTCGCCCTTGTCGAGAAACGCGTCGGAAACCGCCACCGCCTGATCGAGCAGCCCGCCCGGGTTGTTGCGCAGATCGAGGATCACCCCGATCAACTTGTTGTCGGCCTGCTGCTTGAGGTTCTTCAATGCGTTGGCGAGGCCGACATCGGTTTGCTCGTTGAACGAGGTGATGCGGATGTAGCCGATGTTCTTGCTTTCGATATGCGAGCGGACCGACTGGATCTTGATGATCGCGCGGGTGAGCTTGACGTCGAACGGCTCGCGTCCCTCGCGGCGGATCGTCAGGTTGATGTCGCTGTTTACCGGCCCGCGCATCCGGTCGACCGCCTCGGGAAGGGTGAGGCCCTGCACCGGGGTGCCGTCGAGATGGGTGATCAGGTCCCCGGGTTTGAGGCCGGCATGCGCCGCCGGCGTATCGTCGATGGGCGAGACCACTTTGACGAGCCCATTCTCCATCGACACTTCGATGCCCAGCCCGCCGAACTCACCGCGAGTCTGGACCTTCATGTCGTTGAAGTTCTTGGAATTGAGATAGTTGGAATGCGGATCGAGCGAGGTCAGCATGCCGTTGATCGCGCCCTCGATCAGCGTCTCGTCGCTGACATCGTCGACATAATCCGCCCGGACGAGCTCGAAAACGTCGCCGAACAGGTCGAGCTGCTTATACGAATCCGAGGTGTTCGACGGAGCAGCGCCGACATCCTGGTGCAACGTAAACAGAAAGACCGCTCCGGCAGCCGCCGCGATCAGCCCCAATCGCTTCATTCACGCACCTTTTGGTCCCCGTCTGGTTCGTTGCGCCCCGCGGCGCCGGGCGCCAGCCACGGTTGGGGATCGACCGGGCGGCCGTCGCGGCGCAACTCGAAATACAGCGCGCCGCCGGAACCCTCCGGCATGGCGCCCACCGGCTCGCCTGCCAAAACCCATTGATCGGCGTTGACGTCGATCCGTCCCGGCCCGGCGAGCAATGAATAATACAGGCCGCCATGTCGGATGATCAAGACGAGCCCGAGATTGCGAAACGGCCCGGCATAAATGACGCGGCCATCAAACGGCGCGACGGCAACGGCGCCCGGGAATGCGGCAAGGCCGAGGCCCTGGTTTGCTGTCGCCCCAGCCTCTCTTGCGGCGTCGCCGAAGCGCCGGGCGATCGTGCCGGAGATTGGAAGCACCAGGACGGAATGGGGCGGATCAAAGGCGTGCAGCTGATGCGGCCGGGTAGGGTCGGCGGCTTCTGCGGTCAGCGTGCTGGCTTTGTTCTTAGGGAGCGCCGCGCGGGCGCGGGTGAGCACCTCCTTGTCGCGGATCTCGGTGGCGGCATCGGCTCGCTTGATCAAATCGCCGATATCACCCGCCTCACGCCCAAGCTTGGCGACCCGCACCGCGGCGCCGCTGTCCTCCGCCAGGATTCGGCGGGTCAGATCGAGGCGGTGCGCAGTCAGCTCGGCGAGCTGCCCGCGATCCCCTTCGCGCGTTTGACGCGCGCTCGCGAGCTCGCCGTTTTTGCTGGCGATCTGCGCGCGCAGCACCGCAATCCGCCCGATTTCACCCGCCAGCGCGCGAGCCTCGGCCCGCAACCCGGGGAGGGTGTCTTGCAGCAACATCTCGCCGCGGATGCGCTCGATTGCCGCAGCGGGAGCATAGGCCGGCCGTTCCGGCGGGTCGCGGGCGAGATAGGCGAGCGTCCCGAGCAGGCGTGCCTGCTCGGCGCGGCTCTCGTCGAGGCCGCGCTGCCGCCCCTCCGCGTCGCGGCTGAGAAGGCCAATGGTGTGTTCGAGCACCGCAATCGCCCGCTCGTGCTGCTGCGCGTCGCGCGCGGCGGCGATGCATTCCTGGCGCACCGCGGCGAGTTCGCCCCCACCTGGAGTCGTCTTCGCCGGCGCCACGGTCGCCGGACCCGCGCTTGCCAGAACGGCAGCGGCCAGGACGGCGAGCGCCGCCCTGGCGGCGTCCAGCGCGGCGTCACTCAGCCGCACGCCTCTGATCCGAGGCGATCAGCGAATGCCCGGTCATCGCCGCAGGCTTGGGCAGGCCGAGGATATCGAGCAGCGTCGGCGCGACATCGGCGAGCCGCCCGTTATCGACCCGCGCGACCGCACCGGGCGGGTTGGCGATGATGAACGGCACGGGGTTCAGCGTATGCGCGGTATGCGGCTCGCCGGTCTGCGGATCGCGCATCACCTCGGCGTTGCCGTGGTCGGCGGTGATGAC
>WNEZ01012027.1_pt1 | contig 11743 bp, 15 predicted proteins | sample 5400521 | NCBI WGS metagenome assembly WNEZ01 (sample SAMN13153339, study PRJNA577476) | soil metagenome | isolation source: 120 cm saprolite under Douglas fir tree site 2 hole 1 replicate 1 | place: USA:California | collected 2015-04-18
AACCAGTTCCCCATGAAGATCCGCTCCATGGTCGGGCTGATTCCATTGTTCGCCGTGGAAACGCTAGAGCAAGACGTGCTGGACAAGCTTCCGGACTTCAAGAAACGCCTGGAATGGTTCATCGAAAATCGTCCGGACCTGACGGCGAACCTGGCCTGCATGAGCACCGAGGGCATGGGCGACCGCAGGCTGCTGTCCATCGCCGATGCTGACCAGCTCCGAAGCATTCTCAAGTTCATGTTGGACGAGCGCGAGTTCCTGTCGCCCTACGGCATTCGTGCCCTGTCGCAGTTCCACCGTGACAATCCTTACAGACTTACGGCCCAAGGTACGGAGCACCGCGTCGACTATGAGCCCGGGGAGTCTTCGACCGGGCTATTCGGCGGCAACTCGAATTGGCGCGGACCCATCTGGTTCCCGGTGAATTATTTGCTGGTCGAATCGCTACAAAAGTTCCATCACTACTTCGGTGACGACTTTAGAGTGGAGTTCCCCACCGGATCGGGAAAAATGATGACTCTGTGGGAGGTCGCGGGAGAACTGTCGCGCCGCATGACCAACATATTCCTTCAGGACGAGAGCGGCCGCCGACCTGTGTTCGGGAACCTCGAAAAGTTCCAGACAGACCCACACTGGCGTTATTTGGTCCTCTTTCACGAATACTTCCACGGCGACTCCGGAGCCGGCGTAGGCGCCAGCCATCAGACCGGATGGACCGGCGTAGTCACCAAGTTAATGCAACAGAGCGGCGAGTCCCGCGAACGTTCTCGTCAGCGAAAGAAAACGGAACCAGCACTTGCCTCTGTTGCGGCAGACTGAATTTATAAGGAGAAGTGGAAATGAAAGCGATCAGTGTATTCCCTGGGAAACCCAACAGTGTCCACGTGGCCGATTTGCCAAAGCCGTCGCTGGATCAAGTTCCAAACGGCCGCGGCGTACTGGTAAAAGTTCTGCGCGTCGGCGTTGACGGAACCGATAAAGAAATCAACGCCGCCGAATACGGCGCAGCGCCTCCCGGATTCGATTTTCTGGTCATCGGCCACGAAGGTTTCGGCCAGGTGGAAGCTGTAGGGCCGAATGTCACCGAAGTGAAGGCCGGCGACTACGTCGTTGCCACCGTGCGCCGCCCCGGCAAAAGCATTTACGACTTGATCGGAACCAATGACATGACCACCGACGACACTTACTACGAACGCGGAATCAACCTGCGCCACGGTTACCTGACGGAGCATTACGTCGATGACGTCGAGTTTATCGTCAAAGTGCCGAAGGGACTCAAGCATGTCGGCGTATTGCTGGAGCCCACTACGGTGGTGGAAAAAGGAATCCACCAGGCTTACGAGATCCAGCGCCGGCTCAAAGTGTGGCGCCCCCGCAAAGCCGCAGTCATGGGTGCCGGAACCATCGGTCTACTCGCCACCCTCGTTCTCCGACTGAAAGGTCTGGACGTGACTACGTTCGGGCGCACTCCGAAACCGTACCTTAACTCGGATCTGATCGAAGAGCTCGGAGCGCGATACCTCTCGACAAAAGATATCGCGATCACCGACGCGGCCAAGGAATATGGCCCTTTCGACATCGTCTTCGAAGGTACCGGAAACTCCAGCGTTGTCTTTGACAGCATGCAGGCCCTGGGAAAGAACGGAGTCCTTGTGCTCGCCAGCGTCACCGGCGGAGACAAGATGATCCAAATCCCCGCGGACCGGATCAATCTTGAATTTGTTCTGGGCAACAAGGTGATGGTCGGAACCGTCAACGCCAATCGCGAATACTTTGAAATGGGTGTCGGGGACATGGCCCAGGCGGAGGCGGAATACCCCGGCTGGCTTAGCAAGCTTCTGACCGACCCGGTGAAGGGCCTGGAAAACTACAGCGAGCTGTTCAGCAAGCTCACGTCGCCGAATGGCGCCATCAAGGTGTTCTGCGAAGTAGCGTAGCGGGTGAATCACCAGGAGCAAGCGTAGGGGGTAGACGCTCTCGCCCGCCCAGCGGCGCGCAGCTTGGCGTCGACCGATCGACGTCCCGGTTTGCCGGACCTCACCTGAGCCGCTGAATCTCCTGCAGATTCGTGGGCACGTGTTCGCTCCAGTATTGAAAGAGATCGGGCTGCTCCTGCAATTTCACCTGGATAGCTGTGATTTCTTCCGGAGAAAAATAGTTCCGCAGTTTTTGTTGAAGTTTGCCGGAAGGGATATGGGTGTAGACCCAGGTGCGATAGGTCTTCAGGCCGTCCCCGTAGCCGCGATGAATCGCTTCGAGATCTGCCCCACGTTCGAACTTCACGGTGTACCGTCGGGATATCAATCGGATCAAGCTCAGGCGTCGGATGCGATTTCCGCGGCTCAGCGAGACAACATGCGCGAGCTCGTGAGCGAAGATCGCACAAATGCCGTCGGATGGCGGTGGACGCAGAAAAAGGGCCGGGTTGACGTCCACGAAGTAACGCATCGGCATAAATACCAGGAAGCGAGACAAACTGAAGCGGGTCCGAAAGTAGTCGGACTGGCTGCGAAATGCACGGACGCGGAGTTCGATGTGAGTTAGCTCTGGGAAGGACGACCTGCGGACCTTGAGTATGATTGGGCCTGATACGGCAATCGCGTCATTGGCTTCTCCGCCCGTAACCATCGCAGGATGACCGGCCGTCGGACAATCGGCAGCCCGTGCACCAGGGCTCGACTGACACTGAACTGAGAGAGTCGCGAGAATGAGCCCCAAAAATGCGATCACAACCTGCGAACTGGCGCGCAGCGGGCCGCGCCGCCAGATCATTCCGGGTACCTCTCCGCCAAGTGGCGATACTCGCGTGTCGCGTTGAACAGGTTGGCCACAGAGGCTGGCCGGAAACCCCGCGCTCGGTTGAGGTCTCCAATTTCAAAAGCGATCCGCCATTGTCGGAACAATACCCGGTAGGCTTCGAGCAGACTGAGCTTGGGGTCGTAGATGTGCGTCGCTTCCGAGGTCACGCCATTCAACTCAACGATCTTGATGTTGCGGCCCGCCATGAAGTCTTGCCGCGAAGGAACAAGAATATCAAAGCGACCGAAGAAGAAGCCATCGAAGGTCTTCGCTATTTGGTCGATGACTTCTTCCAGTACGGGAGTGATGGTTTCGCCCCCGTCAAGGAAGATGGCACCCCGGCAATGGGTGCCGATCTCAACCAGTTGGACACTCTCTCCTACCGCCGGTACCTCGTGAGTCCGATCCGAATTCTTACGCAGGTAGAAGTCTGACATACAAACCGCGCGGTCATCCGCGAGGATCAACTCTTCCAACGTACATTTTCCATCACCGAGAAGAACGGGCATTCTCTTCTCAGTCACGGAGAAAACTCGGCCCCTCTCGCTATCTGGGTAGCGATAGTAAAAGATCCCATACTCCTCACCGGGGACATATTCTTGTAAGATCGCCGGGAACGACGAGCGCGTCAGATATTCGCACAACTGTTCCGGCGAGCGAACGATCGCCACCCCCGAGCCACGCTGCCCAGCATCCGGTTTCAATACGACCGGAAACTGCAGCCCATGTTGCCGCATGAATTCCTCGGCCTCGGCAACGCGTTCACTGGGTACTCCGGACGCCAGAAGAGTGGAACACGGAAGCCACGGAGCGGCGCCTTTCAGATGGTCCAGAATCTGATGCTTGGACTCGCCCACGAATCCGCCCGCTGGAATCGCCGGGTTGGCCGCCGTAAACAACGTCCAACTTCGGAACCTGATTCCGAGATAAGCGATGTAAGCGACCACCGGGGGATAAAACAAGTAAGGGGGCCAGAACTCCCAGCGATATAGGCGTTTCCACCAGCCCACGAAATTGCGGCGTCTGCGATTCACGGCTGCGCTGAACGAAGTCCTTGGCCGAAGAGAATCGAGTTCGATTGCGAGGGGCATAATTTCAAACTGCCGACCTGCTGACACCCTTGACAGCCGGGTCAGGACAGTCAGCTCTCTGAATCTCTATCGGTTGAATCTGAGCCATTGTGCAGGGACTGCCCCGGAAATGCCCCATTTGTATCTGGCCAGGCGTGACCAGAACTTCGCTATAACTCAGCGTTTTCACGTCGTCCCGGTGGACGCACAAACTGAATGGCCCTGGGCCGCCCGCGTGAGACGCGTGAAGTCTTCGCAGCCACGGTGCCGAGCCGGCATCAAGTTCGTGCTGAGCATCGCGGCATGCTGCACCACGTAAACTCTCGGCCTGACTGTCCGAAAGGCTCGAGGAAAACCAGTGGCGGGGGTGCCAACCATGAGTTTGGAACACGATCTGCGATGAATCCCAGCCCCACTCAACGATCGCCCGCTCTGAAGGAAACACTCCTACGAGTCGAAACGGCTGAATTCCCTCCAGGTTCAAAGCACCGAACGCTGCTTGCAGCCCGGCTAGCGAAGACCCACTTGCGAGGATAGGAATGATTGCCCCTCTGCTTCGAACCTTGCTGTCCAGCGCGCGTTGAACGATGCAGTTTTGATTCAGCAATGCGAGAGTGATGCCATGTTGATTGGCGGCAATCCAGGTGCCGCCCGCCCCGTCACTGGGATACATGGCCGTCGTGCCATTGAGTTGGTGAATCTCCGGAAGCTCTCCCGCGCCGCGTGCGATTCTTTCGTCGCGATTCATCGCAAGCAGGTAGTCGTTGGTACGCGTTATGACACTCAGAGTGCACATAAGCCCAGCGGGTCGCGGTCCCTACGATTCCGTGTTGGCCGAAAACGTCGGCACACGCCGATCGCGCTCTTGCCCAGCAGCCACGGGGCAAATAATACCAGGGCCGTTATGAGCCAGGGCAGCAACCTCTGATGGCCCGACGATGTCTTGGGAATGAATCGCCAGATGGCAAATATCGCTGAGACCCAGACAGCCGAACAGACGGCGGTAGTCTTGGCAAACAGCCGCACCGGAAGCCGCAGAGCACCGGCAGCCACATAGAGAGGTAGGCGGCTCCCGGGAATCGCGCGGCTCATGACCAAAGCCAGCGATCCATGCCTGGAAAACCAAACTTCAGCTCTGACGAGCGACTCGGGTCTTAGGTACTTCTGCAGCCAGCGCGACTGTGCCGTGCGCCGCCCGAAACTTGAGCCCAACCCGTACAATCCCATGTCTCCCAGCCAGATACCCAGGAACGTGGTCAGAATTCCGATCCGCGGGTCCAGGGCCCCGCTGGCCGACACGCTCGCAGCCAGCAAAGTTGCGCCGTCTTCGTAAACGAATGTTGCTAAGAAGATGGACAGCGCTAGCGCGGCTTGTGTCTCCGGAAGTGAGCGAGAGAAAAGCATCGTCGGCTACCCTCGCTCCGCCGCTTCAGTTTGCAGGTGTTTCAACGTCGAGGGAGCGATGCCAAATTCATACGGCAGTTTCACTCCCGCTCCGGCACACAGGAGTCTGAGAATGGCGTAGTGGTGGATGGCGTGTCCGACACAGAACATGACTTCCCGAGCCAGGTTTGACTCTACGGCTTCCGTCTCGGTTTCGCCGTAACCAACGCTGTACGTCACAGCACACTCACGTTGAAGAACTTCGGGAGAAAGACCTCCAAGTTCATCGATCAGGCCTTCGGTGACAAGACGTGCACACGTTACAGAGTTCTCCAGTTGTGGATTCCGACGCCGCTGATCGTAATTGACCTGGCCAGTGCGAATTCCTTCCGCCAGACAGAGAAAGTGATCGAGCACGTGCCGATAGTGCGCACCCAGAGACGACCCCGGCTCTCCTTCGGCTGGCCCCTCAAGGGGGCGAGCATAAGTTTCATCGCCGACGCGATCCAGAAAGATGCACCCTTGCTGCAGAACATTAGTAACCGCGTTGTTCAGCGATCGTCTCATCATGTCAGAACCTTTTCCCGAATACCGGAATTTGAATGCGGTGCAAGAACAGACCGATGGCACTGGTTACGAAAACCGTGATTGCCAGAATGAAGAGGAGTCCCTTGTCCCCCTGCACCTCTATCCCCAGGAAGGTCAGGTGGCTAACGATAGCTCCGCCGGTAGCCGCCATCGCTAGAACTGCCCCAGCCCAAACGAATCGCGGTGTCAGCAACAGCACGGCGGCGATCAACTCCATAATTCCTGACCCAATACGTCCCGAGACCTCGATGGTGCTGATCGGCGTGAACGGAAAGTAGCCGTGGATAAAGGTCCCCAGTTTGGTAAAGATGTAAACCGACTCCGGCGCCGCCGTGAACTTGAAGAAGAGCGTCTGCAGCAAGATGATCGCCGCGACAACTCTGCAGGCCCAACTAAAGACCAGGACTGTCTTGGTCGTTGGGCGACTCATGGTTGAGATGACTTGGGTGCTCATGATGCGCTCCTTCACAGATCCGTGGTGTTTTGCTGTTGAGTTCGAATCTAGGCGTAAGACTCACCAAGGCGGCGGAAGTGACAGGAAACCGGTCAGATTCTAAGAGGAATGTGTCTCTGAACCTCTGTGTCACGTTTCTAACTGTCGCGCATCTCACGGTAAGGTTTGCGCCGGGAAGTGGCGGGTCGGGATTACTACTCGCAGCGTCACTCCTGGTCTGGAGGCGAAATGGGGGAGCGGATATCATGAGCGCAACGCCCTTGCAGAGCCCCATCTCCTCGTTACCATCAGTTCGGTCCGACCACCCCCAAGAAACCGAAATTCGTTGGCCACTTAACCTCAGGCAGGGCCCGTACCAGGCCCGACTTGCATCGTTCGAGGCAGATCGCCAGGCTGCGTTCCACTTGCGATTCCTGGTTTTCAACCTGGAGTTGAATGAGGGACTAGAGGCCGCCTACGCGACTGGACAAGACACTGATGAGTTCGATAGCGTCTGTGACCACCTGATTGTGGAGCATGCTCCCACCGGCAAGATTGTCGGAACCTATCGGTTGCAGACAGGCGCGATGGCTTCGGCAAATGCAGGCTTCTACAGTGAGCGTGAATTCGATTTCTCACCTTACAAACGAATGGGCAACTCCGTGATCGAATTGGGGCGCGCCTGTGTACACCGCGATCATCGCTCCTCCGACGTGCTTTATCTGCTGTGGCGTGGAATCGCCCAGTACGCCATAGATCATGGCGGCCGGTATCTGATCGGTTGTTCTTCGCTGACCTCGCAAGACCCGGCTCACGGCACAGCGGTCTATGAGGCCATGCGGCAGCACTTGGTAAATCCCCAGATGCGAACCACACCGCAGCCCGCCTTCGCAATGCCTCTGATATCCCCAGAGAGCGCAAGCGACAAGATCCCAAGATTGTTGCGTGCGTATTTGGCGGTGGGGGCAAAGATTTGTGGCCCACCGGCCATCGATCGGGAGTTTAAGACAATCGACTTCCTTACGATCCTGGACCTGGAAACCCTGCATCCTCGCGTGCACGCCCGCTTCCTGAAGGCTTGAAGGCATCCAGCTTTCCGCGCTGCCTCCTTAGTTTGGGGAGCCAGATCCTCTTGCCCCTTCGATCCTGTTCAGTGAGTGATTAAGTGTTCGTGGGTCAATACTCAGCAAGCGACTCGCTCCTTTTTGCAGAAGTTCTCCGTGAATGGTGATCGGTTCGGCTATGAATTCGCGCAGAGCATCGCGTTTCAGTGCAAATCCGTCAGGGCCCACCAGCAGAAACTGTTCGCGCCCGTCGGTCGTAACCCCGTCGGTAGTAATAAATATCGGCGGAATGCCTCCGCTCAGACATCGTGCCGCGCAGTCACGGTGAACCTTCCCTTGGCCGGGATTCATGACGCCCAGGTAGCACTTGCTGTCGACGATCTCGCCAGTTACCGTCACCGTTCCCAGGTCGCCATCGTTCCGCCGTCACGATAGATCAGCTGGCCCTGCAGACGGACCTGTTTGCCGTCGAAGGCAGCCACAAGGTCATCAGCTCCATGTTTCCCGGGCGCGACCAGCAGATAGCGCGAATATTTCTCTTGTTGCCCGACCTCTCCCGGACGCTCGACCAACAATGTTGGGAAAGGTCGCGTCTCGACAACTCCCTCAAAGCTGCGCACTTTTCCGTATTCGAAGGCCGAATCAGCAAACGGCTTTTGTCCGATAACCAACACCAGGGCCGCGGTCAACGCAAGCAGGCCAAGCACAATAATGACCTTTCGCACAAAACCAGCCAGAGCGGTGGGCGCCTTCGGCAGATAACCTACGTAGAAGTCGTTCATCGCGGTACCAGCCAGAGCGGTGGGCGCCTTCGGCAGATAACCTACGTAGAAGTCGTTCATCGCGGTCGCGTCTCCGTGGATTTAACTTGGGCAGACTCAATTTGGGCGGGCTGGACAAACGTTCCGGGCGGGTTGGGACGCGGATGCACGAAGACAGATCCTTCGACAACTTTGACTCGGAAAGTGGGGACCTTTTCCTTGAACGGCGGCGGGGCCGCCCCCGACTCCGGCTGGTACTGGTAGCCATGCCACGGGCAGGTCACGCAGCCGTCGATGATGCGTCCTTCCCCTAGCGGTCCGTTCTGATGTTGGCAAGCATTGGAAATTGCAGAGACCTTGCCATCGTAGCGAAAGACCGCCACGCGCTCTCCGGAAAGCGATACGATGGTCCGAAACGCAGCCGCGAGATGAAGCGAAAGCACTGTAGCCACACCCACGATCAGGGCAAAAGCCAGCATGGGACTCGTCTCTGATTGCAACGCCCCCAGGGTCACATGCGCGACCAGCAGCGCGTAAGCCACATACACCAGCATGTGCAACCGCTTCCACGTGGGTGCGGAGAGATTCCGCAGCCAGAAATCGTGGCTCGTGGCAGCCATCAGGAAGAGAATAATCAGTGCAAAGAATCCCAGAGCCTGAAAGGGAAAATCAGCGACACTGCCGTACCGCGGGTTGCTGATGAAGAGACTGACGAGTGGGTTCGCGTTACCCAGCGCGTGAAACTGAATCAGCGCAAACCCTCCATGCGCTAGGCCCAACAGAAAGGTTGTGACGCCCAGGTGCCGGCGGTTGTAGAGCAGTGGAAGAAAGCGACGATCCAAGCGACTCAAAGGGCCGATACACAGCACGACGTTCAGCAGCAGGAATGCAGCCGTCCCCAGCGCGCGGATCAATATCGTCTCCGCTGTCGCCCTTGGATTGCGCCAAGCGCCCACGCCGACGAAAATCCCCAGGTACAGCGCCAGCAATGACAGAAGTGTGAGGTCATACACCCGCTTCTGCCGATTCCAACCGATCGCGCCATATTGAACGCTCATGGCAACTTCTCCACGGCGGCAGTGTCAAATACAGTTTGGTGAGCCGGGCTGAACAAGACCAAATGGCCGGCACCCTTCTCATTCAACGGAAGAAGAAAAGCCCTGCCCGTGCTAAAGGCGCCCACGAGTTGCGCGTCCCCAGGCAGGACGTTCCCCTGCGGTGCGTCGGTGGCCCAATAAAGCAGCAAGTCCGGCCCGTTCAACTCTTGCCCCGGCTGCAGAACGACATAGATCGCTTGAGGACGATCCGGCTTGCTATAGAACCTTGACCGAATCGAATGCTTCTGCCACAAGTTGCTCGATTCCTTCACCACGTTCCTGGTGTCCGGTACATCGGCAGCATTTGCAATGGGGCCCAGGCGGGGGTGCCTCGCTCCGAGCCCGATCAAGAGGATCGCAGGCAACACAAACGCCAGCGCAACAAATGCGCGGCGATGGACGGCTCTGAGTGGCTGAATCATGGCTTACTCGACAACCGGTGTGGGTTCTTTTCTACAGGAGGCTCCAATATCCCTCGCCTCCAGCGGCTAAGGAACATCGGCCAGAACGCGGCGACGCCAGGCAGAATCAGCACTCGAAAGCCAATACCAGATCCGTGGGCTTCGGCATCCAGGCGCTGAACTCCTAACCACACGAATGCCACCGCAAACACCAACCCAAGGCTGGCGTACACCGCCAGGGTGTAAACAATCGCTTTGGCGAGGGTCTCAAGCATCTTTACCATAGACCGGGATTACAGATCCGTTGACGTCCTGGCCAGTTTCGCCGGCGAGCCAGACTACCAACCCGGCGACCGTGGCCGGCTGCACCCACTTGCTGACATCCGCGTTCGGAATCGCTTTGCGATTAGCGGGGGTATCCATCGTGCGGGGCAAGATCACGTTTGCGGTCAGTCCTGCGTCCTTGTTTTCGAGCGCCACAGTTCTGAGGTCCCCAAGCCACCGTTGGCTCCGGTTACGAGTACAACCTTGCCCTTCATCGACGCTCCGATCTCGCTGGCCATCAGATTCCGACAGGCCTGAAAAGTTACGAACTTCGATTGAAGAGCAAGTCGGAATGCCAGCACTAGGATGGATTTGAAAGAGAAGCTGCCTCTCGCACACAAATAGCTTCTTCAACAGAATTCGCAGGAAGAGTACTTGTGTGGATGAGTGCTTCCAAAGCAGTCGCAATCATCGTCCAGCGCAGGTCGGCATAGTTGATCTACGCGTCCAGCGACAGCATCATCGGGGCTGACCCCTGCCTACTGCTGCCTGCCTTGCAAGGTACTGACAGCCCGTCGTGATCCTCTAAGGAGTCTTTGACCCGGCTTACCGGACCCAGATCGGACCCACATTTGGAGAGAGTTGCCCCATTCAGACTATCTTGTCGAACGAGGAGCGGAGCCGCCCACGAAGACTCTATCAATCAAAACAAGCTCGTTTTGTCGAGACTAATCCACAACTGAAACTTTACTTCCGAATAGCCCGTCATCCGCGCACAATGCTGGCTCAAGCACTGTGGAGCTTTCAACTTCCCGCACGCAGACTCAGAGGGACTTGCGCACACTTCTGGATTGCCCGTCCTACCGCCAAGTATCAAAGGCTGGTAGCAGGATCATGTGGTCATTCGTGAGCCCGCATGCGTTGGCGAGCTGCGTAGGCTGCGACCTTGAGGCGGTTCCCGCATAATTGCATGCTGCACCAGCGTCGCGTTCCCTTTTTGCTGGTGTCATGAAAGTGCAGAACACACTGATCACACTTGCGGACGCGGCTGCGATCCACGTTGGCGAACAACGTCGCCGTGCTGTGCGCCAGCGGGGCAAACAAGTCTTCGGGTTGGCGCGGTTCGAACCACAGCTCCGTCGCGGTCGCGCTTTCCGTTGCCTTCAGCCGGGTACGCATGGGATGGTCCGTCATGAGTCTATTTAGCTCGTCTACAGTGGAGTGATGAACTGCACCACCACGTTCCCAGGCAAGGATTTCCTTCCTCAGCTTCTCCCGCAGTTCACGCACGGCTTCCAAGGTGCGCTGAACTCGGGCCGATTTTCCCCATTTTTGCTGAAGATCCGCCACGTCGCGAGCGCTGAGTAGCTCAGCTGCCTGAAACCAGCGCAAGAGCGCGCTGAAATCAGGGAGCAACTCCATGGGTTCGCCGTTCTGGACGGGACGCGTGTTCAGTAAATCCAGAGCCAACTGGTTACCGACGAAGAGGAACCCGTCTCTCCAGTCGGAATTGTGAATTGTGCTAACCCGGCTCATATTTCGACCTCAATAAATTATAACACCTATAATGAATCTTTTTATCGGTTAGTTAATCTGATGTTAGGAATGTGCAAAACGTTGCTGAAAGGGCGCCCTCATCACGGGTCGCCCCACCAAATCTTCTGAGGAGACACGCTATGAACAGATATCAGTATGCCGTCGTCGACGACTCCAAGATTTTTTATCGTGAAGCCGGTCCGAAAACTGCACCAACAATTCTCTTACTGCATGGTTTCCCCACGTCGTCGCACATGTTCCGCGACCTCATTCCGGCCCTGGCTGACCGCTATCATGTGGTCGCACCCGATCTGCCGGGCTTCGGCTTCTCGGACGCACCCGACCGC
>WNEZ01015482.1_pt1 | contig 11741 bp, 14 predicted proteins | sample 5400521 | NCBI WGS metagenome assembly WNEZ01 (sample SAMN13153339, study PRJNA577476) | soil metagenome | isolation source: 120 cm saprolite under Douglas fir tree site 2 hole 1 replicate 1 | place: USA:California | collected 2015-04-18
CGCGCGGCGTCGGACATCGCCGCCGCGAGCGTCGATCCCGCCGACGACCTCTACGGCTCGGCCGACTACAAGCGCGAGATGGTCGCGGTGTTCGTGCGCCGCGCGCTGCGGATCGCCGCGTCCCGGGCGCGCGGCGCCGAGCCAGCGGAGCGGTTTCCCCACGCCGTGGTCGCGTGAGGATGGCGTCGTGAAGATCCACGTGGTCGTCAACGGCCGAGCCCGCGACCTCGACGTGGCCTCGCACGCGCTGCTGCTCGACGTGCTGCGCGACGGCCTCGATCTGAAGGGCGCCAAGCGCTCGTGCGATACCCAGGTGTGCGGTGCCTGCACGGTGCTGGTCGACGGCCTTGCCGTGAGTGCCTGCACCTATCTGGCGGTCGAGGCCGACGGGCGCTCGGTTCTAACCGTCGAGGGCCTGGCCGATGGCGATGCTCTCCATCCGCTCCAGCGCGCGTTCGTCGACGCGGGCGCCGTGCAGTGCGGCTTCTGCACGTCGGGCATGCTGCTCACGGCGCGCGCGATGCTCGCCGAGAACGCGAAGCCGACCCGCGAGGACGTCCTGCACTACCTGCGTGGCAGTCTCTGTCGCTGCACGGGTTACCGGAAGATCGTCGAGGCGGTCCTGGCCGCCGCGGACACCGCGCGGTGAGCGCGCGGCCGCTACGCGTCGTCGGGCACCCCGTGCCCCGTGTCGACGCGCTCGAGAAGGTCACCGGCCGCGCGCGCTACGTGACTGACCTGGCGCTGCCGGGCATGGCTCACGCGAAGGTGCTCCGCTCGCCATACGCCCACGCGCGGGTCCGGCGCGTGGACCTCACGCGAGCCCGCGAGCTGCCCGGTATCTTCGCGGCGCTCGGCGGAGCCGATCTCACCTGGTGCGACCCCTACTACGGGCCGGCCTATCGTGATCGGCCGGTGCTCGCGATCGACGTCGCGCGCTACGAGGGCGAGCCCGTGGCGGCGGTCGCGGCCGTCGACGAAGCGACAGCCGAAGAGGCGCTCGAGCTCATCGACGTCGACTACGTGCCGCTCCCGGCGGTGATGACGCTCGAGGAGGCGCTGGCGCCGGGCGCCCCGCTCGTGCACGTCGGGCAGCCGCCGGCCGGCCACTTCGCGGACCTCTCCACCTTGCGCCCGCGGCCGGGTACGAACATTTGCCACCAGTTTCACTTCGCGCGCGGCGACGCGGCCGCAGCGTTCGGTAGCGCCGACGTCGTCGTCGAGGACGCGTACCGGTTTCCGCCGGTGCAGCACGTGGCGCTCGAGCCCCACGCCGTACTGGCCGCCTGGGACGAGACCGGCGCCCTGACCCTCTGGGCCTCGACCCAGAACCCGTACTCGGTACGCGTCGAGCTGGCGAAGATGTTCGACGTCCCGCTCGCGCGAATCCGCGTCGTTGTCCCGCACCTGGGCGGCGGCTTCGGCAGCAAGACCTACGCGAAGCTCGAGCCCTTGGCGGCGACCCTGGCGCGCGCGGCCGCCCGGCCGGTGCGCCTGGCGGCTTCGGTGCCGGAAGCGTTCCAGACGGTGCGCCGCTGCGCGTCTCGCGTCGCCGTGCGCGTCGGCTTCCGGCGCGACGGCACGCTCGTGGCCGTCGCGTGCGACGCCGACTACGACGTCGGCGCCTACGCGGACATCGGGCCGCGTGTCGTTCAGAAGGGCACCTACACGGCGACCGGCCCATATCGCGTCCCGCACGTGCGGCTCGAGGCTCGCGCCGTCTACACCAACACGACGCCGGGCGGCGCGTTTCGGGGGTTCGGCGTGCCGCAGCTCGCGTGGGCGCTCGAGTCGCTCTTCGACGTGGCGGCGGATCGGCTCGATCGCGATCCGGTCGACCTGCGGCGCCAGAACTTCCTGGCCCACGGCGAGGAGTTCGCGCCCGACGACACGCCGATCGACGGCAAGCTCGAGGAGAGCCTGAGCCGCGCCGCCGAGGCGATCGGCTGGACTCGGACGGGTGCCGCCGATCGCGGGCGCGGCGTGGCGGCGATGCTCAAGGCCTCGGTCGCGCCGAGCGTGTCGCAGGCGATCGTGCGTCTGCACGCCGACGGCAGCGTCACGGTGCTCGCGAGCGCCGTCGAGATGGGGCAGGGGACGCGGACCGTGCTCGCGCAAATCGCCGCGGAGGTCCTGAGCGTGCCGCTGGCCCGGGTGACCGTCGTCCAGCCCGACACCGCAGTGACGCCCTACGATCAGACAACGAGCTCGAGCCGGTCGACCGCGATGACCGGTCGCGCGGTGCAGGTCGCGTCGGAAGACGTGCGCGACCAGCTGCTCGAGGTCGTGGCGCAGAACCTTGACATCGCCACGCGAGATCTCGCCCTCGCAGACGGCGCGGTCGTGGCTGCGTCGCGGCGCCTCACGTACGCGGAGGCACTGGCGCTCCGGTTCGGAATGTCCGGCGGCGAGCTGATCGGCCGCGGCGTGATCGCACCCGGTCGCACCGCGGCGCCGCTGGGCGGCAGCACGCCGTTCTGGGAAATGGCGGTGGGCGCCGCCGAGGTGAGCGTGGACGAGGAGACGGGCGCGGTGCGGGTCGAGCGCTACGTCTCGGTCGCCGACGTGGGCCGGGCGATCAATCCGCTCCTGCTCGAGGGCCAGGACGAGGGCGGCGTCGTGCAGGGGCTCGGCCACACGCTGCTCGAGGAGATGCTCTACGCGGACGGCCACCTGCTGAACGGCACCTTGCTCGTCTATCGAGTGCCGCGCGCCGACGACGCGCCGCCGGAGCTCGAGTGCCGCTTCGTGGAGAACGCCGACGGCAGCGGCCCGTTCGGCGCCAAGGGCGCGGGCGAGGGTAGTCTCATCCCGGTGAGCCCGGCCGTCGCCAACGCGCTCGCGCGGCTCACCGGCGTTCGGCTCCGCGACTTGCCGCTCACGCCGGAGCGCGTCTGGCGCGCGCTCCGGGCCCGCCCACCGCGCGCGTGAGTGCGCCGGCTACGGCAGCGCCCGGTACACCTCTGTCTCGAACTTCCCGAACAGGTCGATCGCCGTGTCGTCATAGAACGGGAGAACCTGGGAGAAGAAGACGCCCGAGACCCGCTTTGTGCGATCGATCCAGAAGTAGGTGTTGGCCAGGCCGCCCCACGCGAGACTGCCGGCCGCGCGTCCGGTCGGCGCCTCTTGGGTGTTGATCAGGAAGCTCAGACCCCAACCCTTCCGCATCCCCGGGAACCAATCGACGTCGTTGGACAGCCCGGGCGCCGCCGTCTTCATGACGGGAATGTCGAGCGGAGCGATGTGGTTCTGCGCCATGAGGTCGACGGTCTCGCGGCGCAGCACCTGAGCGCCGTTCAGGCTGCCGCCCTGCATGATCATCTGCGTGAAGGTCAGATAGTCGCGCGCGGTGCCGTAGAGCCCGCCGCCGCCCATGAGGAACTCGGGATCCTCCGGCAGCGCGAACTCGATCGGCGCGAGCGCGCCCTGCGCGTCGCGCTGGTGCACGGTCGCGAGCCGGGCGCGCTGGGACGGCGAGATCTTGAACGCGGTGTCCCTCATGCCGAGGGGGCCGAAGATGTTGTCCTCGAAATGGCGGTCGAGCTTCTGGCCGCTCACCGTCTCGACCATCTTGCCGATCCAGTCGATGTTGATCCCGTATTCCCAACGGTCACCCGGATCGAACAGCAGTGGAGTGGTCAGCGCGGCGTTCGTGCACGTGGTGATGCCCGGCGTACCGGTGGCGCTCTGGTACTGAGCGATCTCCGGCCGCCAGATCTCGTAGGCGAAGCCCGCGGTGTGCGTGAGAAGGTGCCGGAGCGTGATCGGACGCTTGGGCGCCCGAAGGCGCGGCTTGCCGGCGGCGTCGAACCCCTCGAGCACTGTGGCCGCCGAGAGACCGGAGACCACGTCACTGGCCGGGCGCTCGAGGCTCAGCTTTCCCCGTTCGACCAGCTGCATGGCGGCGGTCGCCGTGATGGCCTTGGTCATCGACGCGATCCAGACGACCGAGTCGAGGGTCATCGGGGCGTCCTTGCCGAGCTCGCGCTTGCCGAAGGCACCCTCGTATAACGTTCCCTTGGCAGTGGCGGCGACCGCCACGATGCCGGGCATGGCTTTCGACTCGACGGCCTGACTGAAGAGCTTGTCGATGGACGCGATGTTCGGCATGTCACCCTCCCCCTGCCGCGCTGCGGCGAGACGGAATCCCGCGAGGCCTTCCGCGCGTCGAAATCCGCGGAGGACTGTAACGATGGCAAGGCAGATTTCAGTAGCGTTGGTGGTCTTCGCCCTGGCACTCGGGCTCGCGGGCCCGGTCGCGCCGACCGGCGCTGAAGAGCAAATCATTCGCGTCGACGGGCTCGTGCAGTGGATCGGCGGCCAGCAGATGATCGTGCAGGCGGACACGGGGCTAAGCGTCGACGTCGATCTCGCGAGCGTGCGGCAGGACGAGTACGCCGGGCTTGGCGTGCGAGATCGGGTTGCGGTCACCGGTATGGTCTCGCCCGACGGTCGGCGTCTCATCGGCACCTCGATCGTGAGAAGCCCGCGGGCCCGGTAGGCCCCGGCGCCCCGACGGATGGGCGCCCCCCGCGACCGCGCTCGCCTGCGCGCACGGTGTAGACTGTGCGCGCCATGGCGACCGAACGAGATCTCTGCTTCACGCCCGCCGTCGAGCTCCTGAAGCTCTATCGAGCTCGCCGCGTCTCGCCGTTCGAAGTCATGCAGGCGATCCTCGCGAGGATCGACGCCGTGAACCCGGACGTGAACGCGATCATCACCCTGGTGCGTGAGGACGCGCTGCGCGATGCGCGCCGCGCGACCGCCGCTCTCCGGCGTGGCGCCGCCCTTCCGCCCCTCTTCGGCGTACCGGTCGGCATCAAGGACGTCACATCGCGACGAAAGGCTGGCGAGTCGCGTGGACGCCCGATCTCGGCGGGCTGATGACGATCGACGACGAGGTGCGAGGCGTGTTCGAGCGCGCGGTCGTGATGGTCGCTCGCCACGCGGACAAGCTTCCCGAGCACCGCGCCGTGCTCCAGGAAGGGCTGGTGGAGAACACCGAGCAGGGGCTGGCGCTCACGTCGAGCGACGTGGCTCGAGGCGAGCTCCTCCGCAAGCGCCAGTGGCAACGCGTGCGTGAATTCCTGGCCCTGCGCGACCTGCTGATCGCGCCGACGTCGGCCACGCCGCCGTTCCCGATCGGAGAGCCCCATGCGGTCGAGATCAACGGCCGCCCCGTGGGCCGGATGATGCAGCGCTCCTATCTCACCTACGCGTTCTCGGTGGTCGGCCTGCCGGCCATCTCGAGCCCGTGCGGCTTCACGAGCCAGGGGCTGCCGGTGGGCCTGCAGATCGTCGGCCGGCGGCGCGGTGAGGCGGCGGTGCTGCGCGCGGCGGCGGCCTTCGAGGCGGCTCAGCCCTGGGCGGCCCACGTGCCGCCGATCGTCCGGCGCGCACGCTGACGAGGACCTCTCGAGCGGACCGCGGTCCGCCGACTCAGGAGGAACCGATGGGAACGAATCGCCGGATCAACGTCGCGTCGGGGCGATCGCTCGAGAAGCTGGCGCACTACTCGCGAGCTTTGCGGGTCGGCGACATGGTGCTTCAGTCGGGCACGACGGCGATCGATCGACAGGGCAACGTGCGTGGAGTCGACGACGTCGCCAAGCAGGTCGAGACCATCATGACCATCGCCGAGTGGAGCCTGGGCAAGGCGGGCGGCAAGCTCGCGGACGTGGTGCGGAGCCGCATCTACGTCACCGACATCCAGGTCGGCGACCGGGCAGCGCGGACTCTTGCTCGGTATCTTCGCGACGCGCGGCCGGCCGCCACGCTCGTCCAGGTCGACGGCCTGGCGCGCCCCGAGCAGCTGGTCGAGATCGAGCTCGACTTGGTCGACGGCGCCGGCGACGCCGCGCGCCGAATCTCGTCGGGCCGCGCGATCGAAGACGAGTACGCGTACTCGCGAGCCGTGCGCGTGGGCGACCGCGTGTTCGTCTCCGGGACTACCGCGCTCAGCGCCCGCGGTGTCGTCGAAGGCAAGGGCGACCTCTACCGCCAGACGCGGAACGCGATGGACACGATCTTCTCGGCCCTGGAGCAGACGGGCGCCACGCGTGAGGACATCGTCTACACCAAGACGTTTCTCACCGACCTCACTCGCAGTGCGGACTACACGCGCGCCTGGCTCGAGGCGCTAGGGGAGGTGCGGCCCACGTCGACGTTGCTCGGTATCCCGGCGCTCGTGCTCCCGGAGATGTTGATCGAGATCGAGGCCGAGGCGATCGTCGGTGCGTCGAAGACCCGCCGCGACATCTATACGCAGCAGCAGCGCGAGAAGCCGCGCGGCTACGCGCGGGCCGTGGAGGTCGGTGACTGGGTCTGGGTCAGCGGCTGCACGTCGATGAACGCGGGGGGCGAGCCACAGGCGCCGGGTGACTGGGCCGCGCAATCCGATCTATCGGTCGAGACCGCGCGCTGGGCGCTTGCGCAGGCCGGCGCCACCCTGGACGACGTCGTCCGCCGGCGGACCTTCACCGTCGACCGCGCCAGCATGAATCGGGCCCACGGCGAGGGCCCGGCCTGGTTCGCGAAGAGCTGCCCCGCGTCTCTCGGCTGCCGCATCGCCGGGCTCGCGCGGCCCGAGCTGCTCGTGGAGGTCGAAGTGGCGGCGGTCAAGGGCGCGCATGCGGGCATCGAGTGGGTCGGCCCCGACGCCGCCGACCCGCTGGACCGCGTCTAGGGGGACGGCTGGGCAAGCCATTCGGCCGACGAGCGGCGGTCGGCGCTCTCACAACTGTAAGACGAATCGCTGCTCGTTGACCTCTCGACCCCACTGAGTCCCCTTCTGTTGTTCCGCAACCCTGAAACCGTTCTTCTCGTAGAGGTGTCGTGCGGCGTTGAGGCCTTCAAAGGTCCACAGATAGACCCGTCTATAACCGCGACTTCGGCAGAAGCCGATTGCGGCATCCATCAGCTGAAGCGTTCGGCGCGATGGCTGCCATCGTTGCAAATGGCGTGCACTTGGGGGGGGGCCCGTCGAGGGCCCCCCAACTGGATCAATCGAACATCAGGACGGTGCGGGCGACCTCGCCGGCCTTCATCGCGCGAAACGCGTCGTTCACGTCCTCGAGCCGGCCACGCCGCGTGATCATCTCGTCCAGGCGGAGCAGGCCGCGCTGGTAGAAGTCGACGTACTTCGGCATGTCCACCTTGAAGCGGTTCGAGCCCATGCTGCAGCCCTGGATCCGCTTTTCGCGGAGAAACACGCTGCCCTCGAGCTCGAGCTTCTGGCCGACCGGGATCATGCCGATTATCGTGGCGGTGCCGCCCGGGCGGATGCACTCGAAGGCCTGCTCGGCGGCCTTCTTGAGGCCGATCGCTTCGAAGGCGTACTCGACGCCGCCGTTGGTCAGCTCACGGATGGCCTTGACCGGATCGCCTTTGGACGCGTCCACGGTGTGAGTCGCGCCGAGCTCTCGGGCCTGCGCGAGCTTCTTCTCGAAGACGTCGACGGCGATGATCATCCCGGCGCCCGCGATGCGCGCGCCCTGGATCACGGCCAGGCCGACGCCCCCGGCGCCGTACACCGCCACCGTCGCGCCCGCCTCGACGCGCGCCGTGTTGAGCACGGCGCCCACGCCGGTCGTCACGCCGCAGCCGATCAGCGCCCCGCGGTCGAGCGGCATGTCGTCGCGGACTTTGACGAGGCCGTTCTCGTGGACCAGCATTTTCTCGGCGTAGGCCGAGAGATTCGCGAACTGGTTCACCGGCGCGCCGTTCCAGGTGAGCTTCGGAGGCTCCTGAGGCGTGCGGACGGGCCGCGACTGGCAGAGATGGGTCCGACCGGTCAGGCAATAGGAGCAGTGCCCACAGAAGACGGAGAGACAGGCGATCACGTGATCGCCGGCCTTGAACTCCGTCACGTGCGGGCCGACCGCCTCGACGATGCCGGCGGCTTCGTGGCCGAGGATCGCGGGGGTCGGGAACTGGTAGTAGCCGTCGACGAAGTGCAGGTCGCTGTGGCACACACCGCTCGCGACCGTGCGGACGAGCACCTCGCGTCCGATGGGCTTCGCGATGTCGACGTTCTCGATCGTGAGCGGTTTCTGGGGACCGTGGAATACGGCGGCTTTCATGAACTGCTCCTTTCTAAGGCAGGAGGTCGCTGACGAGAATGCGGGCTCCTGGAGCAGCCAGGAGATCGACGAACGACGCGGCGCTCAGGACCTCCTTGCACCCTGTCGAAGGCCAGGCTCGACTCCGCGACCTCGACGACCAGCGCTGGTCTCGAGGGGTGCCGGCGGCTGTAGCTCCGACGAGCCCCGCGCGTGACCGCGACGTCGCGCTCGGGTTCCGATTCTTCGTCGAGCTCGATGGGACCTTGCGGGTCCAGCGCCGCGTGCGACCCGGATACGTCGCCATGAGGGGGAAACTACGTCAGGCGGCGCGGGACGTCAACGTGCCCGATCCGGGACGATGGGCGCGCGCCCTTACGACCGGCCTTCGGGCTCGCGATCGACCGCGCGGCCGGCCGCCGCCCAGCCGGTGAACCCGACCGCGAGGTGAGCGACGTTCGGGAACCCCATCTCGCGCAGCACGTCCGCGGCGAGCGCCGAGCGCTGACCGCCGGCGCAATACACGATGATGCGCTTCGTCGGGTCGATCTTGCCGGTGTGATAGTGCGAGGTCGGGTCGAGCCAGAACTCGAGCATCCCGCGCGGCACGTGGGTCGAGCCGGGAATGAACCCGAGCTTCCGCCGCTCACGGACGTCGCGGATGTCCACCACCTGGACGTCGCCGCGGGCCATCTCGGCCTCGACCTGCTCGACGGACAGATTCTCGATCCGCGTCTTCGCTTCCTCGACCATCTGCCCAACGGTTTTCCTCGGCTTCCACATAGGGGCTCCCTCAGTCCTGTATCGTCGCACCGCCGGCGAGATCCGGCAATGCGCTCGAGGCCGCGAACCGGCCGATGTCGTGCCGCGCGCGCTCGGTCAGGGCGTAGGTCGCGCGCTGGAGTCGCCGAAACCAACCGTAGACGTCGCGCTGGAGGATGCGCGGCGCGTTGGGCACGATCCCGCTTTCGCGCAGCGCCTTCAGGCTCGCCTGGCCACCGCGCTCGATGAGCATGGCGCAGCGCAGCGCTTCCTGTCGATATGCGGTGACGATCGGTGTCCGCGTGACGCCGCCGCGGTTCGGATCACCGACGCGCCGCGCGTGCTCACCGAGGAGGCGGGTCAGGCTGGCCACGCGCCGACGCGGCCGGTAGGGGACTGGATCCACGATCACCTCGACGCAGGCCGCCGAGCGCCCGGGCGCGACCATGATCAGGCCGAGCCCGAGCCGCCGACACAGGTCACGCACGTCACGCCGATGGACCGACCCGCGTCGAGCGCGGCGGCCCCGCGGTCGGCCGACCGCGAGATAGACGCGGTCCGTCAGCGCGAGCCGATCGACGCCCTGGAGCACGAGCGCCAGGCTGAAGGTGAGCTTGAGCTCGACGATCACCGGTGGCTCCTCGCCCCGCGTCGCGACGACGTCGCAGCCCCGGACCTCCGCCTTGACGTCGTAGCCCTGACCTTCGAGGAAGGCTTTCACAGCCGGATAGAGGTCGCTCTCGACGGGTGCGATGCCGCGTCGCCGCATCGCCGCGATTCTACGAGACCTTCATGGCCTGGCCGAACTTAATCCGGCGGCCGTCCACGAGCACCCGAATGATCCTCAGCGCACGGCCGGGAGCACCTTCTCGCCAAAGAGCCGCACGGTGCGGACAGGGTCGGTGGCCAGGCTGACGGAGAACATGAGCCGGCGCACGCCGGCCGCCTGCGCCGCTCGCACCTGCGCCAGACACTCCTCCGGGGTGCCGCAGATGGAGAGGCGGCGGCTCAGGTAGTCGAACAGCCCGAGCTCGGTGACGAGGGCAGCGTCGGCCTCGCCGGGGCGCGTGCTGTAGCGGCGGCGCAGCTCGCGGAGCGCCGCGCGATGCTCGGGCGGCACGCCGCGCCGGGCGAGATCGCCAGCGCCCATGACGTAGGCCGATACGAACGCGAGGATCGCGCCGATCTTGCGTCGCGACGCGTCGCCCTCGACGCTGCAGTCGAGGCACGCGATCTGCCAGATCTCGACCTCGTCCGGATTCCGCCGGGCCGCGCGGGCGGCCCGAACGACCGTGCCCTCGGACTCGACCACGTTGTCGGCGGCGAGCCCGTAGTTGATGAAGGCGCCGTCGGCGTGGGCCCCGGCGGTCTCGAGCGACCGCGGATGCGATGCCGCGAGAAAGACCGGGCTTGGGCGCTTCACCCACGGCAGGTGCGCGGTGCCGCCGCGGTGGGAAGCCGGCCGGGCTCGCAACAGTTCCTTGATGAACGTCACGCCTTCGGCGAGCTCGCTGGCCGGAAGGCTCGGCGCTCCGAGGTTGCGCGTGCCGCTGTGGCCCACGCCGATGCCCAGCACCGCGCGGCCGGGCGCCAGCAGATCGACCGACGCGATCGAGGCCGCGGCGACGGCGGGATGGCGCGTGACGAGGTTGGTCACGCAGACGGCGATCCGCGCGCGCCGCGTGTCGGCGGCCAGGAGCGTCGTCGCCACCCAGGGGTCCATCGCGATGCCGGGCGTGTCGGCGATACCGACCATGTCGTAGCCGAGGGTGTCCGCCGCCTCGGCCATCGCGCGCACGAGGGCGACGTCGTACGGCCAGAAGAAGAAGCCGATCTCCACGTCAGAGCTGCTCCTGGCGGGTCGGTGCGCTCGACGGCATGCGGACACGCGTCCACATGTTGACGACGAAGAGCAGCACGCCGCCGGCCTGTCCCAGACCACCGAGCGCGATCATTACGCGCAGAGCAGGCGAGTCCGAGTAGGCCGTGATCATCTCGGCGACCGCGCGCACGCCCGTCGCCAAGGTCATCACCCAGTAGACGGCCTCGGCCAACTCCGGGCGGTAGCGAGCGTCGTCGCGAGCCGGACGCGGGAACATCCAGGTCGCGACCCCCATCACGATCATGAGCATGAAGCCCACCAGCAGCAGGTGCACGTGCGCCGTGATGACCAGGCGCGGCGGGTGGGTCCCGACCAAGAACTGGCCGACGCTGACGTAGGAGCCGAGGAGTACGCCGGCGATCAGGAAGACAAAGCTCGTCTTGATGTATCGGCGGATCAACGGCGGCATGGGGTCGGCTGGTTCCTACTCGGCTTTGCTTTCTTGGAGCTCCCGCAGAACCTCCAGAGAAGGAACGACGAGACGGCCGTCTTCCTCGCGCACGAGCCCCTCCTCGAGCCACCGGCTCAGCACATGGATGGTCGTTTCCACCGTAGTGCCGCTCATGTCAGCGAGGGTCTGGCGGGTGAGGTGGAAGGGAAGCACGAGCCCGCCCTTTTTGCGCGTGCCTTCGCATTCGGCCAGACGGACGAGCCTAGCCAGAACCAGGCGGACGCGTCGCCTTCCATGAAGATGTAGTCGCGAGCCCGGTAGCGGTCCTCTCGAGCGACGGCGGCCAGAGCCAGGATCTCCTCGGTGGGAAGCGCGGCGAAGACAGTGCCGGCCTTGAAGAAATCGGCGATGGCTTCCGCCGGCATGCGCGGATGATAGCACTCCACTTGCGACCTGTATGATCGCCGTCATAACGTGATGGCTCGCGCGCCGGCATCCTCGGAGCGAGAGGGAGAATCCACCATGCACACGTCTCACGCCTCGTTCGCGAAAGGGCCCGCTACGCTGCTGTTCGTGGTCGCCGCGCTCGCGCCAGCTCTGGTCCTTGGTCAGCCGGCGCCGAGCCATCAGCATGCTCAGACCAAGC
>WNEZ01041325.1_pt1 | contig 11740 bp, 13 predicted proteins | sample 5400521 | NCBI WGS metagenome assembly WNEZ01 (sample SAMN13153339, study PRJNA577476) | soil metagenome | isolation source: 120 cm saprolite under Douglas fir tree site 2 hole 1 replicate 1 | place: USA:California | collected 2015-04-18
CCAAGCTCGTCGCCGACATCACCCCGTTGCCGAAAGGATATTCCGGGGCCATCAAGATCGTGAACGTCATCAGCCGGATCATTGGCGACACGGCTATTTTGAGTTACGACGCCAACGAAACCGAAACCATCTTCGGTCAGAATTTAAGGGCGCGTTATCACATCACCGACACCTGGCTCCGGCGCAACGGCCAATGGCAGATCATCGCCAGCCAGGCCCACCGCTATTATGAAGACCCGGCGATCAGCAAAGCCGACGGAAAAAATTTTCCGATTTTGTCGGTAGTTACGAACTCGCGCCCGGACAAACCCGAACCGTCACGTCTGAGAACGGAAAATTATTCATCGAACGCAACGGCAAAAAAGAAGAATTGTTCCCCGAGACGTCCGATTTGTTTTTCCGCAAAGGCGTCGAAGGCCGGATTCTATTCCGTTATGACTCCACCGGCAAAGTCGATGCCCTGATCGACAGACGAAACAACGAGGATGTGATTTGGCGTAAAATAAAATAGGCGGTTTCGTTTCACTTTTCCGCGTTTCAGCTTTCAGCTTTTCAGCGTTTTAGAAAGTCCCAGCATCGCGAAGGAGATGGCTTTGAGTTCCGCGGCCAGGGTCTTGGCCTGCTCCGCCATGAGTTCGACCAGCGGCGGCCGCACCGTCCGCCACGCCGGATCGTTCGCGTAAGTCACGATGGCCTGCTTCAACGCGCTGATCATCGGATACTTTTTGCCGAACAGATCGCGCACGACATTTAGCCTAGCTTGCTGCTCGTCGAGATCGGCTCTCCCTGCAGAGTTACCGCCAGTCCGGTCGCAGACTCGCCGCGGAGAGCTCCGGACTTCTGCGTAGAGCTTGTGAATTGCGGCCGGGTTGACGTTGGCGGTCGCGGAAATCGTGCCGGCGCCGCCATTCCGCATGCCGGCGAGCAGGAAAGATTCGCTGCCGACGAACACGTCGAACCCGGATTTGCCGAACGCGTCGAGGAAAGTCTTGGTGTTGTTCCAATCGCCTGAGCTGTCTTTCATCCCGGCGATTGCGTTCGGATACGACTTAAGCAGGCGCTCGACCAATCCCGTCGTAATGCCGACCACCGCGACCGGCGGGATGTGGTAGAGATAAATTTTCAGCCGCGCATCGCCCACGCGCTGCACGACTTCGCTGAAGTAACGGTAGAGACCTTCTTCGCTGACCCTCTTATAATAGAAAGGCGGCAGCATCAAGACACCCGCGCAACCATGCTTTACCGCCTGCGCTGTGAGCTTAACGGTCTCCGTGATCGAGCAACAGCCGGTGCCCGGCATCATGCGCGACGTATCGACCCCGGCGGCGACCAGCGCATCGAGCAGCATTGAACGCTCCTCGGCCGCCAGCGAGTTCGCCTCGCTGGTTGTGCCGAACACGGCGAGCCCGCAGTTCTGCGACAGCAACCATTTGCAATGGGCGATGAAACGTTCCTGATCCGGAGAAAGATCGGCTTTGAACGGGGTGAGAACGGGCGCCAGGACGCCGCGGATGGGTTGGGTCATGGTTTTTTCATGTTCATGCTCATGATCGTAATCGTTCCCTCCATTTATTCCCTTCTTCTTAGCGGCTTCATTGCTTCACGTTTTACCGATTCAACGTCTTTTCTTCACCCGCCGTGGCGGGCGAAAACGTTCGGAGTAGCGTGTTGCGTAGGCGGATCAACCCCCCTCGGGACGTGTGCGCAGCTTTTACGTTCTCAACTTCTTCTATGCTCGACATCAGCCACCCGCCGTGATGTTCATGAAAGTGGAGCCTCTCCAACACCCCAACCCAAACGCTATGAACAAATATATCGCGGAATTTATCGGCACATTCTTTCTCGTTCTTACTGTCGGCTGCACCGTCATCCCCGGCGCGGCAGGCGTCATCGCCCCGCTCGCGATCGGTGCCTCGCTCATGGTCATGGTCTTTGCTACCGGACACATCTCCGGGGGACATCTTAATCCCGCCGTCACACTCGCGGTCTTTCTGCGCGGCAAATGCCCGGCAAGCGATGTGATCCCATATTGGATCGCGCAAATCGCAGCCGGCGTGATCGCCGCCTTGGTCGCCGTCTTTCTTTGCGGCAAGAGCGGCACTCCGATGGAAATCACGAATGTTCCCGCGGCCTTCATCGCGGAGTTTTTCTTCACATTTGCGCTCGCCTTTGTTGTACTCAACGTCGCTACGGCCAAAGGCACAGCGAACAACTCCTTTTACGGGCTGGCCATCGGTATGACCGTGATGGTCGGTGCATTCGCGGTTGGCGCCATTTCGGGCGGGGCGTTCAATCCGGCAGTAGCCGTGGGCATCGGCGTGATGAAGCTGGTAAACCTGTCCCAAATTTGGATCCACGTTGTCGCGGATCTGGTCGGCGGAGCCATCGCCGCCTTCACTTTCAAGATCGTTAATCCCGGCGACGAATAACGATTGATCCTTTGCTTCGCCTTTTTCGCTTTCCACCGAACCAATAACCATTAACTCAGCGCAGCTGCCGCTGCGCGGGTAACTCCAGCAGGATCTCGGCGCCTTCGCGCGCCCCTTCGATCGCCATTGCCTTTCCGCTTTTCCTAACCAGCTCCCGCGCCTGCTCCACCATTCCATCGATCATGTCATCGTCATGGCTGGGATCGTGATGAAAAAGCAGAACCCTTTTCACATTCGCATCCAGCGCAAGCAGGACAACGCTGCTGAGCGAACTATGCCCCCACCCGATGTGTCCCTTGTATTCCTCGTCCGTATATTGCGCGTCCAGAATTGCCACTTCGCAATCCCGCAAGAACTCCACCATCTTGGCCCGTTCCGCGCCGGCAAAATCTCGCGCTTCGTTCCTATCGATTCCATTCTGCGCCGCAAGTTGCAGTTTGAGAGGCTCGTACGGTTCGTTGTCTGGCATGTATGCGATCGATCCGGCGCTGGTAAAGAGCCGATAGCCGGCGCAGATGCCCGGATGATTCGCAAACTTGGCCTCCACTCTCACCTTGCCGATGTGAAACTCCATGTCCTTAAGTTCTTCGATCGCAAGCTGACTTTGCAATTCATGCAAGCTCACCGGAAAAAAGGGCGTCTCCATCTGCGCGGCCAGGATCGTGCTCAGACCAGCACGCGCTCCTTCATAACCCAGGATCCGGATCAGATTCTTGCTGTTGTAGGCGGGGGGAAAGAACGGCAGACCCTGGATGTGATCCCAGTGCGTGTGTGTAATGAGAAGAGTCAGCTTTATCGTCTCTGGTCCCAGCTCCTTTTCCAGCGCAAGACCAAGACCACGAATCCCAGTGCCCGCATCGAGCACGATAATTTCGCCGTCTGCCCGCACTTCTACGCAGCTGGTGTTGCCTCCATACCGGTTCGTCGCCGGCCCCGGCACCGGGAGCGAGCCGCGCACGCCCCATAACCTTATCCGCGGCGGCGCCGAACCGAGTTCCTCAGGGGAAGCCGTCGCTCGTGGTCGTTTCGGAATCGGTGTTAGGAGTCGATCGATTGACTTCTGCAGGACTTCCCATGTAATCGGCTTGAGCAGAAACTCGTCCGCGCCGGCTTCCAGCGCGCTCGCGCGATCTACCGCATAATCGCGTCCCGACACCACGATGATCTTGGTCGGCTGGAGCTTTTGCCGGATGGTGCGACAAACTTGGAAACCATTCGACTTCGGCATCAGCAAGTCGCATAAAATAACTTCCGGCCGGTTCCGAAGAGCGAGTTCCACTCCGGAATCCCCATCTGCGGCCTCAAAAACTTTCCAATCTGCCCGCGCGAACAACTTGGCTATGGCCCGGCGGCCAGCCTCATCATCCTCAATGATCAAAACGCTTGGCATCAGGGTAGCGCGGATTCCATCCGTCCTTCGTTCGGCGCGATCTCGCGAAGCATGCGGCCAGACTAACTGACAACGCTAACGAACTGCGAGAAAATACGGACGCGCTGATTCTCTAATATCTCCGCCCCTGACTTCTGATCTCGGCCTGACGCCTTCTCCCCGATCCGCATCCCCAAGAAGTTTACCCGCCGTGGCGGGCAATTCCGAGTTTCAGCGTTTCCGTCTTTTCAGTTTCCCTCAGAGCAGAATGTCAAATGTTTAGATGTGACCCCGTTGTTTCCCCCAAGCTTTTTGCGAGTCGGTCTAGGGAAATCACGCCGCTCTGCGGCAAACCGAAAACCAGGGAACAAAATGGATGCGCTAGCGGGAGCGTAAGCCGGCGACTTGATTTTGGTGAAAATCAGTTCCCCTCGCTTAGTTTCTCCCCCAAAATGCCGACAGAAGCGGAATGGAATCCCGAGCAATTTTCCGGCGACGAATAGTGCGTAATCCGCGGGGCCGTTTGCTGTTGGCAGTTCTTCGACAGCAGTTCTATCTAGTCCCTTTAGCCGCGGAATCCGCTGGTTGGTTGCGTGAGCGAGCAGAGAGATCTATCGAACGCTACAAGCTCAACGACCATCCGCCTCTCTTACGCGCTCGATCGGAGGTTTGGAACCAATGCAAAGTGAAGATAGATGAAATGGAGAGAACCAATGCAAAGTGAAGATAGATGAAATGGAGACGCTATTGGCAAAGCAGCAAAAATCTGAATCTCCCACGCGAAAGGAACGGATTCGCAAGCTAGTGTCTGAACTAAAGGAGATGACCCGTCGAAGATCACAGTTTTCATCAGTAGCACACGGGTTTATCGACCAAGATCAGCGGGCTTGGGTAAAAAGATGCGCAGCCTAAATCGCAAAAGATCTCCAAGCCGCCCTCGCGCAATTCGCCGAAATCGCGAACGATTTAAAAAAATAGTTCGCGCTACTTCTCGATCTTGCCGGTCACTGACACGTAAAACGAGCTGCCCTTCTTCGCTCTTTCCGCAGTTCGAAGGACGTCCGGAAAGCACTTCACGAATTTCCACATTTGAGTCCAAAAAGGCAGATTGATCCAGCCAGGCTTCAAGAAGAAGATGGTATGTCCGGCCGATCTCCAGGCTGCGATTTCATGAGGGTTTTTTCTGATTCGTAGGTCGCCCGAAACGATCACCCAATCCTGCTCTTTCGCGAGATCAAGCATCCAAGCCTCATCCGTCGCGTTCGCGGCGAATTTCGCCTTGAGATGAACAACCTGATGATGCGGCTCAACTAAAACGTGTAAGCTCTTCGCCAGTTTCGGGGGCAGATTATTATCGAAGAAAAATCTCACGCTGCCGCGAGCGACTCTTCAAATTCGACAGCATCTTGTACTTCGTCATTCTGCACTTCATACCAACGCGCGACTTCATCGATCGACGAATTGGCTTTGACGCTCCTGGCAAGGGCCGTAGCAGGCACGCCGGATTTAACGACCGTTGGCTGGCCGAAGTTTCGCCGCGGATCAACGATAATTTGTCGTTCCTTTCCAAGCGGCCACCAAATGATGTCATCACCCGAGAACTCAAGCTCTTTCAAAAAATCCTGTACAATTCGCGAGAACTCGCGCTGGTGTGTAACCAAGTTTAACAACGCTTCGTCTGAATCTTCTTTCGCTTGCCTCAAGAGAATGTTTTTGCCGTCGGTTTCAATTCGTCTGGAGCAAAATGGATGAGTCGTCTTCAACTCCTGTTGCGCATTTGCGTGCGCTCGGCGCATCGTTCTCCAGCTGACTCCGAGGCGGATAAACGCGTCGACAAATCGGAGCTCGAGCAGGTCGCGAAAGCTCAATGCGAGTTTATTGTCTAAGGGTTTGATCTCGCCTTCCCACACTGCGGCCGAATGACGGACTGACATTCCGCTACGAAAATCGTAGCCTTTCAACCAGCGACGAATTTTTCCGGCTGAAACACGCGTAAGTCGCGCGGCCTCTGGGACAGTATAGAGTCCAGCGTTTAGAAGATTAGGTTCACGATCGTGCACCAGCGCCAATGAAGCCGCTAGTGTGCCTGAATGCAATCATTTCCCTAAAAGCGGCAGCGTTTTTTCGGAGTGGGCTCTTTCGGGTTGGCTGGAAAGAGAAACGGGGTCAGATCTAAACGACGCGAGCGAAAGCTCGCGGGCTGATTGGACGTTGAGGAGTTAGGCTCCCGCTAGTGCATCAAGTATGTGCCCGATTTGTAGATTGCCGCAGAGCGGCATGATTGAGATGTTGAACGCGGAAAAATGAAAAAGCGGAAACGAGAAGCTGAGAAATGAAATATCTAATAACGATTCTGACGCTTGCCGTTTGTGGCATCGGCGCGAACGGCACTGGCCTTGACCAAGCGCAAGCGCAGCAAACAGTTCTGACCACTGATCCTAATCTGCCGATTCCAAAATTGAGCTTCGATACCAACGGCGACCTGAAAATTACCGCGTCAGCGACGTCGTCCCCGAACGATTTCGATTTTTTGGTCGGGAAATGGAAGATGCATAATCGCCGGCTGAACAAGCGATTGGAAAACTGCAAAGACTGGACCGAGTTCGATTCGTGGGATGAAAATTCCAAAATCCTCAGCGGCACCGCGGACATGGACACCTATTCCACCACCGAGATGCCCGGCCAGGAAGGAAAACGATTCGAAGGCCTGACCGTGCGCCTGTTTAATCCGAAAACCAGGTTGTGGAGCTTATACTGGGTGGCCAGCAATGTCGGTGTCCTCGATCCGCCGGTGGTCGGTTCGTTTGAAAACAATGTGGGCCACTTTTTCTGCAAAGACACATTCAACGGTAAACCGATCATCATGATGTTCAGGTGGGACGCGCGCGACCCAGATCGACCGGTCTGGAGTCAGGCGTTTTCTCCGGACAACGGCAAAACCTGGGAATGGAACTGGTACAACGTCTCGGAGCGAATCAGGTAGCATCGAAACCGTTTGTTGGCGTTAAAGGATGAAGGGAATGATGCGCTTCACGCGCCGTCGATAAGCGGCGTACTCATTCGGGAATTTCTTTAACATGAGGTTTTCTTCGGAGCGCAGTTTTACCCAGAAGCTCACAATCACGAACGGGATCGCGATAATTCCAGCGATGTGTCCCAGCACGATCACCGTGGCGACGAACATGGTCAGTAATCCGGTATAAATTGGATGACGCACCAACGCATACGGCCCAGAGATAATCAGCTCGTGCCCTCCTTTTAATGTGACCACGCCGCTCCAGTTGCGTCCGAGCGTGAACCGCGCCCAGACACAAAAGGCCAAGCCAGCGATGCACAACCCGGCGCCGATCCACGCCAGCGCTTCAAGGCGTGGAATGACGCGATGGTTGAGCGGATCGGACAGGCGATGGCCTTTCGCCAGCAAGAACCAGCCGAGCAGTAGCGGTATTATATAACGCAATCGTTGCGCCCCGCTTTCCCGATAGACGCTCTTCTTGGTCGCGAACGCGGCCAGCAACCAGATGACAGCAAATAGTATCCAGCAAACGCTGATGATATTGAGGGCCAAAGGATAGGAGTGCAAAATTAAGAAGGAAGAAGCAAGAAATTAGGAAACCGAAAAGAAAACCGGAAACAAGAGGATAAGCAGTAATAAGTGATGGCTGACGAGATCCGGGGCCGGACTGCAAGAAGCGGGCTGCTTTTGGCAATATCCGGCGCGCAGCTCATCGTGCGCGGGCCGAGAGTTCACCATGAACGAACAAGTAATAAACCTGATTGTAAAGAGAACAGGGATCACCCAGGAGAACGCCGAGAAGGCGGTGCTCGTGGTGTTTGATTTCCTAAAAACGAAATTGCCGGCGCCGATCGCCAGCCAACTGGAACCATTCCTTACCGGTGGAACCGTAAACAGCGGGATTACCCAGCAAACGGGTGGTTTCGTGAAGGGCGAGGGAGTCTTCGCCGGGAAAAGTTAACCAGTAACGAATCAACGGCACGCTTGCCTGCTCCCTGCGCGACAGCGCCTCGGACTGGCAAGGGTGTCCGTCGATCTTGAGGTTCCATTTGGGACTGGAGCTGCCATTTATTTGAAACCAACGAAAAGGAACTTCATGACCTCGGAAATTTCTAGCCGCGCAGCATGTCTGGCGGAACTCATTTCCAATCCCAAATCCTTCTTCAACTGTCCAGATTTGCACGGCGGTTCGGGTTCGCCCGGAGATCGGAGATTGGAGATTGGAGATGGAAGATCGGAGCGGAGGGGAAGAAAACAAACCGCGCAGGCCGCGCGGTTGAAAATTAACCGGCGGCGTCGCGCGGCAGTTTTTTGATTTCGTTTAGCTAACTATTAGTCGCAGTAGACAACTCCGGGCTCGAAGTTGCAGCTCGGATCGAAGCCGTAGGCTGGATACCAGCAGCCATCATCGGCCAGGTAGTAATGGCAGCCACTGATCAGCACGATCGAGTAGGTCCGGAGCCACCAATCGCGCGGGTGAGTCCCGATCGAGAAGTGGACATCGGTGCGATCACGCGTGCCTTGGTGGAGAGACAGACGTTCGCTGGTTTGTTTGCCATTCCGAAAAACAGTGGTGGACAGATGTCAGCCATCTTTCCGTTTCCAAGCCAACATCATACCGTCTCGCACGGTCAGGCAGACATTTTCAACTCGCCGGTCGGATTGGACCAAACGGTTAAAGGCAACGATGGCGTGGTCATCCGGGTCGTTAGGATGGAGGACTTTGCCACTCCACAAGACGTTGTCGGCCACGATCAGTCCGCCCGGCTTGAGCAACGGGAGGCACGCCTCATAATAATTGGCGTAGTTGGACTTGTCGGCGTCGATGAAAACCACAGGTCCCAATCGGATCGTGATTTTGTCGCCGTGCGGGCTTTCCGCGAAGTAGCGTCGGGCAATCGCTTCGGCTTTTGGGTCGATTTCACACGTGATCAGACGACCGCCCTCAGGTAAACCTTCAGCCATCATCAGCGCGCTGTAGCCGGTGAACATTCCGAGCTCGAGAATGAGTCGGGCGCCGGTCAGACGGACCAGCATTTTGAGAAAACGACCTTCGATAAGGTCTACCTGCATCTCAGGCCGGTCCATCTCTCGGTAAGTTTCTTCCCGAAGACGAGTGTACAAATCGGTTTCGGGCTCGGTGTGATCACGAGCGAATTGCTCGACTGCAACATCGATGAATCGGTCCATAAATTTGAATCAAGCACTCCACAAATGCACGCCAAAGACCTTTTTTAGGCGGAAAACTGTCCTTCCACAGATTTCGCAGATTTACAGTTCGAAGACCGGTAAGAATCGGGGTCAGATCTTCACATTTGATATTTGCTTTGAATCGGGAATGAGTTGCAGGCACCCGAAGCCTGCGGGAGCGTTTTGCCTGAATGTTTCGACGCAGATCCGGACTGGTCATTTTGCTTTGTCTGATCGTTATTTCGTTCTTCGGGGTCCTGGCCTTCAGTGCATCGATGTTTCCGAAAGGCTATGACTGGCGCTACTGCGTAATTTCCAACCTTATTTCTCCACGCGATAATCCACAACACTACCGGATCGCTGCCTGTGGATTGATCCTGACCGGATTGTTCATGCTTCCATTCGCTCAACACCTGAACCGAGGCCTTGCCCCGGTAGCGAGCATTGGAGGGCGCATGGCCGGCGTCGCGTTCCTGTTAGGAATCGTTGCGCTCATCGCTGATTCCTTCGTGGTGCCACAACACGTCCATGCGACCTTATGCATCCGGCGGTTCCACGAGTTTCTCGCGCGATCATCGGCGGGATTCTTAGCAATCGGGATGTTGGGTGGCTGCTGGTGCGCGTGGAAAGGAAGTGGCCGCGCCTTGGCGCGATCATTGTTTTGGATCTGGTCGGCCGTGACTGTGCTACCACTGACGGGAGTAATTTGCAGTGAAGCTTTGCTCCTGGTCTCGCGGTTTTATCCGAGGTTCTCACACCCAATCAGGCACGCGCTTCGTCACTCGGTGTTTTGGCACCTTGGCTTTTGGGAATGGATCGGTGCCGTCGCGGTTTTTGTGTTTCTATGCGCGGCGACCTTTCTCATTCCAGCGCCAGAAGGTCTCCGGACCAGGGAGGTCAGATGAAGAAAAGTTCTCTTCCATCGGCAACCGCGAAACTCGCGACGGCGATTGTCGGCATTTGGAAACTCAGGTCGCGCGAAGATGTCGATGCGACCGGCAAAGTCCACATCGATCCGTTTCTCGGCCCCAACCCGCTCGGTATCCTTTGCTTTGGGAAAACGCATTTCTCAGCCCAGTTTATGAAGCGCGATCGTTCGGCGCAGGAAACGGTGCTGCAGCCAGTCCAGGCGAAAAATAACACTGCCCGTGTGAACGGATACGATGCTTACTTCGGCGTCTATAGCGTGGATGAAGTCAAAGGCACTCTCACCACGCGTCTGGAAGGCGCGATTTCTCTGGCCAATATTGGCGACACTTATGTCAGAAATGTGCGGGTGATGGGTGATGAACTAATCGTCCAACTACAGACCACCACGCTCGATGGCATACCGATAACGCGCACCAATACCTTTTCGCGAATAGGCTGAAACGGGAAACGGGGTCAGATCTAAACTCTAGCGCGGAACGGGGGCCCAGCTTGCCACTCCCAATGTCGTCAGCACGATTTCCACCGCGAGTGAGCAAAGAATGATCCCCATGACACGGACAAGAATGGCCGCTCCCTGACGGCCGATGATTCGCAGGATGGCATCGGAAAAAAGCAGCAGAATATAGGTGAGCAAGAGCACGACGAGCAAGACAACGCCGGTTTGGGCTTGCTCGGCCACCGTGTAAACATCGTTGTCGGTGAGCAGGATCACCGCCATCATCGCTCCCGGACCGGCGATAGAAGGGACAGCTAGCGGAAAGACGGCCAGGTCGCGCCCCGCCTCGGGCGCTCCCGTTTTTGCTTCCGCATCCATTCGTCCGAAGAGCATTTGCAAACCGAAGAGGAAAAGGATGATCCCGCCTGCAACTTTGAGCGAGTGGAGGTGAATGCCGATGGCGTCGAGAATGATCTGCCCCGCCACCACTGCCACCACGAGAATGATCGTGGCATACACCGTAGCACGCAGCGCGGTGCGACGCCGCTCCGCGCGGGTAAGGGATGCCGTCAATCCGGCAAAAATTGCCACGTTACCGATCGGGTCAATCGTCGTCCAAATAGTGGCGAAATCTTTGCTAATCTTGATGAGCAAAGGAGACATGGTGAATCGGGGAACGGCTTACACCAGAGGTTGAGCGAGAGCGAGGGAAAGTTACGACATGGGAGAGCAGACGGGGTCGCGTCTAAACATTTGACGTTTCCGCGACAAGCGGGCGCCCTTATCTGCACCCGATATACCTGCCCTATCCCGAGAAATACTTCGCGGCGAGGGATCGCGCGCCAGCGCCTAACACGCTGGCCGCTGCTTTGCTACCCAGCAGTTTCCGCAACAAAGATTTTGCTTTATTTTTCTCCTGCTCCGACACATCGGCTTGATTGATCGCGGTGATCAGTTTCTCCAGCGCTTCCGTAATCGCCTGCTGCTGCGGAGTGCTCGCTGCGGTCGGCGCTTGTGGCTGCGGGAGAATGGTGGTTCGTCGGCTCTCATCAATAGAGATCCGGATTGGGGGCACGGCGCCAGCTTCGAGCACTTTGATTCCGAAATCGTTTATCTTGGCAAAGCCGGACAGCAGGCCCATCCCGCTCTGATCTTCAAGAGGGGTCCAGTCGATCAGGCGAAATTCTGAAAGCTGGGCCACGGCGCAAAGCCAGTCACGGCGACTTATACCTGCTGGCGGCGGGACCGCCTGCTCACCATGGCCGAACGGAATGGAACCTTCGCTTCGACGTTCATAGAGAAGCTGCAGCAGGCGTCCTCTGACGACAGAATCCTTCATAAACTTTGCCAATATGCTCTGCGTCCCGCGC
>WNEZ01004864.1_pt1 | contig 11737 bp, 6 predicted proteins | sample 5400521 | NCBI WGS metagenome assembly WNEZ01 (sample SAMN13153339, study PRJNA577476) | soil metagenome | isolation source: 120 cm saprolite under Douglas fir tree site 2 hole 1 replicate 1 | place: USA:California | collected 2015-04-18
AGTATGTCGATTCCATTATGGCAGAAGTGCGATGGCTGATCGAGGGCTGGGCCGATTCGGATCTTGGACTAAATGGAAACGCCCCACGCTACGCCTCGGATTATTTCCATCGGTTTTACGAATATGCGGTCGAACTAGTGCGCAAGGGCAGGGCTTACGTTTGCGACATGACGCCGGAACAGACCGACGAGTATCGCCGGCTCGGCAAGGAAAGTCCGTCTCGCAATCGTTCGATCGAAGAAAACCTCGATCTGTTCGCGCGCATGAAAGCGGGCGAGTTCCCGGATGGCGCGCGCACGTTGCGAGCGAAGATCGACATGAGCGCGCCCAACGTCTGGCTGCGCGATCCGGTGCTCTACCGCATCCGTCACGCCTCGCATCATCGGACCGGCGACAAATGGTGCATTTACCCGATGTACGATTGGGCGCATACGTTGAGTGATTACATCGAAGGGATTACGCATTCGGTTTGCACATTGGAATTCGAAGTGCACCGGCCGCTTTACGAATGGATTCTCGACGCCCTCGAAGTGCCGCGGCCCCGGCCGCATCAGTACGAATTCGCCCGGCTTAATCTCACTTACACCGTCATGAGCAAACGAAAGCTGGTCCAGCTGGTGAACGAAAAACTGGTTAACGGCTGGGACGATCCGCGCATGCTGACCATTTCCGGGTTGCGCCGGCGCGGCGTGACCGCGAGCGCGTTGCGGACGTTCGCCTACAACATCGGGATCACGAAATATCCGAGCATGACCGACATGGCCGTGCTGGAACACACGCTGCGCAATGAATTCAATCGCACAGCTGCACGGCGGCTCGCCGTGCTGCGGCCAATCAAAGTTGTGCTGACAAACTATCCTGAGAATCAGGTCGAAGAACTGGATGCGGTTAATAATCCCGAAGACGCGAAGGCCGGTACGCGCAAAGTTCCATTCAGCCGCGATCTTTTCATCGACCGCGACGATTTCATGGAAACGCCGCCGCCGAAATATTTTCGATTACGCCCCGGCGGCGAAGTGCGGCTGAAATACGCTTACATCATCAAGTGCGAGGAAGTAGTGAAAGACGGTGCTGGCGACGTGGTCGAGTTGCGTTGCAGTGTCGATCTAGAGAGCAAATCCGGCGGCGCCACTTCCAATCGCAAAGTGAAAGGCACGATCCATTGGGTGAGCGCGTCGCAAGCGGTTAGCGCGGAAGTCCGATTGTATGATCGGCTTTTCACCATTTCCGAGCCCGATTCCGCCTTCGCTGGAAGCTCCGGCGCGACGAGCGTAGGTAGCGATTTCAAATCATTCATCAATCCGCACTCGCTCGAAGTAGTGACGGCGAAATGCGAGCCCGCGCTCGCCGAGGCGCGGCCGGCAGAGCGCTATCAATTCGAGCGGCTCGGCTATTTTGCGCTCGATCCGGATTCCACGCCTGACAAACAAGTGTGGAACCGCACGATTACGTTGAAAGATACGTGGGCGAAGGAAGCTAAAAAAACTTAGAGAGCGCGCGATCGATGCGCGCCAGCACTTTCTCTTTACCGAGAACTTCGAGCAGATGATAAAGGCTCGGACCAATATTGCTGCCGCTGACAGCGAGACGCGTCGGATGAACGATCGCGCCAACCTTGACCCCGAGATTTGCCGCCGTGGTTTTCAATGTCGTTTCGATTTCGGCGGCGTCGAACCTCTGAAGCACGCTAAAAGCGTCGCGAACGGCCTTAAGTCGGGGCTTGTTCTCGGCGGTGAAATGTTTCGCGACGCCTTCCGGGTTGTAATCAAAATCGTCTGCGAAATAGAAGCCGCAATAAGCTGGCAGCTCGTCGAATGTATTGATCTTCCCTTTGCACGTTTGCAGTGCGGCGCGAATATATTCCTCCGGGTAATTGTCGATCCTCATACCGCTTGACTTCAGCTTTGCTACCCCAAGATCATAAAACTCTGAGTCGCTTAGCTCGCGCGCGTATTCGCCGTTCAACCAATGCAATTTATCGGGATCAAACGTGGCATGGCTGCGCCCAACGTGATTTAGATCGAAAATGCGGATGATCTCTTCGATGTCGATCTTCTCCCGATTATCTTTTGGGGACCAACCAAGCAGGCAAAGGTAATTGCGAACGGCCGCCGGCAAATAGCCTCTCTTGATGTAGTACTCTACCCGCGCGCCTTCATCGCGTTTACTCATCTTCGAGCCGTCCTTGTTGAGGATCAGCGGAATGTGCGCGTAGTGCGGCGTAGTCGCGCCGAGGGCGTGAAAGATCTCGATGTGCTTAGGCGTATTCGAAAGATGATCTTCGCCGCGAATCACGTGCGAGATTTTCATCTCGAGGTCGTCAATCACATTCACGAAATGAAAAATCCATGAGCCATCCGGACGACGAATGGTCATGTCGGGATGCGTTGCCGGATTGCTGAGATCGAAATCGATCTTGCCGCAGACGAGATCGTCAACCACGACGTGCTCGCGCGGCGAACGAAATCGCAATGCGCCTGCGTCCTCGAAGATATGACCGGCATCCTTAAGCTTGTTGAGGTAGCGTTCGTAGAGTTCTGTGCGTTCGCTTTGCAGGTACGGTCCGAAATCTCCACTCACATGCGGGCCTTCGTCCCAATTAAGGCCGAGCCATTGCAATCCTTCGTAAATCGCCGCCATGGCTTCCTCGGTATTGCGCGTGCGGTCGGTGTCCTCGATGCGCAGAATGAATTTGCCTTTGTGATGTCGTGCGAAAAGCCAATTGAAAAGTGCCGTGCGCGCTCCGCCAATATGGAGATAACCAGTAGGCGAGGGGGCGAAACGAACGCGGATTTCCGGATTCATGGAGCGATTAATTTAGCCACAGATGAAACACAGATGAAACACAGATTCCGTTGTAGCGGCGGCTGTGTCAGCCGCCGAATTAATAATCAGGCGCTTGGCACAAGCGCTTCAACAATCATTCAATAAAAATCTCCCCGGCGCGACGACGCACATGCTGATTGTGCGCAAGGTTCACCTTCGCGACGCGTGCGGCTGGATCAATTAGCGAGCGAACGCGCTCGATCGCTTCAAAACCGATTTCGGAAAGATTTTGCGTCCGCAACCATTTCAAAATCGTTCGGCGCTGAAGCGCGATAGGCAGGGCGCGCAATTCTCTCACGTTAAGATGACCGTTGCGACTAAGGGAAACTCGCAGTTGAGCGTCGATCCAGCTTTCTTCGTCGGCTGCGATTCTGGCCGCGCGCCAAACGCTCATCCGAATCTTTCGGCCGAGCTGCTTCTCGATGTACGGTATGATGCGCTGACGAACTCGATTGCGCAGTGGCGTGAGATTTTTGTTCGACGCGTCTTCGCGGAATTTTAATCGATGTTTTCGGACATACTTTTCGATCTCATTGCGCCAAACTCCGAGAAGTGGTCGGACAATCGTAAGGTCGATATCGTCGATGCGGCGGAGGGAAGTTTCGCGCATCGCAGCGAGCCCGGTCAGACCGGCGCCGCGGAACAGATTAATTAGGAACGTTTCCACGAGATCATCGGCGTGGTGCGCGAGAAAGATCGTGCCACATGGCTGCCGTTTCGCGACTTTGGCGAAGAAAGAGTAACGCGCTTCGCGGGCCGCAGCTTCGATCGACATCTTTCTTTTCTTTGCCAGTGCCGGGACATCTGCGGACTCGAGCTCAAAATCCACATCATATTTTGCCGCAAGCTTTCCCACAAAACGCGTGTCAGCTTGGGAAAATCGGCCGCGCAGTTGATGGTCGAGATGGCAAACGATCAGCTTGCGATAACCAAGATCGACTAGCCAATGAAGCAGTGCGACCGAATCGCGCCCGCCCGAAACACCAATGAGGTAGCGACGGCGCCGTGGAAATCTCCGCAGCGTGTCGGATTCAAACCGAAGGCAGCGACGCCTCATTAGTATAAGAGGAGGCCACTATGCGAGAGGCACGTCAAGCGTTGCTCAGGTAATTGCACAGGCTTCACGTCGATGGCGGTGTACCAGGCGTCGATTTTGCGGACGGCGCCGTTTAGTTGGTACTGCCGAGGCGAATGCGGATCGCTTACGACTTGCTTGCGAATGGCGTCGTCACCCAGCTTGCTGCGTCAGGCTTGCGGCCAGCCGAAGGAACACGTGCTGATCGCCCGTTAGGCCGTCCAGCAGCTGCGCACGGTTCCCCTTGAGCGAATCGCGATAGACGTCGAGCGCGATCGTGGGGCCCAGGGCCGGCGATCGTTTGCCATGATTCCAATTTCCGTCGCGGCAAGGAGCGATAGCATAGTGCGTGCCATAGCTTTATTTTTCTGATGTTATGGGCGAAAATAAAAGCAAATATATTTCCGCGCAGCCGTTAACATCACACCGAAACATCTTATGACGAAGCCAATAAGTTTAAATAAGTTTAAATAGGTCTCGCTTTTATGATTATGAACAATCACAAAGAGAGAATGAAAGGAAAAATTAAAATGAAAGAAAAAAACAGCATCGACAAAGGGACGATGAAGGGATTTGCAGTAATGATCCTCGGACTTGGATTGGCCTTCGGGTTCGGCCCCGCCGCCCGCACGGCGACGCCATCGCCCGAGGCAGCAACGAGCTCCGGATTCCAATTCGTCGCAGACGCCTACGGTACGCAAGCGACCCTCGGAAACGTGGTCGTCGCAGGCAAGACCGCGGTCTCGACACTGGGACCGTGCGGTACTGTGGAGCCACCTGTGCACAACGAGAACACGGTCGCGAGCACTGACGCCAGCCCGCTATTCACCACCGGCGTCATTAACACGACAGCCGACGGCACCACGCTAATCGACGGCACGCTGCAGGCCATGGCCACGGCCGACGCCCACGACGCCAATCTGCTGATCACACAGCTGGGGGGAGTTATCACCGCGGATGAGGTCAAGGCTGTGAGTACGACCACACATGATGCCACCGGCTTCCACACCAGCGCGGAGGGCTCGACCTTCGTCAACCTGGTGGTCGCCGGGATTCCCATCATTGGTAATCCTGCGCCGAACACGCAGATCAACCTCCTCGGCTTCGGCCACGTGGTGCTCAACGAGCAGATCACGAAGTTGAAGCCGAGGTCCGCGTCTTTCACCGTGAACATGATCCATGTGTTCATCGAGCAGGCGAACATCCTAAACATTCCCGTTGGGACGGAAATCATCGTGTCTCACGCCTCTAGCGGCTTGACCTCTGGGGTCGAGGGGACTTTGGACGGGCAGGCGTACGGGACGAAAGCCACCCTGGCACACGCGGTCACGTCGGGCCCGAGCGCTCTCATTAGGATGTCGTGCTTGGGGACCAATGGCGCCCTCAGGACCAACTCGATCGCTGAGGTTCAGGTTCCTCCTCTGTTTTCGGTGGGCGAAGTGGTGGACACCGCGCAGGGGACCGTGAACAGCACCTCGGCAGTGGGTGAGATGACATCAACAGTCCAGGCCGTCGACGTCGTCACGGGCTTGGTGACCGCGAGCCTGGTGAAGGCCGACGCGCACGCTTCAAACATCGGTGGAACCCTGACCTTCAGCGATACCGGCTCGATGTTCGTCGAACTCCACGTCACCGGGTTCCCGAACATCGGCGATGACCCGCCACCGAACACAAGGCTTCACATCGTCGGGCTGGGAACGCTCTGGCTCCACCGAGTCATCCAGACGTCGAACAGTATCGAGGTCCGCATGATCGAGGTCATCGTGACCGAGGCGAATAGCTTCGGGATCCCGATCGGCACCGACATCCAGGTCGCCGTGGCGGAGGCATCTGTTCACTAGGGCAAGTGCCTGTCGCGGACGACGACGAAGAGCATGCGAACAGGAAGGGCCCCGTCACGGTGGCCCTTCCGATGGTCTGGAGGGAGGAAGGCCGGGGGGCTAGCAGCTGGCCGCTGCGGCACCGGGTCGCGATCAGCAGCATTACTGCCTAGCGCGTCGGAGTAGCCCGGGCCAGCCGTTGAACAGAAAGCCGACAGTATGCATTTGGAGTCCTACTTGACAATGAATGAACGTTCATTCATTTTCCCAAGATCATGTCGCAACCCCAGATAGAATCCAGCCAGGACCGACGCACCCAAATCCTCGATGCCGCCCTGATCTGCTTCGCCAAACGAGGCTTCCACCAGGCCAGCATGCACGACATCAGCGCCGAAGCCGGGATTAGCGTCGGTCTGATTTATCGCTATTTCGAGAACAAGGATGCGGTTATTTCCGCAATGGCCGATCGGCATAAAAAAGAAATCCACGAAGTGCTGGAGCGCGCGCGACGGGCGCCGACGCTGCTTGAGTCGCTTGAGATTTTATTCACCGCACATTGTTGCGAAGACGCGCCGCAAGTTATCTCTGCGTTTGTTGTCGATCTTTACGCGGAAGCGTCGCGCAATCCGCACGTGGCCGACTTGGTGCGCGACGTTTTGCAGACGGCGATGGACGGCGTGACCGATTTGATCGCTCGCTCGCCGGAAGCAGAGAGTGCGGCGCATCGTCTAAAACCTCATGAGCTGGCGGAATTAATTTTTGCTGTCTCGCGCGGAATGTTGATGCGCGACGTTTTACAGCCGCAGGAGATGACTGCGGCGGAAAGGCGCACGCGGCAACTGGAAGTAACGCGCCGGCTCTGGAGCTTATTGTTTAGACAGGAGCGCGAACCAACTTATGCATGATGTGGCGAAACCTTTAGTGCGAGAAGCGAAAGTGAAATCGACGCGCAAGGTGGTGATCAAAGCCCTTTTGGCTGTGGCGGCATTGGTCCTGGTGATTTTTGGAATCAAAGCAATGCAGATCGTGACGATGGTGAGGACAAAGGCGCCGATGCCTGTCGCAACGGTAACTAGCGCGCCGGTGAAGGAAGAAGATTGGGCGCCGATGTTGTCGGCTGTTGGGACGGTTTCGGCCGTGCAAGGTGCGACGGTATCGACCGAACTTGGGGGGACTGTTAGCGAGATCATGTTTCAAAACGGAGGCGTTGCCAAAAAAGGAGACGTAATCGTAAAACTAGACGCCTCCCAGGAGGAAGCACTTTTGCGATCAGCGGAAGCCGAAGCTGAGCTGGCGCGCACGGACTTGGAACGGACTCGCGGTCTTGCCTCACAAAACGTCGTTTCGAAGTCTGAACTCGACGCCGCCGAATCAAAATTCAGGAGACTCACTGCCGTTGTCGATCAGATGCGCTCGAATATTCGGAAGAAGACGATTGTGGCTCCGTTTGATGGACAGCTTGGCATTCGCCAGGTGAACGTCGGGCAAATGATTAATGCGGGTCAGCAGGTGGTGTCGTTGCAATCGCTCGACCCGGTATATGTCGATTTTGCGTTACCGCAGCAACATCTCCAGAACCTCTCGGCCGGATTGGAAGCGCGTGTCCGTACCGACGGGCTATCGGGGCGCGAGTTCGTTGGCAAACTGACGGCCATTAATTCCACCGTGGACACGGCGACGCGAAATGTGATGGTGCAAGCCACGCTGGAGAATCCGGATCATGCGTTGCGGCCTGGCATGTTCATCAAGATCGACATCGTGTTGCCTGAGAAACACAAGGCGCTGGTCATTCCAGGGTCAGCGATTTCGTACGCGCCCTACGGCGATTCCGTTTTCGTAATCGAGAAACAGAAGGACGAGAAGACAGGAAAGGAATTGCAGGTTTTGCGTCAACAGTTCGTCCGAGTTGGCGAGGCACGCGGCGATTTCGTTTCCATCACGACTGGGTTGAAAGCAGGCGAGACGGTCGTGGGAACGGGCGTCTTTAAATTGCGCAACGGAATGGCGGTGGCGATCAATAACGATCTTGCACCAAAACCGCAGATTAATCCGACGCCGATAGACTCGTGATACAGGACCTACATCCTTAAGATCGACATGAAATCCTTTACGGACCTTTTCATCAAACGCCCGGTGCTGGCGCTGGTCGTCAGCTTTGTCATTTTGCTGGCCGGGGCGCAGGCGATTCTTCCGGTGGTCTTTCCAACGCTGAAAGGGCTTGGGGGGTTAAACGTGCGGCAGTATCCGCGCAGCGATATCGCCGCAATCACGATCAGCACCGTTTACGTTGGCGCGGATGCGGAACTGGTGCGCGGATTTATTACCACGCCGCTTGAGCGCGCGATCGCCGCAGCGGATGGTATCGATTACATCCAATCGCAAAGTAAGCAGGGCGAATCGCTGATCACCGTGCGTCTCAAGCTGAATTACGACGCCAACAAAGCGTTGTCCGACGTCACCTCGAAGGTTGATGCGATCCGGAAGGACCTCCCCCCTGAGGCAGAAATCCCAGTCATCAGTATCGAAACAGCAGATTCGCGGTTTGCTTCGGCGTATCTCAGTTTCACATCGGACATTCTTGAGCCTAACGAGGTAACGGATTATCTCGTTCGCCTGGTGCAGCCGCGGCTGACTGCGGTCGGCGGCGTCCAGAAAGCCGACATTCTTGGCGGACGCACTTTCGCCATGCGCATCTGGATGAAGCCAGATCGGATGGCGGCATTGAACATCAGTCCGGCGCAAGTCCGCAGCGCGCTTTCGCGAAATAATTATCTCGCCGCCGTCGGCAGCACGAAAGGGTCGCTGTTGCAGGTGAACCTCACTGCCAACACTGATTTGCACACGGCAGAGGATTTTAAGAAACTCGTCGTTCGGGAGGACAAAGGAAATCTCGTTAGGCTGAGCGACATCGCGGACGTCGTGCTCGGCGCGGAAGATTACAACACCGAAGTTCGCTTCTCTGGCCAGAAGGCGGTGTTCATGGGCATCTGGGTCCTGCCGAATGCCAACTCTGTGGACGTGATCAAACGCGTTCGCGCGGAGATGGAGCAGATTCAAAAGGAATTGCCGACTGGCATGACCGGCCAAATCGCGTACGACGCGACCGCCTACATCAACGACGCCATCCACGAAGTCGTAAAAACGTTGATCGACACGTTGCTCATCGTGATGGTCGTGATCTTTTTGTTCCTCGGATCTTTTCGCTCGGTCATCGTGCCGGTGGTGGCGATTCCAATCTCGCTTATCGGCGCGCTGTTTCTCATGCAGGCGTTTGGCTTCACGCTGAATTTGTTGACGCTCCTCGCGATTGTACTCTCCGTCGGATTGGTCGTCGACGACGCGATCGTCGTTGTCGAAAATGTCGAGCGCCACATTCGCGAAGGCATGTCGCGCATGAACGCTGCCTTGAAAGGCGCGCGCGAACTGGTCGCGCCGATCATCGCGATGACAATCACGCTGGCGGCAGTCTACACGCCAATCGCGCTGCAAGGGGGGTTGACCGGCGCGCTCTTCCGCGAATTTGCTCTTACACTTGCTGGCGCAGTTTTCATCTCGGGCGTCGTTGCGTTGACACTATCGCCGATGATGTCGGCGCATCTACTGCGGCCCGAACACGTGGATAAGGGATTCAGTGCTCTCGTCAACCGCACGTTCGATCGATTCCGCGATTGGTATGGCGAACACCTTGACCGCACCCTTGCTGCACGACCGGCTGTGTATGTCGTCTGGGCCGGCATCTCGGCCCTCGCCGTTATCATGGCTCTACTGATACCAACATTCGCGTCGAAGGAATTGGCACCGACCGAGGACCAAGGCGTGATTTTTGGGATCGTCACGGCGCCGGCCAACGCGACCATCGACGACACGATTCGTTATGCTGATGCCGCGGGGAAAGTCTTCCAGGATATTCCGGACACGCGGTTCACGTTTCAGATCACGCAACCCGATCAAGGCTTTGGCGGAATGGTGTTGAAACCTTGGGGCACACGCAAAACGCCAACAAAGAACTATTTGCCGGTCGTCCAAGAGCAGCTCGGGGCTATTCCGGGAATTCAAATGTTTCCCGTCATGCCGTCGGCTCTTCCAGGCAGCGACAGCTTCCCGGTGAGTTTCGTCATCACTTCCACGGCCGACCCGGAGCGGATCCTTGAGTTCGCGCAACAGCTTCAGATGAAGGCGATGCAGGCCGGCATTTTCCGATTTGCGGATATCGATACAAAGATCGATCAGCCCCAATCAGAAATCGTTTTCGATCACGACAAAGTTGGTTCCCTCGGTCTCGATATGCAGCAGGTTGGCGCCGACATGTCGGCCGCGATCGGTGGCAACTTTGTTAATCGCTTTAATATTGCCGGCCGCAGCTACAAAGTCATTCCGCAGGTCAAACGTGTCGATCGTTTGAATCCGGAACAGCTCGAGAACATTTACGTTACTGGCCCCAATAATCAGCTTGTCCCGTTGGGCACGGTCGCATCAATGCGACGCAAGACGGTCGCGCGTTCGCTCAATCGCATGCAACAGCTCAATGCCGTAACCATTAGCGGAGTGCCGACGCGATCACTCGATACAGCGCTAAAATTTCTCGAAGACGAAGCGAGTAAAATCTTACCAAAGGGGTACGTGCTCGATTATACCGGCGAATCGCGCCAGTTACGCACCGAGGGAGACAAGTTCACAGCGGTCTTCGCGCTGGCAATCGTGCTCATCTTTCTCGTCCTCGCGGCGCAATTTAACAGTTTCCGCGATCCGTTCATTATTCTGCTTGGCTCCGTTCCGCTCGCCATGTTCGGCGCGCTTCTTTTCACTTTTCTGAAGATGCCGTTCGGAAAATTCTTTACTGACGGCTGGACGACGACGCTGAACATTTATTCGCAAGTCGGTCTGGTCACACTGGTCGGGCTGGTTTCGAAAAACGGAATTCTGATCGTTCAATTCGCCAACCAACTGCAGCGGCAGGGTTTGGCCAAACTCGCGGCCGTCGCACAGGCGGCGCGGATTCGTTTGCGTCCGATTATGATGACAAGCGTCGCGACGGTTGCCGGCCACTTTCCGCTGACGCTGGTGAGCGGGGCCGGCGCAGCCGCGCGAAACTCAATTGGTCTTGTTCTTGTTGGCGGGATGACAATTGGAACCATCTTCACGCTCTTCATCGTTCCGTCGCTCTACATGCTCATCGCCAAAGAGCATCACGAAAAAGGTCTGGCAGAAACTGAGGAAGAACCGGCTGCGGAAGACGTGGATCTCACGCCCGAGTATGTGCCGGCGATCGCGCCGGACGGCAATGGCAACGGCTGGAAGAAAGCGTGACGTGGGCCGGAGATGGCACGGGTTTTTGGCAGTGACTACTGGCCGATGATAGGGCGGTCTACCCGAGCCGCCCTGGCGATCGAGATCTTAACGACGCATCGACTACCACAGATTTACACAGATGGAACACGGATGTTGAACGAGAAAATTCCACCGCTGTAGCCGCCTTGCGAAGCGGCTACAATTCTTTATCTGTGCAAATCCGTGTTTATCCGTGGCTAAATCTTATGGGGCCTCGCGCAGTGCCACATCGCGACGGCCGTCGCCATTAGAGCGATTTCTTTGCGTTCCTCGGATCGTCGGCAGGATTTACATAGTTGATCGTCCACGGTCCTATGCCATGGACCTGAATCACGGTTTCGCTGTCAGCCCATGCCGCGTGTTTCATCCCAGCCGGCCAAAATCCGTATGTGCCAGGAGATAGCTTTTGCGCAGCCGAACGATCCAGTTTGTCACCCATGGCGAGGTAAAGAGCACCCGAAATCACGGTAACCCGTTCGGTCTTAGGATGCGTATGCGCCGGAATGTGGTAACCGCCGGGGAACAGCAATCGCATCACAAAAGGTCCCTCTTTTGCGGGATCGCCCTCCAACAAGGCCACCTTCGCACCCCTGGGAAGTGCTGGCGGGCCATCCTTCCATTCGATTTTCTCAGACGAATAGAATTTGGCCTGTTCAGATTGCGAATCTTTGGGTGCCGACTGGGCGAG
>WNEZ01004866.1_pt1 | contig 11736 bp, 7 predicted proteins | sample 5400521 | NCBI WGS metagenome assembly WNEZ01 (sample SAMN13153339, study PRJNA577476) | soil metagenome | isolation source: 120 cm saprolite under Douglas fir tree site 2 hole 1 replicate 1 | place: USA:California | collected 2015-04-18
CTCGTCAGCCCACTCCGTCAGGTAGGAGTGAGCCGGGCGCGGATAGCTGCCTGGTGCTCGTTCATTCAGCGCCTCAAGCGTGTCCGCGAGATGCTCTGCCAGTTCTGGCAACGGAATAGCGATGCGCTGCTCGCGCTTGAACTGACGGTACAGGAAGCTGATAATCAGCGCGGTATGATCGGCCTTAAGAAGCCTGGCACCCGGCGCGTGCTGCAAGTCATAGGCAAGCTGGTCATACTCCATAACTGTCTGTGGGAATACGTTTCCCGCTCTCTGGTTCCATCTTTTCATGAAGCTGTAGGCTTATTCTAAGGTTCTTGCCGCATAGTGGAATCCGCTGAGACTCCCTACGGCTAAAGCCGAGGGGTTCTTGCTCGCGTTCCGACTCTCCTTCACCTGCGAGAAGGCCTCGTCGGAGGAAAGCAAGACTTGCGGGCCGATGCACTCTGGGGCACAGGACATGTACGCTTCGGAAGAGACCACTTCCTCTGATCAGCGTTGCTCCTCTCCGCCACGACCCACTCCAGACACCCCCCTGGCGGGAATAGCAGGGAGAAGAGAGAGATGTTGTACGCATGTGGACGATTGATGCATTACTGCTTTTACTCGAGAGAACGACTTACCTCGGAACGCCCAAACAGTATCGAAACAAGTTTCAAAGAATAGGTCTTTTCTAGTCATTTATGGACTTTTATGCCACCCTTTCTCACAGGATAGTGCGTCCTCGTTCAAGCAACTGGCAGTCACCGGGCCGCGCTTGAAACGGTTCACCTTTTACCCGTTTGAATGCGAGATAGCCGTTGGAATAGATCGAGTTATCTGCTTGACATAGCGCCCTTTGACACGCACCAGATCGCCTTTGCGAAAGCCTGCCAGTTCCTCGTTCACCTGGTACTTCACCCGTCCCTGGCCTTTGCGTGGCAAGTCGTGATAGTGCCGCCGGGTTTGCCGGGGACGAAACCCAATCTGGTAGACATTCGTTTGGGGAAGGGGAACCACTTCTCCGCTAGCAAGCGTCGCAATACAGAGTGCGTCGATGCTGTGGGTTTTCGACAGTCCCAGGTACTTCCGATACGCAGCGGTTTCGTAGCCGAACACGGTTGAGAGTGGAGCAAGCTTGCAGAGCGTGGCATAGAGGTAGGTTTTCCCTTGCATTGTGCGCTGAGCAATCTGATCCAGGTGCCCACTTACCCCCGTCTTTTGAAGGTGGATCTTGGCCACGTGGACCTGCTGGTGGCAGTGTTCACACAAACAGAGCAAATTGGCAAGCGTATCCTTGCCGCCGTGTTCTTTGAAGACGAGGTGGTGAGCCTCCAGGCGGACGTTTTGCTTGCCGCACTGCTGACACGTGTAGCCATCGCGCATCAGACAGGCGATGCGCAAGTTCTCATCCAGTCGTGTGGGGTCCTGGTACTGGCTCCCCTTGAGTGCTGGGGTGTTGAGGCGCGCGATATCCACCTGCACATCTTCGATCACGATCGATGAAATGGGAAGCGGGAGCTGCTTGACCACCCGAATCACCTCCTCCACATTGGTTTTGATCGAAGCAGGCAAGCGTCCACGACGCTGACTTGCCGCCCGATTGAGCAACCGTTTGGGACGGTACCATGTGCGATGGCGCCGACTGCGCCGATGCATCCGGCGAGTGTCCATTTTCTCTTTCACATCCTGACGATGCGCTATCTCAGCAGCAAGCACCACCTCACCGTTTCCCACACAACAGATGCCAGTCACGTGGCTTCCTTGGTCGATCCCAAGCGTTACTTGCTGGACGTGTCCCTCGCACTGCCAGGCGAGCTCGATGGTGAACGGAGAGCGTTCAACCACCTTCGCCTTGCCTGCCTGCAAGAGATGCCGCGCTTTGGCAGGCAGGCAAGGCATGAGGGGCGTGCCGTCCTGGTTGCGAACATAGACTTTGGTGAACATAGCTGTCTTTAAGACCTCCTTGTGGGAGTGAAATGCTCCTCGCGACTGTTCAATGAGCTTGTCATGCAACGATCACCTTCACCTTTTGGCTACCCTTAAATCGTTGCCACAGAGCCTGGAACTGGAACAAGATCCCCGGGTGTGATCACTCGTTGAACTGCTGCCTGCCATGCAGGCCCGCTGGTAGTTCCATGAGCAGCGTGTCCACAAACACCCATAATTTTAGGAACTATGCGGTTGTCAATGTATGACACATGCAGAGTAGCACAAATGTTCGCATTTGTCAACAATGGGGTCGAGTTGATGTTGTTGCTCCGTATTGATCTGCCAGGTATCATGCTCCTTGGCCAGGTTATAGTCAAGGGTGACTATTTCCCCACCACTTGGTGTAGTATTAGGTAATAGCCGGATTGCACGTTACGTAACCAATTTGAGTAGAGACCCGGAGCGTTTCTCAAACGTTTCGTATAGCTCCGTATAAGGAAGAATCTAATGCGTCAAGTTTGCCACAGAGATAGCCGCATGATCTTGCTAATCCTCTTTCTGCTAGCGGTGGTCTTACTAACTGTACGTTTCTGGTCTACCAGTAGTTTGAACGAGATCATGAATGCATGTGCTGCCGCAGGGGAGTCGCGGGGTCCAGTAGCAGCCACCACAAGTTCGCAAACGTCCCCGCCGCTCTATCTCGGCCTTAACGCCTATCGCCACCTAAATAAACTTTCGTATCTGGAACTGGGAGATCGGGTTGAGGGCGCATCGACCGCTGATCCTGGTGGCAGCAACGCTGATAATACGCACGTGGTGCGTGTCTTGCCAGATGGTGAGCATGTTCTCTTTGATCAGTTGGGACCGGGCATCATGACATTTATGCGTATGCAAGAGAACTATGGCGGCCCCTGGAATCTCTCGTTGGATGGACATTTCACGACTACCGTGAACGCAAGTGCTCTTGGACAAACGAACCCGTTCAGTGGTCCGGCAAGCACCTTCCCCTACCCGCTTTCCCTGAATCCGCAGCAGAGCCAGGGTAGCAGTATTGTGGCCACATCCATTCCATTTCAGCAGCGCATGCAGTGGACATCGCAGCATGTCAACGGCAACTTCTACGCGCTCTATCGTAAACTGCCCTATGGGAGCACGCTTCGTACCTGGAACGGCCAGGAGCCGGTGAACGATGTGGTTCGCCTTTTGCGCTGCGCTGGAAGTGATATTGCGCCTCAATCGATCTCTCAACAGCAGGGCAATCTTACACTTGCGGCTCAGAGGGAAACACCTGTGGTAACGCTCAATGGTCCCGCTCAAATCCGCGCGCTGGAGTTTCAGGTGCCTCCACAGAAAGTGATAGGTTTTGGCAACGCGCGCCTGCTGATCTATTGGGATGGTGAAACGCATCCAAGTGTCAATGCGCCTATCAAATTCCTGGCGGGAGATGGCGCAGGTATCTATTTTCCCAGGAATCGCCAGTTGGTGCAAGGTTGGATTGCTGGAATGAGTCAGGATCAAACAGGGGCGATGAACATTCATCTCTACTGGCCGATGCCCTTTTCCTCGCGCGCTCGCATCGCTATTCTGGCCGATTCTCCCCTCAATGGTATTCGTTGGAGTGTGTGCTATGAGCCGTTCCCTGATCCGCAGCAGTGGTGGGGAACGTTTCACGCTACCTATACCGGGGTGGTCCAACCGCGACCTGGACAGGATATGACCTTTCTGGATGTCAAGGGCAGTGGCAAGCTGGTTGGCACCGTGATCAACTTCTCCGTGCCGGATAGCGCGCTTGAGGGCGATCCACATATCTACCTGGATGATAGCAAGACGCCTCAAATCGCGGTCACCGGTACCGAAGAGTGGGGCCTGGGTGGGAACTACTGGAACGGGGGACAGCAGGTTTCGCTTCCCCTGGGCGGCTTGCCGAGCAGTATCAATAATCCACCCGGCACGAATATCGACGGGGCTGCGCTCTACCGCTTCCTGATCGCGGACAGTATTCCGTTTAATCGTCATCTGCTTGTGCGCTGGGAGCATGGCGGGAGAGATGAAAGCACACATCCCTATCGCGCCACCATGTTGTGGTATGGTACGCCGACGCAAACCGCTTTGCTCAGTGATAATGTGTTGCCAGTAGTGCCTGCCAGCCGCCTTGCACATCATTATGTGGCAACAGGCGAGCATACCTACCAACTATCCGCCGCCTATGAATACCTTGTCCATACTCCGTTGATTACCGCGACAGGGACCATATTGACAGGGGCAGCCAGCTTTACGATGCAGCTCGACCCGCGCAATGTTGGCGCATTCTTGCGCCGCACCTTCGACGATTGTATTGGCAACCAGGGCGCGAATATCTATCTTGATAGCAGCTTCGCAGGTACGTGGTATGATGCTGGCGCATCAAATGGGGTAGGCGTTGATGGGCACCAGCGTTGCTGGCGCGATGAAGATTTTCCTCTGCCTGCTTCTCTGACCGCCGGTAAATCATCGGTAAATGTGCGCATCGTGTTCTTGCCCACAACCAACCCGCAGAATGGCGATTGGACAGCTTTTCGCTACTCAATGTACAGTTTTGTCCTGCTTGCATTGCCTTCTCCTTGACCCCTCACTGCCTGGGCGAGCCGCCTGCGGCGGCGAGAAGCTCTGAATAGTTACGATGCTTCTATATTACCAGCCTGAGCGCGGCCAAGATAGGTAGCCCTAAGTCGTTAGAAAAGTTGATATATGCTAGATAGTTCTTTTTCATATCTCATAGATAGTAAATACTTCACTCTACAAGACACAGCGCGTGACAGGCAGACAAATTAGGCCACCCCTACTTCTCGATAAGAGGATGCTTCATTTTGCAAAGAAAATAAGGAGCGCATCCTTTCTGGTACTTACGGGAGCAAAGCCTTTCTCAGGCTCATGGAGATGGATGATAGAGGGTAAGTGATAAAAGAGAAACGCTCGTTTCCCCTTGCAGTTATCTGGTTAGATTAGACCACGATCACATAAAAATAGTGCAACTTACAATCTATAGTAAATTCCACTATAGCTCGACGTAACCGACGGGCATCGACCCATCGGTCGCACCTGGCACGTATCCCGCTGGAAAAACTCTGCTCTGGTAGAGGCGATCTTCTTCTCTTCCAGGAACACGCTGCCACTTCCTCACCTCGAGATGATCCGTTCGCATCTGCCCTTGAAGATCCGCTGCTGGTGTCTCTACCTGGCCACCCTCAAGCCGTAGCTGATCCTCGCTGGAAGATCCCGCCCTCGGCATGGGCAACCGTGCTCCAGCGGGTCGAGCAGGGGGAACCGCTCCGTCACATCGCGTGTGATTACGGCGTATCGTATGAGGCGGTCCGGCGTGTACTGCGTGCCGCTCGTCGCTAAGTGGGACGTGTGAGCACGGATCACCCACGTGGCCAGTATACCGCACGCAGCGTCTGCATGGGCAGGCAACGGATGGAGCAGGTCCGTCGTGTGCTCCAGGTCCATCTTCACACGACAAGTGTATCGCGGGAGGGCAGACCCATCACAGGAAGCACCTGGCTCGGGAACGGAAGCCAGGCGGGAAGCAGGTGTGCCTCAGTGCGCATTCAACTGTACCATCGATCGTGATAAGGACGCGCGTCGTGTTTGCTTCCTGGTTCACGAACGGATATTGAAAGTTGAGTAACCAGCACAGCGGAACACCGCCTCACTGATACACAGCAGCATAGCAGGTGAAAGCCGGTCACACCTGGACAAAAGGCGGATTGCACGTGGGGAACAGCCGGAACAGCCGTCGTGATCTGGACAACCATGGCCTTCCTGTAGGCTGCGAGACCCTGGTAAGAAGGCGGGAAAAGACGGATCGCACCGACGACATTCGAGGGTGAAACCTGTCTCTTTTGAGAACGGACGTGCTATGTAGCCAGCACAGGTACCTCGCTGGCGGCCTACTTCACTAAATTGGTGAAGGCCGTTTTAATTATCGCTTAACAGAAGCGGTAGTACAGCCAAACGCAAGAACGAATAATCTCAGGAGAAAAGCGATGACCTTTGTAGAGGGAAGCAGAAAGAGTCGTTTCCATACTCCTAATTATGCCATACTATTTAACCATTCGTATAGGTTGCCATTGAGTTGACAATACCTGTCTGAGGGTACGGATGGAAAAGGGTCTCACAGGACACCTCGCCAGCCGTCTACTCTACCATATCACCCCGATAAGTTGACAATATCATCGCATGGCCTTCCTCCTACTGTCTTTCTCCCTCCGCTTCCAGCACTTTGCCTACTACCTTCTCAAGCGTCTGTACGGTCCATTGGTCCTTGATTGCGGCCATCACTTGAGGAGCAACAGAGTTCTCCAGTTCAGCGAGGAGCCGCCCTGCCTTCTCCCTCGTCCCGGCGCTGCTTGCGAGATGCTCAAGGGAATGGCCGAGCACTTCGAGGGCTGATTCCCTCTCACCCTTTGCTACACGGACCTGCGCGACCACGACCAAGGCATCGAGAACGAGTGGCACGATTTTCGCCCCCCATGCTACCTCCAGGGCTTCAAGGGCATATCGTCTTGCCTCTTGGTAGGCACCTGAGGCATACGTCCCATGTGCGAGAGAGCTGAGCGTTATAGTGATCCCCCATGTTTCACCGGTTGTCTTGAGCAATGCCAGGCTTTCTTGCAGCAATTGATATGCCTCCAAAGGATCGCCCATGTAGTAGATGGCCGTGCCGAGGGCGCCAAGGGCAAGCCCTATGCCCCAGAGATGATCGATTTCCCTGCTCAGTCTGAGACTTTGCCGGGACAAGTCCTGCGCTTCGGCATAGTTCCCCTGGGCACAAGCAACCCTGGCGAGAAAGCTACCACAAATTTCAGTCAGGCGCTGGTCACCCACCGTTTTGAACAGCTTCAGGGCCTCGCGTATCAAGCGATCTGCCTCCTGGTACTCTCCGAGCGCGTGGGCAACGACACCCAGATTGCCAAGAGTCCAGCCCTCGCCCCATCGATCGCCGCTGGCTTGCTGAATCGTCAGGCTTTCTTGCAGGAACTGCCGCGAACGCGTGTAATCTCCCATGATATGGGCGGCCATTCCCAGCGAAGTGAGTGGGTTTATTAACTCCCCAAGTGCTCCATAACGGCGTAGGAGGTTCAGGCTCGTCTGCAAGACGTCACTCCCCTGCTCATAGCGACCGGAAGCAAGATAGAACCATCCTAATCCTGCCAGTGCTTGTCCACGTACGATATCTTGCTGCATTGCTGGTTCCTCGGTCCCCTCGCCTTCATCTTCTAGCTCCTCTATCACCAACCTGAAGGCTTCTGCTCCTTCTTGAAACCACCCCTGAATATTATAGAAATCCAGGAGACTCCGCAGCGATTGCTTCAGCTGCGGAATCTTCTGCTGGCTAACTGCCCACCGCCAAGCCTGGCGGATGTTCTCAATTTCTGGCCGCAGCTCGTCAAGAGCCACACGCTGGAGTTTTCCTCTCAGATGCATCCTTCGCTGCTGGAGAAATTGGCTGTAATAGTCACAGTGACGATCGAGCACGACGACTTGTTCTTCTGGTGTCTCCTGAAGTTTCATTGCAGCATACTGCCGTATGAGTTCGTGCATGTCGTAGCGCCCCGTCGCACCTCGGCGCATGAGTGATTTATCAACGAGTGCTGCCAGATGCATAAGCGTTGTACCGATCACCTGCTCCGCTGCATCACGCCGAAACCCCCCTCGAAAGACGGACAATTGCCGGAACACGCGCTGTTCTTCAGAAGAGAGAAGGCTCCAAGAATGGTCAAAGACGGCCCGCATACTGCGATGCCGCTGTGTTGCTCCCCACGATAGAGGAGGCAGAAATGCCAGGCCCCGCTCGATCTCCTGCACAATCTCTACGCATGAGATCACCCGCACCCAAGCGGCAGCCAGCTCGATCGCCAGCGGCATTCCCTCAACCAGCTGGCATATGCGTACTACGGCAGGGAGGTCCTCCGAGGAAATCGTGAAGCCGATTTGTGCTCGACCTGCACTCTGTAAGAACAGTTGCATCGCACTGTAGGTCTGGCCATCAGCATGCTGATTTCCTGGAGGAAACAGCAGTCCGGAAAGTTCCATGACCCATTCTCCCTCGACATTGAGCCGTTCCTGTGAGGTGACCAGGATAACGACGCTGGCTGCTTGTTGGATGATATCGGCCACGAGTTCTCCTCCATCGAGGAGATGCTCAAAGTTATCGAGGACCAGTAGTAACCTCTTCTTACGCAGATAGTCGAGGAGTTGCATTTTTGGACTTCCGGTGTCATAGAGTGAAAGCTGAAGCACATCTGCGATGGTCGAGATCAGAAAATCAGCCGAGCTCACGGGCGCGAGAGGGACGAAATAGACTCCGTCAGTAAACGTCTCAAGCTGTTCCTCGGCAGCTTGGAGCGCTAGCCGCGTTTTGCCGATGCCGCCGGGACCACAGAGCGTCACCAGCCGCACGTCAGCCCGTTGCAGGAGCGTGAAAAGGGTGGTCAGCTCCTCCTTCCGTCCAATCCGCGTCGTAGGTTGCACCGGTAAGTTGTGGGATCGGCTTGACTGGGTGCGGAGCGGCGGGAAATTGCTTGGCAGATCAGAGGCAACAATCTGAAAGATGTGTTCTGGACGAACAAGGTTGGTCAGGTGGTATTCCCCCAGATCGCGTAAGCTCACACCGGTTGGCAAGACATCACGCACCAACTCCCCAGCCACAAAAGAGAGGAGTATCTGACTCCCATGTCCAGCACTCAGGAGCTGTGTAGCGTGGTTGAGTGTCGGACCGACGTAATCACTCTCTTGTATCTCAGTGAAACCAGTATGCAGAACCATCCGCGCCCGCAATGGACCAATTCCATCCCAATGCTTGGCCTGGATGGCACGCTGAGCAGCCAGTGCAGCCGTGAGAGCCTCTGCGACGTTGACGAAAACGGTATACATGGCATCTCCAACGGTTTTGAAGATGCTCCCCTTATGAGCAGCAATCATTTCAGGCAGGAGAGCACTATAGTGAGCATGAGCCATCTTCGTGGCCTCTGCATGCTGTTGCCACAGTCTGGTGCTGTCTTCAATATCTATCAGGAGAAATGTGACTGTCCCGGTCGGTATGGTCAATAAAGGAGGTCGCGCGGGGTCTTCAACGTCTGTTGGCCTAGAAGGGGGGAACAGCCTAGGAATACGATCATTCGGTACTTGGTTAATACCTCGTGCCGTAGAGACAACAGGAGTCGGCAGGGTCAAGGGATTCAATAGGGGCATCTCATTCATGGTTTCAATCGCTTCTCTAATGCCAAATATCACTTCAAGAAATGCCCGGTCTCGACCAGATCGTCCCCCTTGACCCACAATAGGCTTTCCACTTCTAGGTAAAGCTTGAAGTTTTCCGAAAGGTGCATTCTTCCAATCAGCCGAGCGAAGGATAATGGGAATAACACGTACTTCTCCAGCATTATGCCTCTCTATAGCTCGTTTCAGCTCGATACTGTAGCAATATGGCGAAGCCAAAAAATTTGCACTAATAAGCAATAAGATGAGTTGAGCTGAATTTAGATACATATCAATTTCGCGTTCCCACTCCGTTCCAGCACTGATGTTTCGATCGTTCCATGTCGTGATTATTCCTTGGTTTCGCAACATTGCCAAGTGATTTTCGAGTTCTCTTAGGAGAGCCTCATCCTCGTGTGCATAGGAAATAAAGACACTCAAGCTCATATGTATTCCTTCTCCTTACTCGCTCTCACCGCTTTTTTGAGAAAAGAATCTCCATTACATCTCCAGTTACTATATCCACACGATCTTCTCCATGTCGTGCTGCGAGTCCTGCTTGGTTCCACGAATGTAGAGCATCGGGGCAGGCAGCAAGTCAGTCTCATGATCTGAGCCAATCGATGCAGGGCAACAACTTCCGTCATGCGGTAGCCAAGAAGATCATGAGGCCTGTAATAGTTTTTTAACGAAAGGATACAACAGAGTCCCGTCAACAAGCTTATAGAGCGGGATAATGGCGAGCGACACATGTAGCGAGAGCCTGCCCTCCTCTCACTTACTCAAGCAGCCTATAGAGTGCATCCAGAACGATTGTTGTATCCTTTCGTTAAAAACCTACTGAAGCTCGATGTCGCAGGGCGACATAAATGGTAATGAAAATAAACCTTGTGTGTTCCTTTCCGACCTCGGTGCTATTTACGAAGGACAGGCCCTATGAACTTGACAATGCCATAGATAATGGTCAGGACACAAGAAAATCTAGGCTACCCGTTTGAATCATCCGAGCAATTAGCTTCGCAACCTTTTTGCTTTGCCAGTAGCTGCCGTGAGCCGTAGCAGTATTCAAGAGTGCGAGCACGCTCCGCCTGAATGGTACTGTCAGAAGATCGCGGATTGCCTCTGACCAATCTTCTGTTAATATTTCGCGTAGGTTTGCAGGAACAAGAATGTCATGAATATCGATATACTTACTTTCACCATTGACCAAACTTGGCAAGAGTCCCTCTAATGTGTAGGCAATAGGGTCACCCGGATGCACGAAATTAAGCCAGGATAGCTTTTTCCCTCCCGATTCTTGGTGCATGTGGTCGAGCAGTTGCTCTAGGTTGCCAGTGATATCGTGTGTGGGGGTTGCCTCCGAAGCCGTAGCGATGAGGGAAAAAATGCCAATAGGCGATCCCATAGTGGTAACACTGCCTAGGTGGATACTCCGTCCAGGATTGTCCGGTTGCCCAGTGACACCATAAACTGTGTCACGAATCATCATAACATCGTCATGACCGGAAACCTTCTTCTCGTCCCAACGAGCACTAAACAGGAGATCGAAGAGGATGACAGTCCCCAAGCTGTGTGTAACTAGATGCAGACGGTCATCGGCAGATGGGTTTTGTATCTTTGCGATCTCCTGAGCTACTTTCTTGGCCATTTTGGCACCGACATGGCGACTGAGGTAGAGTGCAATATCTCCTGTAAAGCGGGTCAATTGTACCTTACGCAAATGCTTGAACCAGAGCTTATGCCATATTGACGACTCCTTGTAATCTTTGTACAGGTGCTTCTCAGGCACATTATTCAAATCGCCCCAGTACACGATAAGTGGCTTAATTGTTCGCGACGACGTCTTTAAATTTTGTTTGAGAAGCTTGATGAGTGAGTCGGCATAAGTGGGCTGAGCACCCTTGGAACGCAAATACACCCCATGGATGAACAAAATGTAATCAGTGGGCATCGCCGTGTCCCTCCATACCTCATCATATTGTCCCTGGCTAAACACAAGCCGAACTAGGAGATGACTTCCCAAACTGATTTATTGAGTGAGTCACGGTATTACGAAGATAGTCACTGAATTTTTATGCACTATAGTTTTTGATGTATAAAATAAATAGTAATCAAATAAAATGCTTTGTCAAGTTGTTGGGATGTATGAAAAAGAAGCGATAGAAATTGGATGCCATATCGATTCTCTATCTTTGCACTTTTCGGTACAGCTATTGGAGATGGTGGATAAATCGATCAACCTCTGCAAATACACTTCGGGCCGGTTTTTACGGAAGCGTCAGAACTGAGAACAAGGCCCAGTGGCCACACCCTTCTTCTGGTATACTGGGGGTCATTGAGCTTATCTTCATGAGGAGGAAACCATGAACTGCCCGCATTGCGCTTCACCTACCACCAAGGAACAGACCAAGAAAACGTCGCTGGGCTATCGGATATTCCGTTGCTCCGACTGCAGACGCATCTTCAACGAACGGACGGGAACCCCGTTCAACTTCCTCGACTATCCCACCGATATCGTGCTCCTGGTCGTCTTCTGGCGGCTCCGCTATACATTGAGCCTGCGTGATCTTGCCGAAATGTTTCTGG
>WNEZ01005424.1_pt1 | contig 11736 bp, 10 predicted proteins | sample 5400521 | NCBI WGS metagenome assembly WNEZ01 (sample SAMN13153339, study PRJNA577476) | soil metagenome | isolation source: 120 cm saprolite under Douglas fir tree site 2 hole 1 replicate 1 | place: USA:California | collected 2015-04-18
TCATTGGTGGCTACTGGCCCGCAGGTGTTTCCGACACCGGTCATGGACCGCATGTGCGCTTTGCCGGTAGCGGCGGGGCCAATAATATCGCCTCGTTTGCCGACAAGCTACTGGTCGTCATGGTACAGGAGGAACGCCGCTTCCCGGAGCAAGTCGAGTACATCACCAGCGTTGCCGGATGGCGCGGCCCACATGAGAAGAAGGAGTCGCGTTGGGACTACGGCCTTGGACGCGGTGGTGAGCTGGTGATGATTAGCGATATTTGCATCATGCGCAGTGATCCCGAGACCGGCATTCTCGAACTCGACATGGTCTTCCCAGGTATCAGCGTCGATGATGTAGTGAGTAACACCGGTTGGTCGCTTGATACGAGCAAGGCCAGGCAAATGGACCCACCAACCGAGGACGAGCTGAAGGCTCTGCGTATGCTCGTTGACCCCAGCCGCATTTACCTGGGCCGCAAGAGCAAGCGCGAGGCTGCTGCTGCTGCAAAACAACAGGAGTAAACAGCCTGCTATTCACAATAAATCCACCTGGTTCCCAGAAGAACGGGAACCAGGTGGATTTATCTTGTTTATTACACAAAAAACTTGACCTCAAAGGCAGGCTACGCTATAGTGGGTATATCTTAGTACTCATTTGGATTGAAGCGAGGAAAGATGACTGCAACCAGCAAGGCAAAGCACATGGAGAAATCTTCAGCAGAAGATATACATGCATATCTAATTACCCTTATCAAACAAGCTACCCAAACCTACCTCACACGCGAGCAGATAATTCGATGCCAGTCATGTCATGGGCAAACAAGTTGACGCGTCCGCCACTGTCAATCGCAGAAGCGCTGGCGGCGGCGCTTCAAGAGATGCAGGATCCAGCTATTGAAGAAATCACGGTTACGAAGCCAGGCTTCCTTAACTTCCGCCTGAATCGACCTGCGGCGGGCAAGGCGATTATCGAGCGTATCCTGGAAGCCGGGGCTGATTTCGGAAGAAATAATGCGGGCACCGGCACTAAGGTGATCGTTGAGCATACCAATATTAATAGCAACAAGGCTGCACACGTAGGTCACCTGCGCAATGCTTGTATCGGCGATACGGTGGTACGTATGCTGCGTTCGCAGGGTTATGACGTTGAGGCCGATAACTACATCGATGACACAGGCGTGCAGGTCGCAGATGTCGTTGTAGGCTTCACCTTGCTCAACCAGGGCATTTTACAGCTTCCAGAAGGCAACGAGCAACTACCAGGTGAGCCTTTTGATTACTACTGTTCGCGGATATACGTTGCCGTGGGGAATGCCTACGAAGACCAGCCAGCACTGCTGGAACTGCGCAGTGCCGTCCTGCGAGCTATTGAACATGGCAATGAGCCCGCCGGGGGACCGGATTACCCGTTGCTGGCAGCCGATCTCTCACACCGTATTGTACAGGCCCACCTGGCAACAATGGCACGCCTGAATATCTCATATGACTTATTAAGCTGGGAATCCGCTATTCTGCACGCGGGACTATGGAAGCGCATCTTCGAGATGTTGCGCGAGCGTGGCCTGCTGGAGAAACCCGAAACAGGTCCGTTAGCAGGCTGTTGGATACTGCCGTTTGGTGAGGATGATGGACAGACCGAGGAGGGTGAGCACATCAGCGACAAGGTGTTTGTGAAAAGAGATGGCACAGCGACTTATGCTGCCAAAGACATCGGTTATCAAATGTGGAAATTTGGCCTGACCGATGATCCCCAGATAGGAGTACAGTTCCACTTCGTTCCCTGGGGCCATCAGCAAGATGGGCGTATGCTCTGGACGATGCGCGCATCACAGGACGTGGGCTTGACAGCCGAGGAAGCCGACCCCAAACGTTTTGGCCATGCCAAACGAGCGATTAACGTCGTCGACGTGCGCCAATCATATCCACAGCAAGTCGTGTACGAGAGCTTACGGCGGTTAGGATACACGGAACAAGCTGACAACTCGATACATCTCGCCTACGAAGTCGTCACGCTTTCAGCTGCTACGGCAGCTCGCCTGGGCGTCGATACCTCAGATGGACGCGAGTTTTATGCCATGTCTGGTCGCAAGGGCATTGAAATCAAAGCGGACGATCTGATCAATGCCGCTGTTGCGAGCATGCAAGAGGTGGAGAGCAAGCGGGAACTATCTCATGAAGCAGCGGCAATCCTGGCAGCCTCGGCAATTCGCTACTTCATGATTCGCTTTAATCTACAGCAAAGTATAGCCCTGGACATCGACGAGGTGTTACGCCCTAATGGTGACACTGGCGTCTACCTGCAATATGCCTATGCGCGGGCCAACAGCATCCTGCGCCGTCTATACGATACCGGTTACGAGGAACCCGAGCAGCTAGATGTGCTACCCCCACAGCTCGAGCAGAGTGAGTGGGAACTGTTACGCTACATCGACGCTTTTCCACGTACCCTGGCCGAGGCAAGCACGCAACTCGTACCCAAACCCAATATGCTTGCCGCTTATACATACGAACTGGCAGCGCACTTCAGCGACTTCTACGAGCATACAACGCCCATTCTCAAAGAAACCGATGAAGGTGTGAAAGTATTCCGCGCAATGCTGGTACGAGCTACTGTGCAGACAATGCATAACGCACTGCGGATACTTGGATTTGTGCCACTTGAACGGATCTAGTAGGGCCCGATTTATCGTGGCCACCGCCGATTTATCGGCCCCCGTGCCCCATCGAATGCCCAGGTTAAAAAGGTAAGGCAAGGTTCAATGTGAAGAAAAGTCCTTGACCGTTTGAACAGTCACACAGTGTCACGCCTCCGCGCAGCGAAGGGTCTGTCTAGAGAGGCAGAGTGATGCTTCGCTGCGCGGAGGCGTGACAGGGCTGGACCTTGCTGTTGGGTAGGAACTGTCAGGTTCATTTGAACCATGCCTAAACTTCATCATCGCGCCCCCATGGTCGATTTATCTATCGCCCTTCAAATTCCGCTTGCAATGGTGCAACAATCTCTTCCGCCAGCTTGTGAACGATACCCTCTGGATAAGGCGCTGCCAGGTTCAGCACAATATGTGTGGCTCCCTCCGCAATATAGGGTCGTATGCTCTCACGGGTTTCAGCCATGTTACCGTAGTTCACCCGCTCCTGGATAGAACGTTCGATGGTTTTGGCGTCGCGCCCAATAGTGGCACAGTGCCCATTAAGCACCTCGTTCTTGTGGCGGAATGTCTCGACGGAGCCACCGGCAAAATTCCAGATATTCGCATACTGAGCCACGATGCGCAGCGTCAACTGCTCACCGCTTCCGCCTATAACATAAGGCGGATATAGCTTCTGGATGGGTTTTGGTTCGCAGCGTGCATCCTTGAGTTGATAATACTTACCATCAAAATTGGCGACTGTTTCTGTCCATAGCCTCTTGATCACTTCGCACGCCTCACCCAACCGGCGGATGCGCTCACCCGGCGTATAGAGCGGGATGCCGTACATACTGCACTCAAGTTCATTCCATCCTGCTCCGATACCGAAGTCGAGCCGCCCATGTGAAATGATATCGACCGTTGCTCCTATTTTCGCAAGCACGGCAGGATGACGGTAAATATTGCCCGTCACCATCAGTCCGACGCGCAGGCGTCTAGTCTGTGCAGCTAACGCGCCGAGCAGCGTCCAGCCCTCCAATTGCGGGCCAGTCGGATCGGGGCCGAGCGGGATGAAGTGGTCGAAGGCCCAGGCGTGTTCGATGCTCGTAACGCTATCCGCTTCGAGCCAGACGCGGAGCATGTCTTCATAAGAGGTGTTCTGTTGTGCGGTTTTTATCCCCCATCTCAGTTGACGATTGCCAAGTTTTTTTGGCTGAACCGAGGGCAATCCTTGCTTCGCCTGTTCAGACATGATTGAAAGTCTCCTTTAGCAATTTGTTGTTTACGATCTACCTCAGCTTAGCATAGACCTGTATCTAGAAGCAATACATAACGGGTATGTTGTCTAGATGCGAATTAGAAAGAACGGGGGTACACCAATGAACAGATTAGTAAGTTTACGCACATGTGCAAAGCTCTTAGGTCCCCACATCCTGTCCAGTTAAGTCGATGGATTAAAGCCTATCCCAACAAGATTAAAGTCCATAAGCCCGTGGACAAAGTAGCATTAGTACTACTTTTATCGACACGAGAACAACCATGCTCTATACTAATCTGCATCTTCTCTCGCAACAGGTGGTATCGCATCCGCACTCACCTGTAAAGCTTAGGAACTACCCTCTATCCCGCGTTTGTTAGTTGATTATACTTAGCCACCGGTATAAACAGACAAGCGATACACAGATAAAACTTTTCAAGCGAGAATGGAACTAATGGAAACGGGGCAATCAATCACGGGTCACATAATTAGACCTGATGCAAGGAAAGTTGGGCATCATGGGTAGAACATTTAAGGCACCAGAAGAGTTAGCGCAAGAGAGACAGCAAACGATGGGCTTTTTACAGGTGAAATTGCCCATCCATAAATTGCTTGTAGCCTACGGGCGGCAATCCACAGTAAAACAGGTTGTACACAACAAAGAGAGCGCACAGCAACAAGCCATAGACCTGTTAAACTACGGCTTAGAATTGGGCTGGCCTGATGATAAACGCTGGCTGTTTATCGAAAACCAGCTTAAAGATGGTACGATTAGAAACGCATCAGGGCGGCTGAGAATTGACGAACGCCCTAGATTGCAAACGGTAACGAGCTTGATTAAAACAGACACAGTGGGGGCTGTGCTGGTACGTGCTGTTGATAGGCTGTTCAGAGATGAAACTATGGTTGCGCCTGTGGTGTTTGCCAACATCTGCAAACAATACCATGTGCTTATCCTCACGCTTGATGGTGACTACTACGATTTCAACAACCCCAAGCGCGACGATCTGAACCGCTTTATTCTGGAAGCGACGAAAGCCAAAGACTATATTGAGAAGCATGTGAAGGGTGTTATGCTCAAAAACCGAGAGCGCAAGGCGTTACGTGGAGAATTTTCGGGGCATGGTGTGCCTACGGGCCTGATGCTTGACGATGAGCGCAAGCACTATATTGAAAATCCACTATGGGGGCCAGTGGTAGCGCGATTGTTGAAACGCTACCGCGAGCTTGATGGGAATTTTGGACAGCTACGGCGCGAGGTAGCAGGAAAGCCCATTTTTCCTGAACTGCCAGAAGACATCTTGAAACGGACAGGGCCTATCTATCTCACGAAGGTAGAAGGCGGCTATACAGTACATACATGGGTAGGATTGCGCGATATTCTGATAAACGTCGCCTTGATAGGACACATCAGATACGACGGACGCTTGATTAAAAACACCCACGCCCCCATTGTGGATGAAGCTGATTTCTGGTATGCATTTGACAGGTTAAGCCCCACGGATATAGAGGGCAAACCACAACAGCGCAAGAATACAGTACGCTACAGTAAGCAGGGGAGAGACCCACACACGGCGCTGTTAGATGGAACGCGGTCTAATGGGCAAGCCGTGATAACATCGCCACAAGGGGATGTGTATGTGTTTCAACGAGCGAACCAAGCAGCAGGGGCGGCGTATGCAATCAGAAACTACCGCGTTGCGTTTGACCAGTTTGTGACCTCTATTCGTATGCCTGACCTGGACAGGCTGTTTACTGAGCGGATGCTAGAGCAATTAACCCCGAGAGGTGAGTTATACCATCAGCTTGAGGGCTTTGATACGCACAACCCCGATAGTGAAGAAAGCCCTACACCTGTAACTACCCTGAACCCTGCATCTACCTATGCCAAGTTGCAGGGGATGTTACAGACGCCAGCTACCAGCCTTGTAGGAGTAGATGAAGCGATAGTACAGGCCAGGGAAGAACATGCACGCTTAACCCGCGATTATGAAGTGAACTTTGATCTTATGTCTGATAAAGAGTTACGAGATAACCGTATGGCGAGAGCGCAACTTGCAAAGGACATAGCCGCGCTGGAAAAGAAAAAGGATGAAGTAAGAGCCACAGCACAGGATTTAGCAGATATTAACGCACTGATGCAAGACGCTTACGCTGTTTGGCCCAAGTGGGATTTAGAGAGACAACGGCGCTTTGTGAGGCTGGTAACACACGCCATTGTGCTTGAAGAATTGCCTGGGGACTGGCTAATACTCACAGTAAAATGGAAGCCATTCCCAAGCGCGAGTTTTACCGATGTGGCGTTGATCTATCGCCAAAATGCAGGAAAGATGTGGACAGAACAGGAAGAGCGGCTACTACGACGCAACTACCGTAACGCCAGTCGATCAGAACTTCTTGAGAAGCTGCCTTACCGGACATGGCAGGCTATTACCTCACACGCCAATACCCTGAAACTGGAACGCCTGAACCGATGGAATGACGCGAAAGACGTACCATTCTGGTTATCGCTCACGGACAAACACATGATAGAAACATACGGGCTAGCGTTAGAGCAGCAGGAACCTCTTTGTTGCTGGTGGCTGGATGCGCCCAGCGCATGGCAAAAGGTAGAACTCAACGAAGAGAGGGTGTTTTGATGCCAAAGCGAAGTTTCACTCTGTTACCTTTCTAAATTTCTCATTTTCCCTACGATATTACCATGTGATAGTTATATCGCTCTTTATAGTATCATACAGTCGCAGAGATTAGGGGACTCAAACTGCCTCCCCCTGGTGTATAATGCAATGGGTGATTTGAAGACTGACTTCAGCAGGAGGTGATGTATGTCATCAATAGAGATTTTCCCAGGTATTATCACAGACCCAGAGATACTTGGAGGTGAAGCCATCGTCAAGGGGACTCGCATCCCTGTAGCGCTCATTCTTGGCCATCTTGCAGCAGGTATGAGTACAGAAGAAATTGAATATGAGTATGACCTCAGCATAGAAAACATTCGCGCAGCACTAGGTTATGCAGCAAAACGAATCGGGGAAGAGGCAATTGGTGTCAAGTAAAAGTAATAAGGGGGAGATTTTGCTAGACGAAAACCTTCCAAAGAGCTTATGGAAGGCATTGCAAGCGGCAGGTTATCCTACCGCTCGTTTGGTAGATGAGGGGCTGCGAGGAAAACCTGATTCCATTATATTCCGTCAAGTCCGCTTTCGCTCCATTATTATCACACGGGATAAAGACTATCTTAAAACAGACCTATTTCCAATCCCTCATTCTGGTATTATTGTAGTGAGCTTGCCCAATGACACAACCGCTGCTAATATTGCTCGTGAAGTGATAAATGCTCTGTCCACATTGTTAGAACAAGACCTCGCCAATAAAGTCTATATCATAGAGCCGGGCCAGGTACGTCTGCTGTCCTAAAACACGAGGAGGGTTATGCTACGATGAGCACACCTATTTATTACGATCAAGACGCCGACCTTTCCATTATCCAGGCAAAGCGACTGGCCTTTATTGGATATGGCAACCAGGGAGCAGCACAAGCGCAAAACTTGCGTGACAGCGGCGTCTCAGAGATGCTTATCGGCAACCGCGAGGATAGTTACAAGGAAGTCGCTCTAGCGTCTGGTTTTCAAGTCGTGTCTATCCCCGAAGCAGCAGCCTGGGGTGACGTGGTGTTCCTGCTTATTCCAGATGAAGAGCAGCCCCAAGTGTTTCGCGAGCAGATTGCACCTCACCTGCGGGCAGGTGCAGCACTGGTTGTCGCCTCCGGCTACAACGTGGCATTCCAGCTCTTTGATCTGCCTGACTTCATTGACGTGATCATGGTTGCTCCGCGCATGATCGGCACTGGCGTGCGTGAACGCTACTTACGCAGAGAACCCTACCCTTGCTTTATTTCTGCTGAACGCAATGTCAGTGGAAACGCCCTTGAACTTGCCCTATCTATTGCGCGTGGCATCGGCGCAACCCGGGGCGGCGCGATACTCTCTTCTGCGCGCGAAGAGGCCGCACTGGACCTCTTTAGCGAACAAGCTATCTGGCCCGTGATTATGGTAGCTTTTCGTACTGCATATGAAGTACTGCACCAGGCTGGGTTTAACGATGAGGCCATCCTCTATGAAATGTACCTCTCCAAGGAACCTGCTGAAGTCTTCGAGCGCATAGCAGAACAAGGCCTGTTTGAACAGCTCTCGCTCCACTCCCACACCAGCCAGTATGGACAATTGCGTGCCTTATTTGCGGATGATGGTTCCTGGCTATATGAAAGATTCAGGCGTGTGCTGCACGACGATATTCTTTCGGGTCGCTTTGCCCGTGAGTGGTCGGACGTCCAGGCTAAAGGGGCAGAACGTTTGGAGCAGATGCGAGCAGAGGCGTTGGCGAGTGAGATGGCGAGGGCAGAGGCACGTGTGCGGGGTACCAGTTAAATTGAATGTTCAACACAGGTGATTGCCCCAAGCCGGTGGATCTCTGCTATTTTCGCATATTCCACGCTATAGCCGAATGTTCCAGCCGCAGTCATGACAGGATTGCGCAGGAGCAGTCCACTTTTGTGGTGCGGTGCCAGTTCAGTTTGTAGGTTCATGTATACCTTCGAACCTCGTTGATGCGGTCACGAAATAACCGCGCCTCATTCGCGGCAGCGGTAGCAAAATCAGCGCCAGTACCAGCATATAGTACTGAACGAGAAACTGCAATAATGGCCTTTTCCCCAAATGCATCCACTCCCGCAGCTACTGAGGCCTCCAGGTCACCGCCTTGCGCTCCCACACCGGGGATGAGGATCGGCATATCGGGACATAACGCACGAATGGTGCGCAGCTCCTGCGGGTAAGTTGCCCCGACTACCAGGCCACAATTGCCCGCCTTATTCCAGGACTGCACGTGCTGCGCTACCACCTCATAAAGAGGCCTTACCTGACCTTTCTCCCCGTATACCAGCAGGTCTTGAAAATCGCGGGCGCCTGGATTCGATGTACGGCACAACAGGATTACGCCTTTTTCATGATAGGCAAGAAAAGGAACCACGCTATCATAGCCCAGGTAAGGGTTGACGGTAACGGCGTCACAGCCATACACATCAAAAACGGCGGCAGCGTAGTTGCGCGCAGTATTGTCAAGGTCACCGCGCTTGGCATCGACTATGATTGGAATATGAGCAGGGATAGCAGCTAGCACTTCCTGAAAGACATACATCCCCTCAGGACCTAATACTTCAAAAAAAGCCAGGTTAGGTTTATATGCACATACATACCGGGCTGTTGCCTCAATGATTGCCTGGCAGAAATGCACAACCGCTTTCGCCGTTGACTGCTTCTGTAACACAGTGGGAAAACGACCCGCCTCTGGATCGAGTCCCACGCAAAGCAGACTGTTTTGCTGGCGCGAGGCCATTACTAATTTTTCGAGAAAGCTCATAAGCAACTACCTGAAACATCTTATCTCGACGGTATGAACACCCACACGCTCATTACGCGCTGCCCCGTGTACCAGGTTTGACTAGAGGAATACCCTCTGTACACATCGGGCATGCGTCTGGACTATACGTACGCGCGGAGACAGTTATTAAGGCATGGCAGGGTACACCGAACTGATCGATTGCTCCACCGCCACTACGGTCAATCAGCACTTCAATGCTGGCGATATCGGAGTGATACGGCTTTATTGCACCAAGTGTCTCCTGTAGCGAAAGGCCGGTCGTCAACACGTCATCGACAACGAGTACACGTTCGGTTGGCCGAAGTACAAATCCCCGCCGTAGTTCCCGCCCGCCCTTTGATGCTGGCTCGGCAAGCAGGCAGCGCGAATTAAGCTGACGCGCTACCTCCTGCGCCAACATTGCTCCGCCCGTCGTCGGGCCAATAACTGCCGAGATTGCAAGCTCTTCATATCGCAAGGCGATCTCCCGGCACAGTTGCTCCGTGACACGAGGCCATTCTAGCAGGCGGAACTTCTCCCAGTACTCGTCGCTGTGTTGTCCCGAGCTAAGCACGAAGTGCCCGCTCGAGACGACGCCAAGCTGTTGAAAAAGATTCAGCAATTCTGAACTTTTCATACTACGGCATATAGTGGACGCTATTACGTGGATATTCGACACAGTTCAGACAGCTTTCGCTGCCCGTGATAAACTGTACGAGCCGCTCAAAGCCCATACCGAAGCCAGCATAGGGGATCGAGTCATGCTCGCGCAGTTGCAGGTACCATTCGTAGTCCTCAGCGCTTCCACCTGCTGCCAGCAGATGCTTCATGGCCATTGAGCCCATGAGACGTTCTCGCAGGCGGATGGGATCTTCCTCGCGCTCAGCCCCGCCGCAGACTTCACCAACTCCCGGCAGCAGGAGATCGGCGGCGTTGACTACCCGTTCGTCCTCGCGGTTCTGGCGCATGTTGAAGAACTTCAGTTCGATGGGATAGTGGGTGATAAAGGTGGGGAACTGTGTCCACTCCAGGATCGCAATCTCGCGCTTGCGGTCCAGGTCATCGCCCCATGCTGTCGCAATCCCCATCTTATTGAGTTGCTCCACGGCCTCAGTATAAGTGATGCGGCGGAACGGCGGCTCGATCTTCTCCAGCATAGCGATATCAGCGCCTAACAGCTCCAACTCTCCACGGCGCGTTTCCAGGGCTGTTTTAACGATATGACTCACCAGGCGCTCTTCAAAATCCAGGAGTAACTGCAGGTTCCCGTAGCCGATCTCCGGCTCAACCAGTACAAACTCGGTGAGATGGCGATGGTCGGCGCGCGGCTCAGCCCGGTAGCTATGATTTATAGAGTAGACACGACGCAGGGTCTGGCTGTGAACCAGTGGCTCCAAGTGCAACTGGGCAGTCTGGGTCAAGAAGGCTTTGTTGCCGAAGTAGTCAAAAGAGAACAGCGTCGAAAAGTCCTCACAAGCACCCGTGAGGCTCGTGATAGTAGGCGTCGTTACCTCTACAAAGTCCTCAGACTCCATAAAATTGCGAATCGCTTTTAGCAACGACCCACGCAGGCGAATCAAGGACGCCATGTGTGGCAAGCGTACCAGCATATGCCGATTGCGCAGCTGGCTCATGTCCAGTAATTCATTCGCGTTCTCTTCTGAAGTTGTAAGTTTCATTGCGCTCATAAGTAAAGTAATCCTTTCCCTCTCACTGAGGCGAATCAGCACGCCTACAGATATAGTAATGACAACATGTTGACTGGTCGTCCATTTCTCCCCGCTTCTCTCAACAATAAGGCCTGTATTGCTGAGTTTCTAACGAGACACCGTGTTTGACACCGTTGTCAAGCCCGGCCGGAGACCAAACAGGTCAAAAAAATTCCTCACCTCTGAATCGATGAGATGAGGAAGAAAGATTCTTCAGTAAAACGACACCGGGTCCATCAATGGGATGGAATAGGCGGCACTTTCGCCGCTTGAGCATTTTTAGTAGCTGTGCCCTGTGCCTGAGAGACATGTGAATACGACACCTTTTCCACAGAGTGGAACAACTGGAAACCAATTTCAAATTGCTAGAAGTATACCCAGTGATTGCCAAAAAGTCAAGGGTGACGCAAAAACCCGTTTTACTTTTATTACATCCTTAAAACCAGGTACTTTCTCTATACAACTAGAGCAAAATAGGGGTATGATGTCTATGCATTCGCTTTAAACATATTTGGGAAGATACTAACATTGAGTAATCCTGAGCAGCATGATGATTGGAATGACGATCAGCCGGAGATTACCAGCCTCGATCCTAAAGTCGAGGGTTTCGTCGCCGGTTCCATCAAACTGCTTTTGCAGTTCAGACAAAAAATGCGTAATTCCCTGCGTTTGCGCGCCGCGTCTATCGGGTTTACTCTCCTACTTTGTCTACTGGTTTTGCTTATAGTAATTCAACCGCA
>WNEZ01004868.1_pt1 | contig 11734 bp, 5 predicted proteins | sample 5400521 | NCBI WGS metagenome assembly WNEZ01 (sample SAMN13153339, study PRJNA577476) | soil metagenome | isolation source: 120 cm saprolite under Douglas fir tree site 2 hole 1 replicate 1 | place: USA:California | collected 2015-04-18
TCTCATCATCCATCGCGGTGTGTTCGTGGAAGAAGTCGACCATCTGCTCGCGGGTCCAGTGCTGGGAGTGGACGCCCGTATCCACCACCCAGCGCACGGCGCGCCACATTTCATTCTGCAGGCGGCCGTAGTCGCTGTACGGATCCTGATAAAAACCCACTTCTTTTCCCAGGCGCTCGGAGTAGAACGCCCAGCCTTCGGTATACGCATTCAGATCGAGGTTGTACTTGCGGAATGGCGGCAGGCCGGTGAGTTCCTGCGCGATCGAAAATTGCAGGTGATGTCCGGGGACGCCTTCATGGTAAGCGATGGCTTCCACATTGAGCAGCAGACGCTTCTCCGGCGCGTACTCATTGACGTTGATGCGTCCGGGGCGCGAGCCGTCTCCGGCGCCGATCGAATAATCGGCGGGAGGAGCAGAGGCGCTGCGGAACGACTCCATCGGGACGACAGCCAGCTTGTTCTTCGGCAGACGTTCGAATAGTTGCGGCAGTTTTCCGTACATCTGGTCGCGATAGTGCGTGTACAGGTCAAGCAATTGCTGGCCGGACTGGGCGTGCAGTTTTGGATCCTGCCGGATGTGATCGTTGAACGATTTCAGATCGCTGAATCCCTGGGCCTTGGCGATGACGAGCATCTGGGTTTCAATTTCCGCGACGCTCTTCAGGCCAAGCTGGTGAATCTGATCGGCTGAGAAATCGGTGGTCGTCTGATGACGGACGGCGAAGCGATAGCGCGCATCTCCGTCGGGCAAGGCCCAGACGCCGGGATCGAGCCGCCCGTGAGGTGCGTAATCATCGCGCACGAATTTGGCGAATTTCGCGTAGGCGAGCGCGACCTCGTTGCTAACGGCGCTTTCGATTTTTTCGCGCAGTTGTTTCCGATCGTTCTCGGATATGCGCTCGGAGATGGAATCGGGGAATTTGCGCAGCGGTTCGGTGAATGGACTTTTGTCGAGCGGGTCGTCGGCAATCTGCTGCGCCTGATTGGAGACTTTTTCGAGCAGATATTTCGGCGGCATGCGGTGATCGCGTAGTCCATCGCGCATGTGTCCCATGGCCTGCTCGAGCACGCGCGGGATTTGGTGCAGACGGGACAGATAGTCTTCGTAATCTTTTATGTTTCGAAAAGGGGAATCGAAGGGGAGCGAAGCGTAGCCCAGGTGAATGCCGCCAAACTGCGTCGCCGGCATCTCCCAGTCCTTGAACTGCACGCTGTCGAGCGTTTCATGCAAGCTGCGGAGCATCAGCGCGCGGTTTAGCTTTTCCTGCTCGGGAAATCCGGTGACGTCGATCGCCTCGAAGCGCGTCAGAGCCTGACGAGTGTGTTCGAGATCGTCGGCAATTGCCTTGTCGGAGAAATCGCTCAGCCGGTCGTTGAAGCGATTGTCGCCAACCTGGGTGGCAAGTTCAGGCTGGGTGCGCAGCGTGTATTCCCACTCATCGGCGAGCAGACGATTGAGTTCGTCTCGCCGCGCTTCGAGTGTCGGCTTGGGGGTCTGGGCAAAGAGTGGGACGACGAGAGCGGCGGCGAAAGAAATAATCACGAGCGATGTTTGCAAGAGGCAGACCTCCACAACATTTGTGTTTATGAGGATACGTCGTCAGAAAATATCAGAAAAGCGCGCGGCGCGGGCTTTGGCCTGCGACAATGAGTCAGCAGCGCGGATCGGAGTCTGTTGAGCTTTCGGCCTAGCGCCGACACGGATGTGCAAAGCGATGCAGAATCGAGAACCCTTAAGGTAACAAGGCGCTCAGATTACCGAGGTGCGTGTCCCTCTACGGAAAAAACATTAAATGCAATTTATTCATATAGTTACCGGCAAGATTCCGCTATAGCGAACTTTATACTTTGTCGTTGCGCTGAACCGCGCAAATCGCCTACTATCGGATAGTTGCAAGAGATTGTGACCATTCGGTGGGACGATTGGCGAGATTCTTGCATCTATTTATTAGGCCGATAGACGGATTAGGTAAGTTCTTGACTGGCTAAGCGTTAATTGGCCGAGTACCACCGGGGATGGATTACGTGAAGTTTCGGGTCTGGTTTCTTCGTCTTGCATTTGTCTTAGGAATGGCAATGTTGCTGGCAACGAGTGGAATCGCAGCCAGCGTCAACCCACCCGCGCTCACGCCGCGCAGAAAAGCTCGCGGGGTTACGGAGAATCAGCATGCGAGGCGGCGCATGCGAACACTCGCGCGGAGCCGCGCTCCGCGCTCGCAGTATTCCACTACCCATTATTCCGGCACTCATCGCCGGCATCGCTATTACGAGCGCTTCAGCACCAGTTCGTTCTCTTCCGATATCACCGAAGGTGACGTGACCGCCGGCGAAGATCCCGTGGTTCGCCAGGCCGCGATCGATGCCCTGGGTAATATGAACGGCACCGTGGTCGCGATTGAGCCGACCAGCGGGCGAGTGCTCGCCATGGTCAACCAGAAGCTCGCACTTTCGGGCGGCGCACAGCCGTGCTCAACCATTAAACTTTCCGTGGCTCTGGCGGCACTGAGCGAAGGCGTGATCGACGAGGAAACTGAAGTTCCGCTCGGGCGCCGTAGCCGCATGAATCTCACCGAGGCGCTGGCGCACTCGAACAACGCCTACTTCGAAGCGGTCGGGCGCAAGCTGGGTTTCGAAAAGGTGCAATACTACGCGCACCAGTTCGGACTCGGCGAACTTGCCGGCTACGAGATTCCGGGCGAGCAGCTAGGGACGTATCCGGAAGTTGAGATCTCTTCCAAACTCGGCGGCGTCGGCAAGATGTGCTCATTCGGTGAGGGCATCTCGATGACTCCGCTGCAACTGGGCGCGCTGGTGACGGCGATTTCAAATGGCGGCACGCTCTACTACCTGCAACATCCGAACAGTTCCGATGAAGTCGCGAGCTTCCAGCCTCGGGTCAAGCGCCATCTCGACATCGAGCCTTTGATTCCCGAACTCTCCGACGGCATGGCCGGAGCGGTTGCGTACGGCACCGCGCGCAGCGTGCGTTTGAACTTTAACGAAGAATCGATCTTAGGCAAGACCGGGACATGTTCGCGCGCCGGCACGCGCTACGGGTGGTTCGCCTCGTACGCTAACACCGACGTCGGACGCATTGTGACGGTCGTCTTCCTGCAAGGCGGACATCCTACCTTCGGGCCCAAAGCGGCTGAGATCGCAGGACGCATGTACCGCAATCTTTACGACCACAAGTTCTTCGTGGCGGGTGCAACCGATACAACGTCCACTCCTCCGGATCTGGAAAAAGTCACCACTCAGGCCACGCCGCAGGAATAATCGCAGCCCCACATGCGCGAAGCCCACTCAGGGATATCCGCGCCAGCTGTCTAGCGCCATCTCATTTAGGGCGGGAGTGAACAAATGAAACCCTGGCGAGCTCTGCTCGCCTGGACAGCCGGGGGCGGCTGTCCCTACGTGATTTCGTTAGCGCTTGGTTTCGTCTTTCTCGACTACGCCGTCCCTGATGGAGACGATACGGTGCGCGTACTCGGCGATGTCGTGCTCGTGGGTCACGAGGACGATCGTATTGCCTTCCGAGTGCAGGCGATCAAACAACGCCATGATCTCGTTGCCGGTTTGTGAGTCGAGGTTGCCGGTCGGTTCGTCGGCGAGGATGATGGCCGGCTTATTGACCAGAGCGCGGGCGATGGCTACGCGCTGGCGCTGTCCGCCGGAGAGTTCGTTGGGCTTGTGGCTCATGCGGGATTCCATGCCGACCGATGTCAGTGCGCCCTTGGCGCGCTCGGAGCGCTCTTCGGATGGAACTCCGGCATAGATCAGCGGCAGCTCCACGTTGTGCAGCGACGTGGCACGGGCCAGCAGATTGAAAGTCTGGAAGACGAAGCCGATTTCCTTATTGCGGATGCGGGCCAGTTCGTCATCGTCGAGATCGCTGACCAGCTGCTGGTAGAGCCAGTATTGACCCTTGGAAGGCGAGTCGAGACAGCCGATCAGGTTCATTAGCGTGGACTTGCCGGAGCCGGATGGGCCCATGATGGCAACGTATTCGTTGCGCTGGATGCGCAAATTGATGCCGCGAAGCGCATGCACCTGTTCCGAGCCCATGTCGTAGGTCTTCCACAGATCCTCGGTTGAGATCATGTAGGAGTTGGGCGCAGCCCAATTCGCAGGCTTATCGATTGGCAGTACCTCGGCAGTCGCCATCTTGCTCTCCTTATCCGGATCGGGCTCGGGCACGCACGCTCCTTGGCCGTTCTATCTTGGACGTTCTAACTCGTTAGAGGTTAGTGGAGCGCCGGGCGTCCCCGCCCGGCCGGACCCTTCGACTTCGCTCAGGGCAGGCTCGCGAGACGCCCGCCTCTCCATTCGCTAACTTTCGTCTTCTTTTTTCGGGACCGAGTTATCTATTTTGACACTCGTTCCCGGCTTCACCGTACGTAAAACCTTGTAGCTGCCGGTGATCACTTCGTCACCCTCTTGCACGCCCTTGGTGACCTCGATATCGGTGGTGCCGCTGATGCCGGTATCCACCGGAACAAATTCTGCTTTCTTGTTGCGGATCACGAACACGCCCTGGATTTCTTCCTTCAGCTTCGAGGCTTCCACCGGAGCGCTTGCAGCCTGGACATTATTGTTGCCTTTCCCCGCATCTTTATCCTTGGGCACGAGATCTGCCTGAGTGCGGACAGTGAGCGCCTGAATGGGAATGCTCAGCACGCTGCTACGGGTCGCGGTCGTGATCTTGGCGGTCGAGGAGAGACCTGGGCGCAGGTTCGCTGGCGGATCCGAGAGCGTCACGACGACTTTGAAATCCTTAGCTTCTTCACTGGTCGAGGTGGCCTGGGAGGTAGCGACACCGGTCGAGCGCACGATGGCGTTGTCCCCAATTTCGCTGACGACGCCATGGAACACCTTGTGCGGGATCGCGTCAATGGTCACGTCCGCAGGCTGGCCAAGATGCACATTAACGATGTCGGTCTCATCCACCTTGACCTCGGACGTGATCACGGACATGTCGGCGATCGTCATCAGCGTGCTGCCGGGCGAATTCTGGATTCCGATGACCACAGTCTCGCCTTCGCGCACGGGAAGATTCGTGATTACGCCGTCAAAGGGTGCTTCGTACGTGGTTTTTTTTAGCACGTCGGATACGCGAGTCAGGTTCGCCTGATTCTGGGTGATGTGTTTGTCCATCGAATCTTTCTGCGCCTTGGCTTGGGACACGCGAGCCTGGGCCTGCGCTAATCCGGCTTCGGCGGACTCCCATGCCGCCTTCTTCACGTCGTAATCCTGCTTGGCGATGAGGGCCGCGCCGTACAGGCCCTGAGCACGATCCCAGTCGAGCTTGGCGTGGACGGCGTCGGACTTGGCGCGGTTCAGGTCGGCGAGCGAGGTGTTCAGGGCGGCATCGGAGGCGACGGCATCCGTTTGAGCCGCTTGCACCGACGCGCGGGTGGCATTGACGTCGGCTGAGGACTGGACGTTCTCAAGCTGCGCCAGTAACTGCCCCTTCTTCACGCGGTCGCCTTCCTTGACGTGCAGCTTGATAATCTTGCCGAAGGCATTGGCTCCGATGTTTACGTAGGTCTTGGGCTTGATTTCACCCGAAGCACTGACCACCGAGGCCAGGTTCTGCCTTTGCGCTTTCCCGGTCTGCACCGTCACCAGGTTTTTTCGGCTCTGGTAAACGGTGACGGCGACGATGATGCCGAGCACCAGTGCCCCGCCAACCCCGATTAACACCTTCTTCCAGGTCTTCATAGCTGAGTCTTTATGACACTCTTGATGAGCCGGCCACCACGCCGGTAGACGGCTCTAAGTCCCGGCTTTCCTCTGGTTGCTCATGGTTCTGGTTATAGAGTTCCGGTTATAGAACGGCGAAAACGCACCTGATTGCGCCATGAACAGTTACGATCAGTCGACGGAGAAAGTTCCCGATTTCCCGCGAAACGGCCTTTCCCATGACGTCGCTCCGGTCGAGCTCACTGAGGGAGATCCGCGCCGCAATTCATTATAGCGTGCCGGGGGTATGGGGAGCTGGCTCGCAGCGCCATCCGGGCTTGGCCGCAAAATGAGGATTCTTAAGGGATTTAGAACAAAGGCTCCGGGCAGGAAATCTTTTATGGACAGGCCACTTCTCCTTGCCTTGTTGTATCCAATGAACATAGAATTAGGCGGTTGAAGTGTCTGGTGAGGTAATCCCTTCTATGTTCTCCGCAGGTTTTCGAAATCGTTGCTCGGTTGCTGTGCTGGCTGGTGTGATGGCACTGGGTTTTGCCGCCGTTTCCCAAGCACAGGAAAAGGACGCCAAGGGCTCCGAGGGAAGCCAGGCGGACCCATTAAAGCGTCCGATCCCGGAAAAACAACGCAAGGCCAACGCCAAGGCGCTCAAGATTGAGTTGAGCAAGACTTATAAGAAGTGGCTGGACGAGGACGTGCGTTGGATTATCACCGACGAAGAGAAATCGGCCTTCATGCAACTCTCGAACGACGAAGAGCGCGACCAGTTCATCGAGGCCTTCTGGCAACGCCGCGATCCCACCCCGGACACCGAAGAGAACGAGTTTAAGGAAGAGCACTACCGGCGCATCGCCTATGCCAACGAGCACTACGCGGCCGGCATCCCCGGTTGGAAGGCCGACCGCGGCCGGATTTACATTGTGTTTGGTCCGCCGGATGAGATCGAGTCCCATCCTTCCGGCGGCAGCTATGAACGCCCGATGGAAGAAGGGGGTGGCGAGACCTCGACCTTCCCGTTTGAAACTTGGCGCTATCGCTACCTGGAAGGGATTGGGCAGGAAGTGATGATCGAGTTCGTTGATACCTGCATGTGCGGCGACTACCACATGACGATGGACCGCTCCGAAAAAGACGCCTTGAAGTACACCCCGAATGCCGGCCTTACGCTGTACGAGCAAATGGGTATGTCGAGCAAGGCGAGTCGCTTCACCGGCGGCGGCATCGAGCAATTGGGCAGCTCGCCCTTCAATAAGGATTTGCAGTCCAAGCAATTCGACCGCCTGGAACAGTTCGCGAAACTGCAAGCGGCGCCGGCAGTGAAGTTCAAGGATCTGTTAGAAGTGGTCAGCCACAAGATCAGCGTCAACCTGATGCCCTTCGATGTGCGAGCGGACTTCGTGAAGGTGACCAGCGACACGGTGCTGGTGCCGGTCACGATTCAGATCAAGAACCGCGACGTCACTTTCCAGAACAAGGACGGCGTAGAGCGCGGCACCGTTAATATCTTCGGGCGCGTGACGACACTGACGGGCAAGATCGTGCAAACCTTTGAAGACACGGTGCAGGTCGATGTGCCGGTGGAACTGCTGCCGAAGACCGCGGAAAATTCTTCGGTGTACTGGAAGGCGCTGCCGCTGCGCATCAGCCAAAACCGCTATCGTCTGGACATCGCGGTTAAGGACGTGAACGGTGATCGCACCGGGAGTTGGAGCCATGCCATCCAGATCCCGGACTTCAGCGAGGACAAGTTGAGCAGCTCAACACTCATCATCGCCGACCAGATGGAGCCGGTGGCGACCAAGAACGTAGGCACGGGCAATTTCGTGATCGGGACCACAAAAGTGCGCCCGCGTGTCGCGCCTTCGGACGGCAAGCCAATCGCGTTCAAGCGTAATCAGAAGCTGAATTTCTGGATGCAGGTTTACAATCTCAGCGTGGACGAAAAGACGCATAAGCCTTCGGCCACGATTGAGTACAATGTCACCGACGCCAACAACAAGGCGGTCATCCATACCGTCGAGTCGACCGACACCATGGGCAACGTCGGTGACCAGGTTACGCTGCAGAAGACACTTTCCGCCGCGAACCTGCAGCCGGGCTTGTACAAGATCGAGATCAAAGTGAACGACAACCTTTCCAAGCAGACTGTGGATCCCACGGCAACTTTCGCCGTGGAGTAAAATGCTGTCTGGTTCCTGGAGGTGGTGGGCGAGATGTTCCAAAAGCTCAGGTTCCTCGTCGTTGTCATCATCGTGAGCGGAGCTCTTTCGGCATGGTCCGGAACTGCCTCCGGTGCAATCTCGGGTGCGATCTCTGGATATGTTCGCGATGGGAGCGGCACCCCGCAAATGGGCGCGGTGGTGGAAGTCCTCGGCTCGGCCGCACAGGCGCTGAAGGTCTTCACCGACGATCGTGGTTTCTACTCCGTCGCGAGTTTGCTGCCCGGAACGTACAGCGTGAAGGTGAGCGCGCCTTCCTTCCTCCCTTCGCTGCGCGAGAAAATCGGCGTGCGGGCCGGCGCGAAGCTGATGGTGAATGTCACGCTCACCACGCTGTTCGAGGCCATCCAACTTGTTCCGCTGCGAGGTCCGGTGGAGGATGACGACTGGAAGTGGACGCTGCGCTCGGTTGCGAACCGGCCCATCCTGCGCGTGCTTGAAGATGGCACCACCGTGGTCGCGCAGAGCGGGGAATCAGCCGCTGACCATGGTTTGAAAGGTACGTTGGCCTTCATGGCCGGATCGCCCGCGCAGGGTTTCGGCAGCCCGGCGGATATGAGTGCTGGTTTCGCCGTGGAGCGTTCGCTCTTATCGAGCGGCACTCTGCGACTGAACGGCAACCTCGGCTATGGGGCCGACGGCCAGCACATCCCAGCGGCGGTGCTCCGAACCACCTACACGAACCGTTTCAACGGCGTTTTTGAGCCTTCGATGTCGATTACAGCCCTCAGGCTGAATTCTCCTGACCGGAACGCGATGCCTGGCGCTACGTTGCAAGCGCTGTCGCTGACCAGTTCCGATCGGATCGTCCTCGGCAACAAGCTGGAGATCAAGCTCGGCAGCGAATTCCAGACCATCCAGTTTATGGGGCGGGTACACGCCTTCAAGCCCTTCGGATCAGCCGATCTGCACCTCACGCCGGACACCGTGCTGGAATATCAATACACGAGTTCAGTCCCGAATACGCGACTGGAGGATCGTTTAAGCGGCGATCGTTTGAGTGACGACCGTTTCGGCGGGGATCGTTTTGATTCGGCTTCCTCGGACCTGAGCGAAACCGCGCCGCGTGTCAGCATGACGGGGCTTTCGCCGGCAGTAGAGCGAGCCCGTCATCAGGAAGTGTCGATCTCCCAGCGCATTGGCAAGAACAATATGCAGATCGCATTCTACTCGGACAGCATCGTTGATCCCGCGCTCAACGGCGCAGGCGAAGTGACGGCCGAATCTAGTGGCGTGTTGCCCGATGTGTACTCTGGGACATTCAGCGTTCAGGGTAACGATTACGCGACCCGCGGGATGCGCGTGGTACTGCAGCGGAAGCTGTTATCCGATCTGACCGCAACCTTGGATTACGCCTACGGAGGCGTGCTCGATCTCTCACGCCCCGACGTCCAATTACAGGACGCACGCGAGTGGATTCGCACGGAACGGCGCCAGACTGTGGCGGCGAAGTTCAGCGGGACCGTTCCCAAGGCAAAGACGCGCTGGATCGCCTCCTATCGTTACACGGGCGGCCGCACTTTGACGCCGGTTGACCTGTTCAATACTTCAGCGGGCCAGTCTGATCCTTACTTCAATCTCTTCATCCGGCAACCGATGCCGGCCACCTTCCTCGCCGGGCACATGGAAATTCTCATGGACCTGCGAAATCTTCTCGCGCAGGGGTACGTGCCCGTGATCGGGCGCGACGGTCGCACTCTTTATCTGGTGCAATCGGCGCGCTCCGTGCGCGGCGGTGTGGCCTTCAGCTTCTAGCAATCGGGGCATCGTCTGTAGGGACGGGCTGGCCGCGTCTCTACCCCCTCTGCCGGGAAATCAGACGGCCCTTCAGGGCTGCGCACGACAAGTCACTTCTCCGCAACCTTCTAGAATCTGTAGACTCGCAATCTGTGATTCCATAGATTCCAGGAGGAAACTCCCGGCGAGTATCCGAGCGCTAACCCGCCACGTCTTCCGCGGACTCGCGGTCCCTTTCCCGCATGACGCAGATTCCCGCCCTGATCCCCTTTCATCAACTCCTTCGATGAAATTCGGCACTGATCTTTCACGCGCGCTCGGTTATAATTCCGCGAATCTCAAGTGGAAGTGCATTTGCTGCTCGCGGAGGGTGGGTCTATTCCCCTGCCCGCGACAATCAAGGAGAACCGTCAATGAAACTGCGCTTATTGGTGGCGTTTGTTCTGCTGTCGACGGCCATGCTCGTGGGCCAAACGTTTCGTGGGACAATCCTCGGCACCGTGACCGATCCCTCCGGAGCAGTCGTAGCCGGAGCAATGGTCAAAGTGAAAAACGTGGCCACTGGCCTCGAACGCACAGCCGCGACGAGCGGGGATGGCAGCTACTCCGTGCCCGAATTGCCCATCGGCAGCTACTCCGTGACCGTAACGCAGACTGGCTTCGAGACTTTTGTGGTGACCGGAGTGGCAGTCGACGTGGCCACGGAACGTCGTGTTGATGCCGCCCTCAAGACCGGCGAGGTAGCCACCCGAATCGAAGTCTCCGCTGAAACGTTGCCACTGGTCGAGACGACTTCAAACGACCTCGGCGGCGTAATCACTGCCCGGACCGTCGAGAACATGCCGGTCAACGGTCGCGACTACACGAAGCTTATTTTCCTGAACCCCGGCGTCGCGGGTTCTCCCGACCAGATTACCGACTCCCCCGGCTCCTTCGGCGAGTTCTCCATGAACGGCGCCCGCGGCCGTTCCAACAACTACCTGCTCGACGGCACCGACATGAACGATGGATACCGCAACGACCCCGCCATCAACGAGGGCGGTGTGTTCGCCGTTCCGTCCACGATTTTGCCTCTCGATGCCGTGGCGGAAGTGAATGTGCTCTCGAACTTCCAGCCGGAGTACGGTCGCAACTCCGGCGCAATCGTCAACATCGTGACCAAGAGCGGACAGAACACTCTGCACGGAACTGCAGCCGAATACTTCCGCAACAGTGCATTGGATGCCCGCAACGCTTTCAATATTTCCGGTCAGCCAAAGGCGCCATTCCATAACAACCAGTACGGCGCCTCGTTGGGCGGGCCGATTGTGAAGGACAAAACATTCTTCTACTTCGACTACGAAGGCCAGCAAGAGCCGGTAGGAATCGTGACCATCGCCAACGTTCCCACCTCTGGCAGCGGACCCAATGGCCAGCTGGTTCCCGCCGATTCCACGAATTCGGTGATTCAAGGCCTCCTGGCGCGGACTCCGTGGCCGGCGCCGAATTTGGTGACCGGGCAGGCTTCAGTTGTGTCACCGTCTTTTAACAAGTTGACCAGTTTCATCGCCAAGATCGACCACAGCTTTAACCCGAACAACCTGCTCACCGGCCGGTATTTCTTCGGAGACAGTGTCCAGTCGTTTCCCCTAGAATTGACCGCGACAGGCGGGCAATTGCCCGGCTTCAACACCTTCACGCCGACGCGTGTGCAGTTGGTGTCGCTTTCCTACAACCACATGATCGGCTCGAACAAAGTGAACGAACTCCGCTATGGCTGGAACCGCTTCGCCGAAGGCTTCTTCCCCGCGGACCAGAACTTTCATCCTAGTTCGATCGGGCTGTGCGCGGCGACCATCGCCGCTGATTGCAACGGTGGACCGTTCGATTCGGGATTGCCCATCATCCTGGTCAGCGGAGTTGCCCAGCTCGGCGCGAACAGCAGCACCCCGCGCCATCGCTTCGACACTAACAACCAGGTGCTGGACAGCTTTTCCTGGAAAATCGGGAAGCACGACGTGAAGTTCGGTGCCGACTTTCACCGCACGTCCATTCAGCAGTATTTTGACAAGTACTTCCGGGGCAGGCTCAGCTTT
>WNEZ01011829.1_pt2 | contig 11730 bp, 9 predicted proteins | sample 5400521 | NCBI WGS metagenome assembly WNEZ01 (sample SAMN13153339, study PRJNA577476) | soil metagenome | isolation source: 120 cm saprolite under Douglas fir tree site 2 hole 1 replicate 1 | place: USA:California | collected 2015-04-18
TGGGAAGAATTCCACGGGTAGCGGGAGAGAAGCAAGACACGATCGTTTTTGCTTCAGAAACTTGCGCCTTTGATCTGATCGGCGCCACTTACGAGCGGGATGTTCGGCCGGGTGAGTTGATCGTAGTTGGACCGGAGGGGATTACCTCGCGCATCTATGCAGCGCCAGCTGCGCAATCAAGCTGCATCTTTGAGCACGTGTATTTTTCGCGGCCGGACAGCCTGGTGTTTGGACGTCCGGTACAGGACAGCCGCGAGGAGTTGGGCCGGCAATTAGCTAGGGAGTCGCCAGCCGACGCCGATATTGTGGTTCCAGTGCCTGATTCGGGCGTCACGGCGGCCATGGGTTATGCCTCCGAGAGCGGGATTCCGTTTCGCTTCGGCCTGATCCGCAATCATTATGTGGGGCGTACTTTCATCGAGCCGCGGCAAAGTGTGCGCGATTTCGGGGTGAAGCTGAAATTGAATCCGGTTCGCAGCATCCTGGAAGGCAAACGCGTGGTGCTGATTGACGATTCCATCGTTCGGGGAACCACCAGCCGGAAGATCGTGCGCATGATTCGCAGCGCGGGTGCGAAGGAAGTGCATATGCGCATCTCCTGCCCGCCAACCATTTCGCCCTGCTTCTACGGAGTTGACACACCTTCAAAAAAAGAATTGATCGCCGCCAACAAATCAGTGGAAGAGATTCGTGAATTCATCGGTGCCGAGTCGCTGGCTTATCTCTCGCTCGAGGGAATGAAGAAGGCCTGTGGCGACGGCGAAAAAACTACCTACTGCACCGCCTGCTATACCGGCGTCTATCCTACGAATTGGGTGGACGTGGAAGAAATTCAACCGGCGACGGTACGGCGCTAATATCTAGTGGCTAGTGGTCAGTGGCCAGTCATATTCTGGCGCTGAGCATTGCGACACGCCACTCCTGCTCCTGCCTGATCGAGCTAAAAGTGGAACTTAAGGCTGCCTCCGATCGTTCGTGAAGGAGCGTATTGAATGGGGATCTCTTCACTCTCTTTGGCGATCTGATAAATGCTGTCGAAAACGTTGGTGACGTCGAACTCAAAATCAAGACGGCGTGGTTCGGCAGTCCAGAGTGTAAGTCCCGTGGCAAGATCAGAGGTGAAGTGCTGGGGCAGGCGCGGGCCGTGCTCGATGATGGTGCCGCTTCCGTACCGCATCGCACTGCCCATCCAGAAACCACCCCAGCGGTTGTGATAGAAAATCTGCGCCGTGCCGGTGTGAGTCTGATCAAATGCAGGGATGATGCGCTCGCCCGCCACCAAAGGCTCATCGCCGGCAAATCCTCCAGTGATCGGACCGTAAAAGTAGGTTTTAGATAATGCGTATTGGAAACGTCCACTGATGCCGAACCGCTCCAGTTGCCGCATGTTCAGGACCAGTTCGCCGCCTTGGGATCGGGCTGCATGAAAATTGATAGGGACGAAGATCCTGGAGATACTGATCTCGTGATTTTCAAAGCTGTTACGTCCGGTGTGTAAATAGGCGTTCATTGGAGGCGGAGAAAAGTATCGGTTGTATGCGGCATGCAGTACGGACTTAGTTTTGTTGAAATGGTAGGCTAAGCCGATGCGCGGGCTGGTTTGCACGCCTGTGTCGACCAAGTCGAAGTAGTCGTAACGAACCCCAAGATCTACGGTCAAGTCACGGAATGGCGAAAAGTGGTCTTGGACGTACACACTGGCCTGTCCGCCTTTCAATCCGCCACTGAAAGCCGGGAACACATCTGGATCCCCACGGCCATCGAAGAAGAAGCTCTCATTCTCGCGCAGGCGCACCAGGTCCAGGCCGGCTTTGAGGAAATGTCCGTGCCAATAGTGGGATAGATCGCTCTTGATTCCGAGCGTGAGCGGCACGCGCGAAGCGATTGAAACCGGAGTGTCGGGATCGCTGGTCGGTAACACGCGGTCGGAGCCAGTCCGTTCATACAGCGAAGTGGAAATCAGAGTGTCCGGTGAGAAACTGTGCAGCCAACTCAGGATGGCCGTTTGTTGGCGTAAATGACGCTGCGCATTGCGGCCCACTTCCTGATCTTTGGTAATGTTTGGCTGCTGAAAATTGGCGCCACCGCCCATGAGCAGCAGTTTGAAGACGTCATGATTACCGGAGCGCCAATCAAATTGCGCCGTGGCGCGCGAGCCTTTTCCAAAATCGTAAAGCTCCTGTGGCTGGGGCGGTTCGAGATAACGGCCCGAGGTGAAGCCGTCCACGAAAAAGTAGTAGCCCAGTTTTCCTGCTTGCCCGCCGTAATCGGCGTTGAGATCGTAGTTATCCAGAGTGGCGCCGCGGAAGTTTACGTCGCCATGTCCTGCAAGGTCGGCACCGGAACGCGTAGTGATGTCGAGCACCCCGCCGAAACGATTGCCGTATTCAGGAGTGAATCCGCCGGTCATCAAATCAACGGTCTCGAAAATTTGCGGGCTCACGCCGGGACTGAACTGGGGTTGCGTGTTGTCCAAGAAGGAAACGCCGTTGATGAATTCGTGCAGAGAAAATTCAGTGCCACGAACAGCCAGGAAATTGTCGTGGCTATCGCTGGCGCCGGGCATCAGATTATTGACCAGATCGTCAGTGGAGTTTGTCAGAGGATCAGGGAGTAAATCGAGATCCTGTCGCGTGAAGATATAAGAGCTACCAGTCTTTTCTGGATTTACGGTGAGAGAGCTACTCTTTACCTCAACCGTCTGCTGCAGTGATTGCTTGTGCTGCAGCTCGATGGTGAGCGAGAGTGGTTGGCGCGCCCGCAACACGAAGTCGTAGCTAGAACCATAAAAGCCGGGAGCTTCAGTCCTCAACGTGTAGGCGCCAGCTTCCACGGCAGCAAAACGAAATTTGCCGATCGCATCGCTGGTGATTTGTTGGACAACGGTGCCTTCGGCGCGTTTCAGAGAGACCGACGCTCCGGCGACGATATTGCCGGCGTTGTCGCGGATGAAGCCTTCAATTGGGGTCTGGGCGCAGACGGCGGTCGATATAAGTCCGACCAGAAAAAAGGAAATTATGAGCTGCCTTCGCACGAATCTATCCCTCAGGGAAAGATGAAGCGAGAAAACTAAGGAACATAGTTTAAATGAATGGGACGCTGCAGCAAAAGAAGCTAGTTCTTCACTTAATCTGCGATCTGGCTTTCAGGTGAGCGTGCAGTGTCGCGACTAGGGGAGTGTTTTCTGCGCTCTCGCGACGCGGGGAATCTTTTGCAAGTCTTCGGTGACGCGTACTTCCCTCCAGCTATCGAGTAAATCCTGGACGCCTTCGACAATGCTCCCACTGATTTCAATTACAAGCCAGCCGCCAGGCTTCAACGCGTCGTGCGCTTGCGGGATTAGCCGCTGAATGACTTCGAGACCAGTGGGTCCGGCAAAGACCGCATGACGCGGCTCGAACTTGCGGACTTCAAGTTGTACCTGGTCTTCTTCGGATTCTCCGACGTAAGGGGGATTGGAAACCACACAGTCGAAACGGTTCTGGCCGAGTCTCTGCAGTAAATCGCCTTGGTGAAAATGAACTCGGCTTTCCAGCTGATGACGAGCGGCGTTGGCGCGCGCGATCTCGAGAGCCTCCGAAGAGATATCGGTGGCGTGCATTTCGGCTTGAGGCAACTCTTTAGCGAGCGCGATTGCAATGCAGCCGGAGCCGGTGCCCACGTCCACAATGCGAGGAGTTGTCATAGTTTGAACGAGCGGCAGCACAGTTTCGATCACGTGCTCAGTTTCTGGACGCGGAATAAGCACAGCTGGAGTGACGATAAAATCCATCCCCCAGAATTCCTGATGCCCCGTGATGTACTGCGCTGGAATGCCTTGCGCACGCTGGTCGAGGGCTTGATCGTAACGAGATTTCTCGTCGTCTCCTAATTGGCGCTCGGCATGGGCGTAAAGATAGGCGCGGTCGCAGTTGAGAGTGAACATGAGGAGGAGTTCGGCATTCATCCGCGGGGAGGGGACGCCAGCTGCGGTGAGACGGCTACCGGCGGAAGTGAGGGCGTCACGAAGCAGCACAAAATTAGGAAGTAAGAAATCAGAACGCAGAAGTAACAGGCTACTCACTTCTTCTAACTAACCCGGACTATAAATTCTCAGTTTTCAGTTTTCAGTTCGCAGTTCTCAGTCTTGCCTTTCCGAGTTTTTGATTATCAGACAACGCTGGCGCTTTCCTGCTTCATGTTTTCTGCCTGGTAATGGGTCACAAGCGCCTCAAGGAGTGGCTGGAGTTTGCCGTCCATGACCTCCTGCAACTGGTGAATCGTCAGCCCGATGCGGTGGTCGGTCACGCGATTTTGGGGAAAGTTGTAGGTGCGAATTTTTTCGCTGCGGTCCCCGGAGCCAACCATGGCGCGGCGTTCTTTGGCCAAGGCGTCCTGCTGCTTCTGCATCTCCATTTCATAGAGGCGGGAGCGCAACACGCGCATGCCTTTTTCCCGATTCTTGATCTGGGATTTTTCGTCCTGGCAACTGACTACGGTATTGGTAGGCAAGTGAGTGATACGCACCGCGGAATAAGTCGTGTTCACTGATTGGCCGCCCGGGCCGGAGGAACAAAATGTGTCGATACGCAAGTCCTTGGCTTCGATTTTGATATCCACGTCCTCGGCTTCCGGCAGGACGGCGACGGTTACGGCCGAAGTATGCACGCGTCCTTGCTGCTCGGTGGCGGGAACACGTTGTACGCGGTGCACTCCGCTTTCGTATTTCAGCCGTGAATAAACGCGCTTGCCTTCGATGATGGCGATTACTTCTTTCAATCCGCCGACAGAAGATTCGGACGTGGAAAGCACTTCCACCTTCCAGCCCTGAGTTTCCGCGTAGCGAGTGTACATACGAAACATTTCGGCGGCGAACAGAGTCGCCTCATCGCCTCCGGTGCCGGCACGGATTTCCAGGATGACGTCTTTCTCGTCGCTAGGATCCTTAGGCAGGAGCAACACTTTTAGTTCGGCTTCGACTGCGGCAACGCGCGCCTCCAGTTTGTCGAGCTCTTCCTGGGCATAAGCGCGCATCTCGGGATCTTTTTCCTCGGCTAGCATGGCGCGACTTTCGGCGATGCCTTTCTTCAAATCTTTGTATTCGCGATATCTCTCCACCATAGGCGAGATTTCGCTGTGGGCCTTGGCAGTTTTCTGGAACTTCGCCGAATCGCTCATGATATCGGGCGAGGCCAGAGCCTGCGTCAATTCCTCGTAACGGGCTTCGATTTGGTCAAGGCGTTCAAACATATTGGTCAGCGGCCACTGATCAGTGGCCAGTATTGCAAGAGTTATTTAATTGTACGCGTTGAGAGAAGCGAGAATGTTCGCGGCGACGCCGCTAGGCAATGACCAGTTCGCCGCCGCGCTGTTTCTCCAGGGACATGGCGTGGTTCAGGGCGACAATGGCGCATTCCGCCTGCTGGTCCGAAGGGGGCTGGGTGGTGATGCGCTGCAGCCAGAGGCCGGGGGCGGTCATCAAGGCGAAGAGCGATCCACGATGTTTGGCTGCGAATCGAATAATTTCGTAGGAAGCGCCGGCAATCACCGGGAGCAATGCGATCCGCACTCCGAAGCGAGCCCAGAAAGTGGTCACTGGAATCAGCGTGTACACCAGGATCGAAATCAGCATAACGGTCATCAGGAAACTGGTGCCGCAGCGAGGATGATACGTGGTGTATTTCTGGACCGAGGCCGTGTCGAGGGGATCACCGTTCTCGAAGGCGAAAACTGTCTTGTGCTCTGCGCCGTGATACTCGTATACGCGATGAATGTCCCGCCATAACGAGACTCCCCAAATAAACAGCAGGAAAAGAGTGATGCGGATGGCGCCATCCACGAGGTTGAAGATAACCTGCTGGCCGAAGAGCGGATTGATGCGTTTCAGTTCCGTGGCAGCGAGCAAGGGAAGGAACTTATACGTGAAAATAAAAAAGCCGAGGGAGAAGATAATGTTGACCGCAGCCATCCAGCCACTGACTTCGAGCTTCTTGCCTTTGTCGTCAGCGGGTATTTCGTCGAGGGCGACATTGGCGGAGTAACGGAGGGCCCGGAATCCGAGCGTCATGGCATGCCCCAATGTCATTACACCGCGGACGATGGGCCAACCCATCCATTTGTGTTTTTCGGAGAGCCGCTCCAGTGGTTCGCTGTGGGTTGAGATCTCGCCGGAAGGTTTGCGACAGGCAATCGCCCAGGCATGAGGGGAGCGCATCATAACGCCCTCGAGCACGGCTTGACCGCCGACGAGAGTCTCCTCACCGCTCTCCAGCGCGGGCAGGAGTTGAACCGACACGAGGAATCGCAACCATGTTTTCAGAAAGCGCATATGTAATTAGATGATCTTTCTGGAGCGAAGTATCAGGGTTAAGGATACCACAGGCGGAGGGCGGTTCCGAGGTGCTGGAATGTTTCTAAATACACAGAATCACATAACTTAAGTGAGATTTTTGGAAATGTTGACTAGGGCAGAATGACTTCAATCTTCAGGTCTGAACGAACAATGGCGACCAAATGCAGAAACTAATTGAAGCCTGCGAGCGGATTGTAGCCACCACTAAGAAGCTGGAAAAGATCGCGATTGTGGCGGGATACTTGAAATCACGCACCCCAGAGGAAGCGGCAGTTTCCGCGGTATTCCTTTCCGGCAGAGCGTTTCCCTTGTGGGAGGAAACCACGCTTCAGGTCGGCGGGTCGTTGTTGTGGCGAATCGTGGGGGAACTCGCCGGAAAGAGCGAAGCGGAACTGACCGCCGCCTACCGCCGGCATGGCGATCTGGGAGCTGTGGCTGGAGAGGTATTGCCCGCGACGGGGCGCGGTTTGAATGTAATCGAAGTGCAAGAAAGATTCCGTCAGATTGCGGCTGCGCGAGGACCGGCGGCGAAGGGCGTAATGGTACGGGAACTGCTTTCGCTATCCGCGCCGATTGAGGCCAAGTACATCGTAAAGATTATGACCGGCGATTTGCGCATCGGATTGAAGGAAAGTCTGGTGGAGGAGGCGATCGCCAAAGCCTACGGCGTTACGCTTAAAGATGTGCAGCGCGCCAACATGTTGTTGGGAGATATCGGTGAGACGCTGAAGTTCGCGCTGGCTGGGAAACTGATTGAAGCAAAGATGCGGTTGTTCCATCCTCTCGGATTCATGCTGGCCAGTCCGGCGGAGTCCGCGGAAGAGGCGCTTAGTTACTTCGAAAAGGCGGCGGTGGAGGACAAGTACGACGGCATCCGTGCTCAGGCGCACTGTGCGGGCGGAGAGGTGCGCATCTTTTCGAGGACGCGCGACGACATCACCGAGTCGTTTCCCGAATTGCCTGGTGCACTGGCAGGCCTACCTGAGGACGTCATTCTTGATGGAGAGATTGTGGCCTGGAGTTACCTTGCGGCGGAATCCAATGAGCCTGGGCGCGCTCTTCCCTTCAGCGCGTTGCAACAGCGGTTGGGAAGAAAGAAGGTCAGCGACGAGATGATGCGGCAAGTGCCAGTGGCCTACCTCGCGTTTGACGTGCTTTACGCCAGAGGAGAATTGCTGTTGGATCGTCCATGGCGGGAACGGGCGCAGATTCTCGATCAGTTGCTTTCTGCGATCAGAACGCCGGTGGCAAGACATTCACGAGGTTCCCAAGCTCGTTTGACGTTTGAGGACGGAGAGCAGGTAACGAACGCGAAAGTGATTCGCGCGCCTGTGTTTCGCGCTTCTTCCGCGCAGGAACTCAGTGCTTTATTTGAGGCGGCACAGGCCCGTGGCAATGAAGGATTGATGATCAAAGATATTGGCTCGATATACGCTCCCGGGCGGCGGGGAAAATCCTGGCTGAAACTCAAGCGTGAACTGGCGACGCTCGACGTGGTGGTTACTTCGGTGGAGTACGGGCATGGCAAACGAATCGGCGTACTGAGCGATTACACCTTTGCAGTGCGCGATGGTGAGCGGCTCCTGAACATTGGGAAGGCGTACTCCGGGCTCACCGACGCCGAAATCGCTGAGATGACGAAATGGTTTCTGGAACACAGGGTCGAAGATCAAGGCTTTCGGCTCATCGTGGAACCGAAGATTGTGCTGGAGGTTGCGTTCAATAACATGATGCGTTCCGAGCGGCACAATAGCGGATTCGCATTACGCTTTCCGAGAATTGTGCGCATACGTCATGACAAACTGCCGGAAGAGGCGGACACGATTAAGAGGGTTCGGGAGATTTATGCGGCACAGAAGAATTGACGATTGTCGATTTACGATTGTTGATTGAAAATCCAAGGCCCCAGCTCCGTAGGTTCTTAAATCGTCAATCGACAGTCGTAATTCGAAAATTCCTAGTGCTGTTCCGTGACCGGAATCACGCATCCATGTGCTACTTCACAGACCGAGTGTTCGAACTGGATTGTGGTGTGGTCGATGTGGAACTCGGTGTGCAGACATCCCCTGACATCACGGAGGATACGTTCGCTGACTGACGGCGGAATGTCGGCGATTGAAATGTGACACGAGAGCGCGCGAGTCTCGGAGCCGAGGTTCCAGACATGCAGGTCGTGGACGTCGTTTACTCCATCAATTTCACGAATGGCGGCTTCCACGCGTTCAAGTTTTATTCCCCGAGGCGTGCCTTCGAGCAGGATGTTCAAGGTTTCCCGCACGATGCCGAAGCCTGACCAGAGAATCAGAGCGCCGATGCCGAAGGAAAGCGCTGAATCGATCCAATTCTGGCCTGTGGCGAGGATGGCCCAGCCGCCAGCGATCACGGCCGCGGTGGAAAGCGTGTCGCCAATCTCGTGCAGGAAGGCGCTGCGCAGGTTCACGTCGCGTCCCGTGCGATAGAGCAGCACCGCGATCACACCATTCATCACTACTCCGGCGGCGGCCACACCGATCATGACTTCGGCATGAACCTGCTGGGGATTCCGCCACCGCCTGAAGGCTTCGTAGAAAATCAGGACAGAAACCGCGACCAGCGAAGCTGCATTGGCCAGTGCGGCCAGGACTCCGGCACGGTGATAGCCATAGGTCTTGGTGGCGCTGGGAGGCCGCGATTGCAGGTATACCGCTATCAGCGACAGCAGCAGAGCAAAGAAGTCGGAGAGATTGTGGCCTGCCTCGGAAAGCAGCGCCAGCGAGTGCGAGCGAACTCCGGCAACCACCAGCAGCACGATGTAGGCCAGGGTTACTTCGTTTCCGTGGTGGCGGGCATGCGCGTGCATACTTCAAGTTTAAGGTGGGCGGGAGAACGGTTCAAGACGCAACAGTAACTCGGAGGAATTTTCGATTTACCATTGCCGATTGTCGATTTAAGGCCTCAACCTCACTTGACCGTGCTGCTCTACAATGCTTCGTCAACTTCGACTTGAGGTCGAGGTAACTTAATGCAAACAGCCGAGGTGGTGATTATTGGCGGGGGGATTGTGGGGTCGAGTATTGCCTATCATCTCATCGCAGCTGGGTGTAAAGACGTTTTGGTTATCGAGCGAGAAAGCGCGCAGGGCAAAGGATCTACGGGCAAGAGCATGGGCGGGGTGAGAGCGCAGTTCTCTACCCCGATCAATATCCAGATGTCGCTCTACTCGATTCCGTTCTACGCAAGCTTCGATGTGCGCTTGGGACATCCCGCCGGCTATCGTCCGCAGGGATATTTGTTTTGCGCCACTAACGTCGAACATCTTGCATACCTGCGGACGAATTTCGAGAAACAGGTTGCAATGGGACTGAAAGATGTCCGTCTGGTGAATGCGGGGGAAATTCGCAAACTCTTTCCGCAGCTTCGCTCGGATGACATTGTCGGGGGCAGCTTTTGCCCTACCGACGGCTTTGTTGATCCTTACAGCGCGATGATTGGTGTCATGTCCTATGGAAGAACGCCACTGTGAGCGCCATTCAATGTGACTCCCGCGGAATTGCCAGCGTGGAAACCACAAAAGGGTCGGTAGCCACGCGCACTGTCGTCAACGCGGCGGGACCATGGGCGGTAGAAGTAGCGCGCATGGTGGGGATCGATCTTCCCGTGAAACCGCTGCGGCGCATGCTCGTTCCGACTGAACCCTTCGATGGATTTCCTCATAGCGCGCCTATGATCATTGATATGTCGAATGGATTTCATTTTCGGCCAGAAGGCTTGGGATTCCTATTGGCATGGAATGATCCTGAGGAGACTCCTGGATACAAAACCGATTTCGATCCAGGATTCATTGAGAAAATTCTGACACGGGCGGCGGACCGGGTGCCGGTGTTCGAAAATCTGGCAGTGAATCCGAAGCGGGCGTGGGCAGGGTTGTACGAGATGACTCCGGATCACCATCCGATTCTTGGGGTGGTGCCGGAAGTGCCGGGATTTTATCTGGCGAATGGTTTCAGCGGGCACGGAGTAATGCATGCGCCGGCGACGGGAAAGATTTTGGCTGATCTCATTCTCACCGGGAAGACCGGTCTAGTCGATGCACGGCTGCTGGATTTGGCGCGCTTTGCGGAAGGCAGGACGATCCACGAGACAGCAGTGTTGTAGCAGATGTCTATTGCGGCAGACCCGGACACTCCAGTTGCCTTAAATAGGAGCTCTACTTTGTCGTTGGTTTAGCTGACGTTACATAATAGTCGGAGTCTCCAGAGAGCGGAGAGTTGGTCGTGGGTATGGGTGTCCTGGGGGCTTGGTCCAGCTCAAATCTTGGATTAATCATGGTTTTGTCGAAAGCTTCCCACCCGCTCTTGACAGCTCGGTAGAACGGAATCACGCGAATATGCGTAGGCTCTCCGTTCCGATCAAATTCGATGGCGCTACCTATGGGATCGTCGGAGAGTTTCGTTCCAGGCATGATGATAGCTTGGTGCGCAGGAAGATTACGATACCAGTTTTTAAGATGCTTGATTCCGTCAGATCCGGAACGATGAAGCGGGCTCCGCGTAGCGTGTTCTTCGCGTGGCCGCCGTAATTGCCAAGAGCGTTGATGATGCAGCAAAGCAAAAGAACAGCTGGATAACCATAGAGACCGCCGTTCGACTTGCGGGTGCTGACGCAGTGTTTGGCAATCGCAAGATATTCCTCAATCGCTTCTACGGACATAGATCGGAGATCGCTGTGGATGGTCATTACTTAATTTTGCCGGATGCCCCCGGACGCGTGCATATTCCATCCCGTCATGCTCTCAGCCACGACGGACTTGAGGGTTGAAGAATAACACTCGCGACAATCGGCTAGCTTTACAGGTTCGCGGGCGAGGGCGCCCGCGCCACATAATCACATAATCAAAATAAAAAGCCTCTTGCTTGCGCAAGAGGCTTTTTTGGGGGAGGGCTGCGGGCGTCGGTACCCGCTCCCTAAACTATTTCGGAGGCGCCTGCTGGTCCTGAGTTGCAGGAGCAGGGGCGCTGGAAGTGGAAGCGAGCTGTTCCAGATCGTTCTTCAGCAAGCTGATTTCCACGCGACCACCGCTGATTCGCTTGTTCTTGCCCTGTTCGTCAGCGGTTGCAACCGGAGCGTTGCCCATACCGACGACAAAGATGCGATACACGGGGATCTCGTGATTGAGCACCAGGTAACGTACGACCGAATCCGCCATCTTTTGCGAGGTGGCAATTGCGGCCTGGCCACGACCTGAAGAGAAGCCCTGCACTTCAATGATGTAGCCGCGCTGACTCTTCAGCGGGGTTGCCATCTCATCAAGGGCGGTCTTGGCATTCTGGCTTAGGACGCTCTGGCCGGGACGGAAGCGGATCTCTGTCTGAGTAGCGGCCTTATATTGATCGATGTTGCCGACAACCTGCTCAACCGTG
>WNEZ01008931.1_pt1 | contig 11729 bp, 9 predicted proteins | sample 5400521 | NCBI WGS metagenome assembly WNEZ01 (sample SAMN13153339, study PRJNA577476) | soil metagenome | isolation source: 120 cm saprolite under Douglas fir tree site 2 hole 1 replicate 1 | place: USA:California | collected 2015-04-18
CCTAGGGTTCGCGACCAATCTAACCCACGGGTACTATTCGCCAACCCCTGAAATCGATCTCTGGTGGGGCCCGGGATATCCGATGATCCTCGCGCCATTTGTATTATTGAAACTGCCATGGGTCGTCATAAAACTTCTTAACGCCGGCTTCCTGTTCTTTGCCGTTGTCTATTTTTATCAAACACTCAGACTCTATTCAACCAGCAAGTATCTTGTACATCTCACCTATCTTTTTGGGCTCTACCCGCCGTTCCTCAGGCACCTGGGTTACATGATCACTGAAACCTTCGTGATCTTTTTGATCTCGGCGATGACCTATCATTTCTGTAAACTAAGCCAACAAAAGCCAAATAGCACGACACATCAGATCTTGGCAGGTGTCTTTCTAGGCTACCTCGCGTTGACTAAAGTTTTTTTCGGCTATGTAATCGCAGCCGGTCTGATGTTTTCTGTATTGGCGTTCATTCTGTTCAAGAGAAGTGAGATGGTAAAAAAGGCACTCGTGACTTGTTGTATTGCCTCTATCGTCTGTTTGCCATACCTCATTTATACCTACTCCCTGACCGGCAAAATCTTCTATTGGGGCACCTCCGGAGGCACTCAGATTTATTACATGTCTAGCCCTTTCGATGGTGAGCTCGGCGACGTCGGGCCAGTATTCCCGAACCGGGGCCGATGGGCGCACTATGCGGAAGAGCTGCGAGGCGAGAAGCCTTTTCCCGACAACGGTGGCGCTCCGGACTTAGCGAAGAACCACCTCGCATTCTTTGACAAAGTGTCCAAGCTGCCAAACGCAGTAGCACAGGATGAGGCCTTCAAGAAAGCCGCTCTCTCTAACATCCGAAATCATCCTTCCAAATATTTGAAAAACTGGCTCGCCAACCTCGGCCGGTTGTTGTTCGACTACCCATACAGTTACCGCAACCAAACATCGAGGACATATTTTTATCTCTTGCCGAATGTTTTCATATTTGTTTTTGGCGTAGTGAGTATCTATCCGCTTTGGCGTTATCGGAGCACGATCCCGACCGAAATCTATCTGCTCCTGGCCTTTCTTGCGATCGCTATCTTCGGAACCTCTTTGGTGAGTGCGATGGCACGGCAGTTTTTCGTCTTAACCCCGATCATCGACCTCTGCATCTTTGTGGCATTGGCCAATACTCGGATCGCTCCAAGCGTCGTTGAAACTCTAGGGGGCGGCCGAACTGCTCTTGGAGACCGCTGACATGGGAGCGGCGCATTGCCGCCCCCGAGGTGGAATGCGATTTCGCTGGTGGTTCCTCTTTTCCGTAGTCGATTCTGTGAGGTCTGGGACATGAGAAGAACTCTTCCGATGATGGTCAAAGGCACGATCAAGCGATACGTTTCCAAGCGTTTCGGCCACTGGGCCGCGCCCTGGACCAAGCCGCATATTATGGGGCTCGTTGAACGAGTTCGGCCGTACACGATGTCTGACCCGGCCAGGCTGGCGATGCTCTACGGCCTGGTCGAAGAGTTGAACAGCACCGGTATTCAAGGCGACATCGTGGAATGTGGCGTTTGCCAGGGAGGGTCCTCCGCGATGATGGCCTTCGCTGCAAGAGAATTCCCAGCACGGAAGATGTGGCTTTACGACACCTTCGAGGGTATCCCTCCCGCAACCGAAAAAGATGGCGCTTACGCTACCGAGTTCACAGGAGCTTGGAAGGGATCAGACCAGGACGCGAAGGAGGCCTTGGCAGTGGCGGGGTTTCCTGACGACCGGGTTGTTCTGCGTAAGGGAGTTTTCGCCGAAACCTTTAAGGCCGATCTTCCGGGCCCGATTTCACTCTTGCACATCGATGCTGACTGGCATGACAGCGTGCTGCTGGCCCTCGAGACTCTCTACAGCCATGTCGTGCCCGGCGGCTACGTCGTTCTCGACGATTTTGGCTACTGGGAGGGGTGCCGCAGAGCATTCTACGAGTTCTGTGGATCGAGGCACATCGAGCCTGTTCTGGAACGCAACGGTGCTTCGCAGGCGTTTTGGCGAGTTGGAAGAGAGCACTCCCGTGATGATCCTCGATACAACCATGGAATCTATGCTCCAAGCGCATGGACCTGATGTTGTGGCTGCCAGGACACCAATCGGGACTTGACCGGCGAAACCCTATCTCCCTTTGGGCTGGGGCTTCCCCCGAGCTACTACGGCGAATGAATCGTTCTCGCGCCGTGCTGTTCACGAAGGCGGAACCTGCGTTCGAGAACCAGGTAGGCGACGTAGGGAGCGAGGCCATACCAGACGAACGCCCGCGGAAGATCTGTGGAGTCCTGACGCACAAAAAACAATAGGTGGGGCAGAAACGCTGCCACGAACACGGATCGCGCCCTCACGTCGCCACGCTCCGCACAGAGGCAAAATTGTACCACGAGGTACCCCATCCCTCAGCCATGAATGAGAATCCGATAGTGGCTCCCTGGCTGGCGCTATAAGGGTCGATCGTCTCGATCAACCAGGTGGCAGCGGCTCCGCGAGCTGCCGACGGGTGTCTGGCCCAGAACAAGCTTGGCACCACCGTGAGCAATGAATACGCGTATCCGATGCCCATGTCGTAACCCCGCTCCCTTGGAACGAGCTCCATGGTATGGGCGAGCGGCGCCATCGATTTTCCCATCTCGGCCAACATGGACACGATTGGGTTATCGTCCTGCGACGAGTAGGCGTTGGTGAAGAAAGACGCAGACCGACGTTCCGAACCCGGAGCCATGCGCGTCTCTCGCACGAGCGGAAATATTCCAATGAGAACGACCGCGGCTATGGCGGTAAGAAGAACGCGAGGAAGCCGCCGCACGCAGCGATCCCACAGCCATGCCGCCGCGACCAGCGGCATCACGGAACCACCGCGAAAGCCGAGAAAAAGGAGGATAAGGGCCTGTGAACCCAGCACCGCCACTCCAACGGAACCCTCGAACTTCCGTCCAGCGCTGCACACCATCAGAAGAAGTGCTCCGGGCACGGCGAACTCGGCGAGGATTCTTAAAGCTGAGTCGAGTCCCGCCCGCTGTACGTCCTTCTGATACAGCCCCATGTAGCCGCTCGACACCACGGTCGAAATAGCCTCCTTCAGCAAGATCAAAAGGGGAATGGCGGAGACGGCCAATAGAAACCATCCTATCGCCCGAACAGCCTCAACCCGAGATGGCGCTTCCGCCAACTCGGCTGGTGGCGGCTGCCTCCGAACTCCGCGGATCGCGAGCAGCGCGCCGCAATGCAGGGCCGCAAAACCACACAGAATGAGGGGGATTACCCGGGCGACGTGGGCCTCCGAGAACTCACCCTCCAGCAACCCGTCACGATTCAGCCCGAACACCTCAAGAATGGCCTGTCCTCCGTTGAAGAGCAGGGCGGAAAGGAAGATCAACGCATAGGGCTCGAGCAGGGCTCCCCTGAGCCGTTTCCAACTCCAGAGTACCCAAAACCCGTGAAGCAGGATCAGAACGCAGCAAGGATAGGTGAGCTCTTCCTGCTTCCACGCGAAGGTGGACGGAGTCAGCACGAGCACGACGGTGAAAATCAGGAAGCCGATTTGCAACAGGAGGATGCCGGACACCCGGACGGGTACCCCCGCGATGCTACTTGGGTAAGGCAGTGTTTCGGTTCCATCCATCATATGTCGTTCGCCGTGCGGACGTCTCGGATCACCCAGCAAGCGCGAGCTGAGGACCTGGCCGGCGGTTCATCGCTTCGAGCATCAGGTCGATACCCTTGTTCCCTCAAAAAGTCTAGGACGGGAGTAGGCTCAACTTATCAGCATTAACTTGCCGGCTTCAGCGCTCGCCAAGTCGAGGACCCGGGTAGGATCCGACACGCGCTACGTCGACGGTGTCCCAGTAAGTGGTCGAAATTCGGGAGACGATCTGGGGCCGGATTGCTTCGCTGCGCCCACCGGGCAGTTGAGTTGTTCTCGATGTCAAGTCAAGATGCCGACCGAGCCCGGCCTTGACGTTCTTTTCGAGGCATCGTACTCGGACTGGCAATGAACATTCTCGTCACCGGCGGCTGCGGCTTCATCGGCTCCAACCTGGTCAAGTACCTGCGCCAGCACCGGCCGACGTGGCGGGTGGTCAATCTCGACAAGCTCACCTACGCAGGCAATCTCGAAAATCTCGCCGATCTTGAAGATGACGCCGGGCACCGCTTCGCGCGCGTGGACATCTCCGATCGCGACGCGGTTCAGCACTTGATTCGCTCGCACGCCATCGACGCTATTTTCCACCTCGCCGCGGAAAGCCACGTCGACCGCTCCATTCTCGGCCCGGAAGTGTTCATCCAAACCAACGTCCTTGGCACCCAGGTGCTTCTGGAAGCCTGCCAGAAAACCGATGTGAAGCGCTTCGTGATGGTTTCCACCGATGAGGTGTACGGATCGCTCGGCCCGACGGGTCGTTTCACCGAGTCCTCGCCACTCGCACCCTCCAGCCCCTATTCGGCCTCCAAGGCGAGTGCCGACCTCCTTGCCCTCGCCTACCACCGGACCTTCGGGACCGACGTGGTGGTAACTCGCTGCTCGAACAACTACGGCCCCTACCAGTTCCCCGAAAAACTGATCCCGCTAATGATCGTCAACGCACTTCACGATCAACCACTGCCCGTGTACGGAGACGGGGCCAACGTCCGCGACTGGCTCCACGTCGCCGATCACTGCCAAGCGCTTCTGCTCGCGCTCGAGAAGGGACGAGCCGGTGAGGTCTACAACATCGGCGGCGGCACCGAGTTGCGAAACATCGAAATCGTTAAGCGGATCCTCGGACTTTTGAAGAAGCCCGAGAGTTTGATCCGCTTCGTCAAAGACCGCCCGGGCCACGACCGTCGGTACGCGATCGACCCTTCGAGAACGAAGGTGGAGCTCGGCTGGTCTCCGGCGCACACCTTCGAGCAGGGGCTCGACGAAACAGTCCGCTGGTACAGTGACAATCGGAGCTGGTGGCGGAATGTGCTCAGCGGCGCCTACCGCGACTACTACGACAAACAATATCGATCGCGGCTGGACCCGGTGACGGCCTGACCGATGCGCATCGCAGTGACAGGAGCGCGCGGCCTGGTGGGAAGTCGCCTCTGCCTTGAGCTCTGGGGTCGAGGCCACGAGGTGGTCGGGCTCCTCCGAGGGCCCACCCCTCCCGCTTATCCACCATCCGTAGCTCAGAGCCGACGACCTCCCCTCGAGTATCGCCTTTGCGATCTCACCGATGGGCGGGCGGTAGAGGGCATTCTTGCCGAGGCGAGGCCGGAGGTCATTATCCACACCGCGTCAATGACTGACGTGGACGCTTGCGAGCGAAGTCCGGATCAGGCCTATGCCCACAATGTCCAGGCGACCGCCGACTTGAGCCGTACGGCGCGCTCGATAGGCGCCCATCTGGTGCACGTTTCCACCGACTACGTCTTCGACGGCGAGCGGGGACCCTACGGCGAAGACGACGTGCCCAATCCGCGCGGCACCTACGCAACCACCAAACACATCGCTGAGCAGGCCGTCCGGGTGCTGACGCCCTCTTGGACGATTGCGCGCACCGCGGTGGTCTACGGCTGGCCCCCATCCGGACGACCGAACTTCGGGTCCTGGCTCGTCAGCACGCTGCGCCGAGGGGAGTCGGTCCGCCTTTTTGAGGACCAGCTCGTGTCTCCCAGCCTGGCGCTGAGCGTGGCCGCGATCCTGGCCGAGATCGCCGAGCGCAAGCTCAGCGGAATCTGGAACGCCTGCGGAGCCAGCGTGGTGGATCGGCTGACCTTCGGCCACGAGCTCTGTCGCGTGTTCGGCTTCAATCCAGCCTTGTGCGTCGCGAGCAAGGTGGACGACGCGAAGCTCGCCAGCCCACGACCCCGGCGCTGTGGGCTTCGCCCCGATAAGGCGGCGGCGCGGTTGGAGACAAAACTCCTTCCGATCTCGACTGCGCTGGAAGCATTCCACGCGGAATACCTGCGCAGTGGATGATAATCTGGCGCAGATCTGGCGCTCGACCATCGCTCGCCCAGAGGGCGGTGCAGTGGGCAGCGGACGCCTGGGAGAAGGTGGAAGGGAGGCATGATGAAAGGAATCGTCCTCGCCGGTGGATCGGGAACGCGGCTCTATCCGCTCACGCTGGCGATGAGCAAGCAACTGCTGCCGGTCTACGACAAGCCGATGATCTACTACCCGATCAGCGCCCTGATGCTCGCCGGGATCCGGGACGTGTTGATCATCTCCACCCCCACCGACGTTCCGCGATTTCGCGATCTGCTCGGCGACGGCGACAAATGGGGCATGAAGTTCGAATACGCGGTCCAACCGAAACCGGAAGGCCTCGCCCAGGCGTTTGTCATTGGCCGCAACTTTGTCGGGCAGCACAGCGTGTCGCTGGTGCTCGGCGACAACATCTTCTACGGCCATGGCCTCAGCGAGCAGCTGCAACGCGCTGCCAAACAGAAAAGCGGAGCAACGATTTTTGCATATTACGTGAAGGACCCCGAGCGCTATGGCGTAGTGGAGTTAGATGACGAAAAGAACGCGCTCAGCCTCGAAGAAAAGCCCCTCCATCCCAAGTCCAACTACGCGGTCACCGGCTTGTACTTCTACGACAACGCGGTCCTGGAGATCGCCGCCGGGCTTCGGCCTTCCAAGCGCGGCGAGTTGGAGATCACCGATGTCAACTTTGAATATCTCAAGCGCCGCGAGCTGAGGGTCGAGTTAATGGGACGTGGCTACGCCTGGCTGGATACGGGTACGCACGAGTCGCTGATGCAGGCCTCGAAGTTCATCGAGATCATCGAGCAACGGCAAGGGCTCAAGGTCGCATGCCCTGAGGAGATCGCCTTCCGCATGGGCTACATTGATGAAGCTCAGCTCGCTCGGATCGCGGAACCGATGCGGAAGAATGACTATGGCTTATATCTTTTGAGTCTTCTCGACGGTGCGAGCGCCTCATGAAAGTAACCGAGACTCCCCTTCCCGGCGTCCGGGTGATCGAACTGGATTCTTTCGGAGACTCGCGCGGATTTTTCTTCGAGCTCTATCAGGCCCGGCGCTATCTCGAAGCAGGAATCGATCAACCTTTCGTACAAGACAACTTGTCCAGGTCGGTGAAGGATACTTTGCGTGGCCTGCACTACCAGCAGCCGCATCCTCAAGGGAAGCTGGTTCAAGTCTTCCAGGGAACTGTCTATGACGTCGCGGTGGACATCCGGCGCGGATCGCCGACCTTTGGCCAGTGGTTCGGCATCGAGCTATCCGCCGAGAACAAGCGGCAGCTCTGGATCCCTCCCGGCTTTGCCCATGGGTTCTGCGTTACCTCGCCGAGCGCCGATTTCTTCTACAAGTGCACCGAGTACTACGTTCCCGAGGGAGATCGAGTGATCGCCTGGAATGACCCGGCACTCGGCATCCGTTGGCCAACCCAGGTGCCATTGCTTTCGAAAAAGGACGCCGCGGCAAAGCCCTTAGGCGACGCGGCGGTACTGCCATCGTTCTCGGAAAGCAAGACAGGAGATAAACCGCGAGCGGGTAACGGGTAACGCGCTTCAACGATCGCGCTCAGCAGATGTGGCGACTACGCGCGAACGCCTGGTATCTCGTTGCTGCCGCCGGGGATGAAAAAGTCCTGGATTCCCATGATGCGGAGCGCAGTGTGAAGCACATCCGCGCTTCGAGGTTGTCGGCTCGAGCCATCGGCAAACGCAACGTCCTTACCCACGAAACCGGCGCTGGCGATCGCGGATCCGGGCGCGATCCGGTAGCCACCGATCATCCGATTCGGAGTGACCCCCCCGCCCACGAAGGCAACGCTCGTTGCCGGCCAGTGATCGCAGCTGTTGCTTCTCGGCCAGGTTCGCGAGAATTCGCTGACGATCAACACCAGGGTTTCGTCGAGGAGAGAGCCGGAGCCTTCGGTCGAAGGCGTATTCTTCATCGCGCCCAGCAAGCGACCGACGGCATCGAACGACGCTCGCGAGCGCAAGAACTGGATCGCATGGCCTTCCGAATGCGTATCCAAGTTCTGTACTGGAACTTGAATTGCTAGCGATGTCGCCAAGTTGCTCTTGAGTAGTTTCAGCGTCAGGTTGAACAGGTCATAAGGATCGGACCCGTCCCCATAGGGGAACGCAAAATCGCTTGAACCGGTGACCCAGTCCAGCGTCCGGGTGCGGGGATAGTCTGGGATTGCGCTCATCTCGCGCATGATGTCCCTGGCGAGAAGCTTGCTGACGCCCTGATAGCCATTGTAGAGCTTCTCCAGAAATGCATCGGTATCCCTCGTCGAGCGTCCGCGCAGCGCGCGCAGCCTTGAAGAGCGGCGCTCTTCAATGGCGTTGGTGCTCATCCCGGCGATCGGCCGGCCGAGAAAATCATATTGAGGTCGCGGTTCGCGCTCTCCCAGTCCGTCCCAGGCCCGTGAAATATCCTGGGAGAGCCCGTAACGGAGATCGGAGATCGATCCGATCGAGATGGGTGAAACTTCCGCGCGCAGTTGCACCGCTTCCGGATAGAGGGCTTGCCCGAGCACGATGCTTGGCATCGGTCGCCGACTCTCGAAGCGCGTATAGAGCCCATTGGCAACGAGCGCATTGACCGAAGGGCTCCGGAAGTCGTTGCTCGCAACGCCGGACAGGGCGGCGACTTTTCCAGCCTCGTGCGCGGCCGTTCCCTGGTCGATCCCGTGCACGACGGTGCAATCCTCCCAGAGACGAAAGTACTCCCAAGCTCGACCGTGCGGGGAAGTTCTACCCGTTTGGCGGTTCCACAAGTTCGGAACTCGAAGGCGTTGATAGGCCCCGTCCATTGCATTTCCCGATCCATCGAGATTGGTGACCTCCTGGGACCTGAAAAAGACCGGTTCAGCGAACGAACGATCGTCAGGAGGCAGCATGTAGAGATTGATTTCGGAGTCCGAGAGCGGGGACCACAAGTAGATCGGCATCCATCCGCCCGCCATGAACACCGTCAAGAGCTTGGTCGCACTACCGGGACTGGCGGCTCGTGCGGGATTCCCCTGAAGCCCAAACTTGCCAAGAAGGCCCATCTGGGTGAGCCCAAGACTGGCCTGCAGAATCGAACGTCGCGAGAGTTTCACAGCGGCTCCTCAGTAGGTTAGCCAGAGCGGATCCTGCGCCAGCGCTGCGCAGACGGCAATCCACGGCACCTTGTTTCGCTCTGCTGGGCTGCTGCCGGGTTGAAGGTAGTGAAGAAAGATACTGTTCAGCAGATCGTCTACATCTACGTCTGTCGGAGACTCGCCGAGCATGCGCAAGTGGAGATAAGCGATGTTGTTTCGAATCCTCTGTACGCCTGCCGTGCTATCCGACGAGTCGCTGAGCGATGCGTCGCGAAAGAATACGCTGTTGTTGGGTTTCTCGACCGCGGTTCGGCACCAGGCTTGCGACAGTGGAATCCAAATCTGGAGGAAGCCCGGGCCGAGAACCTTCGTCCGCTTTCGATTGTTCAACAAGTTTGGCCCACCCAGCGATAGGAACAGCTGTCCGGCCACCGTTTGGCCGTAGTAATCAGTGATGATTCCAGTGGAGTCCGGTGCACGCACTGGATAGTTCTCGACATCAAGGGTCCGAAAGTATGGCTCGTTCGGCGTGCCACCCGCCGGCGCGAGAAAGTCCTCTTCGGTCAGCCCCAGCTGATCCTTGAGTGTTTCAACGGCTTGCTCCGCCGTTTTTCGGCGAAGAGTGACCGCATCTCGCGCCGCGGTCGTTCCACCTCCCGAGCGCGGCTGAAGCTCCGAGATCCAGCGGCGGATCTGCGCCATGGTGACTTGCGTCTGTCCGCGAGCGGCGAGATCGCCGAATCCAATGTTCGGGGGCATCGTCCGCCCGGTTCCTGACGTCCGCTCCAGCAACCTGACCAACTCGCTCGCGTCCGGTGCCCCGATCGTCACCATGCCGGAATTGTAAACGATGAGATTCTCAAAGGCGGCCAGAGAGCTGAATGACGGAATCGAGGCTCCCGCGCCATGGCAACCCTCACAGCTGGGCGTGAGTCCGCGAAAAACCTCGTCGTTCGAAAGTCGCGCAACGCTGCCGCCCGGGTTTGTTCCTTGGTCAAGCCAAGAATAAGTCCCGGTGCCACACCCGAAAAGAGTAGCGCCGATCAGACCCATGCTTGCGAGGAGCCATTGCCTCATCTCAGAGCCCGTTTCTGAACGCATCTTGCGCCAGGAGGTATCGAATGAACGGCTTGACCCTTCGTTGGCCTTCGACGAACTTGGCCACCAGGGTGTCGACGAATTCTCGCTCGGTTGTCAGATCGATTGGGCGTCCGATGAATCTCTCATGCAGCTGCTGGACGGCACAGCGATCGAATTCTCCAGACTCGACGAGGATTTTTCCGAAGCCGAGGGGACCGATGGTTCCGTCGCCGCTTCGCCCCAGCAGTGAAGACTGGGGCAAGAGAAAATCGATCAATCGCGCGTCGGGGTTTCGCCCGATGTCCGATTCGCTCACCGGAGTCAGCACGGTGTCATGAACGAACGTGTTGTTCCACCGCAGAAATGGGTCGCCGACGACGACTTCAGGCCAACGCCACGACCCCGTTCCCCCGATGTAGAGCTCGCCGGAATCGGGGTTATAGCCAAGTCGCTTGAAGAACACCGCGGCGGGGTCAATCACCCGATGACAATGGCTGCATTGTCCGGTTGCTGAAAGATCGCGATCAAGCGGCGGGAACTGCTCTCCGGCGGGAGGCGCAGTAAAGTTGTAACAAGCAAAGATTTGTAGCCAGCGGGCAGCGCTGACCCGTTCCCTGGCGAATGATCCGAGCTGGCCGAGCGTCGTGAGTACTCCCGCGGACGGAATGCCGGCCGGCGCGGCAGCGGTTCGTGGATCAAAATGATAGTTGCGATCCGACAACAGATTGGGGTGCATCGCTGAAAAGGGGACTTCTCTCCAGTCATTCGGATTCGAGATGCCCTGCCACCAGTGCGAACCATCCAGAGCCTGGTTGTCGTTGTTCATCCGCGCCAAGCGAACGTACAGGTGTTGGAGCTTCTGATTGACCACGGTGTAATCACCCAAAACCAGGTCGCTGAATGGCTTGTCGTTTTGAATGACGTGCGCGAACAAACGGGCAGGCTCTTCGAAGGCGGAACGGCGTTGTCCGTTGGCCATCGTGTATCGGCCGTCTGCGGGCTGGCTCTCGAGCGGCGGACCCGGGGTGTCGTATCTGGCCCCGACCGCGCAATAAACGAGGTTGGGTCCGCATGAGCAACCCTCGTCTGGAGCAGATGTGAGCGTGCCTATTGTCTTCAACGAAGACGTACTCGCCGCGTCCGCAGTCCCTCCCCCCGCTGGTCACAGCGCCAGTTCCAGCCCTCCCGATCGTCTGCACCGTGGTTCCGGGAGCCCACCAGGGCTCAACGGCACGCGTCTGTGCACTGGAACTGGTGCAAATGCTCACTGAATCACCCCAGGTAGTTATCGGGACCCCGGCATAGCGGATCACTCCATCCCCATCTGGCGGAAGCAGGTCGAGCTGTGGTGAACGGAAGATCCCTAGCTTCCCCACGTGCCGGGTGCCGGTCGGGCATGGGGTAACCTCGATGGCCAGACCACCCGTCCAGCTCGATTCGTCGGCCGTTCCGAATGCAGACGGTCCGCTTTGCAAATAGTCGCGACCGAATGTCACCATCTGCTCTTGAAAGCGATCCGACGAAAGCGCATCGTCAATCGCCCGCTGGATCAGCAAATCCCGCGCTTGGTCCGAGCCCGCCGCTCTCATTGCGACGTATGCGTC
>WNEZ01004879.1_pt1 | contig 11726 bp, 10 predicted proteins | sample 5400521 | NCBI WGS metagenome assembly WNEZ01 (sample SAMN13153339, study PRJNA577476) | soil metagenome | isolation source: 120 cm saprolite under Douglas fir tree site 2 hole 1 replicate 1 | place: USA:California | collected 2015-04-18
TGTTCATCTGGTTAGACTAGTTCAACCAAACAAACCAAACAGACCTAATAAACAAGAGAAACTAGCCGGTTCTCACGCTTTACGCGCCAGACTCTGCCACGGGCGAGCTCTTTCAGCAGCCTGCTAGCAGGCTGCTGAAAATCTATTGTGGCACGGTAGAAATTCAATGTTCCGCACGTCTAGGACAATAGGAGAACCGCGCGCAGGATGCTCAAAAAGACCGTCCAGCAAGGCCGCAGCGAGCGAAGAGGCGAAGGCGTACGCTTCGGTACGTTGAGCTTCTGAGCGAATCGAGAACGCCGCCCGGGGAAAGGCGCGTCTCGACGCGCCGAGGCTGGGCGGGTGAGAAGAACGACTTTTTCAGCATCCTGCTAAACCTTCTTCATGTGGAATAGTGTCAGACCAGCCTTCAGCCTTGCCTTCGGCAGGATAGTGCGATGCATCCGAAACGTGGGAAGCTGTTCCACTGGTTCTTCCCAGCAGACGTGGAGTCCGTGGGATGCACCATACTGACCGATCTGTGCGGGACCGATGACGAATGCATTGCCTCCTCCCCGAAGAATTCGGCTGATCCCCTTCATGCGTTCTGCCAGGCTGGCCAATAGATCTCCACTGTCATACGGTACCCAGTGGTAGGCCAAGTCATAGGAGTTAGGGGGTTCCCGATCGTGCGGCCCTTCGTCCGAAAGGAATCGAATACGCGAGAGCCAATCCCACCGCTGCAACTCGGCACAGACACTCCAGAGGTGTTGTGCCTGCTTTTGCGCAAAGGCCGGATACCGTACCAGCACGGTATAGTCTCTGGGCCGATCAAACGTGATGCAGGTCGCGACCACGGCATCGCCATTCTCGATGAGCACGCGCTCGGCTCGGGAAAGGGCCGCGCCGATTTCACGATCCTGCTCGCCAATATCTTGTAAATAATCGGCCACGAAGGGTTGCGCCGCGCACTCACCGATTTCAGATTCGTCTTCCGGATAGAGCAACACCGCGCCGTAGGCGTCGGCAGGAGGGATGTGCGGAACCCCCTGGACAAAGACCGACCGCCAGTCGACTGGGCTCATGGCCACAGGCGCATCAGACTGCTCCAGCCTCCCTTGCGGCTGGGTCACCGCCAACCTCGTTTCATGATCTCGATCCTTCAGGATGACATGCATTCCGACAATCTCCGCACTCCGATCGCAAGGAACAAATCGACGGCCTTTCGGGCTCATGTAGGACAGTCCGGAGGAGTCTGACGCCACCGTCACCTTGTGCAACAAGCCGCCTTGGAGGGTAAGGCAAGCCCCCGCGTGCTGATCAAAATATCGAATCGGCGGAGTACCAGCCGGCAGCCAGATTACGTGATTGGAACGTTCAGGATTCATGAAGAGCATGAACGGATTACTCCCACCAGGCGCCTGCGGAGTAAAGAAGCTACTAAACAAGCGGAAGGCCGCTTTGGACGGATAGGTGGGAATACCTCGGTATCGCAAGGGCCGGGGGGTCGGGTTCCCCTCATTCTGATCGTCGTAGAGTCCGCGAATCAATTCAAAGACCGCAGACCCCGTTCCCGGCAACAGTGACTGAAAGAGTTCGACGACCGGCAGAAAATCGATAGAGGACCAACTCATCGCCCCCATACAGGACATGAAGCGCGCCCGCTCGAAATCCCCGTCCTGAAGCACATAGAAGGCGTCTTTCCTCTGGCGGATCGTCGCCCAACCGGTCGACTCGATCAGGAGATCCTCATCCCGATAGAAAAATCGCACTTCCTCCATCGGGACCCGGAGCGCCTGCGCAGCGATCGTGCGCAAATCATCGGCCTTGAGCCGCTGCCAGCCAGGCTTACTGGCGAGATTGAGGCTGGTTTCATTCGCCAAACCAGCCGGCTTCAACCCGACCCATTGCCCCCAATCCAAACGTATCCGAGCGCGGCAGAGGATCACATCACCCGTGGCATCAGTCCCCCACTCGCATTCATGCAACGGGTTTCCTTCTGGATCGGTCGCCAGAAACCGGCGACCGTCCGACCGATAGAAGACGAGATGCCCGGTGGCCTGGCGGACGACGCGTCCACCCGCCTGTTCGAGATCCTGTGCGAAGGGAAGATTGGTTGAAAAGCGAAGATGACCGGAAGTTGTCAATGCGGCACGACGTGGATCGGAGGGCATCTACTCGCGGACTTGCCCGCTCCCCAACACGATAAACTTGAAGCACGTCAATTCTTCCAGCCCCATCGGGCCTCGGGCATGGATACGGGCCGTGCTGATCCCGATTTCTGCTCCGAGCCCAAATTGATAGCCATCGTTCAACCTGGTCGAGGCATTCACCAACACCGCGCTGGCATCCACCTCGCGCAGAAACCGCATGGCCTTAGGATAGTCGGATGTCACGATGGCTTCCGTATGGCGTGAGCCGTACTTGGCAATATGCTCCATGGCTTCATCGACGTTCTTGACCACTTTCACCGCTACGGTGAGATCGAGGAATTCTTTTCCAAAATCATCGTCGCTTGCGGGTGAGGCCGACGATGACAGCTGACAGGTTTTCTGGCACCCGCGGACCTCGACCTTGGCCGCCACCAACTTATCAATGAAGGGGGCAAGCCAATGACGCGCAATGCCCTGATGAACTAAGAGGGTCTCCATCGCATTGCAGGTTGACGGCCGCTGCACCTTTGCGTTAAAGCAGACCCGCTCCGCCATGGCTGGATCGGCGTCGGCATCGACATAGATGTGACAGACGCCGGCATCGTGCCTGATGACAGGGATCGTGGCGTGCTCGGTGACGACGCGCATCAGCGATTCGCCGCCGCGCGGGATTATCAGGTCGATGTAGCGATTTTGCTTCAGCAGAAGAGGAACCAGCTCACGCTCGGCCCGCGCGACAAAACTGATCGCCCCGGCCGGGACACCGGCTTTCTCTGCCGCCTCCGATAGGGCCGTTGCAATCGCCGTGTTCGAATGGATCGCCTCGCTCCCTCCCCGAAGCACGCAGGCATTCCCGGATTTCAAACACAAGGCGACGGAATCCGCCGTGACATTCGGGCGGGATTCATAAATAATTCCAATGACACCGATCGGAACCCGCACGCGCCCCACTTGCATCCCGTTCGGCCTTGTCCACATCTTCGGCATGTTACCGAGTGGATCGGGGAGCGCAGCCACCTCGCGCAGGCCTGCCGCCATCTCGACGATCCTCTCAGCCGTCAGACGCAGCCGGTCCGCCATCGCCTGCTTCTCCGGCGCCGTTCCGAAGGCCTCCAGATCCAGTTCGTTTGCGGCGAGCAGCGCATCCTTCTGTGCTTCCAGCGCCTCTGCCATCGCGAGAAGGGCCCGGTTCTTCACTGCAGTCGAAAGCGTCGCCAGTTGGCCCGCGGCACCTTTGGCTCGCCTGACCAATTCGTTGACATACTCTGGGATCGGTATGGGCGCAACCGCTTCCACGCCCGCCGATTCGATGGGTTCGACTGACGCTTCCGCCTGGTTACTCTGGTCAGACAGCATAAAAAAGACTCTTATCTCATGATGTTGGGACAGGGACAGGATACAGCGGGAGTTTCAACGCGGTCAAGGCGGCCATTCGCAGGATAGCCGCGCAAGACAGGCTGGACGGTTGATCTGGTTTATCTGGTTTGTTTTGCTCATCTGGTTAGTCTAATTCAACCAAACACACCAAACAGACCAAATAAACAAGAGAACCCAGCTGGATCTCGCGCTTCACGCGCCACGATCCATGGCTGCTGGCGGACTTTTTCACCATCCTGCTAGGAACCTGTCCGACATTGCCTTCGTGACGAGGCGAAGGAGGTGCGGCCAGAGGCGAGGCCGCAGGCCCGGGAAAACCGGAGGTGTGTTCGCCGGAATACATTGAGGATTTTTTCGGGCCGAGAACGAAGCAGATGGTTGTGAATCGTTCGCCGCAGTAAAAGGTCAGTGTCGGACAGGCTCCTAGATCACTTGTCTGAAATATTCGATCGTGCGAAGGAGGGCATTCTCGAGCTGTACTTGAGGTTCCCATTTCAGGAGAGTACGCGCCCGAGAGATATCGGGCCGTCTGACTTTTGGATCATCGGCCGGCAGCGGATGATGGGTGATTTGGCTCGATGAGCGGGTGAGTTTCAACACCAGTTTCGCGATCTCCAAGACGGTCAGCTCACGCGGGTTCCCGATGTTCACGGGTTCATCCATGCTGGATACGTTCTCGTCCTCTTCCTGCCTGAGGAGGAATTTTCGGTCCGTCCGTTGCTCGACAGTCTTGTCTGAGTCCAGCATGAGCAACACCATAATGCCGCGGACAAGGTCGTCAACGTAGCAGAAACTCCTGGTCTGAGATCCATCGCCAAAGACACTCAACGGTTTCCCCTGGAGCGCCTGGACGATGAAGTTCGACACGACGCGTCCGTCATTCGGCCGCATGCGTGGTCCAAATGTATTGAAGATGCGCGCGATCCTGGTATCGACCGCATGATAGCGGTGATAGGCCATCGTGATGGCTTCTGCAAAACGCTTGGCCTCGTCGTACACGCCACGGGGGCTGATGGGGTTGACGTTGCCCCAATAGGATTCAGGCTGAGGATTCACAAGCGGGTCCCCATATACTTCCGACGTACTGGCCAAAAGGAACCTCGCGCCCTTCGCCTTGGCTAGTCCAAGAGCCTTATGCGTACCTAAGGCACCGACCTTCAGCGTGGCAATAGGAAATTCAAGGTAGTCTTGCGGGCTCGCGGGTGATGCGAAGTGCATGACCGCATCCAGTGGACCTTCAATATGCAGATAGTCACACACATTGTATTTGACAAAAGAAAATTGATCGTGCCCGAGCAGATGAGCGATATTTTCGACCCGTCCGGTGAGGAGGTTGTCCATGCAGATTACGGAATGTCCAGACTGGAGCAACAAATCGGAAAGGTGACTCCCAAGAAACCCGGCTCCGCCTGTAATAAGAATACGCATACAATAATTCCTCTCTTGCTTATTTTTACTCTAACGCTTCTCCATCGTGAATGCCATGAAATTTCCCAGAATCGACGGGAAAGCTGGCAGGAGTTACGGATTCACGGTCGGCTGCCCCTGAATTGGCTGGGCAACTGGAGCGCTTCCGCCAGAAGTGAGCGATGATCCCGGCGGTGATGGCGCCACAGGACTGGGCGCAGTCCCTTGTGGCACTGTCGAACCTGATGAGGGATTCGGGTGTTGGAAGACCCAATCATGATACGTGGCGCGTCCCTCGAAATGCCGGACAGCAAGGGGAAAGTCGTGCTGCCGGAATGGCTTCGCGAGGCTCTTACTTCGGACCCCCATGATGCCGCCTGTCGGCGCCCGAAGAAATTCCCATTCTCCATGCCCCATTGGGTCAAGATAGACCTTGCGCAAGAAAGGTTTTGGCAATCTCGTGAGATCAGCCAATGTCTGGGGGTAGACCTCTCCAGGCATCACGCGACCGGCCTTGATCGTCGCGGAATAAAATGCGAGCGCATTCTGGATCTCAATCCCTTTGGCCAAGAGATCTGCCTCAAGCTCCCGCTGCACGATGACCTTCCATTGTTTCGCGGCAGCGGTCGTGGCAATACCGATGAGGACGATCGCGAACATGAGCATGAGGTAGGTCACCCCTCGCTCGTTTCTGACGCGTCGCTGGCGGCTGATGACCATTGAAACGCTAGCAGACTATGAAAAACTATTGTGGCACGCTCGAACTTCGATGGTCCGCATATCTAGGACAACGGGAGAACACCGCGCAGGATAGTCGAGCGAGACTCGCGGGACGGGCGAGACTGGGAATGGTTCGATGTCCGAGGTTTGCGGTTTTCGGAACTTCGAACCCCAAACTTCGAACTTCTGGTCGCGCCTTTCTCGCATGTCTCGCGCTTCCCGCGTTGCGGTTCTGGATGCTGGCGGATTCTTTCAGCATCCTGCTAGGGCTGTACCGGAGCTTCTTCGGAAAGCAGCACCGTATGCTCCACTCGTGACTGGCGGTCTTGCAACGTCACACTCTCTTGCGTGATCGCCTTCACCACGACGTGATCTTCCACGGTTTCTCCGGTCCTGACGACATGGAGGTCGTCATTCTTCGTGAGCACAGCCAGTTCGCCTTTTTTTCGCCACCCCTCCTCCATGCGCACAAACCCGAGATAGTGGAATTGTGCTAATCCGGCAAGGACCTCCTGTTGGCGCAGTGCCTGCTCCGACCCAGGATCGAACTCTGACTGGTTCGCACGAGTAGCCCCCGAGTCATCAGGGCGAGGCGGTGCAAAGATATTGCGTGGCGGCGTGAAGGTCATCTCTCGTTGAGTCCGCGCTGCTGCGAGGAGATCGAGCTGCACGTGCAGCCCATCGACTGTTCCCCGGCGTGCCCGGGCCGAGGAAGCAAGACCACTCACATTTGTCAGCGGCACACGCACGGGTTCTTCCACGGCCAGCCATTCCCACGCAAGGATCCCCCCCCAAAGTAGGCCAATCGTGGCCAATACCAACCCTTTCTTTTGATTCATCGTTATCATATCTAGGCGCTACTGAACCGCGGGTTTACCAGGCTCGCCTCGAAGGTATGTGGCGATCTTAATGTTGAAGGTCAACGTCTGGTCCTGCTGAGCATCTGGGCGCACAAGTTCCAAGTCCTCGATGTATACCAGTTCCTCGGCCGTCTCCACGTCATAGAGAAACCGTCGAAGATCCTCGTAACGACCGGTCATCGTGCCCTGAAGCACACCCTTACTCGTGTTGGCCACCGGCGTGGGCTCAGTCTTGTAGGAGAGCGCGGGGAGGATCACACGATCACGCTTCGCCTCCTCAGTAATGCCCAGCGCTAGGGGAGCAAAATCACGTTCAACAGGCAAGACCGACCAAACCTGCGCAAGATCCTTCCGCGCTTTCTGAGCCTCCTTATGGTGTGTGAATTCTTGAAGGGCTTGATTCCATTCCAATTCCAATTTCGCCCGACTCTGCTCGGCTCCTTCAATCCCAACGGTGCGGGCAGCCCACAAGACTCCGGCCAACAGCAACACCAACGCGAGCCATGGAATCAAGATCCCGTAGGGTTTTCGCAACTGTTGGAGGATGAAATCCATCATGTCGTTCTACACACCCGGTTGCCGATAACGCAGCGTCAGGTCGAACTCAACCAAGCCATCCGGCCCCACCCGATGCTGGCCCAGCACAGGATCGCGGAAAATGGCGTGGTCTTGCAACGTGACCGTCAACGCCGTCACATCTTCGACCGTCACCGCCAACCCTGTCATGTGTACGACCGCGCTCCCGGGATCCAGACGTATACTCTTAATCGACACATGCTGGGGAATTGCCGCTTCAAGAGCGGACAGAAACTGCGTCCAGGAAAAATGTCGTTTTGTGAGCAGCTGATTCGCTAAACTGACTTCCGCCGGTAACTGCTGCAATGAAGGCCCGGAGAGATCAATGCTTTCCTGTTGGGCCCCGGCAAGGAGCTGATGATCTTGTATGCGCACATGATCGAGGCGTGCTTGCATGTCGTGCCGGTCGCGCATGATCATCATAGTCTGGGTCACACTCCAGAGAATTGCGACCCCAACGATCCCGCTTAGCGCAACCAGCGCCAGGCGAGTAGGCGCGACATACCACCGGTATCGGCTACTCAGTTCGATGTGAAAGTACCGCGCCCCTCCTGGCTTCACCATGAAACTATTCGCCCTGCCGGCGAGCACACGAAGGAATGTCCATCCATGTGCCATCGTCTACATCACCCCCGCCACGACAGGGAGCGTCGCCCATGACGTACTCCCCCCGTCATGAGTCCACCCCACTCGTTCGACAGCCTCCCAATCCAGTCTCTCAGTCGACAGGCCGAGTTCTCTGTTCAGCGCCTGTTCAAGCGTCGGGAATGAGCTATCGCCGGCGAGGACTATCTCAGTCACGTTCAGGCCAGGATAATGCTCGCGGCACGCACGAAGGGACGCTGCACATTCCTCGACAATGTTGTCCACCAGATCTCCATCAAGGTCTTCTTCACCTTGTAGGCCTTCGGCGCTTAACAGCTTGGTCCGAACAAAAGCCAATCGGCCTTCTTGCATGACGAAGCAGGTCAACCCGCCGTCCGATACACTGACCCAGAGCAAATCACGGCCCAACCGTTTCCGGCCACCTGCTGCTTTCAGCCAAAGATTAAACAGACGAAAGCTGGTCACACCGACTTCCTGCGGAAGCAACCCGACCGATTCACAGAGGGATTCGTATTGCTTCAAGATGGCTTCTTGAATCGCCACGACAAAGATCGCATGGGAACGCTCGTCTCCTACCCCATGCGAGGGAAACCCCTGCCAGACAATCTTAGCCCCAGTCAGAGGCAACAGCTGTTCCTGCCCCAGACGCCAACGAATCAGTGCCTCTTGCTCTTCTGCTTGCGGGGGGAGCTGCTCCAGTCTCAAAACAGTCGCGCGCACCGACAGATCTGGCAACAACAACACGATCGGGCGTGGAACGTCAGACAGCCATACACGCCCTGCGAACCGGATATCTCGACTTGGCCCCGCCAGCGACCGAAGACGACTTTCAACCGCAGTTATGTCTGTCAGGTTCAGATCCATAGGGGACAGTTTGATAGCCCCGGTCGGTGTCGGGGAGAGAACGCAGCGGTAGCGATAACGCCCCCGCCAGCTGCGGACGGCCTCTCCCCATACGAGAGTCTGCGCTCCGATTTTCAAGCAGAGCCGCGGACGACTGGTGGTCAGGCCCCACATCACTTACCCCTCCTCGCTAAACGTCACTCGATTGATCTCGCGCAAGGTGGTGGAACCTTCCAGCACCTTTCTGAGTGCGGACTGCCGCAACGTGATCATCCCGCCGGTCACCGCGCGATAGCGGATCTCAGACAGGGGACGCTCGACAAGAATCATTTCTTTGATTTCATCGTTCAGATCCAGAAATTCTGTGATGCATTTTCGTCCGCGATACCCAGTGCCATGGCACTCCTGGCATCCTTTGCCTTCATAAAATGGAACATCCTTATACTCCTCGAAGTCGAGACCGGATTCTTCCGCCAGCACGTTGTCGAGCTTGACCGCCACTCGACAGGCAAGACACACCATTCGAACAAGCCGCTGCGCCAACACACAGTTTAGCGCAGCTAAGAAGTTGTAGGCATCGATTCCCATTGAGGCAAATCGTCCGATGACATCGAACACGTTGTTAGCGTGCACCGTCGTCAAGACCAAGTGGCCGGTGAGCGACGATTGGATGGCGATTTGTGCGGTCTCTGCATCGCGGATCTCGCCGACCATGATCTTGTCAGGGTCATGACGCAGGATGGATCGAAGCCCTCGCGCGAAGGTCAGGCCTTTCTTCTCATTCACGGGAATTTGCACGACCCCCGACAGCTGGTACTCGACCGGATCTTCGATCGTGATCAGTTTATCTTCCTTGATATTCATCTCCGTAATCGCCGCGTACAGCGTCGTCGTCTTTCCACTTCCGGTCGGACCGGTCACCAGCACCATGCCGTAGGGCCGCGTGATCGCGCGCCGAAATCGCTTGAGATCTTCCACATTGAACCCGAGTCGTTCCAACCGCAATGCCGAAACACCCGTGGTGATCGCCTCGCGGTCGAGAATACGAATGACGACCGATTCACCGAACACGCTCGGGAGGATCGAGACACGGAAATCGACGGTCTTTCGCTCCAGCCGCATCCGAAAGCTTCCATCTTGCGGTACCCGCCGCTCGGCGATATCCAAATCTGACATGACTTTGAGCCGCGAGACCAACGGCGCGTGGAGACGGATATCGAGCGGCTCCATCGCCGGAACGAGAATCCCATCAACCCGCAATTTCACCTTGGTGGCACGATCGGCGGCTTCAATGTGAATATCGCTGGCCCGACGCTGCATCGCGCTCAAGAGGATCGAATCCAACAGTTTGACGGCAGGGCTTTGATCCTCTCCCTCGTGATCGGTCGTGAGGACCTCCTCTCCCCGCTCATCCTCCTTCACCAGCACGGATCGATACTCGGCCTCAAGCTCTCGAAGGGCTTGGCTGGAGCCTTCACTGCGTTCCAAGACCGCCAGAATCGCACTTCTCGGGCTCACCACCAGATCCACCGGACGCCCCAAAAGCAGCTCCAACTCATCTAGTGCCAGGAGATTCTGCGGATCGGGGACGGCAATGGTCAGGCGGCCTTGGTGCTCTGCAATCGGTATGAAAGGATGCCGCTGCATGAGTTTCACCGACATGGAGTCATAGAACGACTGGTCGACCCGAAATTCCGTCAGAAGATCGCAGGGCAAGTCAAACTGGGCTGCCAGCGCACGGGCCAGCTGATCCTCAGAGAGAATCCCCTCGCTCACCAAGGTCTGGCCGAAGGCTGCCGTTACACCGCCCAGTCGGCTGAGCACTTGGTCAAGCGTCTGTTTCGGCAAAATACCCTGCCGTACGAGAACATCCGTCAGCGTTGGTCGCGTCACAGTCCTTGCCATAGTTTCCTGCTCACTCCTCAACACATGAACGCAAGCCGAACCGCGCGATTACGGCATTCGGCGCTACACTGCTCCAGCCATTTGAAACACAGGCAGATACATGATAATGACGATTGCACCAACTAAGAGCCCCATGATCAGAAGTAGTGCCGGTTCAATCCACGTCGTCAATTGCGTGAGCCGGAGATCCAGGTCTCCTTCATAGAATTCAGCCACGTCATGCAACATCGTGGGCAACGATCCGGTCTCCTCCCCTACCGACAGCATCTCCACCGCCAATTTGGGAAATACTTTGGGGCGATCCAGTGCGGCGGCCAGGGTCGTCCCTTCGCGAATTTCATCGATCGCACCCGCGACTCCGACCGACACATATCGATTAGAAATGGCGCCCCGTGCAATAGACAACGCATCCACAAGCGGGGTGCCTCCGGCAAGGATCGTTGCGAGGGTGCGCGTGAGCTGGACCGTATAATGCTTTACGAAAATTGGTCCTAAGACGGGCACGTTCAATAACAGCCGATCCACGGCGAATCGCCCGGTTGGTGTGACATAATACATACGACCTGCAAGCCCAAGAATGATTAGCCCCGCCAATCCAGGCAGAACGTACGCTTGGCCCCCTGTCACCAAATCAAGCAATAGTTGCGTGGCAACCGGTAAGGATTTCGACGTTTCCGCATAGACAGACACGAACGTCGGCACGACGTAACTCAACAGAAACCCGATGACGGCAATCCCGACAAGCACGAGGAAACCAGGATACGCAAGCGCTTTTGAGACCTTCCGGCGCAGCCCGATCATCAGCTTCAGATAGGCGATGAAACGCTGCAGCACCTCGGCCAAATTCCCCGATTGTTCTCCAGCTTTGATCGTCGCAATATACAATTCTGAGAAATGGATCGGGTGTTTTGCCAGCGCTTCAGAAGCCGATGCCCCTCCACGAATATCTTGTCGGACTGTCCGCAAGGTCTGCTGAAATCCTGAATGATTGGCTCGCTCGATCAAGAGATCCCACACCCGCAACACCGGAAGACCGGCTTTCACAAGGGCGAGCAGCTCTTGATTGAACACCAAGAATTCGCCAAGCGGGAGTTTTCTAAATGCCTGCCACCCCAGACCCAAACCGGTCGTGGCCGCACCCCGTCGCCGCAACCGAAAGACGAGGAAGCCCTGGCCCTCCAGTTTGGCCCGGACGAGGTGTTCTTCCTCTCCCTCAATCTGTCCATCGAGGGTCGAGCCATCAGGACGGGCCACTCTGTAAGCAAATACAGGCATGGTAAGACGTGCACGAATGTCGGGC
>WNEZ01019233.1_pt1 | contig 11724 bp, 12 predicted proteins | sample 5400521 | NCBI WGS metagenome assembly WNEZ01 (sample SAMN13153339, study PRJNA577476) | soil metagenome | isolation source: 120 cm saprolite under Douglas fir tree site 2 hole 1 replicate 1 | place: USA:California | collected 2015-04-18
TCATCGGGCGTCCGGCCAAGGACATGGCCGATTCCCGCGTAACAAAAGATCGCCACGGAAGCTATAAGAATGCCGATACGAGCCGCTCGATTCATCGTTCACCTTGCCTGAAAATCGCAAACGTCAGTATAACACTGCAACCAATGGGACGCAGAAGAACACCAAAAGGAAGCTTGGCCTATGCACTCGAAAAAACCGTCGCCGCTTTCCCATTTTTGCACACAAAGACACACATAAGAGCGTGAATGTGGCTAAATTACCACAGCAAAATGGCCACATGGTGCCTAGACCGCTATAAGTTGTTGATACTAAGGAACAAACTCGAAAATTATTGCATTACACTGTGCTAGAATTTATCTCGTAAATGTTCCAAACAACTATCGCGAATCCTGCTTCCGCCGAAGGCGTAGGCCTCCACACCGGCGTCTACGGGCACATTCGCCTCATTCCCGCACCTGCGGATACCGGCATCGTCTTTCGTCGAGTTGACCTCGACAATTTCGCAATCGAAGCGCAAGGCCATAACGTCGCGCGTGTGAGCTACGCCACCAGTTTGATGAAGCACGGCGTGCTGCTCTCCACCACCGAGCATCTTCTGGCCGCAATCTACTCCTGCGGCATCGACAACATCTACATCGATATCGATTCCATCGAAGTGCCTATCCTGGACGGCTCCGCCGAGCCCTTCATGCAAATGCTCGAGCAAGCCGGCACGCGGCGTCTGCGACGCAAACGCCGCTATCTAAAAGTTTTGAAGCCGCTGGAAGTGATCGAAGGCGACCGGCGCATCGGCATTTATCCCGCCGATGAATTCCGTGTCCGCTGCTACGTGGATTTCCCGCATCCCTTGGTCGGACAGCAGGAAGTGGAAATGCTGGTCAGCCCCGAGACTTTCCTACATCTATTGGCCCGCGCCCGCACATTTTGTTTCGAGCGCGACATTCAGCCGCTTCGCTCCATGGGGCTCATTAGAGGCGGTTCGCTTGACAACGCTATCGTCCTCACCGCCGATGGAGTCATGAACGGCCCTCTCCGCTTCCCCGATGAATTCGGCCGCCACAAGGCGCTCGACCTCATCGGCGACCTCGCCCTGGCTGGGCTTCCGTTGCTCGGGCACGTCGAGGCGCACAAGGCCGGGCACGCGCTGCACACGCAACTGGTCAGCAGGCTGCTAGCCGATCCCACACTTTGGACAGTCACAACGCACGAAGCTCTTCACCAGCCGTCAGAAGCCCCGCTCACCGCTTTTGCGCCAGTTTCCGCCGCGGATTAAGCATTTTCCCGAAAACCAGCTAATCGCCGCATTGCGAAATTGATTCTGCTCCCGCAGAATGATTGACCTATGGCGGCCAACGATCTTGCCGTGGTCATTCTCGCTGCGGGAAAAGGCACGCGGCTCAAGTCCAGCTTGGCAAAAGTTCTGCATCGAGCCGGCGGCCGCAGCCTCGTGGAGCACGTCATCACCGCGTGCGCCCAGCTGAAACCACGAAAATTCATCGCCGTGGTAGGCCATCAGGCCGAGCAAGTCTCCACGGTGATCGAGCCGCGAGGGATCGAGAGCGTGCTGCAGCAACCGCAGCGCGGCACCGGCCACGCCATGCAAGTCGCGCGCCGCGCATTGGGCACCACGAAAATCGCCCTGGTCTTGCCGGGCGACGCGCCGCTTATCCGCACCGAGACCCTGCGTTCCATGATCGCCGCGCACCGCGCCGCGAACGCTGCCATTACCATATTGACCGCGGTGGTCAGCGATCCAAGCGGCTACGGACGCATCCTGCGCAAGTCTGAAACGTCCGTGCAAGCCATCGCGGAGGAATCGCAGCTTACCGATGAACAGCGCGACATCAACGAAATCAATTCCAGCATCTACTGCTTCACCCTGGAAAAACTCTGGCCGGCGCTAGGCCAAGTCAAACCCAACAACAAACATCGCGAACTTTATCTGACCGATGCCGTCTCCATGCTGGCATCCAAAAACGAAACGGTGCTCGCGCACGTGGCTGTCGATCCTCGGGAAGCTTTAGGCTGCAACACCCGTGCCGATCTTGCCGAGGTCGATCGGATTTTCCGCGAGCGTAAGCGGACCGAATTAATGAATGATGGGGTTAGCATTCAGTTGCCGGAAACCGTTTTAGTCGACCCGGACGTGACCATCGGCGAGGACACGCTGCTGGAGCCCTGCGTGCAATTACTCGGCAAAACCAAGATCGGCCAGCGCTGCACGGTTCGCACCGGCAGCGTGCTCAGCGACATGATCCTGGGGGACGACGTCCTGGTCGAACCGCATTGCGTGGCCATGCAAAGCCGCCTAGATGACAACACGGTGATCGGCCCGTTCGCCCGCTTGCGCCTCGGCACACACCTTAAGGACCGTGCGCGCGCCGGAAACTTTGTCGAGGTAAAGAAGTCCGTCGTGGGCGAAGGCGCGAAGGTCCCGCACCTGACATATCTCGGCGACGCGCATGTTGGCGCCAAGACGAACATAGGAGCCGGCACGATAACCTGCAATTACGATGGTTTTCAGAAGCATCCAACGAACATTGGCCGCGGCGTTTTCATCGGCAGCGACACAACATTGGTGGCACCGCTGCGCATCGGCGATGGGGCCTATGTCGCGGCGGGTTCTACTATCACGGAGAATGTTCCGCCCGATGGCCTAGGAATCGCTCGCGGCCGCCAAGTCAACAAACCGCGCTGGGCTTCCCGCAAACGCCGCGAACTAGCCGCGGCTGAGCATGCAAACACACGTCCTCGCCCCCGGAAGAAATCGAAACCTCGAAAGAGAAAATCGCGGCGCCGCTGAACGGCGGGAATTTACATTGATGCAGTGGAGCGGCTCTCGTCTGAAAGTGCGGCTACAATCCCAGCGAGCCAGAGAATTTGACGCGGGCTTTGCCGGAATCGCCTCGTTCGATGCGCCCGATGCGGAAGAATTTTTCGCGTCGGCGCTTTAGATCCGCTTCCACCGGTCTCACATTCTCCGGCGGCACTACAACAACCATTCCGACACCCATGTTGAAGGATCGCAGAAGTTCATCGGACTCAATTTTTCCCAGCTTGGCTAAGTATTTGAAGATCGGCGGAACCGGCCAAGCGCCCAAGTCGATTTCCGCTCGCACGCCGGAAGGCAGCACGCGCGGCAGATTTCCGGGGATGCCGCCGCCGGTGATGTGGGCCAGCGCGGAAACCCAGCCGCGCTCAAGAATATTTTTCAAGGCCGGCGCATAGCACAGATGCGGCTTCAGGAGCTCGGCGCCGATCTTGTTGCCGACTTCCGCGACGTAGTTGTCCGGCTTGAGCTTGGCGGTTTCAAACACCAGCTTTCTCGCCAGCGAATAACCATTCGTGTGCAGGCCAGCCGAGGGCAGCGCAATCAGCGCGTCGCCAGGCTTCACATTTTTTCCGGTGAGCACCTTCTTGCGATCCACCGCCCCGACAATGAATCCCGCGAGATCATATTCACCGGGAGGATAAAAGCCCGGCATCTCCGCGGTTTCTCCGCCGATCAGCGCGCATCCGGCCTTGCGGCACGCGCGGCTCATGCCGTCAACGAGCTGCTCGACCACATTGGGATCGAGCTTGCCCATGGCCAGATAATCCAGAAAAAAAAGCGGCTCCGCCCCCTGCACCAAAATGTCGTTGATGCAATGGTTGACCAAATCTCCGCCAACCGTGGAGTGCACGCCGGTGGCCATGGCCACTTTAAGCTTGGTGCCCACTCCATCCGCGCTGGAAACGAGCACCGGCTCTTTCCATTTTTTACTATCTAGAGCGAATAGCGCGCCAAATCCCCCGATACCGCCCAGCACTCCTGGCGTGAACGTCCGGCTGGCGTGGTGGCGGATTCGTTGCTTCGCAGCATCCGCAAGCGCGATGTCCACTCCGGCATCGGCGTATTTCATGAAAGTCTCATAGGAGGTCGTTGGGGGTCCGGGCGCACAAAGGTTCTTATCGTTCTCTTTCGCGAGAATGCTTTGTGCCGCCGAGCGGGGGTCGGCAGCACCTTATTTCGTTTTGCTGGGGACAATCAGCCTAAAAAGTCCGGAACAATCTCTTCCAACGCACCAGGCCCGGATGTACCAGCGCGTTCGCGTACGCGAAAAAACGCTCGCGAATCTGGCCGGGCTCCCAAGCATCGGGAGGAACGTCGAGCGACATATATATCATCACCGGCGTACCGATAATGTCTTTGCGCGGCACGCAACCCCAAAAGCGGCTGTCGTAGGAATTGCCGCGATTGTCGCCCATCACGAAATAACAATTGTCCGGAACCTTGAGCGGTGAGTGCAGGTCGTAAGGATCGGTGCGCCCGGTCGTGTAGCTTTCCTTGAGTCTTATGCCGTTCACCCATACGGAGCCGTCGTGGATATCGATGGAATCTCCCGGCAGGCCGATAACTCGCTTGACATAGTCCGGCGTGTCCGGCGCGAAGGGCGGCTTGAAGATAATCACTTGCTGGCGATGCGGATTGCGCCACAACGGCACATGCCAATTTGTGAAGGGCACGCCGGCATCGTAGCCGATTCGGCTCATAATCAAGTGATCGCCGATGAGCAATGTGTTTTCCATCGAGCCGGAGGGGATCACCCGTGCCTGCCCGATGGTGCCATTGATCAGCAAAAAAACCAGTGCTACCCAAAACCACGCGATGACCTCGCGCTGTACGCGCTGCCCTACCGGCACCTTGGACTCCGCTTCCTTGCTGCGCTTGGCGTCAGCTTTCAGGTCAGCCTTCATGTTCCACCGCCACCGGATGCTCTTTTGAGCCTTCACCATCATTGATCATCGCTTCACCTTTTTTGCCGCTCGCAATACCGTTGCGCACTTCCAGTTGCACCAAGTCAGTCGGATACACCCCGGTGTAGCACGACGTACAGTAACTGTTCTTCGTGTCGTCCACCGCTCGCTTCAATCCGCTAAGAGAGACGTAACCCAACGAATCGGCCCCGATATATTTGCAAATTTCTTCCGGCGTGCTCGAACTTGCGATTAACTCTTCGCGCGTAGGCGTATCGACGCCGTAATAACAGGGCGAAATCGTCGGCGGGCAACTGATGCGCATATGAACTTCTCGTGCGCCTGCTTCCCGTACCATGCGCACGATTTTGCGGCTGGTGGTGCCGCGCACGATGGAATCGTCGACCAGCACCACACGCTGGCCTTCAATCAAACTGCGCACCGGATTCAGCTTCAGCTTCACGCCAAAATTGCGGATGGCCTGCGACGGCTCGATGAATGTGCGCCCAATGTAATGATTGCGGATCAGGCCCATACGGAAGGGAATGCCGGACTCCAGTGCGAAACCCACCGCTGCGGGCACTCCCGAGTCGGGAACCGGCACGACAATGTCCGCGCTCACGGGATGCTCTTTCGCCAGCGTGCGGCCCAGAGCTTCACGGCTGGTGGTGACCGAGCGGCCAAAGATGATGCTGTCCGGCCGCGCGAAATATACGTGCTCGAAAATGCATTGCTGCAGCGGCTTTTCCGGCGCGAAGTGAATCGATTCGATGCCGGAGCGCGAGATGCGCACCATTTCGCCGGGCTCGATTTCGCGGATGTATTGCGCATTGAGAAGATCGAACGCGCAGGTTTCCGAGGCCACCACCAAAGCATCGCCAAGCTTGCCCAGACTCAAAGGGCGAAAGCCGCGCGGATCGCGCACGGCTATCAGTTCATCGGTGGTCAGCACCAGCAGCGAATACGCGCCTTCCACTTGATTCAAGGCGTCGCCCAGCGCACCGGAAAGATTGCGCGCTTGCGAGCGGGCCAGCAAATGCACGATCACTTCCGTGTCGCTATTGGTCTGAAATATCGAGCCGCGCCTTGTCGCCTGCGGTGGAATAGCGCGTGTGGCCAATCGCCAGATTGCCGGGCAGGTTCGTGAGCACCGGCGGCGTAAAAATTTCCTCAACCTCGCCCATCGCCCGGTGCAGGTGCAGCTCCGCGCCATCACTGGAGACGATCCCAGCCGATTCCTGACCGCGATGCTGCAGCGCGTACAGTCCGAGGTAGGTCAGCTTCGACGCTTCCTCATGCCCAAATACTCCGAACACACCACATTCGTCGTGAAAATGGTCGTCGGCGTAAGCAAGCTTTTGCATCATCTGCGGTTGACTGCGCGCGATCAACTGACCTTGAGTATGCGTTCCAGCGAATGGGCCCAGATGTCGTATAGTTTGGCGACAGATGTATCGATCACCGCGCGCCCCTTATATTCGATGCAAAAAGCATTGCCGCGGATGACCTGACCAATCTGCTGCGCTGTCACTCCATATTGTCTCGCAGTCTCCAGAACGGCGGCAAGCGAAGTTGGTGCCATGGAGACAACCGCGCGCGCGCCTCTCTCGCCAAACAACACGTATTCGGCCGCCGGCGCGCCTTCGAGTTTGACATTTGCGCCAAGTAGGGGCGCAGTATGCTGTCCCCCTACGGGTGAGGCAAAGCAGGATTCAGCCAGCGTAACCGCGATGCCGCCGTCGCTAACGTCGTGCGCCGAACGCACCGCCCCAGTAGCGGCAAGCGCCACCAAGCATTCTTGCAGGCGCTTTTCAGCCGCCAGATCAATCGCTGGCGGCTCACCAGCAACAATGCCGCCAATGGTCTTTGAGTATTCGCTCGATGAGAATTCAAGCTGCGGGTCAAGTAGGGGCGCAGCATGCTGCGCCCCTGACGCCCAGGCCGCTCCATCAAGCAAAACAATAGCGTCCCCTTCTTCGCGAAAGCCAATCTTCATGACCCGCGAAGCATCTTCAAGTATCCCAAGCACCCCAATCACCGGAGTCGGATAAATCGAATTGCCCAGCGTCTCATTATAAAAACTCACATTCCCGCCAGTAATCGGCGTACCCAGCTCATTACACGCCACGGTCAGCCCGTCTATGGCTTCGCTGAACTGCCACATCACTTCCGGCTTCTCCGGGCTGCCGAAATTCAAGCAATTGGTTGCCGCCATTGGCCGCGCACCGCTAGCCGCAACATTGCGAGCCGCTTCGGCCACAGCGTGCATAGCTCCCACCCGCGGATTCAACTGGCACCAGCGCCCATTCCCGTCCGTCGCCAACGCCAGCGCCCGTTTAACGACCCCCGTCTCCGGATCCTTGATGCGAATCACCGCGGCATCGCTGGCGCCCGGTCCGGCCAACGTGTTCGTGCGTACGGAGGTATCGTACTGCTCCGTGATCCATCGCTTGGATGCAATCGCAGGTGAGGCTAACAGCCTCGTAAAATTATCCGTAAGGTTCGTGCCTTCGGCCGAAAATGGAAACCAATTTGCCGCCGTTTCTTTGTGCAGTGGCGGTTGCGCAATCGGCCGCCGGTACATCGGCCCTTCTTCGGCCAGCGGATGCGCCGGAATTTCTGCCGCTAATTTATCGCGGTCTCTCACCCGCAACAGTCCGCCCTCGGTCACTTCGCCAACCACCACCGCGTCCAATCCCCATTTCTTGAACACGTCGAGGACTTCGCCCTCGCGGCCGTCCTCGGCAACCAGCAGCATGCGCTCCTGCGACTCGCTGAGCATGATTTCGTAAGGCGTCATGCCCGACTCGCGCTGCGGCACTTTCGCCAGATCGATTTCAATGCCCGTGCCGCCGCGCGACGCCATCTCCGTGGTCGAACAGGTCAGCCCGGCGGCACCCATGTCCTGAATCGCAACCACCGCGCCGGTCTGCATCGCTTCCAGGCAAGCCTCCAGCAGCAGCTTTTCCATAAACGGATCGCCAACCTGGACGTTCGGCCGTTTCTGCTTCGATTCCTCGGTGAATTCCGCGGACGCCAGCAGCGAAGCGCCGTGAATTCCGTCGCGCCCCGTCTTCGCACCAACGTAGATGACCGGATTGCCTGTTCCGCGCGCCTTAGCAAAAAACAAATCTTCTTTTTTAGCGATCCCGAGAGCCAATGCATTCACCAGCGGATTTTGCGAGTAACAAGGCTCAAAGCCAACTTCGCCGCCAACGGTTGGGACGCCAAAACAATTTCCGTAGTGCGCAACCCCGCGAATCACACCATCGAGAATGCGTCGATTTTTCGCGGCTTCCTCTTCGCTAACGCCATTACCGGCGACAATCGGGCCAAATCGCAGCGAATCGAGCACCGCCACCGGCCGCGCCCCCATCGTAAAAATGTCGCGCAAAATCCCGCCCACGCCCGTGGTCGCGCCCTGAAAGGGCTCCACGTAACTCGGGTGATTGTGCGATTCAATCTTGAACGCCGCGACCAACCCATCGCCGATGTCCACGACGCCGGCATTTTCTCCCGGCCCTTGCACTACCAGCTTTCCCCGCGTCGGCAAGCGCTTCAGGTGTACCTTGCTCGACTTGTACGAACAGTGCTCGCTCCACATCACGGAGAAAATTCCCAACTCCGTGATATTCGGCTCGCGCCCAAGGATTTGCTTCACCCGCGCGTATTCTTCCGCGGTCAGGCCGTGCTCCGCCGCAATCTCCGGAGTAACCTTGATTTCTGTGGGTGCTGTAGCCATGTCTGTGTCTAGAATCCAAGGGGCGCAGCCAGCCTGCGGCAGGCAGGCATGATGCGCCCCTGAGTAAGTTCCCCTGTATTAAAAATTGTCAAGCGGTCGCCTTTGCCGCGCCGACCAACGCTTCCACCATCGAACGGAAAACAACCAGACCATCCGCGGAATCCAGTGCGGACTCCACCGCGCGTTCCGGATGCGGCATTAGTCCCGCGACATTTCGCTCGCGATTGCAAATCCCTGCGATGTTCGCAGTCGAACCATTGGGATTCCCGGCTGCATCATCCGTCCCCGCAGGCGTGGTGTAGCGGAACACGACCTGCCGGTTTTTCTCCAGCTCCGCAAGCGTGGATTCGTCGCAAGTATAATTTCCATCGCTATGCGCAATCGGAATTTTCAGGATTTGCCCTTTCGTGGCTGCGTTTGTGAACGGGGTATCCGTTTGCTCCACGCGAATGTGCACATGGCGGCATATAAATCGCAGACCGCTATTACGCATCATGGCGCCCGGCAGCAGCCCCGCCTCCAGCAAAATCTGAAAACCGTTGCAGACGCCCAGCACCATCCCGCCGCTCTTCGCGAATTTGCCGACCGACTTCATTACCGGAGAAAATCGCGCGATCGCCCCGGTACGCAAGTAATCCCCAAAGGCAAATCCTCCAGGCAGAATAATGGCGTCGCAATTGGTCAGGTCTTCTGACTGGTGCCAGATAAACTCCACAGGTTTTTTCAGAATATTACGGATGGCGTAAAAGGCGTCGTGATCGCAGTTGGACCCCGGAAAGACAACGACTCCAAATTTCATACGCTGATCGCTCCCTGGGGCATCTTGGGAAATCCTATTTTACCACATCGTGCGGAATTCCCGCCTGTACGGCGACGCGAGGAAGAATCGCTTGGGTAGGGTGGATTGCTCGAAAAATCTGGTGGAACTTTCTTGCTGGGAACGTTTATTGAGGGAAATTAATGAGGGAAATACGTTTCGCCGCGCAACAAAGCGCGAATCGCGTCTGGCAGACACCACATTTCAGATTTGGGGCAAGCGCCCTTGATCCCGACTTTCCTCGCTTCCACTGCCAACTGACCCGGCAAATGTACCGACAACATCAGGATGGCGGCGTTCGGATGCTCTTTAAGAATCGCGCGGGCAGCATCCAGCCCATTCATTTCCGGCATCTCGAAATCCATTACGGTAACGTCCGGAAGCAGATCGCGATACTTGCTCACTGCGTCCTTGCCGTTAACCGCCTCGCCGGAAACCTGCCAAGAATCCTGCTGCTCCAGCAGCCGCAGGGCTTGCTGGCGCATGAGTTGGTTGTCATCGACCACAAAAATATTCGTCACAACCCCAACAATCCTCGCTACGGCGTAGATAATGCGAAAACTTACGCCCTTTTGACGCCAATACAATACAGGATTGACTTGAGATTTACAGCCCTTCAGCCAAGGAAGCCCGGCTTATATATCCGGTCTTTACCTAATAGACCAATTTGCCCCCGCCGGTAAGCTTTGAACGAGTGCTTGGGTGGGTGACACATGGTGACACAATCCTACGATATTTTTAGACGCGACACGGGCGGAGAGGTCTGGGTCGAAGCCGTTCGGGATCTGGAGACCGCGAAGAGCCGGATCATCGAGCTGTCCGCAGATACGCCCGGCCAGTACCTTGTATTCAATCAACGTAGCGGCCGGATGGTCGGCAGCGGAACGGTGGTGGCAAGCCCGGCGGCGCGCGCTACGCCCAAGGAGATGGCGAAATCGGCGCAGCGTTGCAACGATTCCGCGGATGTGGAACCGGACACGCTCTGGTAGTGATTTCAGAGTGAGAATCGCAAATCGTAGAGGAGATAAATGGATACACGCCGGCGTTATGACATCGTGCGAAGGGAAAGTGAAAAAGCGATTTACTGGCTGGAAGGCGCTTCGGAACTGAGCGTCGCTAAGTCTCGCGTAGAGGAGCTTCTCTCTTTCTGGCCGGGCGAGTACCAAATATTCGATTTGGAGACTAAAGAAGCGGTCCTTACCACTTCGGCCCTCAGTCCTATGCCAATGGAGATGCCCGTCAGCAATTCCGCGGAATAATCGCTCATCATCAGACCGTTAGTGCGCCAATGGCGTTTTAAAATGCACTCCCGGGATTACTAGGAACGAGGGCTACCTATGCCTTCTCGGGAGAGTTCGGCTTGAGCAGCATGTGCGCCGGCCAGGTCGGTAGTCCGCCTATGGTGGACGAGTAAGTGCAGGAAAAACATTAAGATAAGGATTCCTCCGAACGTCACCACGATGGTTGCCCCGGTTGGCGTATCCAATTGCACGCTTAGGTAGCAGCCCAGTGCCGAAACTAGAGTGCCCATAGTCCACCCGATGGCCAGTCGCGGGCCAATGCGGTCTGCAAAAAGCATGGCGCCTACGCTGGGAACAATCAGATAGCAAAAGACGAGCAGGACGCCGGCGATAGCCACTGAGGAAGTCACGACAAAGCCGAACGATGCGTAAAATAGGAAATCCCAGAAACGCACGCTGACCCCGAGGCTGTCCGCTTTTTCGTGGTTCATGGAGATCAGCAAGAACTTTTTGCGGAAGACATAGTGGAAAATGCCGACCAGCGCATACAGAATGGCCGTCTTGCGCACTTCCGGCCAGGAGACGGCCAAAATATTGCCGACCAACATGTCCTTGAGGTGCTCGGTCTCACCAGTGGCCTTGCTCATCAATAGGATGGCCATGGCGGACGCCACCGAGTAGGCGATCCCGATGAAAGCTTCCTGCGGGATGTGCCCGCGGCGCGTCCGCGCAAAAGCAAAGATTGCCGCGCCTAGAAAAGTAAAACCCAAGCTGATCCAATACGAAACTCGGCCGTGCGGATCTATTCCCACCACGATTGCGACGGTGGCGCCTAGCGCCGCAATCTGAGCAAGGGCGAGGTCCACAAAGATGACGCCGCGTTCCACCACGTGCACGCCAAGGTAAGCGTGAATGCCGGTCAATATGAGGCTGGCCACGAAAGGCGCCAGCAGAAAAAGAAAAATCTCCATCGGCAGGGTCTCCTGGTTCAGTGAGTGGCGTCGAACGCTTGTTTCAGCTTGCTGATGTCATAGTCAAACAGCTTGAAGTAATCGGTGATTTCTTTTTCGCCGCCAACGGATGGCGGCAGGACGAGAACCTGGCCGCCCGTTTCGCGCGCGACAGCATTGGGAGTCTTCAAATCAAAATACGGTTCCACCACGATAGCTTTTACGTTGTCGCGCTTC
>WNEZ01004881.1_pt1 | contig 11721 bp, 11 predicted proteins | sample 5400521 | NCBI WGS metagenome assembly WNEZ01 (sample SAMN13153339, study PRJNA577476) | soil metagenome | isolation source: 120 cm saprolite under Douglas fir tree site 2 hole 1 replicate 1 | place: USA:California | collected 2015-04-18
GCGCAAATACTTTCACAAACTCGTCGGCCTCAACAGCCGGCTTGACGCACTGCAAGCAGCGGTGCTGCGGGTCAAGCTCCCGCACCTCGACGCGTGGACGGTCGCGCGCCAGCGCAATGCCCAGCAGTACGAGTTGATGCTCGGCGACGCGGGCATAGCGGACAAAATCGAACTGCCGTTCGTGCGGACCGGCGCGCGTCACATCTTTCACCAGTTTGTGATCCGCGTGCGGGATGGCCGGCGCGACGCGTTGCGAGAGCATTTGCGCGCGCGCGGCGTTGGCACGGACGTTTATTATCCGGTGCCGCTGCACCTGCAGGAATGCTTCGCTTTTCTTGGTTATCAGCCCGGCGACTTTCCGATCGCTGAAGCCGCCGCGCAAGAGACTTTGGCCTTGCCGGTCTATCCCGAGTTAACTGCCGACCAGCAGGATTACGTGGTGAGTTCGGTCGCCGAATTCTTTCGATCGTGAATCGGCTTAGTTCCCTTTGAAGTGCTTCGCTGGCCGCTAGTCACGCACGACCAGCACTAATCCTAAAACACAAAATATCAGCCCGAGAATATTACGCAGGGACAAATGATCCTTGAAGACGATAATCCCGATGGGGATTAGCATGGCGGTAACCGCGACGTTGGTCGCGACTGCGGCTACGCCAAGTTTCCAGCCCGCCCGATACGCCAGCAGAAAACCCAACTCGATACTGGCGGCGGCAGCGCCCAGAACGAAAACTGCCCAGTTCGAGTCTTTGACCGATTCGATTAAGGATCTCTTACCCGGGTAAGCGAGCGCGCAAACGAAGCACAGAACGATTCCTACTGCGTACGCGATGATCGTCGCATGGAAGGGATTCATTTCCTTCGGGATGGATTTTTGCGCGAGGTGATAAAAAAGCATTCCACCGACGGCTAATGCAAATGGGAAATAGAAACTTGTCATTGTTATCGCTCTTCAGAGCGATCCCCAACGCGTCTTATTAGCGGCGGCGGTATGCTTCAGTTCGCGCGCGGCAGCTTCGTGTTTCGCTAACTCAAGATCGTAGTCCGTCATCAGCTTCACCAGTCCATCGAAAGTGACCGTTGGTTCCCAGCCGAGTTGGCGGCGGGCTTTGCTCGGATCGCCCAACAGCAGATCGACTTCGGCGGGACGAAAGTAACGCGGATCGATCTCGACATACTTTTCCCAGTCGAGATCGAGATACCTGAAAGTCTTTTCCAGAAACTCGCGCACGGAATGCGTCTCGCCCGTCGCGACCACGTAATCATCCGCCTCTTCAGCATTCATCATCAGCCACATCGCTTCGACATAATCCTTCGCATAGCCCCAGTCGCGCTGCGCGTCGAGGTTGCCCATGTAAAGCTTTTCCTGCAGCCCGAGCTTGATGCGCGTGGCCGCGCGCGTGATCTTGCGCGACACGAAGGTTTCGCCGCGGCGCTCAGACTCGTGATTGAACAAGATTCCATTGCAGGCAAACAGCCCGTACGATTCGCGATAGTTGACGGTGATGTGATAGGCGTAAGCCTTGGCGCACCCGTAAGGCGAGCGCGGATGAAAGGGCGTCGTCTCAGTCTGGGGCGTGTCGGTAACCTTGCCGTAGAGTTCCGATGAGGACGCCTGATAGAACCTCGGCCGAATCCCGGCTTCGCGTATAGCTTCGAGAAAACGCACCGTGCCGAGGCCGGTTACTTCGCCGGTGTACTCAGGAATATCGAAACTCACGCGCACGTGCGATTGCGCGCCGAGATTGTAGATCTCGTCCGGCTGCACCTGGCGCAGGATCGTGTTGAGCGAACTCGAGTCGTTCAAGTCGCCGTAAACCAGACGCAGGCGCGTCCCTTTTTCGTGCGGATCCTGGTAGAGATGATCGATGCGATCAGTGTTGAAGGAAGACGAGCGGCGAATGATGCCGTACACTTCGTAGCCCTTTTCCAACAGCAATTCCGTCAAGAATGAACCATCCTGCCCGGTGATCCCTGAAATAAGTGCGGTCTTAGTCATTAATTTTTTGTTTACCGACTCGATCAAAGGGCGCGATTTCGGCGACTCAAGAGTTTTTGATACCATAACGAGCCTTGAGTTTTTGCGCAAGTTGACCGCAAAGCGAAAAGTGTCCTAGTTTCGTTTCGTGTGTTTCTGCGGATTACAAGAGAACGATCCACTAAGTCACACCAAATCGCACGAACAGTGCCGCTTCGGGTGGCTTCGTGGGTTCTTTCCGCAAGCCGACTCTCAGAATTAGGAAATTAAGAGAATACTTGGAAGTGAAACACGGTTGAGCGATACATTTCCATACCAGCGAGTAACCGTCACCGGAGGCGCGGGTTTTCTCGGGCGCTACGTGATCGAAAAGCTGCAGGGTTACGACGGCGTCGAAGTTTTCGTGCCGCGCAGTCGCGACTATAACCTGATCGAGAAGACGGACATCGATCGGATGCTGGGCGACTCGCAGCCCGACCTGGTGATTCATCTCGCCGCGGTGGTCGGCGGCATCGGCTACAATCAGAAGAATCCGGGAAAGTTTTTTTACGACAATTTGATGATGGGGGTGCAGCTCATCGAACAGTCGCGGCTGCGCGGCATTAAAAAGTTTCTGGCGACGGGCACTGTCTGCGCTTATCCGAAATTCACTGACGTGCCTTTCAAAGAAGACGATTTGTGGAAAGGCTATCCCGAAGAGACGAACGCTCCTTACGGTCTGGCGAAGAAGATGATGCTGGTTCAATCCCAGTCGTATCGCGAACAATACGGTTTCAATTCGATCTTTCTGCTGCCGGCGAATCTTTACGGGCCGGGCGATAACTTTGATCTGGAAACCTCGCACGTCATTCCCGCGCTGATTCGAAAATGCATCGAAGCGCGCCGCAGCCAGGCGCCGTTTGTCGAAGTGTGGGGCACTGGCAAAGTGTCGCGCGAGTTTCTTTACGTCGAAGATTGCGCAGACGGAATCGTGAAAGCGGCGGCCAGCTACAACGAAAGCGATCCGGTGAATCTGGGCAACGGCTGCGAGGTAGAAATCAAGGATCTGGTCGAGACGATCGAGCGCCTGACGGGTTTTGCCGGCGAGATTAAATGGCAGTCAGACAAACCTGAAGGACAGCCACGCCGCCGGCTCGACACCACGCGTGCATTGGAAAAGTTTGGCTTTCGCGCGCAGACGTCGCTGGAAGAAGGATTAAGGCGAACGATCGATTGGTACGAGAAAAAGAGTTCGGCGTTCGGGGTTCGGAGTACGGAGTCGACCGTTCAATCTACGACGTAAGAGTTTTTCCGCTCGTTTTGGGCTTTACTTGACATTCCGAGTTCCGAGGTCCGAACGCCTAACTCCTGGACCATTCTGGATCATCATGAAGAAGCGATCTCTGCGGGCAGAGCGAGAATTTGGTTTCATCGTTGGCGGCGTACTGATTCTGCTAAGCGCCTGGTGGATGTATCGCGGCAAGTTTCACGGCGTCGCGCAAATCACTCTGCCGCTGGGCGGCGTGCTGGCGTTGCTCGGACTCATGTTTCCGCGCGCGCTGGTCTATCCAAACAAGACATGGATGGCGCTGGCAGAAGCCTTGTCCTTCGTCAGCACGCGCATCATTCTCGCTTTCGTGTTCTTTGTAATCGTGACCCCGATTGGTTTCGTCAAGCGCTTGACTGGTTGGGACCCGCTGCATCGTCGCGCGGCAGCGGCCGATTCGTACTGGCAGCCTTACTCTGAGCGGCAGCGCGATCCGCGCCATTATGAAAAAATGTTTTGAGGAGTCTCCATGTCGAAACTACAAGTAGTCAGCGAACTCTGGCAGTTCATGAAGCAGAACAAGAAGTATTGGCTGGCGCCAATCGTGATCACTCTGGTTTTGTTTGGCGTGCTGCTGGTGCTGGCCAAGAGTTCGGCGATCGCGCCTTTCATCTACACGCTCTTCTAACCAATTAGTGGCAAGCATCCTCGGCATTTCAGCTTTCTACCACGACTCGGCGGCCTGTCTGGTCATCGACGGGGAGATTGTGGCCGCCGCTCAGGAAGAACGCTTCACTCGCATCAAACACGATTACAATTTCCCCGTTAACGCCGCGCGCTATTGCCTGAAAGAGGCCGGCATCACCGCGGAGCAACTGGATCACGTAGGCTTTTATGACAAGCCGCTGCTGAAGTTCGATCGCCTGCTTGAAACTTATCTCGATTACGCGCCATCCGGGTTTCGGTCGTTTCTCAAAGCCATGCCGTTGTGGATGAAAGAGAAGCTCTGGATGCCGGATCTGATTCGCACAGAGTTGGCGAAAGCAAGCGGCGAGGACGACGAACGGCGCGCGAAGAAGGCCGGCAAGAAGTTCGAATGGAAACTCCTGTTCGGCGATCACCACGAAAGCCACGCGGCCAGCGCTTTCTATCCGTCGCCTTTTGCAGAAGCCGCGATTCTGACGATCGACGGCGTGGGCGAATGGGCAACCAGTTCCATCGGAATAGGCAAAGGAAACGAGATCACTCTGTTGAAAGAGTTGCGCTTTCCCGACAGCCTCGGACTGCTTTACAGCGCGTTCACTTATTACACGGGATTCAAAGTCAACAGCGGCGAATACAAAGTAATGGGTCTGGCGCCGTACGGCGAGCCGAAATATGTTTCGCTGATTAAAGACAAACTCGCCGAGGTTCGTCAAGACGGCAGCATCCGCATGAATCACGAGTACTTCGGTTATTCTCAGGGCCTGCGAATGACGAACGGCGCATTCGACCGGCTCTTCGATGGCCGCCCTCGCCGGCCTGAGTCAAAAATCACGCAGCGCGAGATGGATCTGGCTCGGAGCATACAAGTCATCACCGAAGAAGTGATGCTCAAGATGACTTCGTACGTCCACAAAGAAACCGGCATGAAGCGGCTGTGCATGGCCGGCGGCGTGGCGCTGAATTGTGTCGCCAACGGCCGCGTCCTGCGCGAAGGCCCGTTCGAAGACATCTGGATTCAGCCGGCGGCAGGCGACGCCGGCGGCGCGATCGGGATCGCTTTGGCGATCTGGCATCGTTATCTGGGGAACGAGCGGACCAGTCCCGAGAAGTCAGGAACGTGGCGCTCCCTTCGCGATCAAAACAGTAATCGTTTACCGCCATACGCTGATGGAATGAAAGGATCGTTCCTCGGTCCGCGGAATACAGTCGCAGAGATCGAAGAGTTTCTTCAGACGAGGAAGCTGCGATACCGGAAATACTCGCGCGAACAATTGCCGGAGGTTGTCGCTGGATTCCTGGCCGATGGGAAGATTATCGGTTTGCATCAGGGCAGAATGGAGTTCGGCCCTCGCTCGCTGGGCGCGCGGAGCATCATCGGCGACGCGCGCTCGCCGGCGATGCAATCGGTTATGAATCTGAAGATCAAGTATCGCGAAAGCTTTCGGCCCTTCGCCCCAAGTGTGCTACGAGAAAGTGTGGCTGACTGGTTTGAGATCGACACGGATAGTCCTTATATGCTGCTGGTTGCCGGTGTTGCGCCAAAACACCGCCGGCAAATGACTGAGGAAGAGGGTTTGCTGTGGGGGATCGACAAACTCAATGTCAAACGATCAGAGATTCCTGCCGTCACGCACGTCGACTATTCAGCGCGGATCCAGACAGTTCGACGCGAGACCAATCCGCTCTACTGGGACATTATCAAGGCCTTCGAAGTGGAGACCGGTTGTCCGGTCGTCGTCAACACGAGCTTCAATGTTCGCGGAGAGCCGATTGTCTGCACTCCCGAAGACAGCTACCGCTGCTTTATGCGAACCGAAATGGATTTTCTGGTGCTGGAGAACTGCGTGTTAGATAAAAAAGAACAGCCAGCTTTTGTAGACGAGGTCGATTGGCGTTCCCAGTTTAAGCTTGACTGAAGCATCCTGGCATTGACAGCAGACCGTTGTGGGAAGACTCGCCGACGCTTACGCGCAGGTTGGTTCTGGCTTTTTCGAGGTTCCGATAAAGCCGATGGCTTCCGGGGCGCGAGCATTAACCATCAGTTTTCATAACAAAAGTAGTAGCAAAGCGAAGCAGATCTCAAAGTGACCGGTAGTGCTCTGTTAGCGTGTGCCTCGCCTGAAAACTGTTCGACTTTTTGCGGGCGCCATACATCTTAAATGGTGAGTATTCCAGAGTATAATGACCTTGGGAACTTCCGTCTGGGTTTTGAAAGCAGAATGAAGCCGCGCCCAAGAGCGAATTAGTTCCGCCCCCCTCTAATTCAGTGGCTCTCACATATGGCGACAAAAATAAGAGTAATTGCGATCGGCGTGGGCACCTTGTTGCTCGGGTTGAACACAATCGGTCTCTTTATACCTCTCCGGAACCCCGAGCTGCACCACGAACCAAAACGTTACAAAGGCCCAACATTGACAGAACCGCAATTTCTGGCGCTTAGCAGTCGACAAAACGAAACGGTTGAGAATTATGTTAAGAGATTAAGCCGCCTCGTACAGGAAAGCACTGTTCACTACTGGAAGGATGAGGGAATGAGCAAGTACCACATCCGGGTGCCCGTCTATGAGAATTATCTTCTCTACCTCGCGAGTTATCTTAACCCGGACGAATATCGCAAGTACGAATTCTGTAACTATCGGAAGGCGATCGACAGGGGTGTGGCGCTGTGCTCACAGCGCGCCATCATTCTCTCGCAGATTCTGGACCAGAACGGCGTCGACTCGCGGATAGTTGGGCTGAACGGTCATGTGGTGGTAGAGGCGCAGGTTGACAAAGCCAATGACACCTGGTGGGTAGCGGATCCTGATTATGGAGTAGTTATTAACCGCGATATTGCCGCGATTCAAAAAGACCCCGAGGTGATCAGGCCGGACTATTTGGCGAGGGGGTATGATGTGAAAACCATCGATAACTTATTCGGGATTTTCAGAACTGAACAGCGGATCTACCGCAACGTGAAAGAATACCGCGACTGGAAGGTCTATGACTTTGAGTACTTGTCTTATTTCCTTATTTGGATGATTCCGATCGCTTTGATCTGTCCCGGCCTATTACCCTCCTTTAGGGGGTTTACTTTAACAATCCTTTCCAAAGTGAGTAGAAAACAATAGTTCCCCCAGCAATCTTGGGTTATATATACTCAGATTCACGCGTCAGAAGGGTTCTAATGCGCACGTCTTCAGCAGTGGGTTCAGAACTATTGCCATTAGCGCGGCGGCCTGAGAGGCTTCAATCCCTAAGGTTCTCGCAAGAACATTCGCTCTGAGCCGTTGGCAACCAGTGAGATTAGTTACAAGTTAGCAACACACTAACGGAGCACTACCAAGTGGCCTGACCGGTTGTCCGCAAATAATGTTACTGCTAGACTCCTTGCTCGAACCTCAGGCAGTCCTTTAGTACCTAACTAATTGGAGGAATGGTCTTACGCCGCGGATGAAAACTGAGCCCTGCCTTCAATTGAAGAGGCGATTAAAACCGCAGTGAGCCTGGATAAGACTTCACAAATGATCGGAACGGTGCAAGTTTCGCCGGGCTCCACGCCTAAGGCAACGGAACGCCCGCCCTTACCGGCTGTGCCTGTGGTCATAGTTGAGCCTACCAGGTTCTGGGTGGCATTGGATCTGCGCGGCCTCTGGGCGTATAGAGAGCTTCTCTACTTTCTGACCTGGCGAGACGTCAAGGTCCGTTACAAGCAGACACTGCTCGGAGCGGCATGGGCGATTCTCCAACCGCTGCTAACGATGCTGATCTTTACGCTCTTTTTTGGTCAACTCGCCGGCGTTCCATCCGACGGGATACCATATCCAATCTTCGCTTATGCCGGACTCTTGCCGTGGACATTCTTCTCAAACTCGGTAACCGGCAGCGGTAATAGTCTCGTCGGAAGTTCCAATCTGATTACTAAGGTGTATTTCCCGCGGATGATCATACCAAGCGCCGCGGTAACGGCAGGATTGGTGGATTTCGCCATCGCCTTTGTGGTTCTGATCGGACTGATGATCTACTACAAGATCACGGTCACGTGGACCGTTTTGATGTTAGCGCCGCTGACCTTACTGACCACGATGCTGGCGCTGGGAGTGGGGATGTGGTTGTCTGCTCTAAACGTCAAATATCGCGACATTCGTTATGCGCTACCGTTTTTGATGCAGCTCTGGATGTTCGTTTCGCCTATCATTTATCCCGTAAGCATGTTGCCGGCCAGGTGGCGCTGGGTGCTCGAGTTGAATCCCTTGACGGGTATCATCTCCGGCTTCCGAGCCGCGCTCCTGGGCCGCGCTTTTGATTGGACGGCGCTTGGCATTTCAACTGGAATCTCCCTGGCCTTGCTTGTTTATTCCGCATTTTCATTTCGGCGAATGGAAAAGAGTTTTGCCGACATTGTGTGATGGAGAAGGAGAACGCGTTTTTAGTCTTGAGTATTTGATATCCTTCTCAAAATCAGATGCAGCCAATTATTAGAGTCAAGAATCTGGGCAAGCGATATCGGATAGGGGCGCGCGAAGCGGCGTATTCGACTCTGCGAGAGTCGCTCGTGGAGACCCTGCGCGCGCCTCTCAATCGTCTACGGCGCAATGGTGCTTCGGATGATGAAACGATATGGGCGCTTAAGGACCTGAACTTCGAGATCATGGAGGGCGAGGTGGTGGGAATCATTGGCCGAAACGGTGCCGGCAAGACCACCCTACTAAAGATTCTTTCCCGGATCACCGAGCCCACTACGGGACGAGCGGAACTCTATGGACGCGTAGGAAGTTTGCTTGAGGTCGGCACTGGGTTTCATCCGGAACTTACCGGAAGAGAGAACGTCTTTCTCAACGGCGCCATTCTGGGCATGAAGAAGACGGAAATCGAATCCAAGTTCGACGAGATCGTGTCCTTTGCTGAGATCGAGAAGTTCCTGGACACGCCGGTGAAGCGTTATAGCAGCGGCATGTATGTGCGTCTGGCCTTTGCCGTAGCTGCCTATCTGAATCCAGAGATACTGATCGTAGACGAGGTTTTAGCGGTGGGCGATAGCGCTTTTCAGAAGAAGTGCCTGGGAAAGATGCAGGACGTCGCCCATGAAGGCCGTACGGTTCTTTTTGTTAGTCATAATGTCGGCGCCGTTCAACAACTCTGCACGCGAGCGATTCTGTTGAACAGAGGCTCCGTAGTGCTTGATGACTCGCCGCAAAAAGTGGTGAGCCATTATCTGTCAATGGGAATGGAAAGAGTTGGCGAGCGTGTCTGGCCAGATCTGGATCAGGCTCCGGGCGACGATGTGGCGCGCCTGCGAGCCGTGCGCGTGCTTGATCGGCACGGAAACGTCTGCACCGGCTTTGATGTTCGCGACCGAGTGACGATTGAGATTGAGTACACAGTCTTTAAGCAGACAGACTGGTTGGAAGTCTCACTATATTTCTATAATGAAAGAGGCGAGCTCCTTTTCGTTTCATTAGACGATCTGGGGCGGTTTCATCTGGATGAACGACGACCAGCGGGCCATTACCATTCCGCTTGCCACATTCCATCCGATTTTCTTACAAACGGCCAGATTTATGTTTTGGCCGCCCTGACCGAGGAAAAAATAATCCATACAATTCAACGTGATGTAGTTGCCTTTAACGTCAACGATTCCATGGATCCGGGCGGGGCCCGAGGCAGATCCCGGGCAGAATGGGCTCCTGTTGCCGTGCGTCCGAGGTTTGAGTGGACCATAGATTATTCTCCTTCTACAGAACACCACTTATCAAAGAGGTTTAGTAATGCCTGAGTGCCTGATCTGCCGGACCCCCTACCAGCCCTTTATGTCGTTCGGCAAGATGCCCATTGCTAACGGATTTCTGGGGATGGCCGAATTTCCGACCGAATACTTTTTCGAGCTCAAGATCGGGTTCTGCCAGGAGTGCCACATGGTTCAACTGGCGGAGCAACCGGACCGCGAGCAGATGTTCAATGAAGGTTATGCGTTCTTCTCTTCGACTTCGACGCGTATGGCGGAACACTTTCGAGAGTTCGCGGAACTTGTGATGAGCAATCATCTTCCGTCGCCCGATCCGTTCGTGGTCGAACTCGGCAGCAATGACGGAATCATGCTGCAAAATTTTAAGAAGGCCGGCCTTCGCCATCTGGGCGTTGAGCCTTCCGCCAACGTCGCGCAGGTCGCGCAAGAGAAAGGAATCAAGACGATCCCGAGGTTCTTCGACGAAGAATTCGCCCGCGAGATCGCTGCCGAGAACGGGCAAGCGGACGCTATCTTAGGCGCGAACGTGATGTGCCACATTCCCTACTTGCACTCGGTCGTCGCCGGAATGAAGATGCTCCTCAAACGTGACGGCATCATTATGTTTGAAGATCCTTATCTGGGGGACATCATCGAGAAGACTTCTTACGATCAGATTTACGATGAGCACGCTTTCTACTTTTCGGTCTCGTCACTTAGCTATCTTTTCGAGCAGCACGGATTAGAGGTCGTTGATATCATTCCGCAGCACGTTCATGGCGGTTCGATGCGGTATCTGATCACACATAAAAGCGAGCGAAAGGCTTCTGCCGCCGTGGCCGAACAAAGGGCGAAAGAAGAAAGGCTCGGACTTCACCGGCCCGATACTTATGAGAAGCTGCGCTTGAATATTGAGCGCTCGCGGGACGCATTAATGGAGTTGTTGCGCGATCTTAATAATCAGGGGAAAAGAGTTGTCGGCTACGGGGCCACCTCTAAAAGCACAACCATCACCAACTATTGCGGCATCACGCCTGGCCTGATTGAATTCATCAGCGACACCACACCGATCAAGCAGAACAAATTCAGCCCGGGAGTGCATATCCCGGTTCGCCCCTATCACGAATTCGCTGAGAACTATCCGGACTACGCACTGCTTTTTGCCTGGAATCACGCCGGAGAGATTATGGCCAAGGAAGAGAAGTTCCAGAGCGCGGGCGGACAATGGATTGTTTACGTACCGGAGGTTCAGGTATTGGGATGATTCTCTGTTGCAATCCACAAGCCCAGTATCTTGCCCACAAGTCTGAGATTGATGCGGCGGTCGCCCAGGTGCTGCAAAAGGGTAGGTATATCCAGGGCGAAGAGGTCAGAGCGTTCGAAACTGAGTTTGCCTCTTACATCGGCGCCCGACATGCTATCGGTGTCGCTAGTGGAACGGAAGCACTTCATCTGGCCCTGGTCGCCTGCGGCATTGGTCACGGCGATGAAGTAATCACCGTCTCGCATACGGCGGTCGCGACCGTGTCGGCGATTGAGATGACAGGCGCGACTCCGGTTTTGGTTGACATCGAGCCGGACTTTTTCACGCTCGACCCCGGCAAGCTCAAAGCCGCGCTCACGTCGCGCACCAAGGCGATTATCCCGGTTCATCTCTACGGCCAGCCTGTAGATGTTGAATCGGTTATGGAATTCGCCCAGCAGCATGGACTGCGCGCAAGCGCATGGAGCCAAATACGGGGGCCAGCGCGTTGGCTCGTTCGGCGATGTGGCCTGTTTCAGCTTCTATCCAACGAAGAATCTGGGAGCGATCGGAGATGGAGGTATCGTCGTAACCAGCGATCCCGAGTTGGCTGAGCGCGCTCAACTCCTAAGAGAGTATGGTTGGTCGAATCGCTACGTCAGTCAGATTACCGGTTGGAATTCGCGTCTTGATGAGCTGCAAGCGGCCATCCTGCGCGTTAAGCTGCCATACCTCGATGCAGATAACGCTGCCCGTGCTCGTCACGCGCATATATATAGTGACGCCTTTTCTGCTTTCGGACTGACGACGCCGCGACTTCGATCGGACGCCGAGCATGTTTACCACCT